>Ga0306923_10000135_pt1 | contig 50044 bp, 41 predicted proteins | sample sta12Can44000108_FD_203841 | JGI IMG/M metagenome (GOLD analysis project Ga0306923, IMG submission 203841) | Lab enrichment of tropical soil microbial communities from Luquillo Experimental Forest, Puerto Rico - statanox.12C.anox.44.000.108 (v2)... | ecosystem: Environmental > Terrestrial >... | reverse complement strand
TCCTATTCGAAAAGGCGGGACGCCATCCTGGTCAGATCGTCGGGCGCTCCCCATATCTTCAGCCGGTGCAGGTCATGGGACCCGCGACGATGATCGGTCAAATCGCCAAGGTGACCATTACGCAGACGAGCGCCAACAGTTTGTTCGGCGTGCTTGCGCAATCCCTCACCGCGTCCGCGCCGATGCCCATGGAAGGTTGACACTTGCGCTCGCCTCGATCGGAGCACGGCTCGTCCGGATTGTTGGCGTCGAAGCCCGGTGATGATGCCATCGCCTCTCAGATCGCGCTCGCCTTCGACGACAATCGGTTGGCGTCGCTGCTGTTCGGGCAATACGGGCAGAATCTCGCCCTGATCGAGCGCCGGCTCGGCGTAGTCGCCGACCAGCGCGGCAATCACGTGACCATCGCCGGATCAAGCGACGCGGTGGAGCATGCGCGGCGCGTTCTTGAGGGACTATACGAGCAGCTCAAGCGCGGCGACGAGCTCGTTGTCGGTGACGTCGAGGGCGCCATTCGCCTCGCCATCGCGCAGGGCTCGCTGTTCGACTACGACCCGGCGACGGCGCGGGCGAGCTTCGAGGAAATCAATTTGCGCAAGCGTGCCGTGCGTGCGCGCACCGCGGCGCAGGATGCCTATATCCGCGCGTTGCGCCGCCAAGCGCTGGTGTTCGGCGCGGGACCCGCAGGCACCGGCAAGACCTGGCTGGCCGTGGCCCACGCCGTGCAGCTGTTCGAACGCAAGGAAGTCGACCGCATCATTCTCTCGCGGCCGGCGGTCGAGGCAGGAGAGCGGCTAGGATTTCTTCCCGGCGACATGCGCGAGAAGGTCGATCCTTATCTGCGTCCGATCTATGACGCGCTCTATGATCTAATGGACGCGCGTATTGTCGAGCGCGCGCTGCAAACCGGCGAGATTGAGATTGCCCCGCTTGCGTTCATGCGCGGTCGGACGCTCTCGCACGCCGTCGTCATTCTCGACGAGGCGCAGAACACGACCTCGATGCAAATGAAAATGTTTCTCACGCGCCTCGGCGAGGGCAGCCGCATGATCGTTACCGGCGATCCGAGCCAAGTCGATCTGCCGCCGGGGCAGACCTCCGGGTTGGCGGAGGCCACGCGCCTCCTGGAAAACGTCGAGGGAATCGGACACGTCGCCTTCACGGCCGAGGACGTGATTAGGCACGAATTGGTCGCTCGCATCGTCGATGCCTATGACAGGTCGGCGCTCAACGCGATCCGAACGCGCGAGAGAAAGCCATGAGCTCCACTGCCGGCTTCAACCTCGGCGCCCGCGAGTGAGAGACCATGGTGGCCATGACGCGGAGCCGGCGCGCGCCCCGGGCGAGGCGCCGCCGGCCTTGTTCCTTGAAAATCGAGATCCTGGTCGACTGTAGGCGCTGGAGTAGGCAGCGTGGCGCTCAAGCGCTGTTGCGCCGGGCGGTGGCCGAGGCTGCCCGTGCATTGGCGACGGGTACGGGTCAGCTCGCGATCGTATTGACGGACGATTCGAACATCAGGTCGCTCAATCGTCAGTGGCGACGCAAGAACGCGCCGACCAATGTGCTTTCCTTTCCGGCCGCATATCGGAGCCGTCATTTCCCGCTAACGCAGAACCGCCGCAGAGCGGGGAAGCGGGACCGGCGCAGCGTGGCCGCGGCGCAGGTCGCCGGCGTCGGCCATGGAAAAACCGCCGGTGTGCCCCTTCTTGGCGACATCGTCATCGCCTATGAAACGACCAAGCGGGAAGCGCGTGCCGAGCGCAAGCCGTTTGCCCATCACCTGGCGCATCTGGCAGTGCACGGATTTCTTCATCTTGCGGGCTACGACCACGCAACCGACCGCCAAGCGCAGGCAATGGAGAAGCTGGAGGCAGCAATCCTCAGCCGGCTCGACGTTCCCGATCCCTACACCGGCACAAGTGCCGCGACGTGACATCTGAGCCAATGCCCGACCCCGACCCATCGAGTTCGAGCGAGCCGAGTCCGGCAACCAATCTACCGGTGCCGTATGCGAAGGCAGTCGCGCCGGCGCACGGCGAGAGCTGGTTCGTGCGGACGCTGCGCGCCGTCTTCGGCTGGAAACCGAGCACAATTCGCGCAGACCTTCGCGACGTGCTCGAAAATGGCGCAGGCGAAACCGGCTTTTCGCCAGCTGAACGAACGATGCTCAAGAACATTCTCGGCCTGCGCGAGCGGCGTATTGTCGACGTCATGGTGCCACGTGCCGACATCATTGCCGTGCAGCATGAGATTACGCTTGGCGAGTTGATGAAGGTGTTCGAGAGCGCGGGCCATTCCCGGTTGGTGGTCTATGAGGACACCCTCGATGATGCCATCGGCATGGTCCACATTCGCGATCTCGTTGCATTCATGACAATGTGCGCCGCGGCGAGTGCAAAGGCGAACAGGCGGCGCAAGCGGCCGTTCCCCGCAGGCCTCGACCTCAAGGCAACCGACCTGTCAGCGCCGCTTTCCGCCACGAAAATTGTGCGCGAGATTCTCTATGCACCGCCGTCGATGCCCGTGCTGGATTTGCTGGCCAAGATGCAGACCACCCGAATTCATCTTGCCCTCGTGGTCGATGAATATGGCGGCGCCGACGGGGTGGTTTCGATGGAGGACATCGTCGAGCAGATCGTCGGTGAGATCGCCGACGAGCATGACGAGGAGATCCGGCCGGGCATCGTTCGCCAGGCCGATGGTTCGTTCCTCGCCAACGCCCGGGCTTCCCTCGAGGACGTGACCGCCATCGTCGGCCCGGAATTCGAGGCCGGCGAGATCGGCCAGGAGGTGGATACCCTCGCGGGCTATGTCACCACCCGGATCGGGCGGGTGCCGGTGCGCGGCGAACTTGTGCCCGGCCCCGGCCGCTTCGAACTGGAAATCCTTGACGCCGATCCGCGTCGGGTGAAGCGGCTGCGGATTTACCGCGGTCCCGAACGCGAGGGGACCGCCCCCGGGCAAGCGAAAGCTCCATCGCAGGGATTTCCCACCCCCGAGGGGTCCGTTGCCGGCGACACAGTGGGAGGCGGCGCCGCGGGGGAACCGAAAGCCGCCCGGCGCGGGTGACCGGTCGCCCGGTTCCATCGTTTGCGTTTTCTGGCATTTCAATGCTAAGTTGCATTTTGCAACCCACCCCTCAGACCTCGCCGACCCTCAATTGAAACCAACGCTTCAACCGCGAGCCACCAACCGGCCGCGATCACTTCCTGCACAGGAGAACATTATGGCTGCCAAGAAGGCTCCCAATCCCATCGACCGGCATGTCGGCAGCCGAGTACGCATGCGCCGGATGATGCTCGCCATGAGCCAGGAGAAGCTCGGCGACGCACTCGGACTCACTTTTCAGCAAGTGCAAAAATACGAGAAGGGCACGAACCGGATCGGCGCCAGCCGGCTGCAGCAGATCTCGCATATCCTGCAGGTTCCGGTCGCCTTTTTCTTCGAAGGCGCACCCAACCTGCACGTGGGGGGCGATGGGGCGAAGGAAGCACCGTCGCCGGCCTACATATCGGATTTTCTCGCCACCTCCGAAGGGCTTTCGCTCACGAAAGCGTTCATGCGCATCAAGCGGCCCAAGCTCAGGCGTCGCATTGTCGATCTGGTCGAGGAAATTGCCGGCGCGGATGACGATTAACAAGCCGCAGCCGCGCGGACCGATGGCGACGAGCCGTGGCTGCGTCGGCTCTCACCTGTGCGCCAGCGTCCTGCTGACGGCTTGACCGCACCCGGCGCCGCTGCAACAACACCGCACAATCTGCCGTTACCATCGGTCTGAGAGGGGAGAAGCTCAGTGTCGCGCGCGAGCCATCTGTTCACGAGCGAATCCGTCTCGGAAGGCCATCCCGATAAGATCTGCGACCAAATTTCGGACGCGATCCTCGACGCCTTCATCGAGAACGACGTCCGGTTGGGCATTGCCGATCAAAGCAAGGTGAATACTCGCCTCGGCTGCGAGACGCTTTGCACCACCAACAAGATCGTCGTGGCCGGCGAAGGCCGCGGCCAGCCTCCCTTGTTCAAGCAGTACGGCAACCATGCGGTGATCAACCGCGAGATGATTACCGAGATCGCACGCGATGTGGTGCGCGACATCGGCTACGATCAGGAAGGTTTCTCCTATCATGGCGCCGACATCGAAGTGCTGCTGCACGGTCAATCGCCCGATATCGCCATGGGCGTGGATGCGAAAAAGAAGAATGGCGAGGATCAGGAGGGCGCGGGCGATCAGGGCATGATGTTCGGCTTTGCCTGCACCGAGAGCGAAATCTACGAGAAGGGCTCGTTTATGCCCGCCCCGATCTATTTCGCGCACAAGATCCTGAAGGTGCTGTCGGACAAGCGCCGTTCCAAGCAGCTATTTGATTTGCAGCCGGACGCCAAAAGCCAAGTGACGGTGGAGTACGTCGACGGCAAGCCGGTGGGGTGCCGGAAGGTGGTGGTTTCGACCCAGCACAATGCGAAGACGCGCAACGGCAAAAAATACGCTCCCAGCATGGTCAGGGAGCTGATCGCCGATACCGTGGCTTCCGCATTGCCGGACGGCTGGATGCCCAAGAAATCGTCCGACTTTCTGGTCAATCCGACCGGCAGTTTCGTGGTCGGCGGTCCTGATGGGGATTGCGGCCTCACCGGGCGCAAGATCATCGTCGACACCTATGGAGGCTATGCGCCGCATGGCGGTGGCGCCTTCTCGGGCAAGGACCCCACCAAGGTGGATCGCTCGGCGGCCTATGCCGCGCGCTATCTCGCGAAGAACGTGGTCGCCGCCGGACTGGCGGAACGCTGCACCATCCAAATTGCCTACGCGATCGGCGTTGCCGACCCAATGTCGCTGCATGTCGACATGCACGGCACCGGCCTTATTGAGGAAAAGAGGTTACAAAAACTCCTGCCAGAAATTTTTCCCTTGCGGCCGACGAACATACGGCGCGCGCTCAAGCTGTCGCGTCCGATCTATCGGCGAACCGCGGCTTATGGTCATTTCGGGCGACCGCCGGACAAGGACGGCGGGTTTTCCTGGGAGAAGACCGATCTTGCGGACGCGCTCAAGCGCGCGATGCGTTGATCGTCATTTTTCGAAACGATCGGCAAGCCGCAGGCCAGGAACTAGCAGGCCAGGAACTATAAGCCGAAGCTGGGCTCGCAACCTTGATTGTCCCCCCGGCGTTGGCCGGGATGACGCGTCAATAGCTGCATTCTCGGCGTGGCGGTGTCGCTGATGGGCGCAATGCCGGATCGCAGGGGCGCATTTTTTGGCCGCCGCAAGGGGCGCCGCCTGCGGCCGCAGCAGGCGGCGCTTTTCGATACCCTGCTGCCGCGGCTGGCGCTCGAGCTAGACCTGCGGGCGGGCACACTCGAGTCATTGTTTCCATCCCCGGTCGATGAGGTACGCCTCGAAATTGGTTTCGGCGGCGGGGAACATCTCGCCCGCCAGGCGCAGATGCATCCGCGCGTTGGCTTTATCGGCATCGAGCCGTTCATCAACGGCATGGCCAAAATGTTGCGAGCGATCGCCACGCAAAATCTGTCGAATATCCGGCTCCACCACGGCGATGCCACGGAGGTGCTGGACTGGCTGCCGTCTGCCTCCTTGACGCGGGTCGACCTGATCTATCCCGATCCCTGGCCCAAGCCCCGACACTGGAAGCGCCGCTTCGTGCAAGAGCAGAGCGTCTGCGCGATCGCCCGCGTTTTGCGACCTTCAGGCGAGTTCCGCTTTGCTACCGACATCGCGGATTATGCGGCCTGGACGCTCAAGCACGTGATCCGATCGCCTGGTTTTGACTGGACGGCGAAGCGCCCTGACGACTGGCGAAAGCCGTGGCCCGGATTTGCCGGGACGCGCTATGAAACCAAGGCAAAACGGGCGGGACGCGAACCATGCTACCTGGTGTTTCGCAGGACTGAGCACCACGCCTGAAGCTCGGCCGCTACTGCGGCGTTGCCGCATCGTCACGGGTCAGGGTGAATTCCCAGAAGCGCCGGACGCGCAGCGCTGTCGCTGACGGTAGGCGTTGGAAATCCACCAGCGCGGTATCGAGTTGGGCATCCGAGATTCGCGCGCCGGCCGGACGCGCCATGATCGCTTTGGCGGTGTCCCACGCCCAGCCCGCCGATTTGCACAAAATGAGAATCGGACCTGGATGTTTGCTTCCCACCAGTTGCTCGACAACTTCGACCGGCACGGCGCAGAGGCAGGCGAGCGCAGATATCAGCTCTTGATACTTTCCTCCATTTGCCAGCTCACAGACGGCTGCTTCATCAAGCGTCGCGCCCGGGCTCGCGATCGGTGGGAGCTTCGCAGCCCTATTCGTCGCTTTGTGCAGCATATGGCTGAACAGGTGCGTCGGAAGATCCGGCCGCGATCCCACCTTCTCCGCCAATACGACGTCGTTTTCAGCGCGTTCCACCAGGCTGAAGAAGCTGTCGTCAGTGAGGCGCGCGCTGCAGTTTTCCGCAACGCTGCGCAGGACCTCGCAAGCGCCGCGGCGAACCAGCAATTCGCTCACCGGCTCCGCGATGTCGGTGCGCCGCGAAATCGCGAGCAGATGCGGCTGACCCTTTTGCGCGGCGATATCAACGAGATCGTCGTCAGCGAGCTGAGGCGATCTTTCGAGGATCGGGCCGGCGACTTCGATCGCGTCGTCGCGTGCCAGCAGTCGTATCACGCCAACGGGCGCGTTATCGAGCGACGCGAGGCGATCCGCGAATTCGCGCCGCGCCTCGAGATCGGCATCCATCAGGAGCCGACCAAGCACCTGATCAAACAGTCGGATATGATCGGCGTTGAAATCGTCGCGCGCGAGGAAAAGGCCGCCGATGCGTCGGACCATAGTGGCCCGGCGCGGGGGCGAACCGTTATGGATAGCCCGTTCCAGTTCGCGGATGAGCCAAGCCGGCGCCGACATGTCCGAGTGCCAATCGATCGATCCGCGCACGCGCGAGGGGCCCACAAAACGAAGGGAAACTAGAAGAGGAGTCTGAACGAAGGGTTAGCCATGAAGGCTGCCTCGGCCCTTGCGCCAGCACGCCAAATCGCTATATTTGCGGGGTCCAGCTTTTGGATATCTCATAACGATCGGATCTGATCCGGTCGGCTTTTGAGAGTGGGTTCCCCCGGGACCCGCTCTTTTTTGTTACCGATGGCAAAAGCTGCTCGCTCGGAAGCAAAATGGATGAACGAGACCAGCGATACCCAATGACGCGGTCGATCGATACGCCTCCCGCGGATGCCGAGCCGCGCCTGATCGCGGAGCAAGGGATCACCGCTCGCGTGGCCGCGATCGTCGAGCCCGTGCTCGGGGGCATGGGCTACCGGCTCGTGCGGGTAAAACTTTCCGGATCGGGCGGGTGCACGCTGCAGATCATGGCGGAGCGGCCGGATGGGACGATGACCGTGGATGATTGTGAAGCGGTATCGCGGGCGCTTTCGCCGGTGCTCGATGTTGCTGACCCGATCGATCGGCCCTATCGGCTCGAAGTGTCCTCCCCCGGCATGGATCGGCCGCTGGTGCGACGCTCCGATTTCGAACGCTATGCCGGCCAGGTGATCAAGGTGGAAATGGCGGTCGCAATCCAAGGTCGACGCCGTTTTCGCGGGCTGCTGCTGGGCATCGAAGGCGATGCCGCGCGCCTGCGCCGTGACGACGTCGCGCCCGGCGAAGCCAACGAGATTCTGCTCGCGATCGACGGCATGGCCGAAGCCAAGCTCGTGCTGACCGACTCGCTCATTGTCGACTCGCTCAGGCGCGGCAAGACACAAGACAAGACACAAGAGAAGGCGTCGAAGGAGCGTACCCGTGTTTCGTCGCCGCTCGATGCTGCATCATCCCATTATCAGAACGAAGGAGAGTGACCGATGGTCGTAAGCGCCAACCGGCTGGAACTGTTGCAGATCGCCGACGCGGTCGCACGCGAGAAAGCCATCGACCGCGGCATCGTCATCGCCGCCATGGAAGATGCGATTCAGAAGGCGGCGCGGTCGCGCTATGGGAGCGAGACCGAAGTGCGCGCTGAGATCAATCCCAAGACCGGCGAAATGCGACTGTCGCGCCTGCTGCTGGTCGTGGATCAGGTGGAAAACGACGCGACGCAAATTTCCCTGGGAGATGCCAAAAAGCGCAATCCGGCGGCTCAGGTCGGCGACTTTATTGCCGAGCCGCTACCGCCGCTGGAATACGGCCGCATCGCCGCCCAGTCGGCGAAACAGGTGATCGTGCAGAAGGTGCGCGAGGCCGACCGCGACCGCCAATATCAAGAATATAAGGATCGCATCGGCGACATCGTCAACGGCATCGTCAAGCGCGTGGAATACGGCAACGTGGTGGTCGATCTCGGGCGCGGCGAGGCGATCGTCCGCCGCGATGAGCTGCTGCCGCGCGAGACGTTCCGCAATGGCGACCGCATCCGCGCCTTTATCTACGACGTGCGGCGCGAGCCGCGCGGCCCGCAGATTTTTCTTTCCCGCACGCATCCACAATTCATGGCCAAGTTGTTCGCCCAGGAGGTTCCGGAAATTTACGACGGCATCGTCGAGGTGAAGGCTGTAGCGCGAGATCCGGGCTCGCGCGCGAAAATCGCAGTCATTTCGCGGGATTCGTCGGTCGACCCGGTCGGCGCCTGCGTCGGCATGCGCGGGTCGCGCGTGCAAGCCGTGGTCAATGAGCTGCAAGGCGAGAAGATCGACATCATTCCGTGGACGGCGGACCCCGCCAATTTTGTCGTTAATGCGCTGGCGCCAGCCGAAGTCGCCAAAGTCGTGCTCGACGAAGACCGCCAGCGCATGGAGGTGGTGGTGCCGGATCAGCAGCTTTCGCTTGCCATCGGTCGGCGTGGGCAGAACGTGCGATTGGCTTCGCAACTCACCGGCTGGGACATCGACATCGTCACCGAACAGGAAGAGTCCGAACACCGGCAGGCGGAGTTCGAAAAACGCAGCAAGCTGTTCATCGAGGCGCTCAACGTCGATGAAATGGTCGGCCAGTTGCTCGCTTCGGAAGGTTTCAACTCGGTCGAAGAGCTTGCGGCGGTGGAGGAGAAGGAACTCGCGGGCATCGAGGGCTTCGACGAGGACACCGCCCGCGAACTGCAGACCCGCGCGCGCGACTACCTCAACCGGCAGGAGGCGGAGCTCGACGCAAAGCGCCGCGAGCTCGGCGTCGAGGACGCGCTCAAGGAAGTTCCCGGCGTCACCAGTGCCATGCTGGTGCGGTTCGGGGAAAACGACATCAAGACGGTCGATGATCTGGCCGGCTGCGCCACCGACGACCTGTTCGGCTGGAGCGAGCGCAAGGACGGCGAGACGACACAATATCCCGGTATCCTCGACGGCTTTGATCTATCGCATGACGACGCCGAGGCTTTGATCATGCAGGCGCGCCTCAAGGCAGGTTGGATCAAGGAGGAGGATTTGGCACCGCCACCCGCAGAAGAGCCGGCGACCGAAGCAACCGTTGCGCCAAGCTGAGAACAACCGAATGCTTGCTCAAACGCACGACATCGCAGTCGACGCGGGGCCGCGGCGAGCGGGTTCCGCCCGGCAACGATTTTGCGCCGTCACCGGCACAGTAAAGCCGGTCGGCGAGCTGATCCGTTTCGTGGTCGGACCCGACGGCGCGGTGGTGCCGGATGTCAAATGCCGGCTGCCCGGACGCGGCATGTGGATCACCTCGACGCGGCAGGCGCTGCAAAGCGCTTTGGCGCGCAAAATCTTTGCCCGCAGCTTTCGATGCGATGTGCGAGCCGACGCCGATCTCGTCGAGCAGACCGAGCGGCTGCTGGAGCAGGCCGCGCTCGATGTGCTCGCCATGTGCCGCAAGGCGGCACGGACGGCGATCGGCTTTGGCAAAGTGGAAACAGCTCTCGTCCGCGAGCGCGTTACGGCGCTTCTCCACGCAACCGAAGCCGCCCCCGCCGGCACCCAAAAGCTCGCGGCGGCGCTCGGTCGGCGCGCAGACGCCGCACGAATATGCGTGTTCCATAGGTTCGCGTCAGCGCAATTGGATTTGGCACTGGGTCGGTCAAATGTGATACATGCAGCCCTGCTTGCCGGGCCGGAAAGCAACACGTTTGTGGCGCGCGTGGCGCGCCTCGAGCGGTTCCAAACCGGACCGGCTGCAATGCCGTACGGTACCCCGGTGTCTTGCGCCGAAATGGCGCGCAACGCCGCCGCGGCGCATATCGACGGCGGCGCATGAGAATTCGCGAACCGGCAATTGGATTGAGATCGGAATGGCTGAAACGACTGAAAAAACCGGCGAAAAGAAGCTGAGCGTCGCGCCCAGCAAAACGTTGAGCCTCAAAGGGCGCGGCGTTGAGCAAGGGGTGGTGCGCCAGAGCTTCAGCCATGGCCGCACCAAGGCGGTGGTCGTCGAGAAGGTGAAAAGTCGGGCCCCTGTCCGGTCCAAGGCCGAGGCCCCTCCTGCAGGCGCACCGGCCCGGCGCCCAAGCACGGCCAAGAGCGCGGCCGCTGCGGCACCAGCCCCGGCGGCCGCCCCGACCAGTCCGGCACCAAAGCCTGCCGGCGGCTTGGTACTGCGCAGCCTCACCGAGGAGGAGCAAAAAGCGCGCGTCCATGCACTCAACGACGCGCGCCTGCGCGAGGCCGAAGAGCGCAAGATTGCCGAAGAAGAAGCGCTCGTCCGCAAGTCGCGCGAAGAAACCGAGCGCAGCGAGCGCGAAGCCGCTGAGGCGCGCAAGGCCGAAGAAGACAAACGCCGCAAACACGATCTCGAAACGAAGCTCAAAGCCGAACAGGAGGCCAAGAAACGGTTCGGCGAGGAGGCTGTCGCGAGACCGGGCGCTCGCCCGGCACTTGAGCCGGATGAGGACGAGGCGCCGCGCGCGCGGCGCGGCGCCGGGGCGGCACGGCCGGCACCTGCGCCCAAGGCTCCGCGCGGTGCCGGGCAAAAGAGCCGCGGCCGGCTCACCGTTGTGACGGCGCTCAGCGCCGATGAGGAACGCGAGCGCTCGGTCGCTGCTTTCCGCCGTCGCGTGCAGCGGCTGAAGGCACACGCCGCCGATGAGCCCAAGGAAAAGCTCGTTCGCGAAGTCACCATTCCGGAGACAATTACCATCCAAGAGCTTGCCAACCGCATGGCCGAACGCGCGGTCGATGTGATCAAGCTGCTGATGAAGCAGGGTCACATGGCCCAGATCAACGATGTGATCGACGCCGACACTGCCCAGCTCCTGGCCGAGGAGTTGGGCCACAGCGTCAAACGCGTTGCCGAGTCCGATGTCGAGGAGGGCTTGTTCGATGCGGCCGACGATCCAGCCGCGCTGGTGCCGCGCCCGCCCGTGGTCACGGTCATGGGCCATGTCGACCATGGCAAGACCTCGCTGCTCGACGCCATTCGTTCCACCGAAGTGGCGGCAGGCGAAGCGGGCGGCATTACTCAGCACATTGGTGCCTACCAGGTGACCGCGCCGTCCGGCAACAAAATCACCTTCATCGACACGCCGGGTCATGCCGCCTTCACCGCCATGCGCGCGCGCGGCGCCAAGGTGACGGACATCGTCGTGCTCGTGGTCGCCGCCGACGACGGCGTCATGCCGCAGACCGTCGAGGCGATTCACCACGCCAAAGCTGCGAAGGTGCCGATGATCGTCGCGATCAACAAGATCGATCGGCCGGACGCAAAGCCGGAACGCGTGCGCAACGAACTCCTGCAGCACGAGATCCAGGTCGAATCGCTGGGCGGCGATGTGCTGGATGTCGAGGTATCCGCGACCAAGAAGCTCAACATCGACCGGCTGCTGGAAGCGATCGGCCTGCAAGCGGAGATTCTCGATCTCAAAGCAAATCCGAACCGCCCGGCCGAGGGCACTGTGATCGAGGCGAAGCTCGACCGGGGCCGCGGGCCGGTTGCGACCGTGCTCGTGCAGCGCGGCACATTGCGCGGCGGCGAGATCGTCGTGGCCGGCGCCGAGTGGGGACGCGTGCGCGCGCTCGTTTCAGATACCGGCGCGCCGGTCGAAGCGGTCGGTCCGTCGACACCGGTCGAAGTGCTCGGTTTCAACGGCACGCCGGAAGCTGGCGACCGCCTGGCCGTCGTCGACACCGAAGCGCGGGCGCGCGAGGTGACCGACTATCGCGCTCGCCAGCGGCGCGACAAGGTGGCCGCGCGCGCCACTGGCATGCGCGGCTCGCTCGAGCAGATGATGAATCAGCTCAAGACCGCCGGGCGCAAGGAATTCCCGCTGGTCGTCAAGGCCGACGTGCAGGGATCGCTGGAGGCGATCGTCGGCGCGCTCGACAAACTCGGCACCACCGAGGTGATCGCGCGGGTTCTTCACGCGAGCGTCGGCGGCATCACCGAGTCGGACGTGACGCTCGCGGAAGCTTCCGGCGCAGCGATCATCGGCTTCAACGTGCGGGCGCACAAGGAAGCGCGCGAGGCTGCCGAGCACGCCGGTGTCGAGATCCGCTACTACAACATCATCTACGATCTCGTCGATGACGTGAAGAAAGCGATGTCCGGCCTGCTGGCTCCGACCATGCGCGAGCGCATGCTCGGCAACGCGACCATCCTGGAGATCTTCAAGGTATCCAAAGTCGGCAATGTGGCGGGTTGCCGGGTCACCGATGGCGTGGTCGAGCGCGGCGCCAATGTGCGTCTGATCCGCGACAATGTCGTCGTGTACGACGGCAAGCTCTCGCAGCTCAAGCGTTTCAAGGACGACGCCCGCGAAGTCGTCGCCGGGCAAGAGTGCGGCATGGCGTTCGAGAATTATCAGGACATGAAGGTCGACGATACGATCGAATGCTACCGGGTGGAGACGGTGCAGCGCACGCTGTGATCTGGCGTTCAGATCCGCACGCACGCTCGCGCACTCCGGCCGCCGGACATTCGGCGATGGTTTCAAAACTGTTTAGCGGTCGCGCCGAGGGATCAGCCGCACCTCCAGTCCTCCGGTCTCTATTTTGCGGGAGGCGAATGAGGGCGACCATGCCACGCCAATACCGGTCGAGCGTCAGGAATCGCATTCCGTCACAGCGCCAGTTGCGCGTCGGCGAACTCGTCCGCCATACACTTGCGGAGCTGCTGGCGCGCGGCGCCGTGCACGACCCCGTGATCGCGGGCCATGTCATCACGATTCCCGAGGTACGCATGACGGCCGACCTGCGGCTTGCCACGATCTACGTCGTTGCGCTCGGCGGACGCGACGAGGACGCAGTGCTGGCCGCCCTCGAGCGCAACAAGCGCTTCCTGCGTGGCGAGATAGCGCGGCGCATCAATCTCAAATTCGCCCCCGAAATCCGCTTCCGCCCGGACGAGCGGTTCGAAGAGGCCGAACGCATCGACAGGCTTTTGAAATCGCCTGCAGTCGAACGCGACCTGCGCAGGTCGGACGATGATGAATAGAGCAGCGGAAGGAGAGCGCGCGCCGGAGCAGCGCAAGCGCGAAAAGCGCGACGTTCACGGCTGGATCGTCCTCGACAAGCCAATCGGTATGACCTCGACGCACGCGGTCAATATGGTGAAGCGTCTATTTGCGGCCAAGCGTGCCGGGCACGCCGGGACGCTCGATCCGCTCGCCTCGGGCCTCTTGCCGATCGCGCTCGGAGAGGCGACCAAGACAGTTCCCTTCGTGATGGAAGGACGCAAGGTCTATCGCTTCACGGTTCGCTGGGGCGAGGAGCGCGACACCGACGACGCTGAGGGTCGCATCACCGCGACCAGCGGCCAGCGGCCGAGCCTGCAAGCAATCCGCTCGTTCATTCCGCGCTTCACCGGCGCGATCGAGCAAGTGCCGCCGCGCTTCTCCGCGATCAAGGTCGAGGGCGAGCGCGCATATGATCTGGCCCGTGACGGCGAGGTTGTGGAGCTCGAGCCCCGCACGGTCACGATTCATCGCCTTGAACTCATCGATATGCCCGATCGCGATCACGGCGTGTTCGCCGCCGAATGCGGCAAGGGCGCCTATGTGCGCGCGCTGGCTCGCGACCTCGGCCGCGCACTGAATTGTCTTGGACACGTCGTTTCGCTCAGACGCACCGCAGTCGGACCGTTCAACGAGAGCACGGCCACAAGCCTCGAGGGGCTCCAGCAGATCGAGGCCGGCCGGAGCGAACCTTCGCTTCTGATGCCGGTCGAAGCCGGGTTGGCAGATTTGCCGGAGCTGCGGGTGAGTGCGAGCGATGCCGGACGTCTTGCCCGCGGGCAGCCCGTCTTGCTGCGGGGCCGCGATGCACCACGGCTGGAGGGCTGGGTGTCGGTTTCGGCGCAGGGCGCGCTGATCGCGCTGGCCGAGGTGGACAAAGGCGAGCTGCGCCCGCGCCGAGTCTTCAATCTGGCGCGGTCATAATGCCGACGCCGGGCTGCCGATGTTGGGCGGAACGCCGCAATTTTCGCTGGCTTCCGCGGCGGTTTTGCTATATTGCCCGGCTTGCGCGGGCGGTTGCCCGCGCTTCCCACTTATGGCGACCGCGCTGGACGACATCCCGGCGCGGCCGCAACTGTGCAACAATTTGCGGAAGAAGGACACCCGATGTCGATTACCCCCGGCCGCAAGGCCGAAGTGATCAAGGCTTATGCCACCAAGGCCGGAGATACCGGCTCGCCCGAGGTGCAGGTCGCGATCCTGTCGGAGCGGATCAACAGCCTCACCGAGCATTTCAAAACCCACGTCAAAGACAATCATTCCCGGCGTGGTTTGCTCAAGCTCGTATCCCAGCGTCGTCAGTTGCTCGACTACCTCGCTGGCGTCGACGCCGCCCGTTACAAGTCACTCATTGAGCGGCTCGGGATCCGTCGTTGAGCGTTTGCGCGGCGTGTTCGCCCGCTGCGGAGCCACGCCGCCGTTCACCAGGCAGCCAATCCGCTGCCAATTCGAGACGGGTCGATTGTCGCCCGTCGCCACGCGGAAGTTCGAAAGCCATGGCAGGATCGCTGGATGCTGTTTCGGGTTGCGGCGCGGCTGCAACGGGCAGTGTCTCGCCGTCTTGCGCATGGCTTTTGTGCTTCGCGAAATCCATGAAAGACCATCGCAATGTTCGATATCCATCGTGTTGAACTCGACTGGGCTGGCCGCAAGCTCACCCTCGAAACCGGCAAGATCGCCCGTCAGGCCGACGGCGCAGTTGTCGCCACCTATGGGGAATCCAAATTGCTGGCGACCGTGGTCGCCGCCAAGGAACCCAAGCAAGGCATCGACTTCCTGCCGCTCACCTGCAACTACTTCGAGAAATTCTACGCGGCCGGCCGCATTCCCGGCGGTTATTTCAAGCGTGAAGGCCGACCAACCGAGCGCGAAACGCTGGTCTCGCGTCTGATCGACCGCCCAATCCGCCCGTTGTTCGCCGAAGGCTGGCGCTGCGACACCCAGATCATCGTGACCGTGCTCTCGCACGATCTCGAGAACGACCCCGACGTTCTGGCGATGGTTGCCGCCTCCGCGGCACTAACCTTGTCGGGTGCTCCGTTCATGGGCCCGATCGGGGCTGCGCGGGTCGGCTTCATCAACAACGAATACGTCCTCAATCCGCAGCTGGACGAGATGACGGAGAGCCAACTCGACCTGGTGGTTGCCGGAACGCAGGACGCGGTGCTGATGGTTGAATCCGAAGCAAAGGAGCTGAGCGAGGAGGTGATGCTCGGCGCCGTGATGTTCGGGCACCGTCACTTCCAGCCGGTGATCGACGCGATCATCAAGCTCGCGGAACAGGCGGCAAAGGAGCCGCGCGAGTTGACGCTGGCGGACACGGCGGCTTTGGAGAAGGAGGTGCTCGACCTCGTCGAGCCAGATTTGCGCGCGGCTTATGCAATCGCTGACAAGAAGAAGCGACACGACGCCATCGACGCCGCCAAAGCGATAGTGCTGGCGCGGCTCCGTCCGGAAGGAGTGGAGAACCCGCCCTATTCGGAGCAGGAGATTGCGGGCGTTTTCAAGAAGCTCGAAGCCAAGATCGTGCGCTGGAACATCCTCGACACGGAACGTCGCATCGATGGTCGCGACCTCAAGACAGTGCGGCCGATCGTTTCCGAGGTGGGCGTGTTGCCGCGCACGCACGGCTCAGCGTTGTTCACCCGCGGCGAAACTCAGGCGCTGGCGGTGGCGACCCTCGGCACCGGTGAAGACGAGCAGTTCGTGGATGCCCTGCCCGGTACCTACAAGGAGACGTTCCTGCTCCATTATAACTTCCCGCCGTTCTCGGTCGGCGAGACCGGAAGGCTCGGCTCGCCCGGTCGGCGCGAGGTCGGACATGGCAAGCTCGCTTGGCGGGCCATCCACCCGATCCTGCCCCCGCATCACGAATTCCCCTACACGTTGCGCGTCGTTTCCGAGATCACGGAATCGAACGGCTCCTCCTCGATGGCGACGGTCTGCGGCACATCGCTTGCGCTGATGGACGCGGGTGTGCCGCTCAAGCGGCCGACTGCCGGGATCGCCATGGGCCTGATCCTCGAGGACAAGCGCTTTGCCGTGCTCTCGGACATCCTCGGCGACGAGGATCATCTCGGCGATATGGATTTCAAGGTCGCCGGCACCGAACACGGCGTGACTGCGCTGCAGATGGACATCAAGATCTCCGGCATCACGGAAGAGATCATGCGGGTCGCGCTGCGTCAGGCGAAGGACGGCCGCATGCACATCCTGGGCGAAATGGCCAAGGCGCTCGCCCAACACCGCGCGCAATTGGGTGAGCACGCGCCGCGGATCGAGGTGTTCCATATCCCGGTCGACAAAATCCGCGAGGTGATCGGCTCGGGCGGCAAGGTGATCCGCGAAATCGTCGAGAAGACTGGCGCCAAGATCGATATTTCGGACGACGGCACGGTCAAGGTGGCCTCGGCGAAAAGCGAAGCCATGAAGGCCGCGATCAACTGGATCAAGTCCATCGCCTCGGAACCGGAGGTCGGTCACATCTACGAAGGCACTGTGGTCAAAGTCATGGACTTCGGGGCGTTCGTGAACTTCTTCGGCGCCAAGGACGGGCTCGTGCATATCAGCCAGCTCGCGCCGCGCCGGGTGCAGAAGGTGACCGATGTCGTCAGGGAAGGCGACAAAGTGAAGGTGAAGCTGCTCGGCTTCGATGAGCGGGGCAAAGTGCGCCTCTCCATGAAGGTGGTCGATCAAGCGACCGGGGAGGATCTCGAGGCCAAGCAGAAGGCGGAGGCCGAGCAAGCGCGCGGCGATCAGCCCCGCGAAGCAGTGGTGGGCGGCGAGTAGTTCAAACCTGCGCGCCCCATTCCCGCGGAAGCGGGAATTCGACTTCGCGGACGGTCGCCCCGGAAGCGGGGCCTCGACCAACTAGCATCTGGATGCCCGCTTTCGCGGGCATGAGCGGAGCAATTTTCCCGCTTGCGCGGGGACAAGCGGATATCGGTACCGCGCGCTTACTGTGCCGCGTCTTTGGCGATGGCGCTCTCGTTTGCTGCCGTCTCATCCTTGAGCGAGGCAGGTTGCGGCATCGCGATGACATTGTATCCGCAATCCACGAAATGGATGTCCCCGGTCACTCCGGTTGACAGATCGGACAGCAGATAAAGCGCCGCGCCGCCGATCTCATCGAGCGTCACCCCACGCCCCAATGGCGAGTGGCGTTGTTGGAATGCAAACATCTGTCGCGCATCGCCAATCCCGGCACCAGCCAACGTGCGGATCGGTCCGGCGGAAATGGCGTTAACGCGAATAGCAGCCGGCCCGAAATCGACGGCGAGATAGCGAACCGAGGCCTCGAGCGCGGCTTTGGCCACGCCCATAACGTTATAGTTCGGCATGGCCCGCTGCCCGCCATTGTAGGTCAGCGTGAGCATCGCGCCGCCTGCCGGCATCAGGGCAGCCGCGCGCTTTGCCACTTCCGTGAACGAGAAACAGGAAATGATCATGGTGCGTACGAAGTTCTCGCGCGAGGTATCCGCATAGCGGCCCTTGAGCTCGTTCTTGTCGGAGAACGCGATGGCATGGAGCAGAAAGTCGAGCGAGCCCCATTTCTCCGCGATCGCGGTAAAGACCGCATCGACCGAGGCAATCTGCTCAACGTCGCAGGGGAGCACGAGCGAGGCATCGACCGATTCCGCCAACGGCCGCACGCGCCGGCCAAGCGCATCGCCTTGATAGGTGAACGCGAGGGTCGCGCCGTGCGCGGCAAGCGTCCGAGCAATTCCCCAGGCTATGGAATGGTCGTTAGCCACCCCCATGATCAGCCCGCGCTTCCCTTGCATCAGTTCCTTCACGTCACCGCACCTGCCGTTCGCCCCGGTTTGAGGCATGATTCCAATGTCAGCCCTCAGACATCGAGTCGCTTGAGCACCACCGAAGCATTGGTGCCGCCAAAGCCGAACGAGTTGGATAACACGCAGCCAACCTTCACGTCGTCGCGCCGTTCGCGCACGATCGGCACGTCGGCGAAGACCGGATCGAGATTTTCGATGTTTGCGCTCTCGCAGATGAAGCCGTTATTCATCATGAGCAGCGAATAAATCGCCTCCTGCGCGCCCGCGGCACCGAGCGAATGGCCGGTCAGCGACTTGGTCGCGGCAATCGGCGGGCACTTGTCGGAAAAGACCTCGCGAATGGCCTCGATCTCCTTGACATCGCCGATAGGGGTCGAAGTAGCGTGCGGATTGATGTAATCGATCGTGGCCTTCACGTCCTTGAGCGCTATGCGCATGCACCGCACGGCGCCCTCGCCGGAAGGTGCGACCATATCAAAGCCGTCGGACGTGGCGCCGTAGCCGGCCACCTCGCCATAGATGCGGCCGCCGCGCGCCTTTGCGTGCTCCAGCTCCTCGAGCACCAGCACACCCGCGCCGCCGGCGATCACGAAGCCGTCGCGGTCCGCATCATAGGCACGCGAGGCCTTCTCCGGCATCTGGTTGAACCCGGAGGACATCGCGCCCATGGCGTCGAACAGCACCGAAAGCGTCCAGTCGAGCTCCTCGCACCCGCCGGCGAAGACGACGTCCTGCTTGCCCATCTGGATCATTTCCATCGCATTGCCGATGCAATGGTTGGAGGTCGCGCAGGCCGAAGAGATCGAATAATTGACGCCTCTGATCTTGAACCAGGTAGCGAGCGTCGCCGACGCCGTCGAGGACATCGCCTTGGGCACGGCAAACGGTCCCACGCGCTTGGGACCCTTGGCTCGTGCCACATCGGCAGCCTCCACGATTGCGCGCGTGGAAGGCCCGCCCGATCCCATGATGATCCCGGTCATGTCGTGGGAAACTTCGCTCGGCTCGAGACCGGCGTCGCGAATCGCCTGTTCCATGGCGATATGGTTCCACGCGACACCGCCGCCGAGAAACCGCATCGCGCGGCGATCGATCGCCCCTTCTAGGTCGAGGACCGGCGCACCATGCACCTGACAACGAAATCCAAGCTCGGCATATTTCTCGGCGCGAGAAATGCCCGACTTCGCCTCGCGCAGGCTCGCCAAGACCTCCTGAACGCTGTTGCCGATCGATGAGACGATGCCCATCCCGGTGACGACGACTCGTCGCATGAACGCCTCGTCCGATGCCAAGTCCGTGCGGTTCAGGCGGCCTCGGCGCCGTCAAGCCCGGCTCGGTTGCACGACTTCGTCGCGGAACAGCCCGACCTTCAGATCCATGGCCCGATAGATGATCGAGCCGTCGGCGGAAAGCCAGCCGTCGGCGATGCCGAGCACCAGCTTGGAGCGCATCACCCGCTTGATGTCGATGCCATAGACGACGTTTCTCACCGTGGGTAAAACTTGGCCGGAGAACTTCAGTTCACCCAGGCCCAGCGCCCGCCCCCTGCCGGGCGCCCCCAGCCAGCCCAAAAAGAACCCCAGCAATTGCCAAAGCGCGTCGAGGCCGAGGCAGCCAGGCATGACGGGATCGCCTTTGAAATGGCAGGGAAAGAACCAGAGGTCGGGCTTGAGATCGAGAACGGCGCGGACCAAGCCCTTGCCGTACTCGCCGCCGGCTTCCGCGATCTCGGAGATGCGGTCGAACATCAGCATCGGCGGCAGCGGCAATTGGGCGTTCCCGGCGCCGAACAGTTCGCCACGGGCACATGCCAATAGGTCATCGTAACCGAAGCTACTCCGCCGATCTTCCATCCGCGTCCGGTTCCCACGCACCTGGTCGATGCTCACATTGGCACTCCTAACACAGGCAGAATAGTGGGCAAAGGTAGCCCCAATTCGCCCGCGACGCTTCGATTGGAATCGAACCAGCCTCGCCGAGGGTGTTGCATCCGGGAAGCGATATGTTACAAATGCAACAATCGCTCGGGAAGGGTATTATAGGGTTCAGGCGTTCCGATGACACAGTCAGGCCGCGTCGTTTTCACCAACACCCTTGAGCCGCCCGAACTCTGCGCCGGAAGCAGCTCACGCTCGCAGCTCACCGGCTGCCCCTGGCATGACGTGAAATCCATGCTGCGTGACGTGGGCCTCAGACCGACCCGCCAAAGAATGGCGCTTGGCTGGATTCTGTTCGGCAAGGGCGACCGGCACATTACCGCGGAAATGCTCTACGAGGAAGCAACCAAGGCGAAAGTCCCGGTATCGCTCGCAACGGTATACAACACGCTCCATCAATTCACCGATGTCGGGTTGCTGCGACAGGTGGCCGTCGATGGGTCGAAGACCTATTTCGATACCAACGTGTCCCCGCATCATCATTTTTTCGTGGAATGCGAGAACCAACTCCTGGACATTGCCGACAGCGATGTGGTGGTGGGCAAGACTCCCATCCCGCCGGAAGGCTACGAAGTCGCCCGCATCGATGTCGTGGTTCGCCTGCGCCGCAAAGCGCGGTGAGTGGCAGTCATCCCTGTTGGAATCGAGTCGTGCGTCGGCCGAGCGAAACCCATCGCCGCGCTGCAACCGGAATTGATGGGTGTTTCGCCGCCGCTCAATCCATCGTACGCGGTGTGGCGGACTGGCGCGCCGTCTCGAGCAATCATTCGACTTTCTCGCTCGGATAGACACCCCACAGCTGCTCCTGCACCGCCCAGCCATCGAACCCCGGTCCGGCGATGCGGCACCAACTCCCGCTGCAACGTTTCACCGACGCGAGCACACCGGCCTGCAGCCGCGCGATCACCGCGGCGTTGCTGTCGCCGCGCTCGTAGAGCGGCACCAGCTGAGCCTTATCCTTCGGCATGACAACCGCCGTGCGTCGTCCCGAGAGCAGAGAGTGATAAACCCACCCTTCCGATCCTTCCCAGTCGCGGATGCGCCGCCAGTTGTCTGATTCCGCCGTGATCTCCACCGGCAATCCCGCGCGTGTATAGACAAATGTCACCTCGTGGTCGCGCGTGGGCCCGCCGCGCACATTGACGCGATCGGGCTTGAGACTGACGAAGCGCGGCAGCGGCAAACCGCTCTTTGGCCCGCTCGCGATTTCCGCTCCGGCATGCGCCGCGCCCATGCATGTCACACCGATGGCGACCGTGACGAGCGTAGCCATGCAACCAACCACATGCGACTTCCGTGTTGACATCATGGGTTCACCGTCATCGGTAGGTGAATGGCGCGACGTGTCGCATCGCAGATGCCGAATGCCGGAGAGATGACCGGACGAGCGTGCCCCTGCCACTAATTTCAATTCGCGGGAAAACGCGGTAGAGAAGGATCGCGCCCCCATGAAACTGGCAGTCTCGGGCATCACGGTTAAGGAGACCTGAACGAACGAGCGCCGCGGATCGCGGGCGCGGCTAGTGCCGCGAACCCGAAGTTCGCATGATCGGGCGGCAAGGGTGTTTGCGAACTTCGGGTTCAAAAGCGGCACTAGAATCATAAAGTTCCTAGTGTCCCTTTGATTCCGAAGTTCGCATCGAGACTGCCGCGAGCGCGTGCGAACTTCGGAATCGGGACACTAGCCGAGAATCAGTATGGCGAACCGCAAAAAGCCGCTCGTTGTAATCACGCGCAAGCTGCCAGAGCGCGTGGAGACGCGCATGCGAGAACTCTTCGACGCGCAACTCAACCTCGAGGACAAGCCGATGACGGCGGCTCAGCTCGCGGATGTGGTCAGGAGCGCGGACGTACTCGTCCCGACGGTAACGGATCGCATCGATGCCTCGGTGCTCAGCAAGGCCGGCGACAAGCTCAAGCTGATCGCCAATTACGGCAACGGCGTCGATCACATCGACGTGGCAACCGCGCTCAGCCGCGGCATCACGGTTACCAACACGCCAGGCGTGCTCACCGAGGACACCGCCGACATGACGATGGCACTGATCCTCGCGGTGCCGCGCCGGCTAGCCGAGGGTGCCACTCTGCTGAGTGAGGACAAGCCCTGGAGCGGCTGGTCGCCGACTTGGATGTTGGGTCACCGCATCTGGGGCAAGCGTCTCGGCATCATCGGGATGGGGCGCATCGGACAGGCCGTAGCGCGGCGCGCCCGTGCCTTCGGCTTGCAGATCCACTACCACAACCGCCGCCGCGTCCCATCCAAGGTCGAGGAGGAGCTCACCGCGACCTATTGGGAAAGTCTCGACCAAATGCTCGCCCGCATGGACATCGTGTCGGTGAACTGCCCGCATACGCCGGCGACCTTTCACTTGCTGTCGGCACGCAGGCTCAAGCTGCTGCGCCCGGAGGCCTATATCGTCAACACCGCCCGTGGCGAGGTCATCGATGAGAACGCGCTGGCGCGGCTGATCGCCACCGGCGAGATAGCCGGCGCCGGTCTCGATGTGTTCGAACACGAGCCGGCGATAAACCCGAAACTGGTGAAGCTCGCGCGCGTGGGAAAGATCGTGCTGCTGCCGCATATGGGATCGGCAACGCTGGAAGGCCGCGTCGACATGGGCGAGAAGGTCATCGTCAACATCAAGACCTTCCTCGACGGACATCGGCCTCCCGATCGCGTCCTTCCCTCGATGCTGTGAGCCCAGCCATCGAGGATCGGCCGCTTGGTGCGATCTTGCGCAAGCTGCTGTATCATTGCTCAATAATAATTTCAGGAGCGACCACCATGCGTGCTTTGCTCGTGGCGGGCACGGCCTTTGTTCTCTCGATCGCAGCGGCCTATGCCGCGGCGCTCACGCCGGATGAAATCAAGGCCACATTTTTCAATGGGCAGGCTTTCACCGCGGCGTCCCCGGGGAATGTCAAGTTCAAGATGGTGTTCGCGGCGGACGGCAAGATGACCCGCACGCCCTTGGCCAAAGCAGGGGCCCGCAGCGATGGAACGTGGAAGCTGAGCAACGACGGTTTCTGCACCACCTGGAAGGGCTCCGGCGAGAGGTGCTTCAAGGTGATGACCGCGGGCACCAACAAATGGTCGGTGATGCAGGGCTCGACCGTGATCGCAACCTGGGCGAAGTAGGACGACCGAAAACAGGCGGAGGCGGCCAGGGAAGGATAGCCTGAATACTTGGCCCAGCCTCGCTTATCTTCTTTCCGCCGTCTGTCTTGCGTCGTGGGTCGTCAGATTCCTGATCGTTGGATGCTCACCGGTAAGCGGGTTGGCCGGATCCCAGCCATACGTCAGCGTTTCGAAGCGCATGGAGCGGGCGTCGACCATGAGCAAGCGCCCGACCAACCCTTCACCGAACCCGACGATCTCGCGGATTACTTCCAGCGCCATCAGCGAGCCGAGTACGCCGGTGAGCGCGCCGAGGATACCGGCCTCGGCGCAGGCGGGAACGCTGCCGGGCGGTGGCGGCTGCGGAAACAGGCAACGATAGGTCGGGTTCGGTCTGCCGTCGGCAGCACGTTCGTGGGCGCGAATGGTGGTAAGCGTGCCGTCAAAGATGCCGACCGCGGCTGTGATCAGCGGTTTCCTGGCGAAGAAGCAGGCGTCAGAGACGAGATAGCGTGTCGGGAAATTGTCGGAACCGTCGGCAATGATGTCATAAGCCTTGACGAGATCGAGCGCGTTCTCCGCGACGAGCCGTGTCGCGTGCGCCTCGACCGCAACATGCGGATTGAGCCGCCGGATTACGGCTGCTGCACTCTCGACCTTGGCTCGTCCAATATCCGGAGTGCTGTGAATCACCTGGCGTTGCAGATTCGATAACGCAACCTTATCGTCATCCACGACGCCGAGCGTTCCCACTCCGGCGGCTGCCAAATAAAGCAGCGCTGGCGCGCCGAGTCCCCCCGCGCCTATTACCAGAACCCGCGCGCGCTTGAGCGCAGCCTGTCCCGGCCCGCCGATTTCGTGCAGCACGATGTGGCGAGCGTAGCGTTCGAGCTCTTCAGGACCGAGCATGCCAGTTCCGGCTTTTGGCGGGGAAGCAAACGCGAGGTTTCATCTGTTCTCGAACTTCGCTGGCCGCTTCTCGATGAACGCGGCCATGCCCTCCTTCTGATCCCGCGTGGCAAACAAGCCATGAAACACGCGGCGCTCGAATCGCACGCCTTCGGCGAGCGATGTTTCGAACGCGCGGTTGATCGCCTCTTTGGCCGCCAACACCGAGGGCAACGACATCGCGGCAATGGTTTCGGCTACTTTCATCGCCTCGTCCATCAGGTTTGCCGCGGGCACCAGGCGCGCCACCAAGCCCAAGCGCTCCGCCTCGACGGCGTCCATCATGCGGCCGGTCAAGATCAAATCCATCGCCTTGGCTTTGCCGACCGCGCGCGCAAGCCGCTGCGTTCCGCCGATCCCCGGAATCACGCCGAGCTTGATTTCGGGCTGCCCGAACTTGGCAGTGTCGGCAGCAATAATGAGGTCGCACATCATGGCGAGCTCACAGCCGCCGCCGAGCGCGAACCCGGCCACTGCAGCGACAATGGGCTTGCGAACGCGCGCGAGCCGCTCATAGTCGGCAGGGTAGTCCGCGGCCGAAATATCCACATACGACTTGTCGGCCATTTCCTTGATGTCGGCGCCGGCCGCAAACGCCTTTTCCGAACCGGTGATGACGATGCAGCCAGTGTCGGCGTCAGCGTCGAAAGCTTCGGCCGCCGCCAGGAGTTCGTTCTTTAGCGTAAGATTGAGTGCATTGAGGGCCTGCGGGCGATTGAGCCGGATGATGCCGACGCGACCGCGTCTTTCCACAACGATGGTTTCGCTGCCCATGTTTCTCCCTACCGCGGTTCGCTTCGGCGTAACGTAGCGCCGCCTACAAAATTAAAGGTAGGATAAAGGGCATCTTGGCGAGATGAAATCCATGGTGCGCGACGCCTTGAATCTGCAATCCGACAGATTCGTGATCAAGGAGAACCCTCCATGACATCAGTGCAAGAGCCCGGATTATTCCGCGGCCCCGCGTTGCACGCGCTGTCATTAGCGGCGCTGCTGGCGCTTGCTGCCACCTCTGCCCGCGCCGCAGACGATCCGCCCTATGCGCTCGCGCGCGAAGGCTTCTTGTATGTCGGCGGGAAGCCGGCCACGGTCAATGGCCACACCTACATGGCCGGACAAATGTTCGTGGAGTTTCGCATCCCGGCGCAGCAGATGCACCCCTATCCCATCGTCATGGTGCACGGCGGTACCCGCTCCGGCACCACCTATCTCGGGACGCCCGACGGACGCGAAGGCTGGGCGCAATATTTCGTGCGCCAAGGCTATGCGGTCTATGTGGTGGACCAGCCCGGGCGCGGGCGTTCTGGCTATCTCGCAGAACGCTACGGTGCATGGAAGGTGCCGGACGGCGAGGGCGGCCAGCGCCGCTACCTCTCACAGGCCAAGTACAAGCTGTGGCCGCAGGCGCATCTGCACACGCAGTGGCCGGGCAGCGGCGCCCCGGATGATCCTGTTACCGAGCAGATGATCTCGGGGTACCTGCCGGAGATCGCCGACTTCACCAAACAGCAATTCTTGAATCGGGATGCATTGGTTGCGCTCATCGACCGGATCGGGCCAGCCATTCTGATGACGCATTCCCAGGCCGGCGCATTCGGCTGGCCGGTGGCGGACGCCCGGCCCGAGCTGGTGAAGGCGATCCTGGCAATTGAGCCGAATGGGCCGCCGTTCTACCAAGTCGAGTTCATCGGCGCGCCGGATTACTTCAAACAGGGAAGCCTCGCGCTGCCATATGGACTGAGCGCCGTGCCGCTGACCTATGCGCCCGCGGTGCGCGATGCACAGGACCTCGCCATCGTCCAGCAGGATCAGGCCGACCGGCCCGACTTGGTGAAATGCCATCTGCAGAAGGAGCCGGCGCGCGCACTTCCCAATCTGAAAATGCCGATTCTCGTGGTGATGGCGGAGGCGTCCTACCATGCGCCGTACGATCACTGCACGGTCAAGTACCTGCAGCAGGCCGGCGCCCGGCCGACCTTCATGCGGCTTGCCGATCTGGGGATCAACGGCAACAGCCACGTCATGATGAACGAGAAGAACAACAGGGAGATCGCCGCGGCGATCGCGCAATGGCTCGCGCGCACGCTGCCGGGGAAAGACTGACCACGGTTCGTCCCCGCGCCGGGCACCCAAGAAAATCGCCGATGTGAGACGATCTTCGCTGCACTCGTGTGCCTGGCGATTTTCGTGGGGCCCCGGATAGCGGCGACCCGGATTGCAAAATCGGAGCAAGTGGCACTGGATTCCCGCATAGCGCGTCAAAGACGCGCGTAAACGCGCTTATGCTGCGGGAATGAGCGGACGCTTCCTTGGGAGCGCGTGAGCGCATTACTTCTGACACACCGGACAAAAGAATGTGGAGCGCGCGCTCTGCACGATGCGCCGGATGACGCCGTTGCAGCCGGGCGTCGGGCACGGTTTGCCGGCGCGGTCGTAAACACGAAAATTGTGCTGGAAATCACCGAGCTCGCCGTCGGTGCGACGATGGTCGCGCAACGAGGATCCGCCAGCCGCTATAGCGTCCTGGAGCACGGCTTTGATCGCTTCGACCAGCCGTTGCGCGCGCTCGGTCGGTGCGCCTGACCGGCCGGCAATAGTAGAGGCCCGCCGCTTCGGTGAGAGCCGGGCGCGATGCAGCGCCTCGCACACATAAATGTTTCCGAGGCCGGCGACGATCCTCTGGTCGGACAGCGCAGACTTGAGCGACGTCTTTTTCCCTTTGCAGCCACCGGCCAGCATCGCCGCATCGAATTCGTTGCCGAGCGGCTCCGGCCCGAGCGAGCGCAGTAGCGGCTCCTCGTCCAGCTTTTCACGCGGCACGATCTTCATGGAGCCGAAGCGGCGCGGGTCGTTGAAGGTGACGATCGAGCCATTGTCCATCTGGAACACCACGTGATCGTGCGCGCGCTGTTTTGAGCGCTCGTGGTGATATCGGCCGGGGGTCTTTGCGCGGCTGCCATGCAGCACGCGAAACGATCCGGACATACCGAGATGCATGAGCAACACGTCGCCCGATGCGAGATCGGCGAGCAGATATTTGGCGCGCCGGCCGAGTCCGTTCACGCGGTTACCTTCGAGGCGCTGCGCGAAGTCCTTGGGCAGCGGCCAGCGCAGATCGCCGCGTCGCGCCTCGACTTTGCGAAAGCGCGCGCCCTCCATGACCGGCGCCAAACCGCGTCGAACCGTCTCGACTTCTGGAAGTTCCGGCATGGTTAACGAGCTCCCGAGCGACAGATAGCGCCACCCACATCGCCGCGCTATGGTCCGCCAGAGGACACGCAGCCATGGCGCGGCTCCGCGAAACAACCGATTTCGGTTTTCTTGAGGTCCCGCTAGCCGACAAGCAAGCGCGCGTTGATCAGGTGTTTCGTAGCGTCGCGGACCGCTACGATCTCATGAACGACCTCATGTCGGGCGGCCTGCACCGTGCCTGGAAAGCGGCGCTGGTCACGGCAGTCAATCCCCCGCGCAACGAGCGCCCGTTTGCCTTGCTCGACATCGCCGGCGGCACCGGCGACATCGCACTGCGCGTGCTGGCGGTAGCTGGCAGCGGCACCCGCGCAACGGTCGTCGACGTCAATGCCGAGATGCTCGCCATCGGTAAAGCGCGCGCTGCCGAGCAGGGGCTCGACGTCACGTTCGTGGAAGGCAATGCCGAGGCACTGCCGTTTCCCGACAAGAGCTACCACGCCGTCACCATCGCGTTTGGCATTCGTAACGTCCCGCGCATCGCGGCGGCACTCGGCGAAGCTTATCGCGTGCTACAGATCGGCGGCCGCTTCCTGTGCCTCGAATTTTCCCACGTGGACGTGCCAGGTTTCGACCGGCTTTATGACTTTTATTCCTTCAACGTGATCCCCGCGCTTGGCAACGCTGTTGCCAATGACGGGCAGGCCTACCGCTATCTCGTCGAATCAATCCGACGTTTCCCTTCAGCGAACGCGTTTGCTGCGCTGATACGCGATACCGGCTTCGGGCAAGTCTCGTTCACGCACATGTCGGGCGGCATCGTCGCGTTGCATTCGGGCTGGCGCTTGTGATCGCAAGTCCGGCCCACCTCGCTCGCCTCGCACGCGCCGGATTCGTGTTTGCCCGCGAGGGCGTCTTTGCGCTGGTCGACACCACGCGGCTGCCGTTGCCGGCGCGTGCCGCGGTTCGTCTGGCGCGGATCATCGAGCGGCCGACCAGTCGTGCGGCAGCCAATCGCCTCGCCGCGGCGCTCACCCGCCTTGGACCCGCTTACGTCAAGCTCGGGCAATTTTTAGCAACGCGGCCCGATGTGGTCGGGGCGCGCCTCGCACGCGATCTCGAGACGCTGCAGGACAAGATGGCGCCGTTTCCGCAAGTCGAGGCCGAACGCACAGTGGAAGCCGCGTTCGACAAACCGCTCGCAAAACTGTTTGCGGAGTTCGGCCCCGCGACGGCCGCAGCCTCGATCGCGCAAGTCCATCGCGCCACGGTCGATGGCCGCTCGGTCGCGGTGAAAGTGCTTCGTCCCGGCGTCGACCGGCGGCTTAAGATCGATCTCGATGCGTTCACGCTCGTTGCCCACAGCGCCGAGAACATTTCCGCCGAAGCACGGCGGCTGCGGCTGACCGAGGTGGTGGAGACGCTGCGGCGCACCGTCGCCATCGAGATGGATCTGCGGTTCGAGGCTGCAGCGCTCTCGGAAATGGCGGAGCAGACCCGGAACGATCCGGACTTCCGCGTGCCGGCCGTCGACTGGGACCGCACCGCGCGCGAGGTGCTCACGCTGGAATGGATCGAGGCGACGCCGCTGTCCGATCGCGCGCAACTGCAAGCCAAAGGCTTCGATCTTAAACGCCTGGCCGCGGCGGTGATCCAGACGTTTTTGCGCCACGCGCTGCGCGACGGTTTCTTCCACGCCGACATGCATCCGGGAAATCTGTTCGTCGACGATGCCGGCGAGCTGGTCGCGGTCGATTTCGGCATTATGGGACGGCTCGCGCCGAAAGAGCGGCGCTTTCTTGCCGAGATTCTTCTTGGCTTTATCACCCGCAATTACCGCCGCACCGCGGAAGTGCATTTCGAAGCCGGCTATGTGCCGGGACATCACTCGATTGAGAGCTTCGCGCAGGCGATCCGCGCCATCGGTGAGCCGATCCACAACCGAACCGCGGAAGAGATTTCCATGGCGCGTTTGTTCCTGCTGTTGTTCGAAGTCACCGGCCTGTTCGACATGCGCACGCGGCCGGAGCTGCTGCTGTTGCAGAAGACCATGGTCGTGGTGGAAGGCGTCGCACGTTCGCTCGATCCCAAGCTCGACATGTGGCGGGTGGCCGAACCCATCGTGCGCGAATGGATCGAACGCAATCTCGGCCTCGCCGGACGTCTCGAAGGGGCAACCGAAGGCGCGTTCGAGGTCGGTCGCGTTCTCGGCGAGACGCCGGCGCTGCTCGCGCGCGGCGCCGCGCTCGTCGAGCAGCTCGATGCCATCACCCGCGACGGATTGGTGCTCGCGCCGGAAACCGTCGCCGAGATCGGGCGTGCGGAGGCACGCCGTAACCGGTGGACGGCCGTGGCGCTATGGCTGATCGTGGCGCTGCTGGCTTGGCTGATTTATCTGGTAGCGACCTAGGCTGCGAGCGCCGGCGGCCTCCGGCCGCTTCATTCCGGCTGAAGATGGAGCTCGTGCGCAAGCGCGCGCCACTGCGTTTGCTGTTGCCGGATGAATCGCGTCGCCGCCGGCGCAGAATTGCCGGTAACGTAACGCCAATAACATCACACCGACAGCGCGTCGGCAGCGCTCCATCCGGCTTCCGAGGGCTCGGGAAAATTGCTAGCCTTGTTTCACCGGTGGGGACGCACGGGACGTTCGCTTTGTTGCTTGAGAACATGAAACGCTTGCTGCGGCCCCCACCTAGAGGTGAAGGGAGGAGTGTAATGCACACCAGAGTAGCGTTGTTGACATCGGTTGCGCTCATTTCGGCGGGCGTAATCGTACTCGCGCAGGCACAGCAGCCGCCGCCCGCGCCGCCGCAGGCGCCACAATCGCCGGGCATGACGTTTTTCATCGCCGGCAGCAATCCTGGCGGCAAGGGCGGCGACCTCGGCGGACTGGAGGGCGCGGATCGCCACTGCCAGCAACTCGCCACCGCGGCAGGGGCTGGCGGGAAGACCTGGCGCGCATATCTGAGCACCCAGGCCGTGGGTGGCGCGCAGGCGGTCAATGCGCGCGATCGCATCGGCCGGGGTCCCTGGCAGAACTTCAAGGGCGAGGTGGTCGCGCAAAACGTCGCCGACCTGCACAGCGACAACAACAAGCTCGGCATGCCGATTTCGCTGACCGAACGCGGCAACATGGTCGCCGGCGTTGGTTACACGCCAAACGCACACGACATCCTGACCGGCTCGCAAATGGATGGCACCGCGTTTGGGCCGGGCGAGGACCGGACCTGCCGCAACTGGACGAGCGGAACCCAAGGGGCCGCCATGGTGGGCCACGCCGACCGCAAGGGTCTGCGCGACGACGTTGCGTCGCGATCGTGGAATTCGTCGCATCCCTCGCGCGGACCCGACGGCGGCTGCAGCCTCAACGACCTGCGCAGCACCGGCGGCGGCGGGCTCATCTACTGCTTCGCCGCGAATTAACCGAACCGCGAAACCGCTGTCAGCGAAGTGGTGGCCGGGCTTCAACGCCCGGCCATTTTCCCGTTCCTGGCGATTGCATTGATTGCATTGCAATCATATCCTTGAAACGCCATGCCCAGCATCACCATTCGCCAGCTCGACGAGACGACCAAGAGGCGCCTGCGCCTGCGCGCGGCCCGCGCCGGCCGTTCGATGGAGGACGAGGTTCGCACCATCTTACGCACGGCGGCCGCCGCGGAAGCCATGAGCAGCGCAACCCCGGCGGAGCGACGGGGCACCCACGGTCATCCCGAGTCGTTGGCAGAGCCAGGGGTTTCGCCGCGCTCCACCGGGCCTAGTCCCTTCGCCTCGGATGCCGAGCACCGCGTGCTTCTCATCATCGGTGGCGGCATTGCCGCATACAAATCGCTCGACCTGATCCGCCGACTCAGGGAGCGTGGGCTCGCCGTGCGCTGCATTCTCACCGCAGCGGCGCAACAATTCGTCACCCCTTTGGCGGCTGGCGCGCTTTCGGGCGATCGGGTGTTCACGGACTTGTTCGATGCGACGGCTGAATTCGACGTCGGCCACATACGGCTTGCGCGCGAGGCGGAACTTATCGTGGTCGCGCCAGCGACCGCCGATCTTATGGCCAAAATGGCCGGCGGCCATGCCGACGATCTCGCCTCCACAGTCTTGGTGGCGGCCAATCGTCCCATCGTGATCGCGCCGGCAATGAACCCGCAGATGTGGCAGCGGCCTGCGACGCAGCGCAACTTGGCGCGGCTTGTCGAAGACGGCATTGCCGTTATCGGCCCGAATGCGGGCGAGATGGCCGAAGCGGGGGAAGCTGGGATCGGTCGGATGGCGGAGCCGCTCGAAATTGTGGCGGCGGTCCTGCCGCTCCTCGATCAGAGCGACAAGCCGCTTGCCGGCAACCGCGTGATCGTCACCTCCGGACCGACCCATGAGCCGATCGATCCGGTCCGCTATATCGCCAATCGCTCCTCGGGCAAGCAGGGCCACGCCATCGCTGCCGCAGCGGCAGTTGCTGGCGCCGAGGTCACGCTGGTCTCCGGCCCGGTCAGCGTACCCGATCCGGTCGGAGTAAAGGTTGTGAAGGTCGAGACGGCACGCGAGATGCTTACGGCGGTCACCCAGGCGCTGCCCGCTGACGTCGCCGTATTCGCGGCGGCGGTAGCCGATTGGCGTGTGGAGAAGCCCGATACGAGCAAGATAAAAAAGCGCCACGGCGCAGCGCCGATGCTCAGCCTCGCGGAAAACCCGGACATCTTGGCAACCGTCGCGCACCGAGCCGCGGGCCGGCCGCGGCTCGTAATCGGCTTTGCCGCCGAAACCGATCACGTCATCGAGCAGGCCAAAGCCAAGCTTGCGCGCAAGGGCTGCGACTGGATCCTCGCTAATGACGTCTCGGCCGCTTCCGGTGTGATGGGCGGCGACTGCAACACGGTCCATCTCATCACGGCGACCGGAGTGGAGTCCTGGCCGCCACAGTCGAAGGAGGCAGTCGCCCGCGCGCTTATCGAGCGCATCGCGCACTCGCTCGCGGGGCAGAAGCGGTGAAGCAGCTAGACATCCGTATCATGCGGCTGCCGCATGCGGTCGACCTGCCGTTGCCAGCGTATCAAAGCGAGTTGGCAGCCGGGCTCGACCTCATGGCCGCAGTTGCGGCCGACGCGCCCGTCGTGATTGCGCCGGGGCAGCGCGCCGCTATACCGACCGGCCTCGCCCTGGCGCTGCCGGGCGGGATCGAAGGACAAATTCGCCCGCGTTCCGGGCTTGCCCGCGATCACGGCATCACCGTGCTCAATTCGCCCGGTACCGTCGACGCCGATTATCGCGGCGAACTACACGTAATACTTGCAAATTTTGGCGAACGCCCATTCACCGTCGAGCGCGGTGCCCGCATTGCACAATTGGTCCTGGGGCTCGCGCTTCAAGCACGCCTTCGCGAGGTTACGAGTCTCGATGAAACCGCGCGCGGGGTTGCGGGTTTTGGTTCTACGGGCAGCGGACGGAAAAGGCGGCGCGAGTGAGTTTCACGTCGAGTTGAGGGTGCAGCCACCCGTCACGTCGGAACCTGCAGATCTGCCATGCCATTGCTACCCCGCAAAGGTGTTTTGGCCGTCACCGCCGTCATCGACATCGCGCTCAATGCGCGCGGCCGGCCCGTTGCGGCCAAAGCCTTGGCCACGCGCCACCGCCTGCCCCCACGGCACTTGGAACCAGTGCTGCAGGCGCTGGTGCGCGACGGCATTCTCAAAGGGGTCCGCGGCCCGCGCGGCGGATATGAGCTCGCCCGCGACCAGCGCTCGATCACTGCGGAAGAAATTCTCCGGGCAGCCGGGACGGCCGAGGACATCGAAGCGGTAGCGGAGGCCGAATCCAGTCTGCTCAAGAAGGTCGTGATGCCGGCGTTGGGCCGCGCCGAGCATGCGTTTTCCGCCGCCTTGTCACGCATTAGCGTGGAGGATCTCACCCACTCCGCCGAGGGGATGCGGAAAGCGGCGGGGGATTAGCCTCACACGGCCCGGCGGCCCTGCTTCATGCTGTCCCACCAGGGGCAGACGCCAGGCATGAGGCGGTAATTGCCCTCGATGACCTGGACCGGCTGGCGCTGCCCGTTCTCGGCCGCCTCGATGCACAGTTGCCGCGACTCCTCTTTCTTTTCTGCCGACATCCAGCGCCGCTCATGCCCCCACAGGCTGGGTCCGAACTTGCGCTCGAACGGCTTCCAGGTGCTGTCGTCGATCAGTTGCCCGCCCCAGCCGTATTCCACCAGGAAGCCCGATGGATTTTGCGTGTAGAACGAAGTGACGTAATCGCCGGAATGGCGGCCGAGCGTCACCGCGATCCGCTCGGGCTCGCCGAGCGCGAGATCATAGCCCTGCCCGACGTCATCGAAGCTATAGAGCTCGACCATCATGTGATGGACCATGTTGATGCCGCTCTCGACGAAGGCAATGCTGTGGTGCCGCGGATTGACGTGGAAGAAATAACCCGGAAACGGCCGCAGCCAGTAATCGCTGAGCTTGAACTCGAGAACGTCTTGATAGAACGCCATCAGTTCGGCGATGCGCTCGAAATGCAAGACCACGTGGCCCATGCCGAGCGGCCCCGTGCGAAAGCCGGAAATATTGCGCCCGGGCTTGAACGCATCCGTCGCCGTCTCAGCGCCGTGGAAAATCTCAAGCCGATTGCCGGCTGGGTCATTGAGCACGATGAGATCCTTCACGCGCCGCTCGTCGGCCAGCGTGCGCGCGCCGCGCGCCACGTTGGTACCCGCAGCCTCCAACCGGGCGGCGAGCGCATCGAGCGCGGCAGCGTCGGCGACCTCCCAGCCGAAGAACGCAATGCCTTGCCCGCCGTCGGCGTCGACCACGAGCCGCTGCTTGCGGTCGTCCATGCGGAAGGCAAGGGAGGTGCGGCTCTTGTCGACGCGCTGCAGGCCGAGAAAATTGGTGCCGTAGCTGGCCCAATCCGCCAAATCCTTGGCGCGAACGCCGATATAGCCCAAAGCGGTGATGCCCATGGCGATTCCTCGATCGCGTGTAGCCCGGATGGAGCGTAGCGTAATCCGGGGAGGCCGTTCAAATACGAGTTAATCCCGGATTTCGCCATAGCGCGTCCATAACGGCGTTTACGCCCGTCTTCGACGGGTTATGGACGCGCCTAAACGCGCTTATGGCTTCATCCGGGGTACGGGCGCTCCGCGTTACCGTGCCGGCGCGGCGGCGACGCGCTTCGCGAGCTTGTGCTTGAGCCGCGGATAGGCGCGCAGCGCGTTCTCGGCAAAAATCTTCTTCTTGTCTTCCGCCGAGAGGCCGGGCGCGTGATCGACATAGCGCTTTGTGTCGTCGAAATCGTAGCCGGTCTGCGGGTCTTTGCCGCGCACCGCGCCGACCATTTCCGATGCGAACAGAATGTTTTCGATCGGCACCACCTTGGTCAAAAGATCGATGCCGGGCTGGTGATAGACACAGGTGTCGAACCACACGTTGTTTTTCATCATCTCGTCGAGCGGCTGCCGCTTGTTGTTGAGCGCGAGACCGCGGTAGCGGCCCCAGTGAAACGGCACGGCGCCCCCGCCATGCGGAATGATCAGTTTCAGCGTGGGAAAATCCTTGAACAGGTCGCCCATGATCAGCTGCATGAAGGCGGTGGTGTCGGCGTTGATGTAGTGCGCGCCGGTGCCATGGAAGCTCGGATTGCACGACGCGCTGACATGGACCATCGCCGGCACGTCGAGCTCGACCATCTTCTCGTAGAATTTGTACCACCAGCGATCGGTCAGCGGCGGCGCCGTCCAGTAGCCGCCGGAGGGATCGGGATTGAGATTGCAGCCGACGAAGCCGAATTCGTTGACGCAGCGCTCGAGCTCGCCGATGCAGCCGTCGGGAGACACGCCGGGCGATTGCGGCAGCTGGCATACGCCGATGAAGTTGTCGGGATAAAGCGTGCACACGCGGTGGATCATCTCGTTGCACAGCTGCGACCAGGCCAGGCTCACGTTGTAGTCGCCGATGTGGTGGCTCATGCCCATGGCGCGCGGCGAGAAGATGGTGAGATCGGTGCCGCGCTCGCGTTGTAGCTTGAGCTGCGCGCCTTCCAGGCTCTCGCGGATCTCGTCATCGCTCACCTTGAGCGATGACTTCGGCGGCTGCTTGGCGGGGTCCTTGACGTTGTCGACCTGCTGCTTGCGCCAGCGCAGCAGGTCCTTCGGCTCGGTCGTGTAATGGCCGTGGCAATCGATGATCATGACACCGTCACTTCGGGGATGGATGGAGCAGCCAATGAGCCGGAGGCCGGCCCAGGCGCGATGCTACGAACCGCGCTTCGCCATTGTCAAACCGCCGCCGCGGTCTGTTAGGATGCGCGCGTGAGGCATCGGAGGGGTCGAGTATGGCCGATATTGCGCGTTTGAACGGCGTGATCCGCGCCTTGGAGAGCGGCAAGCCCGCATTCACGTCGTTTTGCCAGGCCGATCCCGAGACCGCGATCGCCATGAGCACGGCCAAGTACGACGGCATCGTCTACGAGATGGAGCACAATCCCTGGGACATTCGGGCGCTGCGCGACAGTCTGCAGTACATGCTCAACCGCGGGCAGATCGCGAAATCCGCCTCGGTCGCGCCCGCCGTCACCCCGATGGTTCGCATCCCGCCGAACGGCGCGGAGAAGGCGCAGTTTCAAGCCAAGCAGGCGCTGGATCTCGGCGTGTACGGAATCGTGTGGCCGCACATCTCGTCGGTGGAGGAAGCCCACAATGCGGTCGCCGCCTGCCGTTATCCGCGCCTGAACACCGCGCCGCTTTACCAGCCGGCCGGCATCCGCGGGGACGGCCCGACCCAGGCGGTGCGCTATTGGGGACTTGGCCAGCAGGATTACTACGAGCGCGCCGACGTCTGGCCGCTCAACCCCAAGGGGGAAATTTTCGTGATCCTGATGATGGAGGACACGCGCGGGATCGAGGCACTCTCCCAAATTCTGACCAAGGTCCCCGGCATCGGCGCAATCCTGATCGGCGAGGGCGACCTCTCCCAGGAGCTCGGCTATCCGCGGCAGTACGAACACCCGGAAGTGCTCAAGTGGATGGCCAAGGTGGTCGACACCTGCAAGAAGCACAACGTGGTGGTCGGTCATCCTCACGTCGATGCCAACAATGTCGAGCGCATTCTCGCCGAAGGCTACCGATTCCTCATGGCAGCCCCTGTGCGCAGCTACGCCGCGCTCGATAAGGGGCTGAAGCTCGCCGGCAGGGCCTAACAGAGAACAGAGATCAGAGGTCGGGAGACGATTGCGATTTCTGTCCGAGCTCTGATCTCCGACCTCTGTTCACGATCTGGACTATACCGTCCAGTGCGCCTTGGAGTTAAAGTGCCTTGATTCGCTGCCGCGCAAGCGCATGAGGCCATGCGCTTGGGCAGGCCGCGAGCCGGCGTCGCACGATGCCGGGAAATGCGGCTATGGGGCAAACCGGTATGCCGGACGCGATCCGGGCGACCGTGGAGGGCTTTTGGGCTCGTCCGCCGCGGAGCGGATTCCGCGCAGCGCTCGCCCTGTTGCTATGGCTGCCCTGTGACCCGGCATCGGCCGAACTGGCAACCAGCGATTACGCGATTTCTCTGCTCAACACGTATATCGCGGCGTTTGCGCTCCTTAATCAACACGAGCTGGCGTCGCTCGCGCTGACCCTCGGCATTCTCTGCTTCGCGGTGGTCACCGCGATCCTGCTGGTGCGCACACGCCGCCGCTTGGCACAGGTGGAGGCGGCGGCACGCGACGAGACTATCGCCGCAAAGGCGGCGATCGACCGCGCCTACGCGCTGCTGCTCAGCGAGCCGCAAGTTTTGGTCGTGTGGGCGGCGCTTCCCGGCGCCGAGCCCGAGATCGTCGGTGAGCCTGCCTCGGTGATCGGCGATGCGCCGGACGTGCTTGCCTTTCCATCATGGCTTGACCTGGATGCAGCCAGGGAGTTGCAGCGCTGCGTCGACGCGCTGCGTGCCCGCGGCGTCGGTTTCATCATGATGGTAACCACACTCTCCGGACAAGCCATCGAAGCGGAAGGCCGGGTGATCGGGGCACGCGCCATCCTGCGACTGCGCGTTGCGAGCGGGATCAAGTCGGAGCTCGCGGAGCTGCGCCTGCGTCACGAGAAACAAATCGCCGAAACGGACGCCATTCGTGCGTTGATCGAGGCGATCGGCCTTCCGATCTGGGCGCGTGACGCGGCAGGCAAAATCGTGTTCGCGAACCCGGCCTATGCCCGCGCGGTCGAAGCAAAGACGGCGGCCGAGGTGATCGACGGTGGCCTCGAGCTGTTCGACCGCGCCAACCGCGGCGAGCTTGTGCACGCTCACGAGGCCCGCGAAAGCTACGCGCGCCGGTTACCCGCAGTGGTGGCGGGTGACCGCCTCAGCTTCGATGTGATCGCGGTCCCCGCCGCGGCGGGCAGCGTCGGCATCGCTGTCGACGCGACCGAGGCGGAGCTGATGCGCGCCGAGTTCAAGCGCATGGTCGACGCCCATCGCCGCACGCTTGATCAGCTTGCAACCGGGGTCGCCATTTTTGGCTCCGATCGGAGGCTCGGCTTCTACAACGCCGCCTATCGGGCGCTGTGGGATCTGGATGCCGCTTTCCTGAGTGAACGGCCGACCGATTCGGCCGTGCTCGACCAGTTGCGGGCAGCCCGCAAGCTCCCTGACGAGCAGGACTTTCGGCAATGGAAGACCGCGCTGTTCGACGCCTATCGTGCGGTCGAGCCCAAAGAGCACACCTGGCATCTGCCGGACGGGCGCACCATCCGTGTGGTCACCACGCCCAATCCGGAAGGCGGCGTCACCTACCTGTTCGACGACGTGACCGAGCGCCTCGGTCTCGAGCGCCGCTACGACGCCCTGATCCGCGTGCAACGCGAGACACTGGACAATCTCAACGAAGCGGTCGCCGTGTTCGCCAGCGACGGACGCTTGCGGCTGCACAATCCGGCCTTTGCGCGCATGTGGCAGCTGGCGCCGGAGCAGTTGTCACAGCAGCCGCATGTCGAGACCGTCAGCGGCTGGAGCCGACCGCTGCACAACGACCAACAGATCTGGCAAAGCCTGCGGGCGGCCATCACCGCAATCGACGTTCGTGCGCCAATCGTCGGCCGCCTCGAACGCGGCGATGGCAGCATGGTCGATTGCGCCAGCATGCCGCTGCCGGACGGCGCGACCTTGGTCACCTTCCAGGATGTAACCGATACGGTGAATGTCGAGCGCGCGCTGCGGGAGCGCAACGAGGCGCTGGAGGCGGCAGACAAGCTCAAGATCGATTTCGTTCACCACGTATCCTACGAGCTGCGCTCGCCGCTCACCAACATTATCGGCTTTGCTCATTTCCTGAGCGACCCGCTCACCGGGCCGCTGACGGGCAAGCAGCGCGAATACCTCGGCTACATCACAGCCTCGACCAACGCGCTGCTCGCCATCATCAACAACATCCTCGACCTCGCGACCATCGACGCCGGCGCGATGACGCTCAATCTCGGCCACGTCGATATCCGCAGAACCATGGAAGCAGCGGCGGAGGGGGTGCAGGACCGCCTGATCAAGAGCGGCATCAGCCTCGACATTCGGGTCACCTCGGACATCGGCAGCTTCGTCGCCGACGAGTGGCGCGTGCGCCAGTCGCTGTTCAATCTGCTCGCCAATGCCGTGGGCTTTTCGCCCGCCGGCGAGAGCATTATTTTTGCGGCCCACCGGTTCAAGGATGCGGTCGTGTTCTCGGTAACGGATCGCGGTCCCGGCATCCCGGCCGAAGTACAGGACAAGGTGTTCGATTGGTTCGAGACCCATTCGCTCGGCTCGCGCCACCGGGGCGCCGGGCTCGGGCTCTCCCTGGTGCGCTCATTCGTCGAACTGCACGGCGGATCCGTGCGGCTCGAATCGGCGCCCGGCCGCGGCACCACGGTCATCTGCGTGTTCCCGGTCGAGCGGGCCGCCGCGCGCAGCGCCGCGTGATCCTCGGTTTGCCCATTGGCCCACGCGAGCGAGCCGCGGAAAGCGGCACCTGCAACGCTGTCGGAAAGCACGCCGGCCTGTTACGAGTGCCACGTTGGTGTTGAAGGCAGCGGCCACGGCGAGCTTCTCGGTGGCGCTGGCTGACGAGCGCGCCACGGAGCGGCTCGCCGTTGACATTGCCAATTCGTTGCAGCCCGGCGACTTCGTCACGCTCTCAGGTGATCTCGGCGTCGGCAAGACCACCTTCGCGCGCGCGCTGATCCGCTATCTCGCCGGCGATCGCGCACTCGAAGTGCCGAGCCCAACCTTCACGCTCGTGCAGATCTACGAGTTGGCGCCATTCCCGCTGGTGCACGCCGATCTCTACCGGTTGTCCGGATCGGCCGAACTGGCCGAGCTCGGCTTCGACGACCTGCCGAACCGCGCCGTGATCCTTTTGGAATGGCCGGATCGCGCAGCTGACGTTCTGCCGGGAGATCGCTTGGACATCGCGCTGGCGCTAGCGCCCAGGCTAAAGGGGGAGTTCCGTCACGGCCGCGTCACCGGCCTTGGCGCACTCGCGGCGCGCGTCGATCGCATGGCGACGACGCGGCGGTTCATTGCCGAGAGCGGCTACAGCGGGGCGCGGCGCACGCGAATCAAAGGCGACGCCTCCACCCGTTCGTACGAACGCCTCGCGCTCATCGGCAAACAGGCGATTCTGATGAACGCGCCGCGCCGTCTCGACGGCCCGCCGGTGCGCGATCGCAAGACCTATGGCGAGATCGCGCGTCTCGCCGATGACGTGGTACCGTTTGTTGCCATGGCGCAAGGACTGCGGCAATACGGATTCTCCGCGCCCGCCGTGTATCAGGCCGATTTGGCTGCCGGGCTACTCATCATTGAAGACCTCGGCGACGAGCCGGTCGTAAGCGGCGATCCGCCCGTCCCGGTCGAGGAGCGCTACGAGACGGCTGTCGACGTGCTGCTCGCCTTGCACCAGCAGCAGCTGCCCGAGGTGCTGCCGGTCGCGCCGCGCCTCGACTATCGCATTCCGCCGTATGACATGGACGCGTTCCTGATCGAGGCAGAGCTCATCCTCGATTGGTTTCTGCCGCGCTTCGGAGTCGCCGTCTCGGATGACGACCGGGATGAGTTCCGCAGCCTCTGGCGCGAGCGTCTGGCGGGCGCCATCGAGGCGGGGGTGAACTGGGTTTTGCGCGACTTCCATTCGCCCAATCTGCTGTGGCTGCCGCGCCGCGCTGAATTGGCGCGGCTTGGTCTCCTTGATTTTCAGGACGCGGTGATCGGGCCACCGGCCTATGACGTGGCATCGCTGCTGCAGGACGCGCGGGTCGGCGTTTCCGAAGAAACCGAGCTGGCGCTGCTCGGGCGTTACGTGCGCGGACGACGTCAGAGCGATCCCGACTTCGACTCCGCCCGCTTCATCGAGATCTACGCGACGCTCGCCGCGCAGCGCGCCAGCAAGATCCTCGGCATTTTTGCGCGCCTCGACATGCGCGACGGCAAACCGCAATATTTGCGTCACATGCCGCGGGTATGGGGCTATTTGCAGCGCTCGCTCGGCCATCCCGTGCTCAAGCCGCTGCACGCTTGGTACGTCGCCCATGTCCCGGCGTTAAACACAATCTAAATGCCACACGGGCAAAAATGCAGGAATGATCAAAAACAAATCATCGCCAGGCATCACCGCACCGAGACGCGCCATGGTGCTCGCGGCGGGCCTCGGCACGCGCATGCGGTCGTACAACGGGCAAGTCCCCAAGCCGCTCGTTCAAGTCGGCGGCAAGGCCCTGATCGACTACGCGCTCGATCGCTTGGCGGAACAGGGCGTCGAGCGCGCGGTGGTCAACGTCCATCATCTCGCCGATCAGATCGAACAGCATCTCGCCCCGCGCCGGCGGCCGAAGATCGTCATTTCCGACGAGCGCCGCGAACTGCTCGGCACCGCAGGCGGCGTCATCAAGGCGCTGCCCGAGCTTGGCGATGATCCGTTCTTTCACATCAATTCCGATACGATCTGGATCGACGGCGTGAAGTCCAATCTGGGCCGTCTCGCTGCTGGCTTCGACCGCGATCGCATGGATGCGTTGCTGCTGCTAGCCACGACCGCGTCCAGCATCGGCTATGTCGGGCGCGGCGACTTCGCGATGGCCGCAGATGGACGGCTGACCGTGCGCCGCGAGCGCGAGGTGGTGCCGTTCGTTTATGCCGGAGCGGCGATTCTTGCTCCCGCATTCCTTGCCGGAGCGCCTGCCGGTCCCTCGTCGATGACGCCGTTGTTCCACCGCGCAGCCGAGGCGGAGCGCCTCTACGGCCTGCGCCTCGATGGCGTGTGGATGCATGTGGGCACCCCCGAGGCGATCAAAGCGGCCGAGGCCGCCATTCTCGCCAGCGCCGCTTAGCGGAACTCGCCGGAAAATCTGGTTGTGTCATCAGCCGCGAAAGCGGATGATCCAGTAATCTCCACTTCGACGAATCAAGCGTCGCGGCAGCATTACCGGATGCCCGCTCATGGTTGCGCGTCCCAACGTCTTCACCATTCCGACCTCGGTGCCGTTTCTGCCGACGCTGCTGCGCGCCTTGTGCGATGGCAAACTGGTGCCGGGTTTCCCCGCTGCGAGCGACCCGCTCGCACTCGCGAGCGCAACGCTTTATCTGCCGACTCGTCGCGCTTGCCGGCTGGCGCGCGACCTGTTCCTTGACGTGATCGAAGGCCGCGCGGCGATACTGCCGCGCATCATTGCTCTTGGCGACATCGACGAGGATGAGATCGCGTTCGCGCAGGTTGCCAGCGGCACGCTCGCAGCGCCGACGCTCGACTTGCCGCCGGCGCTCGGTGAGTTCGAGCGCAGGATGCGGCTCGCGCAACTCGTACTGAAATGGGCGACCAGGATTGCGCCCGAACAGGCCGGCGATGCGCCACTCGTCGCCAACAATCCGGTGACGGCGCTCGCGCTTGCTGACGATCTCGCCCGCTTGATGGACGACATGACCACGCGCGGCGTGCCGTGGGATCGCCTTGATGAACTGGTGCCGGAGACGCTCGACCGGTATTGGCAGCTCACGCTCAAATTCCTGAAAATCGTCCGCGATGATTGGCCGAAAATCCTTGCCGAACATGGTGCGATCGAGTTCGCCGTACGCCGCGACGCTCTCATCAAGGCGGAGGCCGCGCGGCTCGCCGCGCACAGTGATGGCCCGGTGATCGCCGCAGGTTCGACGGGCTCGATGCCTGCGACCGCCGAGCTGATCGCGACCATTGCCAGGCTGCCGCGCGGGGTGGTGGTGCTGCCCGGCCTCGACCTCGGGCTCGATGCCGAGTCCTGGCAATTGATAGCGGGCGACGAACTTTCAGCGCCTGCGCTCGGACATCCGCAATTCGCCATGCAGGCGCTGCTATCGCGCATCGGCATTGCGCGCGAGGCGGTCGCGGTGCTGGGCGAGCCCGCGCGGGAGAAACGGGAGCGTCAGGTTTCCGAGGCGCTGCGGCCCGCCGCCAGCACGGATCGCTGGCAGCAACTTGCCGGAGCCGGCGCGCCAGCTGCACTTGAGGGATTGTCCGTGATCGAGGCCGCGAACGCCGAAGAGGAGGCGCTCGCAATCGCGATCGCGTTGCGCGAAGCGGTAGAGGCACCCGGCAAGACCACGGCTCTGGTTACCCCGGATCGCGACCTCGCCCGGCGGGTGCTCACCGCGCTGGAGCGCTGGAATATTGCGGCGGACGATTCCGGCGGTGATCCGCTTTCCGACACGTCGGCCGGCCGCTTCGCGCGGCTTGCCGCACAAACGGTGCTGGGTGGGGTCACGCCGGTCGCCGTGCTTGCGCTGCTCAAGCATCCGCTGACGCGCCTTGGTGCGGCGCACGACGCGCATGCGCACGCCATCGCCGCACTGGAGCGGGCGGTGTTGCGTGGTCCGCGCCCGCAACCCGGAACCACGGGCCTTGCCCATGCGCTGGCGGCGTTTCGCAGCGAGCTTGCAAAATTGCGGCGCAAAGAGCCGTCTGATCTGCATCCATCCGATCCTCGCACCGATCTTCACGATGCGGAGCTTGCCGCCGCTGCCACGCTCGTCGAGCAACTCACGGGCGCGCTTGCGCCGCTTGAACGCCTGTGGCGGGCGCCGCGGCCGTTCGCCGAGATCGCCGCCCAGCTACGCGATGTCATTGGCCTTCTGAGCAAGGACGAAAATGGCGTCGCAGCGGCGTTCACGGACCGCGAGGGCGTCGCGCTCGCGCACGCGTTCGACGAGATCACGGAGGCGGATGGCGCGGCCGCTTTAGCCGTGGTCCCCGAAGAATTTGCCGACCTGTTCAAGGCCGCGATCGCCGATCGCTTCGTGCGGCGTCCTGGTCGGCCCGAGGTGCGCGTGCGCATTTACGGGCTGCTCGAGGCGCGGCTGCAAAGCGCCGACCGCATCGTTCTCGGCGGCCTGGTGGAGGGCGTGTGGCCGCCGCAGACGCGCTCGGATCCCTGGCTCAGCCGCCCGATGCGCCAGGCGCTCGGCCTCGATCTGCCGGAGCGGCGCACGTCGCTCGCCGCGCACGATTTCGCTCAGGCGCTGGGCGCCGGAGAGGTGGTTCTCGCCTATCCCGCCAAGCTCGCCGGCACGCCCACGGTGCAGTCCCGCTTCGTCCAGCGATTGGCGGCGGTCGCGGGCACGACCGCGTGGGAGCAAGCGCGCGCGCGCGGCGCGAAGTATCTTGCCTGGGCACGCGCGCTCGATCGCCCGCCCGAGATCAAGCGGATCGATCGGCCCGCGCCAAAGCCGCCGCGCGCCGCACGCCCGACCGGGCTCTCGGTCACCGATGTGGAGAATTGGCTGCGCGATCCCTACACGATCTACGCCAAGCGCGTCCTCAAGCTGCGCGAGCTCGATCCCATCGACCTGCCGCCCGGCGCCGCCGACCGGGGTATCGTCATGCATGCTGCGCTGGGCGAATTCACGAAGAAGTTTGCGGCCGCGCTGCCGCCCGATCCGGCCGCCGAGCTGATCGCGATCGGCGCCAAGCACTTTGCCGCACTCGAGGACTACCCGGAGGCGCGCGCCTTCTGGTGGCCGCGTTTCCAGCGGATCGCACGCTGGTTTGCCGCCTGGGACGGCGAGCGCCGCAACAACGGGACCGCGCTCATCGCCGAAGTCGACGGCAAGATCCCGATCACGCTCGGCGAGCGCGTGTTTACCTTGCGCGCGCGCGCCGATCGCATCGAACGCCGCCCCGACGGACGCTATGCCGTCCTCGACTACAAGACCGGCCAGGTGCCGACCGAAAAGCAGGTGCGCATCGGCATCTCGCCGCAACTCACCCTGGAAGCCGCCATTTTGCGCCGCGGCGGATTTCCCGGAATCGCTGCGGACGCCGCCGTCTGCGATCTCGTTTACGTCGCGCTCAGGGGCGGCGAGCTGGCGGGCGAAGAGCGGCCGATCGGATTCAAGCAGGGCGACGCAAACTCGCACGCAGAACGCGCGCTCGAGAAGCTCATCGAGGTCGCCACAAAGTTCGAGGACGAGCAGCAGCCGTATCTGCCCTTGGTGCTGTCGATGTGGAAATCCCGCTACGGCCCCTATGACCATCTCGCCCGCGTGAAGGAGTGGTCGGCCGGCGGCGCGGACGATGCAGCAGAGGGCGAGTGAATAAAACGATGAATATCCATCGTGCCATCCGCGAGATCCCCGCAGACCTCATCCGCGTGCAGATCGAGGCGTCGGATCCCGCTGTCTCGGCGTGGGTGGCGGCCAATGCCGGCTCCGGCAAAACGCATGTGCTGGCGCAGCGGGTGATGCGGCTGCTGCTCGACGGCGTTCATCCCGCAAAGATTCTCTGCATCACTTTCACCAAGGCTGCCGCCGCCAACATGGCGAACCGCATCTTCGACGAGCTGCGCCGCTGGACCGCGCTCGACGACGGAGAGCTCGATCGCGCGATCCGAGCGATCTCCGACCTGCGCCCGGATGCCACGCGGCGCGCATTGGCGCGGCGGCTGTTCGCGATGGCGCTGGAGACGCCGGGCGGCCTCAAGGTACAGACCATTCACGCGTTCTGCACGCGGCTCCTGCAGCAGTTTCCCTTCGAGGCAAACGTCGCCGCCCGCTTCAGCGTGCTCGACGAGACTGCGGAGGCGCAGCTCCTCAACGACATCAGCCTCAACGTGTTGCTCGATGCCTCGATGGCGCCCGATGGCCCGCTCGGCCGCGCGCTTGCGACCGCGATCACGACGGCGAGTGACCAGACCTTCAAGGAGGCGCTCGGCGAAGCCATCCGCAAGCGCGACCCCCTTCGCGCGTGGATCGATCACGCCGGCAGCATCGAAGGCGCGATCACAAGTCTTTGTGGTGCCCTCGGCGTCGCCGCAGACGACACACTGGAGCAGGTGGAGAAAGAGATCGCGGAGGGGCCGCTGCTGCCGTCATCGGAATGGCGCGCAGTCGCGGCAGCCTGCAAAGCGAGCTCGGCCCGCGACCAGGAGCAATGCGCGCGTCTCCTTGCCGCCTGTGCCGCGACCGGCAGCGAACGGGTCGAGGCCTATCTCAACGTCTTTTTCGACAGCAAGCTCGAGCCGCGCGCCAATCTCGTTACCAAACCTCTGGCCATCCAGCATCCGGCGCTCGCCTGCCGCCTCGTCGAGGAGCAGGCACGTTTGCGGCCGCTGCACGAGCGGCGCAAGGCGCTCGCCTGCCGCAACCGCACCGCGGCGCTCATCACCATCGCGGACGCAGTGATCTCCCGCTATCAGGCGGCAAAAGATCGGCGCGGCCTACTCGACTACGACGACCTGATCGACAAGACACTCGCTCTGCTTGGCGAGGAGCGCGCGGCTTGGGTGCACTACAAGCTCGATCAGGGCATCGACCACGTGCTGATCGACGAGGCGCAGGATACGAGTTCCAAGCAATGGGAGATCGTTCGGCGGCTGACGGGAGAGTTCTTCGCGGGCGCGGGCGCGCGGACGGTCAGGCGAACGATTTTCGCGGTCGGTGACGAGAAGCAGTCGATCTTCTCGTTCCAGGGCGCCGCGCCGCACGCGTTTGCAGAAATGCAGGTCTCATTCCAACGCGCCCATGCGGCGAGCGGGCTCGCCTTTGTGCCGCTCAAGTTCAAGCACTCGTTCCGCTCCGGGGCGAACGTGCTCGGCGCCGTCGATGATGTCTTTGCGCACAATACGATTCACGCCAGCGTCACCTCAGATCCGGACGGCATTCCGCCTCACATCGCGCTGCCGGATGCTGCCCCTGGACTGGTCGAAATCTGGGAAACGATCAAGCCGCAGGACAAGCGCGAGATCGAGGCCTGGGATGCGCCGTTCGACGAACTGACCGAAAAGAGCCCGCAGGCGCGGCTCGCGGCCAAGCTGGCAAACAATGCCAAGCGCTGGATCAAGCAAGGCGCGCGGGCGGGCGATGTGCTGGTCCTGGTGCGCCAGCGCGGCCCGCTGTTCGATGCGATCATCCGGGCGCTGAAGGAAGCGCAAATCCCGGTGGCGGGCGCCGACCGCCTCGTGCTGACCGAGCATATTGCGGTCATGGATCTGCTGGCGCTCGCCGACGCCTTGCTGCTGCCCCAAGACGATCTCGCCCTGGCGAGCGTGCTGAAAAGCCCGCTATTCGGTTTCGATGACGATGACTTGTTCGCGATCGCGTGGGATCGCAAAGGCTCGTTGCGCGGCGCTTTGCGCGCGAAAGCCGCGCTGCGGCCGCATTTTGCCGAAGCCGCGGCAAAACTCGATCGCTTCGCGAATTGGGTGCAGCAGATGCCGTTTGCCTTCTACGCCCGGGTGCTGGGAGCCGAGCGCGGCCGCAAGCGCTTCCTCGCGCGTCTCGGTCACGAAGCCGACGATGCGCTCGATGAGTTCCTCAATCTGGCGCTCGAATACGAGCGCCGCGAGACGCCGTCCTTGCAGGGGTTCCTCGCCTGGCTGCGCGGCACGCAAACCGATGTGAAACGCGACATGGAAATCAGGCGCGACGAGGTGCGGGTCATGACCGTGCACGGCGCCAAGGGGCTCGAGGCGCCGATCGTCGTTCTTGCCGACACGACGACGGTACCGTCCGGACCGGGTCAGCGGCAGCCGCGGCTCATCCCGCTTCCTCGCGCCGGCGGCGACGATGCGCCTGTCCGTTTGGCCTGGGCCGGCATTCGCGCAAGCGACTCCGCCGTCGTCGCCGCAGGGCGCGAGCGCCTCCGACGGGAAGCGGAAGACGAATACCGGCGACTCCTCTACGTCGCGATGACACGCGCCATCGATCGGCTGATCGTTTGCGGCGCCGATGGCGAGCGGCCACGCCCGGGAGCCTGCTGGTGGAACCTGGTGCATGCGGCGCTGCAACCGTCTTCACCTGAAGAGCCCGACGATGATCGCGAGGGTACGGTATGGCGCTATCGCAAAGTGCTGGTGCCGAGCGCCGCTGCCTTGACACATATCAGCGAACCGCCGGCGAGCGTGGAGATTCCAGCATGGCTCGAACGCGAGGCGCGCACCGAGCTGCCCGCGACCGTGCCGCTCTCGCCATCGAGTGCCTATGACGAGACGGTGTTGAAACGCGCAACGACGCAGGCGAGCAGGGCGGAGCGGCAGAAAGCGCTGGCGCGGGGCGTGCTCATGCATCGTCTGCTGCAATCGCTCCCCGACATTGCGCACGCCGAGCGCACCGCCGCCGCGCGGCGCCATCTCGCGCGCAATGCGGCGGATTTCACGGCTGCCGAGTGCGAGAGCATGGTGCAGGCGGTCTGTCGGCTGCTCAACGATTTGCGCTTCGCCGAGTTGTTTCTGCCGGGAAGCCGCGCCGAGGTTCCGATCGTCGGCCGGCTGCCCGGCGCGAATGGCACCATTACGGTGTCTGGTCAGGTGGATCGGCTCGTCGTCGCCGAAGATGCTGTGCTGCTTGCCGACTACAAAACCAATCGTCCGGCACCACGGCGCATGGAAGACGTACCGGAGCCCTATGTCGCTCAGCTCGCCCTCTACCGTGCCGTGCTAGGGCAGCTCTATCCCGAAAAGGCAGTTCGCGCCGCGCTCGTCTGGACCGATGTGCCCGATCTCATGGAAATGCCTGCGGCGAGGCTCGATGCCGCGCTCACCCGCGTCACCTGCGCGTGATGGTGCCTTGACGCTGCGACGGTGCGTCCATAGGTTCGGCATCCTTTCGCACGACAAGAAATAACGAGGTAATCCAATGGCCGTCGGCAAGGTTTCAGACTCGACATTCGAATCCGAGGTGTTGAAGGCGGCCGGTCCGGTCGTGGTGGATTTCTGGGCCGAATGGTGCGGTCCCTGCAGGATGATCGCGCCCGCGCTCGAGGAGATCGCAGGATCGCTCGGTCCCAAGGTGAAGATCGTCAAGCTCAACGTGGACGAAAATCCGCAAACCGCGGCGAAATACGGCATCCAGTCGATACCGACCCTGATGATCTTCAAAGACGGCCAGCTCGCCTCGCGCCAGATCGGCGCAGCGCCGAAACAGAAATTGGAGCAGTGGATCACCACCGCCGTGTGATTTATCCAAGACGGGATTTTGCTACCCGCGGCCGGCGCAAAAGCCGGCCGCAAGCGTTATGGTCTCGGATATCAGCTGCGAGCGTTTCGCCTTGGCTCTTGCGCTCAAACCCCCATTCTCGCCGATGGAAGCGCGATCGGTCGCGGGAATCCCGACCGGCCCGGAATGGCAATACGAGCCGAAATGGGACGGCTTTCGCTGTCTCGTTTTTCGCGACCGCCGCAAGGTCGAGCTGCAATCGAAAGCAGGCCAGCCGCTGACCCGCTACTTTCCCGACCTGGTCGAGGCGGTGCTTGCGGTCAAAGCCGAAAAATTCGTGCTCGACGGCGAGATTCTCGTTCCCAGCGATGGCGCGTTCTCCTTCGATGCCCTGCTTCAGCGCATTCATCCCGCGCCGAGCCGGGTGCAAAAGCTCGCGCGTGAGACGCCGGCCCTGCTGTTCGTGTTCGATCTTCTGCTCGGCGAGGACGGCAGGCCGCTGATTGAGCGGCCGCTGTGCGAACGGCGGCTGGCGCTCGACGCCTTTGCCCGCAAATATCTGCGCGGCAGCCGGCGCCTGCGCCTGTCGCCGGCAACCACCCAGCTCGCGGATGCGGAGCGTTGGCTCAAGCGCGTCGGCGCAACGATCGACGGCATCATCGCCAAGCGGCGCGACCTCGCTTATCAATCAGGCGAGCGCACCGGCATGCAGAAGATCAAGAATTACCGCAGCGCCGACTGCGTGGTCGGCGGCTTTCGCTACAACGAAGGCAAGCCGGTGGTGGGTTCGCTGCTGCTTGGCCTTTATGACGGCAAGGGCGTGCTGCATCACGTCGGATTTACCTCGACGATCAAACGCGAGGACAAGCCGGCGCTGACCCGCAAGCTCCAAAAGCTGATCGCGCCGCCCGGCTTCACCGGCAACGCGCCGGGCGGGCCGAGCCGCTGGTCCACCAAACGCTCCGGCGAATGGCAGCCGCTCAAGCCCAAGCTTGTTGTCGAGGTCTGCTACGACCATTTCACCGGCGAGCGCTTTCGCCACGGTACCAAACTTCTGCGCTGGCGGCCGGACAAGGCACCGCGTCAGTGCACGATGGAGCAGGTGAAGCAGAAGAAGGCCGACCTGATGAAGCTGTTGCAGCAGGCGGCGTGAGACTAACCGGCTGTCATTCCGGGGCGCGGGCGAAGCCCGCGAACCCGGAATCCAGTAAGACACCGGCGGTGATTACTGGATTCCGGCTCTCGCTCGCTTACGCTCGCTCGGCCGGA
>Ga0306923_10000134_pt1 | contig 50080 bp, 48 predicted proteins | sample sta12Can44000108_FD_203841 | JGI IMG/M metagenome (GOLD analysis project Ga0306923, IMG submission 203841) | Lab enrichment of tropical soil microbial communities from Luquillo Experimental Forest, Puerto Rico - statanox.12C.anox.44.000.108 (v2)... | ecosystem: Environmental > Terrestrial >... | reverse complement strand
TTGCTGTGGAAATAGTCGCTGGGCAGCATGGCCTCCTTAAACCGATAGCGCTCTTGCTGGACGCGTTGGGTGTAGGTGTAGTCGATGCGGTTAAGGAAGTGCGGAATCCATGACAGCTCATGCTCCACGGTCCCCACCTGGAGTTTTGGGTGGCGCTCAAAGACGCCGCTAAAGATCATCTCACCGAGGGACATCCGCACCCAGTGGTCGGCGTTGGCTAGGAAGGAGTTGCGGACGCGATTGCGGTCCTCGAGCCCAAAATCCTGCCCTGGGCCCGGCCGGTTGGTCGCGATGTGCATGCCAAGGGGAATATCCAGATCCTGGGCCGCCGCCCACAGCGGCTCATACATCGGATTGTCGTACCCCTTCCCCTCCGGGGGATACACGGTGATCATGCCGCCCGCCAGCCCCATCTTGGCACAGCGCTGCAGCTCCTTGACACCCTCCTGCACATCGTCCACGTTGATCATCGCGATGCCCTTGAGGCGCTTGGGCGCCCCGGCGCAGAACTCGGCGAGCCAGTCGTTGTATCCTCTAAAAATCTCCGACAGCAGCGCACTGTCTGGCACGCTGTACAGCAGCAGACCGACCGTGGGATAGACAATACTTACATCCACGTCATCGGCATCCATGTCCTTGAGGTGCTCCTCCGGGACGTAGCCGCCGCGCCGGACTTTGTCGAAGGTCGTGGTACGGACCAGCTGTTCTGGCGCCTCAAACCGCATACCTGTCTGCGTCCCGGCGGCCAGCCCGATCACCCGGTGGCCATTGCAGAACCACCAATCGCCGTCATACTCGCGGACAAGCTGTGGGACCCGGTCCTTGAACGCCGGCCTGGCTCTGCTCGTCCACAGGTCCGGTGGCTCAAACACGTGATTGTCCGATGAGATAACCCGGTAATTCGCCATGATTTGACCCTCCTGCTTGGTGGTGAGCGCCCTCGCAGTCCTGCCGCCTACATGACCCTCACCAGCCCCACCATACCGCTTGCGGAACCCTCGCGATATGGCGGAGTGCGCTCCGGGGGTCGGTAGCTTTCGTGTTCGTAGGCACCGTCGGCGTCGCGGCGGGCTCGCTGAGATGCGGTGGCGCGCTTGAGGCTCAACTTCGCTTATCGGCCAATGATAAACCCCGGCCACAAGTAGAAGGTCAGCACCGCCAGGTTGATCAGGTCGATAAAGAACGCACCGACGATCGGCACGATGACAAAGGCCTGGGGCGACGGGCCGTGGCGGCGGGTCAAAGCCTGCATGTTGGCGATCGCCGTCGCGGTTGCGCCCATCGCAAAGCCGCAGAAGGCTCCAGAAATGATCGTGCTCTCATAATCGCGCCCGACCAACGGAAACGTCACCCAAGTAGCCAGGCGGCGACCAGCACGGCCTGAGCGGCGAGAATGATCAGCAGCGGCCCGGCCAGACGGAGAGCCTCGCTGAGATCCAAGGTCATCATTGTCCAGGTCAAGAACAATGAGAGGCAGACGGCGCTGATAAGCTCCGAGGCCGCATCGTGCAGTCGCAAACCGACGGCGGCGCCGCCGTTGCGAAGGACGAGACCAACCAACAGGCACCACAGGAATTCCGGTACGGTGGCCGCACCTCTCAATGCGCCCGCCAAAGCTTGGCCGGCGATGACGGCAACCAGGGCGGCAGCCAGCGAGAGGACGAAGGACGAGGTGGTGACAGGGTCGTCACCGGGCCGCCGATCACGCCGCCGTCGCCCACCCTCGACGGTGCAGCGCCCGGTGGAATACGGCGAATCAGCCGTTCCGCGACCGGGCCGCCGATGATGCCGCCGATGACGAGACCGATCGTCGCCGAGGTCATCGTCAAGCCCATCACGCCGAGGATGTCGTGCTCTTCGGCAAAGCGCTCGGCATAGGCCGCACCAGTCCCGTGACCCCCTACCAAGGCGATTGATCCGGCGACCAGACCGAGCACCGGGTGCAGACCGACGAGTCGGGCGATTGTCAGGCCCAGCCCGTTTTGCACCAGCAGAAACGGGAACAAGGCGATCAGAAAGCGCAACAGGCGGACGCCGCCCTGGCGCAACAGGACAAGATCGGCGGTCAAAACCGATCGAGTCGAAGAACACCAGCAGGAAGGAGGTCTTTGCCGATGTGACGAAGGTGACGGTGAGCCCGGATATTCGCTTCGCGAGGAGCGCCAGACCGCGAAGAGCAAACCGCCGATGATCGGCGGCGGGAGGCTGTAGCGGCCGAGGAACGGCACTCGCTGAGCCAAAAAGCCGCCGAGAACCAGCACCAGGCACGCGGCGAGCAGCGACGGAAGCAAGGGCAGTTCGATCGCCGGCATGCCTGCTCAGCCGACATTCTCCGGATGGGCGGCCTCTCCGGGTGCGCGTCATGGCTCGAAAATAAGGAAGACGTAGCAGGCAAGCAGCACCAGGTGGACAAAGCCTGCCAACATGTTCGTTCGCCCCTGGCCATAGGTCAGCATCGCCATCAGGAAAGACAGCACCAGCAGTACGGTGCCGCCGCTATCGACCCCGAGCGCGAGCGGTTGGTTGAACCAAAGCGAAATGGCGACAACGGCCGGAATGGTCAGGCCGATGCACGCTACGGCGCTGCCCAATGCCAGGTTGATACTCGTCTGCAGCCGGTTGCCCCACGCCGCGCCGATCGCCGCTCCGGCTTCCGGCAATAGGACGATCGCGGCGACGATCACGCCGGCGAGCCTGGACGGCGCGCCGACCGCCGTGATACCGGTTTCGATGGACGGCGCCAGCGATTTCGCCAACAGTACTACGACTGTTAGGGACAGGAGCAGCAACAGCACCGCGAGCGCGGCGATGCGGGCCGGCGGCGGCGATACCTGCGCCGCGGGTCCGCCGGCAACCGCAGGGAGGAAGTATTCACGGTGCCGCACCGTCTGCACGAACAGAAAAACCAGATAGAGTGCTGAGCAAGCAACCGCGACGAAGGCTAGCTGGCGATTGGAATAATAGGGTCCGGGGGTGGTGAGCGTGTGATTCGGCAGGATCAGCACCAGTGCCACCATCGGCATCAGCACTGCTAGGAACGCGCTTGCCCCGGAGGTACGGAATTCCTGCTCCCGATGCCGCAATGCTCCGACCACGATGCACGTGCCGGCGATACCGTGCACCACCAGAATCACCACCGCCTGGACGGTGTCGCGCACCAGAGACGGGTTTGATTTCCCGCTGAGCATCAGGGAGACGATCAGCGCCAGTTCGATGATCGTTACCGCGAGGGTGAGTACCAGCGTCCCATACGGCTCCCCCACTCGCAGCGCGACCAGTTCGGCATGATGCACCGCGGCCAGCACGCTGCCGATGAGTAGCGCGGCCAGCAGGAGACCTGCGAATAATCCTCCGCCCTTGCCGATCCCGGCCCAACCCAGCAGACCCAGCACCGGCAGGATCCAAAAGGCATACGGTATCCGGTTCCCGTGTAACACCGCCATATTCCGAGGTTCTGCTCCGTTACGGTGACGCCCGCTCTATCCCGCCGGGCGGATGAGATATATCGTGATCCGGGACGCGCGATTTTGCCGGATTTCCAGGTCAGGAAAACGCGATTATCGGTCGGAGATCGATTACCGGGAAAAGCCCCTGAAGGGCGAAGAGGCCAAGCTTCGATATGAATCGCGCCAAATCAGCGGATTATCGGCCTTACCCGTCGTTCCCGCGAAAGCGGGAATCCAGGAGTGCCAAACTCTTTCGGCTCGGCCCCCCTGTTCAGGCCAGGGGCAGGCTCTGGACCCACGCTTTCGCGGGGGTGACGATCAGCCTTGGGTCGGACACTTGGTGACGGCGGGCCCGACCGACACCGTGACTGTCGCCGGCGAGGACGGGTCGGTTCGTCTCGATCGCTGGTTCAAGCGGCACTATCCCGCACTCGGCCATGGCCGCCTCGAAAAGCTCTTGCGCACGGGTCGGATCCGGGTCGACGGCAAGCGCGCCCGTTCCGGTGACCGCTTGGCACCGGGTCAGGTCGTCCGTGTTCCGGCGCTGGAAGAAATGTCCACACCCGCTCCGCAGGGGTCGCGACAAGCCTCGTCCGGCGACGAAGGAATGCTGCGTGACGCGGTGCTGCACCGCGACGATGCGGTGATCGTACTGAACAAGCCGCCCGGTCTCGCCGTCCAGGGCGGCAGCGGAACCGAACGGCACCTCGACGGGCTGCTGGATGCGCTGCGTTTTGGTTCTGACGTCCGGCCGCGCCTCGTCCATCGGCTCGACAAGGACACCAGCGGCGTTCTCGTCATCGCCCGCACCGTTGCGGCGGCGGCGTTCTTGACCCGGGCGTTCCGCGAAAGGACGACGCGAAAAATTTATTGGGCGATTGTCGTCGGCGTGACGAAGATGCGGCAGGGACTCATCGATTTGGCGCTGGCTAAGCTCCCCGGGCGGCAGGGTGAACGGGTGCGCGCCGATGCCGAGGAAGGTAGGCGCGCCATCACCTATTACCATACGGTCGAGAGCGTCGGCTCGGAGGCGAGCTGGCTCGCCTTATTGCCGGTTACTGGCCGGACACACCAGCTGCGCGCCCATTGCGCCGCGCTCGGCACGCCGATCCTCGGCGACGCTAAGTACGGCAACGCCGCCGCGCATCTCGCCGGAGTCCCGGGCGCGAAGCGGGTGCATTTGCACGCGCGCTCGCTCTCGATCCCGCATCCGCTCGGCGGCACTTTGCGGGTCACGGCACCGCTCCCGCGCCATATGCGTCAGAGCTGGGAATTCTTCGGCTTCCCGGACGACGTCGAGGACCCGTTCGCGGATCTTTCGGCATGAAGCGCTTCTACAAGAAGGCCGAGGCCGTGCCGATGGCCGGCGGTCACGGCATCGCGCTTGACGGCAAGCTCGTCAAAACGCTGGGGAAACGCGACCTGATCGTGCCGAGCTTGGCATTGGCCGCAGGAATGGCGGTGGAGTGGGAGGTGCAGGAGAGCGAAATCCACCGGGAGACGATGCCGTTGACTCGCCTCGCCGGGGTAACGATCGACCGAAGCGCCATCGAGCGCGACGCGGTCGAGCGGCAGGTGGCGCACTATGCCGGGACGGACCTCGTCTGCTATCGGGCAACTCACCCGCCGGCGCTTGCCGCCCGTCAGCACACGGTGTGGCAACCGCTGATCGACTGGGCGGCAGAGCGCTATGACGCGCCCCTCGTCGTTACGAACGGGGTCATTCCGACGAGCCAGCCGGCGGCGAGCCTTGCGGCCTTTGGCGCTGCCGTCGACGCGCACGACGACTTCTCGTTGACCGCGCTGCACACGGCGACCACCGCCTGCGGCTCCTTGGTCATCGCACTGGCATTGCTCGAAGGGCGTCTCGATGCGGCCGAAGCCTTCGCCGCCGCGCAGCTCGACGAAAGCTTTCAGATCGAAGCCTGGGGCGAGGATGCCGAACAAGCTGAGCGGCGCGCCGCTCTCGCCGGGGAGATTGCGGCGGCAGCGCGGTTCAAATCGCTGCTGCGTGGCTAACCTCTTGTTTTGGCACGAGGGTAGTCACGTCCGGCCGGTGTTTTGGCAACGCCAGCCACTCGGCCATCAGCTTCCCGCTCTCGGCGAGGAACCGCTCGTCGAGCAGTTGAGCATTTGAGATGCGATCGACACGGAAATTGCGGAAATCGTTTCTCAGCTCGCACCATCCACCAAGTAAGGTCACGTCGACATAATAGGCCATCGCAATCGGACGAACGGTTCGGCGCGTGCGATGGCCGGTCTCGTCGATATACGTGATCACCACCTTGCGCGCGTCGTGAATCGCTGAGCGCAGCTCTGCCGGATCGACGCCGGTAGCCGGCGGCGCATCGCCGTCGGAGACATAAATCGGGGCGGAGGCGAGATGCAATTGCAGCGGCTCCGGGACTACGACAGCCAATTTGGCGAGTACACTTTCTGCCGCCTGCTGAAGTTTCGGATCGCGCAGCCGGCGCAGCAGGCGCACCCCGATCGCGATCGCATCGGCTTCCTCGCTCGTGAACATCAAGGGCGGCAAATCGTAGCCGCGCCGCAGAACATATCCGAGCCCGGGCGCGCCTTCGATCGGCACGCGGCTTCCCTGGAGTGCTGCGATGTCGCGATAAATCGTGCGGACGGTCACCTCGAGCTGCTCGGCGAGCGCCGCGGCGGTAACCGGACGCCGGGCGGTGCGCAAGGCCTGGATGATGTCGAACAGGCGGTCAGCGCGTCGCATAATGGCCCCTGACAGAATGGTGTCAGCATGCCCCCGATAAAGTGACAGTGCAAGGTCGAGATGGAGGAACAGATGGCCTCGACGCATGTCGACATCGAAAACGCCGAATGGACACCCGGCGCCCCGTTTTACGGACCCGCGGCGATTTATCACGGTAAGGAAATCATTCAGCTCAAGGTTCTGAGCGACCGCCGACAAGAGGGCGGCGGCATCGCGTGGCTGGTCAAGGCTTCGCCGCCACCGGGAAAGCTGATCAAGATCGTCGCCGTTGCGTTGTCGGATGAGCACGTCTTCAATCTCGAGGGCGGCCGAGTGACCAAGGCCGGGCAGCCCGCGCGCGGTTCCGGCGGCTACACCCTCAACCCCAAAGGCCAGCCGCACAGCGCCTTGATCGGGACCGAAACGGTCGCCCTTTTCATCTACAGAGGCGAGCCGGACGAGATCACATCGCTGCAGGTGGTGGATCTCGAGCCCGCACCCGAGGACGAGACATGACCGGCGACCCGATGCTGAGCGTCGCCTTGGCGCGCGATCCGCAGGTCGAGGCGGCGATCAGTGATGGGCTGGCGGCCTACAACACTGCCCGGTTTCGTCCAAGCGACAGCACGACTTTGGACGTCCTCGTTCGCGACGATAATAGCGGCGAACCGGTCGGCGGGCTTTTGGGGTCACACCTCGTTCGTGCTGTTATTTCTGGATTTGTTTTATCTGCCCGAAGAGATGCGCGGAGCCGGGCTCGGAAGCCGCATCATTGCGCTCGCCGAAGCCGAGGCGCTGCAGCGCGGCTGTACCGCCGCCTTCGTTTACACGGTGACGTTTCAGGCGCCGGAATTCTACGAGCGCCACGGCTACCGCCGGTTTGACGAGATCGCCTGCCCGCCCGACGGCGCCACCAGGATTTTCTTGAGCAAAGCGCTCAGCCGAGACGCGAGCCCGCATCACACCGATGCAGCTTGACTGCACGATCCCGGGCTGTTTCCGGCGACGCATTCGGCGATCGGCGGGCGCCGCACCAGGCCGCCGCCGGCAAAGCTCTCTAGCGATTCCCAGCAGCTCCTACGCGCTCTCCAAGGGAACTGAGCGCCGAGGCAGAGTGCCAGCTCACGCGACCACAGTGGGCGGCCGACTTCGCGGCGTGCCCATTTCCAACTGCGTCCGGCGACGCGTCGCCAGGCGATGCGCCGGTGATGGGCTGGCAGGTCCGGGTTGTCCTCGATAAGAAGCAGTAGCGCCAGGTTTAGATCGTGGAGAATCTGCGCTTTGTTCGCCGACACACGATCTGCGTCCATTTCGTTGGGATCGGGTGCGGCGACGATCGGCGTGTCGGAGATGCCAAAGCGGCATCGTTGGGCGAGGCGCAAGGCCAGGGTGTAATCCTGGACAAAGACCCGCTCGTCGCAGCCTCCGCTCCGCTGCAATGCCTCGCGGCAGACCAGCAAGTTGCTTGGCGTGAACCAGATCGCGCGCAGCAGTGCTCCAAGCGGATCGGATAACAGCCGTGGCGGTGATGAGGGGGACCTAGGCCACACCGGCGTCTCTCCGGGCCGATAGGGCAGCCCAGCGCCGATCATCACCTCGACCCCGAGGCATTGCATGCAATCGATCAGGTGTCGGGTGGCGTCGGGAGCGAGCAGGTCATCGCCGTCGAGCAGCTTGACCAGCGGCATCGAGGCGGCTGCGAGCCCGCGATTGGTCGCCACACTAGGGCCTTGGTTGGACTGCGTAATCAGACGAAATCCCGGCAGCTGCGGACCCAGGCTCTCGAGCAACTCGCGCGATCCATCGGTTGAGCCGTCATCGACGATGATGACTTCGCGCTCGAAACCACCGTCCTGGGCCGCGACTGAGGCGAGCACGTCGGCAAGATACCGGCGCTTGTTGTAGACGGTCAGGACGAAGGAAACGGCAGTTCGGGACATCGGCGCGCCACGCTGGCCGCTCAGGCCCTCACTGGCTGCTCTGCCGCTTGTTCGGAGCGGAACTCGGCAAACACCTTGCTCGCCACCATCATCGACTCGCGGATGATCGGCACGCCGACATAGCCCGAGAGGTGGAGCAGTACCTCGGTCAACTCCTCCTCGGTCCATCCCTGACGCAAGGCCATGCTCAGATGCAGCCCCAGTTCTGGCTCGCGCCCGGTTGCCGCATCGGAGACAACGCACACGAGCGCTCGGGTCTTCAAATCAAGACCCGGCCGCGTCCACAATGCGCCGAACACCGTCTCGGTAGCTAGGTCGATGAACTTCTTCATGACCGGGTCGCTGTAGATCTCTCGAGCCGAACGTTCTACCGCGGCATCGCCCAAGAGCTGCCGTCGCAGCGCCGCCCCTTTTCGATAAAGCTCGCTTTCCGCCATCACCCCACCTCGCTCCGCGAAAGATTGCGCAATTCTCCCTATGTCGCCGGTCGCAAACAAGTACAGAGCGCCTGCTCTGGCCTTGGCCCACCGGTCGATGCTATTTCGCCAATGATTAGTCGCGAGGGGCCATGAACGACATTCTTGGGCGCCTGGAAGAAAAGCGGGCAGCGGCACGGGCCGGCGGCGGAGCCCGGCGTATCGACGCCCAGCACAGCCGGGGCAAACTTTCCGCGCGCGAGCGTCTCGAAATCTTGCTCGACCCTGATTCCTTCGAGGAATGGGACATGTTCGTCGAGCACCGCACCCATGATTTCGGCATCGACGCGCACAAGATCCCAGGCGACGGCGTCGTCACCGGCTACGGCACGGTCAACGGCCGACTGGTCTTTGTCTTCAGCCAGGATTTCACGGTCTTTGGCGGCTCGCTCAGCGAAGCGCATGCCGAGAAGATCTGCAAGATCATGGACCAAGCGATCAATGTCGGCGCCCCGGTGATCGGGCTCAACGATTCGGGTGGGGCGCGCATCCAGGACGGGGTCGCCTCGCTCGCCGGCTACGCGCAGGTCTTCGAGCGCAACGTGCTGGCCTCGGGTGTCGTGCCGCAGGTCTCGCTGATCATGGGGCCATGCGCCGGGGGTGCCGTCTATTCGCCGGCGATGACCGATTTCATCTTCATGGTGAGGGACACCTCCTACCTGTTCGTGACCGGGCCCGAGGTGGTCAAGACGGTGACCCACGAGGCGGTGACGCAGGAAGAACTGGGTGGTGCCGTAACTCATACGACGCGGTCGGGTGTGGCCGATCTCGCCTTCGCCAACGATATCGAGGCATTGATCGAGCTGCGCCGGTTCATCGACTTTCTGCCGGCCTCGAACCGTGCGAAACCGGCGTTGCGGCCGACCACCGACTCGCGCGACCGGGTTGAGCCGTCGCTCGACGCGCTCGTTCCGCGCAACCCGAACCGGCCCTATGACATGAAAGAGCTGATCGAGAAGGTCGTCGACGACGGCGACTTCTTTGAGATCCAGCCCGACTTTGCCCGCAACATTTTGATCGCCTTCGGTCGCATGGAGGGATCGACGATCGGCATCGTCGCCAATCAGCCGATGGTCTTGGCCGGCTGCCTCGACATCGACAGCTCGCGCAAGGCAGCGCGTTTCGTCAGATTTTGCGACTGCTTCAACATCCCGATCGTGACCTTTGTCGATGTGCCCGGATTCTTGCCGGGCACCGCTCAGGAGCACGGCGGCATCATCAAGCACGGCGCCAAGCTACTCTTCGCCTTTGCCGAGGCGACCGTGCCGAAAGTGACCTTGATCACCCGCAAGGCCTATGGCGGCGCGTATGATGTGATGAGCTCGAAGCATCTGCGCGGCGACGTGAATTTCGCGTGGCCCTCGGCCGAGATCGCGGTGATGGGCCCCAAGGGGGCCGTCGAGATCATCTTCCGCGCCGACCTCGGAGACACGGTGGCAATCGAGGCGCGGACCGAGGAATACCGCGAGAAATTCGCCAATCCGTTCGTGGCGGCGAGCCGCGGCTTTATCGACGACGTGATCCTGCCGCGCGACACCCGGCGACGGCTCTGCCGCGCGCTCGCGATGCTGCGCGACAAGCAACTCGCCAACCCCTGGAAAAAGCACGACAACATCCCGCTGTGAGAAGATTGCCGGGCACTTCCTCGAGATTGCTTCGTCCCCCCGGAACGCCCGCGGGGCAGCCGTCCGGGGGTTCTCGCAATCACCGATCCGTTTTTCCGGTCATTGCGAGCGAGGCGAAGCAATCTCGTGCCGCAACTTGGACTTCATGTTCCGCAAGATCCTGATCGCCAATCGCGGCGAGATCGCCTGCCGCATCATCCGCACCGCACAGCGGATGGGGATCGCCACGGTAGCGGTCTATTCCGATGCCGATGCCGAGGCGTTGCATGTGCGGATGGCCGATCAATCGGTCCCGATCGGGCCCGCGGCTGCGGCCGAGAGCTACCTGAAGATCGAGCGGATTGTCGAGGCCTGCCGAGCGACCGGGGCCGAGGCGGTCCATCCTGGCTATGGGTTTCTGTCGGAAAACGCCGCCTTCGCGACTGCTCTCGCCACGGCGGGAGTGGCCTTCATCGGACCCGGGCCAGAAGCGATCGCGGCGATGGGCGATAAGATCCAATCGAAGAAGCTGGCCCGTGCCGCCGGCATCTCGACCGTACCCGGGCACCTCGACGTGATCCCGGACGCCCACAATGCGGTCGCGGTCGCCCGCGACATCGGCTACCCGGTCATGATCAAGGCCTCCGCCGGCGGCGGCGGCAAGGGAATGCGGATCGCCGCCAACGACGCGGCGGTCCGCGACGGCTTCCACTCGGCGGCAAGCGAGGCCAAATCGAGCTTTGCCGACGACCGGATTTTCATCGAGAAATATATCGAGGCGCCGCGACACATCGAGATCCAGGTTCTCGGCGACACCTTCGGGAACATCGTTTATCTCGGCGAGCGCGAATGCTCGATCCAGCGCCGCCACCAGAAGGTCATCGAGGAGGCGCCGAGCCCGTTTCTCGACCCCGAAACGCGCGAGGCGATGGGCAAGCAGGCGGTGGCGCTGGCGAGCGTCGTGGACTACCGCTCGGCGGGCACGGTGGAGTTCATCGTCGACCAAAGGCGCAATTTCTATTTTCTCGAAATGAACACTCGACTCCAAGTCGAGCACCCGGTGACCGAGCTGGTGACCGGGCTCGACCTCGTCGAGCTGATGATCCGCATCGCGGCCGGCGAGCCGCTCCCGTTCGCGCAAAAGGAGGTCCGGCTCAAGGGCTGGGCGATCGAAGCGCGCATCTACGCCGAGGATCCGACGCGCAACTTTCTGCCTTCGACCGGCCGCCTGATCCGCTATCGGCCGCCCGCCGGAGAGGGTCTAAGGCTCGACACGGGCGTCTTTGAGGGTGCGGAGATCGGTGTCCACTACGATCCGATGATCGCCAAGCTCGTCGCCTCCGGCCTCGATCGCGACACGGCGATCGAGCGGCTGCGCGGCGCCCTCGACAGCTTTTATGTCGCCGGCGTCCAGCACAACATCGCCTTTCTGGCGGCGGTGGCGGCAAAGCCACGCTTCCGCGCGGGCGCGCTGTCGACGAACTTCATCGCTGAGGAGTTCCGCGGCGGTTTCGCGCCTCCTCCCGGTTTTGTGGAGCCCGACCGCGTGATCGTGCTCGCCGCTGCTCTCGCCCACCGCCGCATCCGCGAGCGCGAGGCGGCGATCGATGGCAAGCTCCCGGGGGCTCGCATCGAAATCGCCGAGCGCTCGGTCGTGCTGCTCGACGGACGGCCCTATCCCGTCTCGCTCCGGCCAGAAGATGGCGCATATCGCGTCGAGATCGAGGAGGACATCTGTTTCGCGGCAACGGACTGGCAGCCCGGGCAGGTTTTGCTGCAAATCCGGGGGGGCGAGCATCTCGCGACCGTGCAGATCGAGCGTCTGGCGGGAGCGGCATTCCGGCTGGTGCATCGCGGCGTGATCCGTCGGGCGCAGGTGTTGCCGCCGCGCGCTGCCGAGCTCCTCGCGCTGATGCCGGAGAAACAGGCGTCGGATACCTCTCGACTGCTACTGTCGCCGATGCCGGGCCTGCTCTCCTCGGTGGCGGTCAGCCAAGGTCAGGAAGTCAAGGCCGGCGAGCCGCTCGCCGTCGTCGAGGCGATGAAGATGGAGAACATATTGCGCGCCGAACGTGATGGCCGCGTCGCGCGGATTCGCGCCAACCCCGGGGACAGTCTCGCGGTCGACCAGGTGATCCTCGAATTCGAATAATGGCGCCGGAGAAAACCGTCCGCTTGCGGATTACCGGTAAGGTGCAGGGCGTCGGTTACCGGATCTGGGCGACGCGCACCGCTTCGGGCCTAGGACTGCGCGGCTGGGTGCGCAACCGCTGGGACGGCAGCGTCGAAGTATTGGCGACCGGTCCGCCTGAACAGGTCGCAGCGATCATCGAAGCCTGCTGGCGGGGTCCTTATGGCGCGCGTGTCGCGGAGGTGACGGTCGTCCCGGATGAGGATGACGGCAGCATCGGCTTTACCGCAGTCCCGACCGAGTGACGTTCAAGCCCCGCCGAGAAAGTCCCTTGTCCACTGTTGATAGGCGTCGGCGCGGGTGACACGCCGCATCAGCTCCGACGGGGCAATGTTCTTGAGATCGCGTGGTGCTACACCGTCACGCAGCGCCTTCAACGTGTCGTAAACCGCCTGCACCGCGGCCGAGAACGGGGCGTGCGTCTGCAAGGCCACCCGGACACGATGCGCCGCAAGCCAATCGAGATCGCCCAGCTGACCGCTGCCGCCGCCGAGGATCAGCGGGATCCTGATCGCCGACGACACCGTTTCGACGGCATCGACCGTAACCCCGCCGGCGAGGAACACCGCGTCGACCCCGGCCGCCTCATAGGCCTTGGCCCGCTTGACGGCTTCGTCGAGATTGGCGATGGCAAGCGCGCTGGTGCGACCGGCGATGACGAGGTTCTTGTCCTGGCGCGCCGACAGCGCCGCCTTCATCTTGCCGACGCCTTCGTCGACCGAGCTCAGGCTTGGCTTGCCGCCGGGTCCATAGGGCCGCGGCAGCACGGTATCTTCGATCGACATCGCGCAGATGCCGGCGGTCTCCAGCTCGTCTACGGTGCGGCGCACATTGAGCGCGTTGCCGTAGCCATGGTCGGCGTCGACCAGCAGCGCCAGGTTGCCGGCACGGCAGATGCGGTTGGCCTGGCCGGCAAATTCGGTCAGGGTCAGGACAACGAGATCGGGGGCGCCGAGCACCGACATCGAGCCGATCGAGCCCGAAAACATCCCGACTTCGAAGCCGAGATCCTCGGCAATGCGCGCCGAGATCGCGTCGTACACCGATCCCGGATGAACGCAGCGGTTGCCGGAAAGGAGCGCGCGAAAGCGCTCGCGCCGTTCGGTCCAGTTCATCTTATCTCGCCCTCGCAGGTTTTCGGGATGGTTTCCCGCGCGGTGAGCTTATCATGGGATCAGGCAGGTCAAAGGGAGGAGATCGTGGAGAAACGCATCGCTGTAATCGGCGCCGGTGCCATCGGCGGCTACACCGGCGGCCAGCTCGCCCATAACGGGTTCGACGTCACCCTGATCGACCCTTGGCCCGAGCATGTCGAGACGATCCGCAAGGACGGGCTCGCCCTCGAAGGGATGACCCAGGAGGAATTCGTCTGCGCCCGGCCGAAGACGATGCACCTGACCGAGGCTCAGCAGCTCGCCAAAGAAAAGCCGATCGACATCGCGATGGTTGCGGTCAAGTCCTATGACACCGAATGGGCGACGATGCTGATCGCGCAATACCTCGCGCCCGACGGCTACGTCGTCTCGTTGCAGAACTGCATGAACGAGGAGCGCATCGCCGGGGTCGTCGGCTGGGACAAGACGGTGGGTGCCATCCCGGCGCTGCTCGGCGCCGAGCTTTATGCGCCGGGCCGGGTGCGGCGTACCGCGGCGCGCGGCGCCTCACCCTATGAAGTGTACCGCGTCGGCGAAGTGCACGGCCGGATCACCAAGCGGCTCGAAGAATTGGCGGAGATGATCCGCACCATCGACAGCGTCAAGGCGACGACGAATTTATGGGGCGAGCGCTGGTCGAAGCTCTGCGTCAACGGCATGGCCAACGGTGTGGCCGCAGCCACCGGCATGTCCGGCAACGAGATGAACCGCGACGAGAAGATCCGGCGGCTCAGCATCCGTCTCGCCGGCGAGGGAGTGCGCGTCGGGCAGGCGCTCGGCTATCAGCTCGAGCATATCCGGTCGCACCAGCCGGAGACCCTGGCGCGCGCCGCCGAAGGCGACGCAAAGGCGCTCGACGAGATCGAAACGTCGATCCTCGCCGCATTGAACTCGAACACCCGCAGCGACCTCGCGCGTCCGTCGATGGGCCAGGATATGTATAAGGGCCGGCGCACCGAGATTGACTTCATCAATGGCGTGATCGCCGAGAAGGGGCGTGAAGCCGGCTGTCCCGCGCCGACCCACGTTAAGCTGATCGACGCGGTCAAGCGGGTCGAGCACGGCGCGATCCCGGCGAGGCCGGAGAACCTCTACGGAATCTGACCCTCAGCGGCGGCGCGCGATCAATCGAGCTTGAGCGGGGCTCCGTCCAGCTCCTCGGCCCGCTCGATCTCGATCAGGACCGCGTGCCCCTGTTTTTCCGGATCGCGGTCCTTTTCGGGCTGGACCAGGCGGCGCCAGACCTCCTCGTATACCGGCCCAGACCGGTAGATCTTCGCCCGCCCATAAAATCGGGCGATGCCGCCCTTTGGCAGAACGCCTTCCTCGCGCAGCTGCGGCTTGCGGAAATACACGGTGAGCTTGGTTCCGTCGGCTAAATTCTCATTGGTCGAGCCCTTGCCGCGCTCCCACAGGCCGATATGCGTGTCGTCGAACACCATCGTGCTGCCGCGCGGGGTGACCTGGGCGAACCCGTTCGGCAGGACGCTTCCGACTAGGCACACATTCGCCGGGAAGGCGGTGTTGATGTGCGGTTGCAGGACCTTGGGAATTGTCGCCACGGCTCTTTCCTCCATCGGCGTTCAAACGGGGTTCACGACTCGGCGCTCTGCGAGACGGGCGCTTGCAAAGCGCTGGAGCGCCTCGATCAGTTCGGTGATGTCGGCGCGCACCTGGTCGAAGCCAGGGCTCTTTTCCAAGGTCTTCTGGTCCATGTAGAGCGCACGGTCGACCTCGATCTGCAGGCTGTGGCGGTGCATCGCCGGGCGTCCCTGCCGCTTGACGATCTCGACACCCTTGTAGACCTCGTTGATGCGCACCGTGTAGCCGCACCTGCGCAGCACCTGGGCAACAAATTCGGTAAATTCCGGCTCGCAGGTCGTGCCGTCGCGATCGCCCAGCACGAAATCGGCGCAGTGCCCACCTCTCTTGCCGTTCTTGCCGCTGCGCTGGGACGGCATCGAATGGCAGTTTACATGCCAGACAGCCCCGAATTTGCGGTGGGTACGCTGGCAGGCCTCGTCGAGCACACGGTGGTAGGGGGTGTGGTAGCGGTCGAGCCGGGCGAGGATCTCGTCGACGCCGAGCTTTCGCTCGTAGATCGGGATGCCGGGCCTGACGACCCGGCGCACCAGGCCGAGCCCGGATCGCGTCTTGTGCGAGGGGGCGAGGGGCGACGGCCACGTTCCGTCGATCAGCGCGGAATCGAGATCGTCGACCGCTCGGTTCGGGTCGAGATAACTGCGCGGAAAGACCGCCCCGATCAGTGTCGCGCCGAGTGCGGGTGCAGCACTGTAGAGCTCGTCGACATAGGTGTCTTCCGCCATGCGCAGAACGTCGAACGGGCAGCAGAATTGGAAATCTTCAGGATAGCTAGACCCGCTGTGCGGCGAATCGAAGACCAGTGGCGATTCCCCCGTTCGCGGACCGCGGCGCCACAGCACCCCGGGGATCTCAAAGCTGACCCCGGCGGGCTCGCTTCTCGACGTGACGATACTGTGCGTTTCTGCCATCGCGCGAATTTACGCATGGGCCCGCCGCCGGGCAAGTTTCGCTACCGCCTCCGGGGTGACGCGATGACCGAAGGCGTGCAAAATAGGCCTCTTGCCCTCTGACCGGGAGCGTCGCGTGCCCGAGCCGAACTATGCGATCGAGCTGACCCCGCCCGACATCGAGCCTTATCGAGCCGGCAATACCGGGATCGATTACGTCACCACTCTCGACAGCGGCTCAGCCGGACCGCACGTCCTCGTCACCGCGGTGACCCACGGCAACGAGATCTGCGGCGCCATCGCGCTCGATCGGCTGTTTCGCGCCGGGCTGCGGCCGAGACAAGGCAAGCTGACCTTGGCCTTCGACAACGTCGCCGCCTATCGCAGCTTCGAGCGTCGGGTGCCTACCGCCTCCCGTTTCGTCGACGAGGATTTCAACAGGCTGTGGGCGCCCGCGACCCTCGACGGCGAGCGTCAGTCGACCGAGCTGGCCCGCGCCCGCGCCTTGCGTCCCATTGTCGACGACGCCGATTTCCTGCTCGACATCCACTCGATGCAATATGCCACCGCACCTTTGATGCTGGCGGGCACGCTCGATCGATCGCTGGCGTTGGCGCGACGGGTCGGCATCCCCGAGCTGATCATGTGCGATGCCGGTCACGCGGCGGGGCCGCGGATGCGCGACTATGGCGGCTTCGGCGATCCTGCCTCGGCCAAGACGGCGCTCCTGATCGAAGCCGGCCAGCATTGGGAGCGCCGCGCCGCCGAGGTCGCGACTGATGTCATGCTGAGGTTTCTGATCACCGTCGGCACTTTATCGCGCGAAGATGCAAGACCGCTCGGCGGACCGGATTTCGACGCGCATCCGCGGCAACGCACCATCCAGGTCACCGAAGCCGTCACGATTACCGGCGAGAATTTCGAGTTCGTCCAGCATTACCGTGGGCTCGAGGTATTGCCGCAAAAGGGGACATTGATCGGCCGCGACAACGGCCGCGAGGTGCGCACCCCCTATGATGATTGCGTGCTGATCATGCCGTCGCGGCGGCTGGTCAAGGGGCAGACCGCCGTCCGCCTCGGCCGTTACGTCGCGTGACGGCGCCGGTCGATCCCACAATCCCCGCCGCTCCTGCCAAGCGCAGTTTTCCGCCGATCGTGGATGCGCGGGCGCGTATCCTGGTGCTCGGCACCCTTCCCGGCGAGGAGTCGTTGCGCCGACGCGAATACTACGCCCACCCGCGCAATCTGTTCTGGCCGATCGTCTTCGCCTTGTTCGACGCCAACCCCGCGATCGATTACGCGGAGAAGCTCGCCTTTGTAGCGGCGCAACGGATCGCCCTCTGGGACGTGTGCGAGTTGGGCGAACGCGACGCGAGCGCCGATTCGTCGATCCGGAGCGAGCGGCCGAACGCGATCGACCGGCTGCTCGAAGCCCATCCGTTGATCCGCGCCGTCGCCTTCAACGGCACCACTGCGCGGCGCCTCTACGACCGCCACTTCGCACGGCGCGCCGACCTCGCCTATCTGGCACTGCCGTCGACGAGCCCAGCGCATGCCCGGCTGGACTTTGCGGCTAAGCTCGCCCGCTGGACGGACTTGCGCGAGGTGCTCGCGGGGCTCTGAGTGCGGTCAAAAACAACGAAAATCGCGTTTTCAAGGACGAAATCGGTGGAATCGCCGTCAAAATAGAACGGCGTATCAGATACTTACAACACAAAGTCGTTACTTAGCGGATCAACGGAATATTTCGCGCGATCAACGAATTGAAGCCGCCGTAACAACCGAATAACAACCGAAATCGCGCAGGGTCGAAAAGTAGCGTCGCCATGGGGACAACCGATCTCTTGCGGAAGGTGCGCGCTTAGTCTATGTGTATCGCGCGGGAAGATCGTACACATGAGCTGGCAATGCGAACCAACATCGAAATCGACGACGAGCTCATCCAGGAAGCCCTTCGGGTCTCAGGGCTCAAAACCAAGCGCGCCGCGGTAGAGGCAGGGTTGAAAGCTTTGATCCGCCTCAACAGGCAGAAGAAGATTCTCGATCTCGCCGGTAAGGTTCATTGGGAGGGCAATTTGGACGAAAGCCGAGAGGGCCGCTTTCCTCCGTGATACTTGTCGACAGTTCGGTGTGGATCGACCATCTGCGAGACACGGTCACAGGGCCGGTCTCGCAGCTGCGCTCGCTGATCTCGAGCGAGGAGTTGCTGGTTGGCGATCTGATCCTCTGCGAGGTCTTGCAAGGGCTGCGCACCGATGCGGAAGCGGCGCTCGTCGAGGATGCGTTGCGCGAATTTGAAGTTGTCCCTCTGGTTGACGCAGAATTGGCCGTGAAGGCCGCGGCGAACTATCGTTTTCTGCGCCGCCGGGGAATCACAATCCGAAAGACGATCGATCTTCTCGTCGGCACCTATTGCATCGAACGCGGTCACCTGCTGTTGCACAGCGACCGCGACTTCGCGCCGATGGAGAGCTTTCTCGGTTTGCAAACCGCCTAACCTGGCGGGCGGGCGCGGTCGGCGGAATCGCGCATAGCTGAGGTGCAAGGGCCAGCGGACTCCGGTCTGCCGATGCCTCTATCATCCCGCCGAGAAGCGGGTTCACGAGTCCCCGAAATAGACGCCCTGGGAGGAACGAGAGATGACCGAAAAGACTATTCGACAGCAATCCGTATCACGCCGAACGCTACTAAGCGGAACGGCCGGGCTGTTAGGTGGGGCGGCCCTGTCGTCCGGCGCAGCGCTCGCCCAGAACACGGCACCCGCGAGCACAGGCATGGTGCCGAATTCCCCACCCGGCCCGCGTTACCCCGATCCGGCCTGGCTGGCACTGCGGCAGGAGGAGATCATCGAACCGGGGTTAGAAATCGTCGATCCCCACCATCATCTGTGGGACCGCTCCGGGCACCGATTTCTGATTAACGAACTGCTCGCCGACACGAGCAGCGGCCACAACATCACTCAGACCGTTTTTATCGAGTGCGGCTCGATGTACCGCGCCGACGGCCCGGTTGAAATGAAGCCGGTAGGAGAAACCGAGTTCGTCAATGGGACGGCGGCGATGAGTGCCAGCGGCCAGTACGGGCCGACGCGGCTTTGCCGCGGTATCGTCGGTCACGCCGATCTGCGATTGGGTGACGGGGTCGCGCGCGTGCTGGAGGCCCAGATCGCCGCCGGGGACGGTCGCTTTCGCGGCATCCGCCATTCCGTCACCTGGGATCCGAGTGATGCGCTGTCTAGGGGGCGCACCAATTCGCCGAAGGGGCAGATGTACGACGCCACTTGGCGCGCCGGCTTTGCACGTCTCGCACCCCTTGGGCTTACCTTCGAGGCCTGGCTTTACCATCCCCAGCTTCCCGATGTCGCCGACCTCGCCCGCGCTTTCCCGCAAACCACGATCATCCTCAACCATGTCGGCGGGCCGGTCGGGATCGGACCCTACGAGGACAAGAAGGCCGAGACCTTCGCGCAATGGAAGGCTGGCATCGCCGAGGTCGGTAAGTCGCACAACGTCGTCGTCAAGCTCGGCGGGCTCGGCATCACGTTTGGCATGTTCGATTTCTATGCGCGCGAGAAACCGCCCTCGTCGACCGACCTCGAGACCGCCTACAGGCCCTACATCGAAACATGCATCGCGGCCTTCGGAGTGGATCGCTCGATGTTCGAGAGCAACTTCCCGCCGGACGGAGCGAGCTCGAGCTATCCGATCTTGTGGAATGCTTTCAAACGCTTGGCTGCCGGATACTCGGCATCCGAGAAGGCAATGCTGTTCAGCGGCACGGCGAAGCGGGTCTATCGGCTGGCCTGAGTCGCGAAGCGAGCCCGAAAATAGGCAATTCCGCGGAGCGGTCCCAGCGGCTCCGCCGCGGTGTCGTATTGGGGAGGAGAGGGCAACATGCTGTTGTTCGGCTTCAAGGGACGCGCCACCAGAAATTTCCTGATCCTTCTGGTGTCGATGCACTACATCCTGTTTATCGACCGCGTAAACTTGGCCGCCGCGGCACCGGTGATGCAGCAGGACCTCGGCCTCAGCAATTTGGCACTCGGCCTCGCCTTCTCGGCCTTCAACTACTCCTATGCTCCGTTTCAGCTAGTCGGGGGCTGGTTTGCCGACCGCTTTGGTGCGCGGCGCACGCTGACGGTCTGCGGCCTGGCGTGGTCGCTGACGACCATCGCGACCGGGGCGGTGACCGGGCTCGCTTCGCTGTTTGGCGTGCGTCTCGTGCTCGGCATGGGCGAGGGTGCCACGTTGCCGGCGGCGACCCGTGCGGTTTCGAAATGGACCCCGATCGAGAAGCGCGGCACCGCGATCGGGGCCACCCACGCCGCCGGGCGCCTCGGCGCAGGAACGGCGGCGCCGATCGTCGCCTTTCTGATCACCTGGTTCTCCTGGCGTTTTTCATTCCATTCTGTCGACTCTCTGGGCGGTCGTGTGGTGGTGGTATTTCTACGAGGATCCGCGCCAGCATCCGCGCATCACCAGCGCCGAGCTCGCCGCATTGCCAGCCACTGATCACGCAACCTTGGCCGGTTCGGGCCCGGTGCCGTGGCGGCGCCTGATTCCCCGCGTGGCGCCGTTGATGATCGTCTATTTCTGCCAGGGCTGGACCGGCTGGCTGTTTGTGACCTGGATGCCGTCCTTGTTGCAGAAAAACTATGGTGTCGAGATCAAGAAATCGGCGTTCCTTTACATGGCACTGCTGTTCTCCGGGTTTCTCGCCGAGCTGATCGGCGGGATGACCACCGACTCCCTGCTGCGCCGCACCGGGAGCCTGCAGATTGCGCGTTCGCTGATGATCGCCGGCAGCTGGGTTTTCGCCGTGGCGGGGCTCGTGCCGGTGATCCTCTTCCACGACATGGTTATCGGGGTGTCCGGCTTCATGGTCACGGTGTTCTTTCTGGGCTTTGCGATCTCGCCGCTGTGGACCGCGACGATGGACATCGCGCCGAATTACGCCGGCACTTCGAGCTCGCTGATGAATGCCTCCGGCGCCGTCGCCGGCATTCTCTCACCGGTCGCCTTCGCCTGGATCCTCGACCGCACCGGCAGCTGGACAACGCCGTTCGCCGTCTCGGTCTGTCTGTTGCTGTTCGCCATCGTCATGACCTACTGGATCCGGCCGGACCGCCCGATCGAGGTCGTTCCCAACGTCGGCCGCTTGGCGGTGGCAGGGGAGTAGAGGCTCAATTTCGGCTGCGTCGAGGGCGGCGGCAGTGTTGCCACCTGCTTCGAAAATCCCCGCGGTCAGCGCCTTCCTCCGCTGCTGCAATTCGAGCATGCGCTCTTCGACAGTGCCCTGGGCGACGACCTTGTAGACGAAGACCAGCCTGTCCTGGCTGATTCAGATATTAGCAGCGAATAGCAACAGACGCGCATCGCCGTGAAAGTTCAGATTCACGCTGCAATGACGTCATCTCCCCGGAGGGCATTAGCCGCGTTGCGCTGATTGATCTCCGCAGTTGGCAAATGATCCCATAGAGGATGCTCTTCCATTATCCGAGCAATCATCGCCGCACGCGAGGCAACGCCGAGCTTTGCAAAAATGCGGCGCAGATGCGTGCCGACGGTCCAAGTACTTATATTCAGGAAGCCGGCAATCGTCTTGTTTGGATAGCCCTTGGCCACCATGCGAACTATCTCCTGTTCGCGCGGTGTCAAGGAAACAAGCAGGGGCCTACGCGCAGACATTCGGATCAGCAAATAGCGCGCGCCATCGACAATTGTGTCTATAATGATTTCTTCTTGGCTGTGGGCCTGCGATGGTCGAGAGGACGGCTCGGGCGAGCCCGCGACCTCGCCGACAAATTCGCGGATCAGCGCGTCGAACCGCTGACGCTCCGCATCGCTCAGTAGTGCGCTCTCACTGAATTTCGACCGATGCGGTGTGAGCACTTTCATTGGCTCCCTCCCAGTCGCCGATTGCACGAAGTCTCCAACACGCGTGACGACGAGCAATTCTATCGTTTCAGTCGGTCAGTGCCTCATTTGCTAAACCGTAATTATGCTGTGGTGAATCGTAAAGTTAATCGGGGCCAACGAACCGGTCCCATATTTGCGTTACGCTCGTCTGATCGACATATCGTCCATAGTTCGGGTCATGGAGAATCGGGCGACGGGATCTTCCAGCCAGGCAGCCCCAAACATCGCAGCAACATCCAAATCAGTGTTCCCCGGATTGAGTGCTATTGGTGCGCCCAAGACAATACGTGCGACCACGTATGGGAAGGCCGGTGCATGCAGCCAGTCGGCATTTCCCGAGTTCCGGCTTCGGCGAACGCCAGTGTTTGGTGAGCATCCATGCCAATAATCTCCCCCACGGGTAGCGCCGGGCGCTGCCAATGCTATGAGCTACCCGCGGGGGGGGATGCGGGTTAGAAAGGGAGTCTGAAGTAGATCACAGTCCCTCGATTTTTCGCTTCACCCTAGATAGGGAAACTGGCGTTTATAGGAGGTCTGAACTCCCGAAGGGGGAACCTGCCCAGGTGCTGATCGTCCCCCAAATCAGCGACGCCATTTGCGTTAGCTCATCTTCGCTTCCCGCAAGATGCGACTATCGCCGAGGACGCGCACGGTCCAGGTTCGTACATGGGCATCCACGTATCGAAGGACCGCTGACCATGGCGACCTCGTATCAAAGCGAGCTGGAGCTGGAGCTCGAAGAGGAATTGGGAGGGCTCGGCGAGTTCGAGAACCCAGAGGGCGAAGAGGAGTGGGAACAACACGAAGGAAGCCATGAGTTCGAGCATCACGAACTGGCTCATGAGCTCGAAGCGGACCAGTTTTTCGGGCGGATCAGGAGATTTGTCCGGCGGTTGCCTCTCAAAAAAATAGCCAGCTTCGCGGCTCCGCTGGTCGCAACCGCGATTGGCGGCCCGGTTGGCGGCATCCTGGGGCGAGTCGCCACCCAGGCACTGGGCGAAGAGGAAGCGGCGATGCACGAGTGGGAGCAGCACGAGGGCGCTCACGAATTCGAGGAGGAGCTGGGGGCTCAGGAATGGGAGCTGGGGGGCGCGCACGAGTTCGAGGAAGAACTAGGGTCACATGAGTGGGAACATCACGAGCAGGCCCACGAGTTCGAACACCAGGAAAGTGCTCAGGAGGTTGCCCAGGAGATCTCGTACCACGAGACCGCCCATCATGAGGCGCTGGCTGAGATCATGGCAGAAGCGGCATCTCACGAGCAGAATGAGGCTCAGGCCGAAGCCATGATCGGTGCGGCGGTGATGACTGTGCTTTCACCGCGAGATCGCCGCGCATTGCAGCGGTTGATGCCGGATCTGGTGCGCGGCGCGGCATTGTTGACCAACATTCTGCGCCGCCGCCGCATGACCCGACCCGCGGTGCGCGCGGTGCCGACCATCATGCGCCGAACGGTAAGGACCCTGAAGCGCCGGGCCGCAGCGGGACGACCGATTACCCGTCGCGCTGCCGGCCAGGTCGCCGCGGGCCAGGTGCGGCGGGTATTGGGAAACCCCTCGGCTTGTGCGGCTGCCATCCGTCAGAACGTTCGGGTGACCCGCGGGATGCGAGCCAACCGCGCCGGTCGCTGACCGATCCCCATCGGACCCGGTAGCCCGCGGCGAAGGAGGAAAAAGGATGAGCGCGGCCGTGTCGGAATATGAATTGGAGGTTCTGCCGGAGCTCGGCGCCGGATACGAATCCGAGTTCGAGGAAGATTTCGAAAGCCAACAGTTCTTCGGGGCGCTCGCCAATCTGGCGCGCGGGGGCGCCGTCTGGCCGACAGCGCCGGGCTCGCCGCAACGACGGCTCGCCCGCGCAGTCGCGCGCCAGGCCTTAAACCGAGGACTGCCGGCTTTGGGGCAACTGGTAGACGAAGCCGCCAACGGGGCCGCGGGCGCGCCGCTCGGCACGAGGACTGCCTCCTGGCTCGACCGGCTGCTGCCGCAGCAAGAATATGAGACCGAGCTCGAGATAAGTCCGATCCGAAGAATCTATCCGGACGCGATGCTGGAGCATCTCGGCCACGCGGCGGCCGAAACCCACAGCGAGGCGGAGGCAGAGGCCTTGGCGGGGGCAATCATCCCGCTTGCCGTGGCCGGCATCCCGCGAGGGGCAGCGCCGATGCTGATGCGCGTCACGCCGGGCTTGGTCTCGGGTCTGTCCGGCGTGGTCCACGGTCTGCGCGCAAGCCCGGTCACTCGTCCATTGGTGCGCGTTATTCCCACCATCGTCCGCAGCACCGCCGCCAACATCGCTCGACAGGCCTCCCGCGGTGTGCCCGTGACGCCGCAAGCCGCGCTGCGCACCCTCGCGCGGCAGACACTGCGGCTACTCGGGAGCCCGCAGCAGAGCGCCCGGGCTTTCCGGCGCTCGCGCGCCCTAGACGGGCTTTTCCACCGCAGCTACCGCGCCCCGTGCGGCGGCCATTGCGGCTGTCCGACATGCGCAGCTCGGGAACCGGTCTTCGAATTCGAAGCTCCCCCGGCCCCGCAGTGTCGCGCGCTCACGGCGGCAGAATCCCGTATTGTGCGCCAAGCGACAATCGAGGCGATCAACATTGCCACCACTGCGGCGAAAAAGCTCAGAGCGGCGGTTAAGGTCAAGCCCGATGACCGCGACAAGGACGCCCGAGTCACGGCAGGCTTCTTTATCACCTTTTTCGGTCACGACCCCCGAACGCCGGTCTCGTGGGCCGACAATATGGCTTCTGGCGACAGCGTCGCCCGCCGGTTGGAGGCAGTTGCGAGGGAATTACGAGGCTCCGCCAAAGGGGGACGAACAATTACCTTTCGTGTCTGCGCTGGTTGCGGCCCGGGTATAGAGCCAAATAACGGCAATGATTGCTGTAGGAATGGTAAAAGGGCAGGCACTTGCCAGAACACAACCGCCTGTCCACACCCTACGCCCAATGTGATAACTCTGTGCCCGCCGTTCTGGAATCCGCCGGCGCAACGCGGACTTCCACCTGAAGGCTTCCGCGGAGGAGTGATCCTCCACGAAATGCTGCACATTCTGTACACCAATTTTTTCCATCATCACTACCCTCCTGGCTCCAGCACGACGGAAAGGAGAAGAAATAACGCCCATTGCTTCAGGGCCTTTGCATTGCGGGCCACAGGATACGGTCAAGACAACGATGCAATATCAGGGTGTACCGATAGACCGTTTTGAGAAAGTTCCGGCAATGGTGCTAAAAATAGAAGATAAACTCGATCAAGAAGAAGATGCGAAAGAGCTGGGACCCCTGTTCTTCTGCGGAGAGGCGATCGCGCACCCCTGCGGCGAGAAAAAATGGGAACCAGCCGGGAGCTGAGAACCGTGCCACCCGACACATTGCTGCGTACAGAAGAGGTTGTCGCGCCGCCGCGGCGCCCGGCGTCCGGGACAAGACCACCACCCGTCCTCCTTCCGTGGCTGCGCGCGCAAGCGATCAATGTCACCCGCCACGCCGCGGCGCTGCGTCCGTTCCGGCGCGAGGAGTTTGGCACCGGCGATGCCGCCCCTTCGGAGGGGCACATCCAGGCGGTCAACCAACTCCTCGGCTCGCTGCGCCGCAATCTACTGAGGACGACCAAGCAGGTCACCGACGCCGTCACGGTTACAGCTAGACAGCCGACCTCGTTGCGCCTCCAGGATACGCTCGCTCACAAGGAGCGCGCCCATTGGCTGGTCGAGGGCGTCGAACGGATCTGGGATTTCTATTTCGAGCTCTTCGGGCAGCGCCAAGGACAATATGCCGATTGGCTGTTGAGCTGTGATCGGATTGCGCTCGACTGCTACAGGGTCGCCTATACCGGGCTCGGCACGGCGCGGTCGGTTCCGGCCCCACCGCCATTCTGCTACATGCGTACAGGTTTTGCGCCGGCCACGTATCGCCGCGGCATCCCTTTGCGACGGCTTGGCAAGCAGCTCAATCCGTTTCCGCTGGTCCAGCTGCCCTACCATCGGCTGGTGAACCCTTGGACCCTGGCCGCCGTGCTGCACGAGGTCAGCCACAATCTGCAAAGCGATCTGGCGCTGACCGGCGACGTGCCGCGCAACATCGCCTCGCGCTTGCTGCGGGCAAAGTGCGGCCGCTTCGTCGCGTCGGTATGGGCGCGCTGGAACCGAGAAATATTTTCCGATTTATGCGGCTTGCTGCTGGGCGGTCCAGGCATGATCGGCTCACTGATGGATGTCGTCGGGCGTGGACCCGAGACGGTGCTGACCTTTAACCCGACCGGCGTACATCCGACACCCTATTTCCGCACCCTGATCAATCTCGAGCTGCTTCGGCGCATGGGCTTTCCTGATCTAGCGGAGCAATACCGCCGCGCATGGATACGTATTTACCCCAATCCTTCCGCAGGCAACATACCGCGCACGATGCTGGACTCCTTCGCCGAGGCGAACGTGCTTGCCGTCGACGCTATCTGCTTTCAGCCCTACCCGTCGCTCGGCAACAAGTGTTTGGCGCAAGTCATTCCGTTCCAGCCGAAGGAGCAGGAGATGATCGAGGAAGCGAGCCGACGGCTGGCCGCCGGGGTCGACCCCGGCATCGTCCCCGAGCGCTTTTTGATCGGCGCCGCGCGCCACGCCTTCGACAACAAGCTGGCCCGGCCCGGTACGATCGCCAAGAATTTCTACCTCGAGCTGGCCCGGAGATAACGCGTGGCAATCGAAACGGTCTTTGCAGAACTGCAGCATCGCCTTCGGGCGTTGCAGGAAGCTCTGGAAGCGCTTGGCACGACTGTCGATGAGGATCGCCCGAGGCGCGACGACGTCATCGTCGCCGCGCGCCTGAGCGACGATCTGCTTGCCGCTCGTGGGCTCTTGGACGAGGTGTCGGCAGGTGCGGACGAGGCGGTCGAGAGCGTCGTTTACCCCCTCGATGGCGACCGCGCCCGGCGGGCTCTCGCAAAGTGCCAGCAGCGATTTCAGCGCTTCGCTCATTCTTTCTCGTTAGAGCTCGCCGGTTTCGACCGCCTCGACGACCTGACAAGCGTCGGCAGAGAGCGCGGGCGGGAATGGTCCGATTGGGTGAGTGTGGTCAAGCAAGGATTTGAGCAGTCCCGAACACTGTCGGAAGAGGTCGGAAACAGCCTGTTCCTATGCTGGCAGGAGCTGGCCGAGCGGATCACAAGCACCTCTGTGTCGATCCGCAACACTGCGGTTGGCCAGCAGGTTTCTGCCGCTGAGCTACGGGACAACACGCTCACACGGGAGGGCGCGCCGTGAAGGGCAGCCCTACTCGGCCTATCGCTGGCGCGTCGGGCGCTGCAAAGGCTCCCGCCGCAGCAAGTTGGAATTGAATCCAAGTCTAAAGGGAAGGCAACTATGACCTTAGGGATCAAAGATTGCAAGGCGACGCCGAACTCGATTAGGGTGTTCTTTACGGACGCAGTCAAGGCGAATAACCCCCTAGGTTCGGACGACCACGATGCCACCAATCCGAAAAACTACCAGCTGGTCAAGACAATCGGTGGTGCACCCACAGCTCCACCCATCACCACCAGTAGCATCTCCTATGATCAACTTCGACTAGCTGTCTATATCCCCCTCACCGGGTCACTCGCGCCTCTGGACCAAGGTAGTTTGGTCGGGTTGATCGTAACCGGTGTACAGACGCCAAACCGCGATGAAATTCCGCCGGGTCAGAATACATTCGTGACCCGCGTTAATGGGGGAGACGACGAGGAGAAGGATAGCCGGAAAGTCACGCGCGCTGTAGAGGATGCCGTCGCTTACCCGGTGTTGACCGAGGAGGTTGGCTTTGCGCCGTCGCCGCTGGCGGGTAGATCCGGTGCGCCGTCTGGCGGCCGCAGCGGAACGTCGTTGGGGCAGACGGTGACACAGGCAGTCAGCGATGTGCTGGGCTGGAAGATCAAGCCCGATGATTCAAAGGGTTTCGTTGGAGCGCTGAACGCCTCGTTCACGTGCAGCGATGTCGACGGCCATACGCAATGCACGTGGACGCCCCGCACCTACGCGGTGCAGACCGATCTCTCCGGCGGGATCACCGGCGCGCAGGCGAGCCTCTATTCGCGGGCGCAAGACGCCCTCAACCAGTCGCTCCCACTGCTTGACGGTCTCTATCCGCTTGACCCGGATGCCGATGCCGAGGACGTGGCCGCTTTGAAGGGTGTCGCGCGGAGCCAGCTCACCGAGTTGGTCAACGAGTTGGGTATCGCTGGTGGCCCGCGTGTTTCCCGGGTCAACCAGTATTTCCAGCTGCTGCTGCAAGATCCCGCGACGCAGTTTCCGCCCACACCTATCTCCTCTTTCGTTACTGACCCTGACCAGATCAAGGGGACGCTGGGCAGCTTGCGCGATGAGCTCGGCCTCAACTTCACGACCCAGGACTTTGCGAACACGGTGCAGGACGAGCAGGACCTCTCCAATTTTCGCATTCTGTCGGATTACGTGACATCGTTGGCCCAAAGCTGGATCAACAACCTGCGCTTCTTTGGGCTCAACACCGCTACGCCCTTCTTCGGTACTCAGCTGGTGCTGCTGTCTCGCCAGCTGTCGGTGGTGGCGGAGGCGGTAGACGAAGTCCGCTTCACCCTCGATTCTGTCTTCATCGGCCCGGCAGAGCGTCAGACGCTCGAACTCCAATTTGGTCCAGGAGACCAACCGTTGTTTGCAGAAGACTTGTTTAATTGGATCCAGAGTTTTGCGACCGAAGAGGGCACGCGGCTCATCCAAGATGGCGGCAAATACGGCGTGCAATTCAGTTTTCTGCCGATCGTTAAGCAGCTTCGCGATCTGGTGAAGAGCGCGCACGACCCCAATCCGCTGGATCACGGGTTCCGTACATTCCGTGTTCAGCGAGCGCTACAGCAGCTCGGAGAGGAGCTGGACGAGTTGGTAGCCCTCGCCACGCCAATTTCCCACGCGATCGAGGCGGAGCCCACCAAAGCACAGTTCGACGCGATAACGGAACAGCTCGCGCGTTTGACGTTCGACGTCGAGGTGGCTAAAAGTTTTGGACCTCCCGTTGGTCCTGCAATTGCCGCAATTCCGCCCCAGATCATCTTCACTCAACCAGTATCAGTTCGTACGGAGGCGCCGGCGCAGCTTGTTACTATCTTCAATGTTGGAACTGGTCCGATCACAATACCCATCAACGGCTTCGGTATCATTGGCGATAGTTCGGCAACAAGCGCACCGACGGATTTTAGGGTTATAGAGCCAGTCACCCTCCCGATTTCGCTAGGCCCTCAGGCGACCTTAGCTGTTTTGGTTGCGTTTAACCCGACTGCTCCGGACAAGCGCACAGCACTTCTGAACGTACCTTTTAACGGCGCCGGGACGCAGCCGTTGCAAATCCCACTCATCGGCACGGGCCTACAGCAAAAGAAGTGATCCCAGTCCGGAGGACCTAGTAAGCGAGGAGCCCCACTATGGCGACCGAACGAGATTATCAAAGCCTTTACGACCGCATTGCCGCGTTGCGCGACACGGTGACCAACAGGCTGGCTTCCGATCTGATCACGAACCCGCAGCTCGCCGATGCGCTGACCAAGCAGATCGATGATATGCTGCAGTCGGTGGTCGATACCGATGCGAAAGCGCCGCCGCCGCCCGACAAGGGCTTGGCCGAGCTCGCCGGCATCGGCCCGCAGGCGGCGAAGGATTTCGGCCAGGCGCGTATCCCGCCGGGTGTCGAACCTTACGACGAGACAATTACCTCGGAACGCATCATCGCCGTCGGCGATGTCTACTACATCTATCAGCACGAGAAGATCGGGGTCTTCCGCGTCGTGCAGAAGCTGCAGGAGCTGTTCCGTGCCGGCGCGGTGCGGCTGTCGGGTGGGGAGGGCGCCTTCGCCCTCTACCAGTTCGACCGGCGCGAGGTGCTGCGCTATACGGCGCGGGATCGCCTCGCGGCCTATCGCCGGATTTTCAACTACGGCGGCATACCGGTGCCGACCGGGTCACGACCCAACACCGATTTCCACAAACTCTTCGCTCATTTCATTCATCAGGTCACCCTGTTCTGGCGCGACAAGCGGATTTCCGACGTGATCCGCGAGCGCGCCTATGATCCGAGCTTCGGCTCGATCGCCATCGTCCGCCGCGCCGGGCTCGACCTACGCAACAATTTGAAATGGCTGTCCTTCGGTCACCTCAACATCCTGCGCGTCGAGGTCATGCAGCTGTGAGGAATCCTTCAAGATCCTCAATTCACCCGACGTCAAGCGGTTGTTTGGCGCCGACAATGCGTGGGATGTGGTCGAAGAAGTGCTGATCCGCTACTTCAATGAACGCCTCGTTACCTCGCCGCGGCAGCGGATGGGTGTCACGGGCCGTGAAGTGCTGCGCTGGCTGGCGCAAGACCACATTCTGAAGACCACTCGCTCCGAGTTCGAGGCGCTGCTCCTCGAAATCGCCGAATACGCCGAAGAATGGCTGACCAGCGCCCAGGCGATGGGCCATGCCGGCCGACCGGCCAGCGCCCGCGTACTGCCTTGGGAGCAGTCCTCGCCGCGACCGGTGCGCGCCAATGGCCGTGCCAACGGCCGCATGCCGGTCGGCGTCTCGGCGATGCGCGCCCCGGCGCGCATGCCGGTAATGGACGAAGAGGAGTCTGCTTATTGATCGCGACGTAATTGGAGCGTGGAACTCACTTTTAGCCAATAGATGGAGTGACGCTAAACACTCCATCACTCAAGGAGGTAGCAATGTTCGAAAGACTTATAGATAATTTTTTCAAAAAGATGGAACGTGATGCTGAATATGAAGCATTCGCGGAATTTGAAGGGTTATACGACCGTAATTTTGAAGAACCTCTATCACCGTGCAAGGCTTTGGATGAGGACCTTGATGATTTATTATTGGCGGTTTCTGGATTAAAGAAGAGGCTGCGTGAAACGCCGTTGAATAAAAAAAGTGTTAGTGGTGCCTTAAATAACGTGAAATCAGCGAGCAAAGCTATCCAAGATAACTGGAAAAGCCGTTCATACGTTAAACAGGGATGTACTCAGGGAGATAAAAAGTTTCTCGCCTTGCGGGTGCGCTCTATGCTACGGAACGGAAAGAATCTGCCTCAGCAAGCACGACAAAACTTGCAAATATTATTGAATTGATTGAGACTGGCCTTAGCCTTCCTTGGAGGTGGCCGTAGCTCGGTTACGTGATCGGGCGGTAAATTATAACAATATCGATCCTTGTATCGAAGGCGTGGGGATAACGGTGGTTGGCCTGATCACAGAACGCCCTCGCACGCAGTATGAGATAGGCCGGTTGCGCGGGTCGATCCAGCCTGCGCGGAGCCAACGCTGCTCCGATTTCGTCTCTCCTTACGCGACGCAGGCCGTTCTCTTGGTCGGCGCCGAGCGGGCGGACGAGTTTGCCGATGCGATGCGGCTCGTGTGTGAGGGGCACGACGTCATTGTCATCAACCCGCGGGAAACCGCGGCGGCGAGGGCGTTTCGCCGGGCCGGCGGTACGTTCGTCGACGCCAGGGTCGAGCAATTGCCGACGGCGTGCTGTCGCTTCGACCTCATTTGCGAGAATTATCCCTATCCCTCCGGCCGGCACTATGTGCCGCCCAAAGCCTTTGCACTGGCGCGGCTGGCCCGGTTGGCGCCCGGCGGGCGCTGGGTACTCTTCACCGAGGCCGCGCGGTATGCGACGTTACTGAAGGCGGTCGGCGATTATGACGAGGCCGTGCAAAGAAGGTTCAGCGCGGGGCTGTCGAGCCTTGCGCCCGCACAGGCGCCACCCTCGGCGTACCCTTCGACTGGAACTCGCTTCAGACTGATCTTCGAACGGCGACTATGAACGATGCCGCCGCGCTTGCCCTCGCCTATGCCCGGGCCCATCGAAGGCGGTCGTTGGCCGAGCTCGAACAATTCGTCCGTTTTCCTTCGATCAGCGCCCAGCCTCGCCACGCAGAGGACGTAAAGAGATGCGCACATTGGCTGGCAAACCAATTGCGGCGGACCGGCCTTGACGATGTCTCCGTCATCGCGACACGCCGGCACCCGCTCGTGCATGCCGCATGGCACGGTGCCGCCGGCCGCCCAACCGTCCTGATTTACGGCCATTACGATGTGCAGCCCGTGGACCCGCTCGGCGAGTGGCATTCGCCGCCGTTCGCGCCGACAGTGCGTGGGCAGGACCTCTTCGGCAGAGGCGCGTGTGACGACAAGGGTCAGATGTTCGCCCACCTCAAGGCTCTCCAAGCCTATCTGCAGACGCGGCATGCACTGCCGGTCAACGTCAAATGTCTGTTCGAAGGCGAGGAGGAGATCGGCAGCCCGAACCTCGTCCCGTTCGTTGCCCACAACCAGAAAGCGCTCGCCGCCGATGTCGCGGTAATGTCGGATACGCGTATGCTCGCCCCCGACCGTCCGGCGCTCAACTATGCGGAACGAGGCGCACTCTATCTGGAGCTTGAGTTTCGCGGTCTCGCGCAGGACCTGCACTCGGGCAATTTCGGGGGCGCCGTCCACAATCCGCTTCAGGCGCTCTGCGAGATAGTGGCCGCGCTACATGATGCGGACGGTCGAATTGCGATCCCAGGGTTCTATGCCAATGTGCGGCGCTGGGGGCGGGACGAACGCGCGCGCATGGCGCGCACCGGCCCGTCCGACCGGCAAATTCTGCGCGACGCGCGGGTCGAGGAGGGCTGGGGCGAGAGCGGCTATACGCTCTACGAGCGGCTGACCATCCGTCCGGCGTTGACTGTGAACGGCCTTACCGGCGGCTATCAGGGTCCGGGCGGCAAGGGAGTCATTCCGGCTCGGGCTCTGGCCAAGCTTAGCTTTCGGCTCGTTCCGGACCAGGATCCGCGTGACATCGATCGGCTCTTTCGCGCGCACATCGCCCGTATCGTGCCCTCGACAATGCGCGCGACGGTCCGCACGCTCTCCAGCGCCAAGCCCGCGCTGGTCGACCCCAAGCACCCGGCAATGGCGGCAGCGGCCCTGGCCTACCGCAAGGGATTCGGCGCCGCACCGGTGCTGCTGCGCTCCGGCGGTACCATTCCGATATTGAATACGTTTCAGGAAATGCTCGGCATCCCGACCGTGTTGATGGGGTTCGCGCTGCCCGACGACCGCATCCACGCGCCGAACGAGAAATTTCATCTGCCCAATTTCTACAACGGGATCGAGACCTGCATCTGGTTTCTGGCGGCGATCGGCGCGGGCCAAAATCTGATCCGCGATGTCCGTCATCGGCAGGGGCAACCGGTGTCGGTGGCCGCGTGAGTCGAAGCGAGCGACGGTCGTGACCATGATCATCGATTGCCACTGCCATGCCGGCAAAGGCGACATCATGACCGCGCCGTGGAATACTGACGCGCCGATCGAGCCCTATCTGCGGCGCGCCCGCGCGGCGGGCATCGCCAAGACCATCGTCTTCCCGCTCTTCCACAGCGACTATGCGCAGGCGAACGCTCAGCTGGCACGCATCGCCGCGCGTTACTCGACGCGGTTGATCGGTTTCGCCTTTGTCCACGCGGCCCGCGACGCAGGTCGTATCTTCGCCATGGTCGAATGCGCCGTGACGCGATGGGGATTTCGCGGGATCAAGGTTCACGGACACGAGGCGATGGCGACGCGCGAAGTCTGCGAGACGGCGCGGGCATTTCGCTTGCCCTTGCTGTTCGATGTGGCCGGTCAGGCCTACGTTATCGACATGCTGGCGCCGCAGTTTCCCGACGTGAACTTCATCATTCCCCACCTCGGGAGTTTTGCCGACGACTGGCGGGTGCACCAGCAGGTGGTCGACCAGCTGGTTCGGTTTCCGAACGTTTACGGTGACACCTCGGGCGTCGTGCAGGCGGTTAAACGCGCCGGGCCGCACAAGGTCTTGTTCGGCTCTGACGGCCCGTGGCTTCATCCCGGAGTAGAACTCCACAAGATTCGAATGCTGGGGTTGCCGCAGCACAAAGAGGCCTTGATCCTCGGAGGTAACGCCTTGCGTTTGTTGCGGCAAGTCAGAGTGGGGCGCGGAGGGAGGATCACCCAGATTGAGAGAGCCGGCGCGGGCCAGCGATGGTTAGACCATCCCGTCGGTGGACACCTCCCTCCTCCTGTGCAAGTGGAATATGAGTTGTAGAAGATGCGAGATGCGGACGGTCGCGCCGTTAAAGCTCCGAGGGCAGGGCCGCGCGGTCTGTCGGGTACAGCGGCAGGCGTGGCGCAACCTGGCTGCCGTCGCGACTGGCCGCCATTTGGAACCCGAAGACGACGTCCGCTCGCCCCCCTGATGCCACCCTGTTAGCCTTTAAACGCCCCCTGCAACCCGCAAAACTCCACCCTGCTGCGCGGTGCGCGATCGGGTTCGTAAGTGTCTGATCCAAAACACCTTAGCGTCGGTGAGCCGGCCGATTTGAAATGCGGAATTGATTTTTCACCCTGATTCTGCCCTCCAAACAGGGGTGCGGGCGCGCCCAGCGCTCCGCCGGGGTCCGCCCTTTCGAGCACGGAGGGCGCTTCTCGGTTCGAAGGCGGTATAATTTCGCGCCGGGCTCGATCTCAGCCCAACGGCTCGAAGAGCCGCTCGATATCGGCTGCATCGAGCGCGGCGGCGGCATTGCCGCCGGCTTCGTAAATTCCTGCGGCCAGCGCCTTCTTACGCTGCTGCAATTCGAGCATCCGCTCTTCGACGGTACCCTGGGCGACGAGCTTGTAGACGAAGACCGGCTTGTCCTGGCCGATGCGGTGGGCGCGGTCGGTCGCCTGGTCCTCGACCGCCGGGTTCCACCAGGGATCGTAATGAATGACGGTATCGGCGGCGGTCAGATTGAGCCCGGTGCCGCCAGCTTTGAGGCTGATCAGGAAGAGCGGCACCTTGCCTCGCTGAAAGCTTGCGACCGGTTTGGCGCGATCGGTCGTGTCGCCGCGCAATTCGACGAACTCGATCCCGGCCTCGGCGAGCGCCGGTTTGATCAGGTCGAGCATGCTGGTGAATTGCGAGAACAAGAGGATGCGCCGTCCGTCCTCGACCAGCTGCGGCAGCATCTCCATCAGGTGCTCGAGCTTGGCGCTGGCGGTCACCCGCCGTGCCGCGGCGAGCTTGACGAGGCGCGGGTCGCAGCACACCTGGCGGAGCTTCAAGAGGGCGTCGAGCACGATGATGTGGCTGCGGGCGAGCCCCTTCCGCGCGACCTCGCTCCGGACCTTCTCGTGCATCGCCAGCCGCACGGTCTCGTAGAGGTCGCGCTGTTGCCCGCAGAGCTCGAGCGGGCGCACCATCTCGGTCTTCGGCGGCAGATCGGCGGCGACCAACGCCTTAGTCCGCCGCAGCAGGAACGGCTTGACCCTGCCGGAGAGCACGGTGCGGCGCTCGCCATCCTGCTTCTTCTCGATCGGGGTGCGGAAAACCCGCGCAAAGCGCCGGGCATCGCCGAGCAGCCCCGGCATCAAAAAGGCGAATTGCGACCAGAGCTCGCCGAGATGGTTCTCGACCGGCGTCCCGGTCAGACACAGCCGGTGGCGCGCGTCGAGCAGGCAGACGAGCCCAGTCGTCTTCGCATTAGCGTTCTTGATCGCCTGCGCCTCGTCGAGCACCGCGATGTGCCAGGCGATCGGCAGCAAATGATCGGCGTCGCGTGGCAGCAGCGCATAGGTCGTCAGCACCAGATCGGCATTGCCGATCGCGCCGAAGCGCTCGGCGCGATCGGGCCCGTGCAGTGACAGCACCCGCAGTTCGGGTGCCAGGCGTGCGGCTTCGGCGAGCCAGTTCGGCACCACACTCGTAGGGCAGATGACGAGGCATGGCCGGTCGAGACGACCTTCGCGCTTTTCGACCAGGATGTGGGCGAGCGCCTCCACGGTCTTGCCGAGCCCCATGTCGTCGGCGAGGATGCCGCCGAGCTCGTAGGCGCGCAGGAATTGCAGCCAGTCCAAGCCGTCCTTCTGGTAGGGACGCAGCTCGGTCTGCAGCCCGGCCGGCGGCTCGACCTTGTCGATCCCCGAGAAGTGCGCCAAACGCTCGGCCAATGCCCGCAGCCGCTCGCCGCCGAGCCAGCGCAGCCGGGTCGCCGCTTCGACCGCGGCGAGGCCCAAGCCCTCGCCGGCAGAGATCTCGAGCTTGCCCGCCGCAGAAAGGCTTCCCGGGTGGTAGAGCTCGACCAGGGTCGACAAGATCGTCTTGGTGCGGTCGAGCGGCAGCGCCACATGCCGGCCGTCCTCGAGCCTGCCGAAGACCGTGCCGTTATATGCCAGCCTATCGAGATCACTAGGCGCGCTGCTGTCGCGTAGCCGAGCCAAGAGCCCGGTCAGCACCGGCAGCAGCGGCACCCGCTCGCCGTCGATATCGATCCCGAGATCGAGCGAGAACCACCAGCCGCCGTTTTCCTCGACCTCGGCCGTCCATTCCCCGCTGCCGTCGACGACTCGGTAGCGGAAGCCGTCCTCGACTTCGATCCGCCAGCCTTCGCGTTCGAGCTGCGGCACCGTGTCGTAAACAAAGCCCGGCCAGTCGCCTCGTCCATCAAGAAAGGTAAGCGGAATTCGACCACCGTCTGTGGCGGCGGAGCCGAAAGTCTCGATCGCGCGCAGCCCGAGCACCTCCAGCCGATCCTGCGCCGACCGCTCGGCCGCGGGATCGCGGCGGCGGATGACGATACGGCCGTCCTCGACCTTGCTCTGCTCGTGCGGCGCGTCCTCGCCACCGATCAAGGTGTCGCCATAGGCATAGCCGAGTAATGCAACGTCGACCCGCTCCTCCCAATCCTTCCCCCACACCTCCCAATAGTTCCGGCGGCGTGGGCGATTGGCGAGCATCAATGTCGGCACCGGCGGATCGTCCCGGATTTCCTCGACCAGGTCGGTCCGCGGCTGCGGCAGTGTGAGATCAGGCAAATCGCGCGCGATCAAGGCACCGAGTGCGGCGGCCTGAGCAATCGTTACCGGCGGCGCCGACAGCGCGATCCCGACAAGAGGCCGCGCCACATCGAGTGCGACCGGACCTGCGAGATACTCCTCCGGATGGACATACCAGGGCGATGCGGAAGGCAGCGGCACCGCAGATCTATCGTCGAGCTCGACTTCGATCGTCTGACGGCCGTCGGGACCGAGCCGCCAAGCGAGGCGACCGCGGCGCGGCGGTCCCATTTTCAGCGGCGGCGAGCCCAGATCCTGCCAGCGGCAACGGCCCGTATCGATGACCCGGCGCAACAGCAGGTCGACGAGATCGGGATCTTCCGGGAGAGGCGGCGGCGAACGCCCCAGCGGGTCCCGCAGCAGCTGCGAGATACCGCGGTCGGCCGGGCGGAAATATTTCGCCGTCGGGTTCTGCATCTGCCCGGCAGGCAGCGGCCGGTCGGCACCCCAGTCTCCGGATTTGAGAACGCGGACCACGCGCGGCTCGAGGACGAACGGCAGGCCGGGTCGGGCCGGGTAATCGAGACGATAGGCGATCTCGTCAGGAGCCGCCGCAAGCTGGGCGGCCTGACGTAGCTGGTGCAGCCAACCGCCGACCGGGCCCGGGAGCCAATCTCCATCGTTCCCCTCGACAGCCGGCGGGTTTGCCAACGCCTCCAGCAACACGGCCGCCGCATGCTTGCAGTTCCATGCGACCGGGCAGGTGCACCGCGCCGACAGCGAGACGGGATTGCCTTTGCCGATGTCGACAAAGACGCGGTAGGGGCGCAGCCGCGTCCCCTGGACCGAGGCGATCAGGCGTTGGCCACCCTTATCAGCTCGCAGGTCGCGCACCGCGCCGCGGCGCTGATAGGGACGCCCCTTGTCGACCTCACCGTGAAGGCAGCGCCGGATATCGCCTTCGTCGAACGGAAACCACCCGGCCGGGGAGAGCCGGGCGCCGGAGAGTAAGGAATCGTGCAACAGATCGTCCGTTTCGCGAGTAGGGATGGATGAACGTGACGGCCGTCCGCCGTTGCTGTCAACCAACGGCAGCACTCCCGCCCGGTCGGGCGTCCATCATGTTCTTTACCTCTGATGCGGACTCGTGCATTCGCCGAATCGAAGCCTAGCACCAAGGCGAAAGTATAAGGGAGTGCGTCCCGCTTTCGTCCCTCCCGGGCTCGACCCGGGGGTCCACGTGGAAGCCCGGGACCGAGCCCGGGCATGACGAGTAACACTCGTGAGGCATCTTTATCGGGATAATGCCGCGACGATCGCGGAAACCAGCGGCTTCATGAAATAGCTGTGGTCCGGCGCGATGCTGACGTCGAAGCCGCGGCGCTGCAAATCCGCGGCGACGACCGGGCCGACGGCCGCTACTGCCGTTACCCGCAGTCCAGTTTGCAACGTCTCTTCCCGCTGCGTCGCCTTCGCCACCTCGAGCAATCGCTCGACTTGCGGGGAGCTGGTGAAGGCGATCACATCGATCCCGCCGCCGGCCATCCGATCGATCAGCTCGACAACCCTCCGCTCCTCGACCGCCGAGGCATAGACATAGGGCAAGACCGTGTCGGGCTGCGCCCCGATGTCCCGCAGGACGCCGTTGAGCCGGGCCTCGGGAGCGCCCGGATAGAGTTGAACGCCCACCCTTCGGCCTCGCAAGTCCAGTGCAGACAAGGTCGCGATTAGACCCTCGGTCGTCGGCGTCTCGGCGCGCAGGTCGGATTTCAACCCGAGCTCGCGCAACGCCCGCTCGGGCTTTGGGCCACGCGTGATCTTGCGTGCCGTGCGCAGCCCGTCCAAAAATTCGGCCTCGACGTCCAATCGACGTGCAAAGCCGTGCAACCGGCGCAACCCCTCGCCGGTGTAGAGGATCAGATCGTCGAACGGGAAACGCCGGAGCCATTCTTGCACCGGCAGAGGATCCGGAGTGTCTTTGATCGCCACCATCGGGCAGCGCAAGGTCTCGGCACCCTCAGCCTCGAGCATCCGGGCGAGCCGTTCGAGCTCGCGGGTTTCGGGGAGGGCAATGCGACGGCCCGACAATGGGCCGATTGCGGGTTCGTCGCTCATGAAATGTCAAGCTGATCTCGGCAAGGCCGTCCTGCAAGACTATAGTCTGCGCCGAGAGGAGATATTCGGATGAACCGCGAGTACCAGACGGCACGGGTCGAGGATCGCGGCGAGGGGCTGCTGCTGCTGACACTCAATCGCCCCGAGGTCGCCAACGCGATGAATACCCAGATGGGGCGTGACCTGCTGGCTTTTTTCGACGAGATCAATATGGCGCCGTCGAAACAGCGGTGCATCGTGCTGACCGGTGCGGGCGAACGGGCGTTTTGCGCCGGCGGCGACCTCAAAGAGCGCAACGGCATGACCGACGAGGCCTGGCAGGACCAGCACCTGCTGTTTGAGCGCATGATCCGTGCCTTTGTCGACTGCCCGGTGCCGGTCATCGGAGCGGTTAACGGTGCGGCCTATGCCGGCGGCTGCGAGCTGGCGCTGTGCTGCGATTTTATCTATGCCGCCGAGACCGCGCGCTTCGCATTGACCGAGGTCACTCTGGGCATCATGCCCGGCGCCGGCGGAACGCAGAACCTGCCGCGCGCCGTCGGTGAGCGCCGCGCCAAGGAGATCATTCTGACCGGACGCCCGTTCACCGCGGCCGAGGCCTATGAATGGGGCATGATCAATCGCGTCTGCGCGCCGGGGCATGTCATTGACGAGGCGCTCGAGACCGGGCGGCGGATTGCCGAGAACGCCCCGATCTCGGTGCGGCAGGCCAAGCACGCGATCCATTCCGGGCTGCAAATGGACCTCGTGAGCGGCATGATGTTCGAGATCGAAGCTTACAACCGGATGGTCCCGACCGAGGACCGGCGCGAAGGCGTGCTGGCCTTCAATGAAAAACGCAAACCGCGCTTCAAAGGCCGCTGACCAGCGCTGGGGAGGAGTGGCGCCATGCCTGAAAGGCAACCGATACAGGGCCCGTGGAGGGTCGAGGCCGATACGCTGCCGGAGATGGCCTACGACCATTACCGGCACACGCTCATTCACGAGACCAGCTCAATAAAAGCGTATCTTGCGCCAAAGCATCAGGAACGCACGATTCTCGTTGCCCCCAAAGGCTACGGAAAAACCCTTCTCCTGATTGCCAAAAAGAAGTCGTTCTTGGAAGCCAGAGCCGGGCAGATCGTGATGGCCGAAAACCGGTTCATCGATCGTCCGCTGGGAATTTTTCCGGTAATCAAACGAGAATTACTCGATATACTCTCTTCCGATTACGAATTCTGGAAGTCTCTGTGGAAAATATCGTTGTCGTTGTCGGCGATAAAGGCGTACGCCCGGGCCACCAGGGAGCGGCCCACCGACCGCGCCTTGCTGGACCACGATTGGTACGGCCGGATCATCGCCGACGACCACAAATATTTTGAAGCCGGCGAGATTTTTACCGACCTGCTGAGCCAGGACTATAGATACATCATCAACATCATCGCCAGATCCAATGTGATATTCCCACACCTCAACCGGATCAACACGCAAATCGTTTTCTTTATCGACAATGTCGACGAATATTTTCGTCCGGTGCTGGAAGATCGCTCGGCACGGACGAGCGGCCGTCACAGCCTATATCGCAACCGCAGCAACGAGGTGTGGTCGCTCGCCCAAATCGCGCTCGCCAGCGTCGCGTACGAGCTGGAGAAGACCAACCACCATATAAAAATCTACTGCACCATCCGGCACGAGGCATTCTTGAAAATGGCGGAGGTCGAAAGCGATGCCTTTCAGATCTCGGGTCGGTGCACCAAGATCGAATACACGCGCGACGATCTTGAGAAAATTTTCTTGAAGAACATCGATATCACGCCAAAGGAACGCCTCGTTGACCTCGACAGCTCCGAAGCGATGTCACGGTTGGTCGGAATGGTTGACCATCGGTTTGTCGCGAGGTCGGAACCCATTTTTGATTACTTTCTGCGACACACACTATACCGGCCGCGCGACCTGATGTTCATCGGTGGCGAGATTGTCAAAATCGACCCGAGCCGACGCTCGGCGCAAGCCATCCGAGCCGCGGTCGATACGGCGACAAAGGCGATCGTCAACTCGATATTCGGTGAAATGCGTCCGTTCTTCGCCGTACCGAACCGTGACCTCTTGTTTAGGCGGATCGAGACGAACGTGCTGACCTTGGACCAGGTCGATGAGGTCAGCGATGCCTATGTCGCCGACCTCGGCGACGCGGCGTCGCACGACTCGGACGGTGAGGTGAGCCACCCGTTCTCGGTGTTGTACAAGCTGGGTCTGCTCGGCACGGTGCGGCTGGAATTCGGCAATCCGGGTCGCTGGCGGCAGCGCTTTCTGCAGCCGACCGAGATCCAGATCAGCAATGACCCGGACCTACCGGTCTCGGAGTACTACCTCGTTCACCCGGCACTCGATCAATCCATCTACGAGCGGTCGGCCGATAAATTCACCCGCGGCTATGATACGCGAAACGTCATCGGCAACCAGCTCGAATGGGAAGACCCGATCAGCTATTCGTTTGTGCTCAAGGGTGACATGGTCGGATACAGCCACGTCATGAACTCGGAGCTGTACGAGATCGTCACGCGAAAACTATACGAGTGGGCTCGGGAAATCTGCCGAGATCTGATGTTCGTCGACATTTCGGCCGGCGACTCGATTCTGCTGATCGATGGAAGTTCCGAGAGAATTATCCGCTGTGCGAGCGAGTTGGTCAGACGCGCCGGTGATTTTCAGGAACGGCCGATGAAAATACGGTTTGGTGGCGCCGCCGGGCCGATCGCGTTCGAGCGCATGCGCCGGATGCATAACGGCAGCTGGGATGCGGTTACCGTGCCGATGGGGTTGGCGCTGCGCACCAGCGCGCTGCTGGAGCCGCACGCCGCCCCTGGTTGGGCACTGGTCGACGAGAAATTTCATCAATTTGGCGCCAATCGAGATGCCCGTTACGATGCCATGGACGGCAACGGCTTGCGAAACGCCGAGGAAGTTTCCGGAAGATCCGTGGCGCTCGTCTCAGCAGCAGACATGCCGAACATCGATTATGATCGCGGCGAGGAGAAATTTGTTCTGCGCAAAAATCTTCTGGATGCACCCTATTTTACAAAGCTCTGGAAAATAGAACTCGGCTAGATCGGAGAGAAATATGGACGGAATGACAGAGGATCGAACCCGGACCGATCTGACCCGTGTCCTCGCCGCAAGAGCCGGAGCCTTGCGCTACGATGAGCTGCCCGCGCCGGTGCGAGAGCTCACCCGGCAATGCATCCTGGATTACCTCGGCGTAGCACTCGCCGGGGCGCAGGATCCGCTCGTCCGGATTTTGCTCGACGAGATGGCGGAGGCCGGCGGCTCGCCACAGGCGAGCATCATTGGCCATAGCATACGGCTGCCGGCGCTTTCGGCGGCCCTCGTCAATGGGTCGGCGGCGCATGCGCTCGATTACGACGACGTCAATATGGCGATGCCGGGCCACCCCTCGGTCGCGATCCTGCCGGCCCTAGTAGCGCTGGCGGAGCTAAAGGGTTCCTCAGGCCGCGAGGTCGTCACCGCGTTCGTCGCCGGTTACGAGACCGCCTGCCGCATCGGCGCCGCATTGCAGCCCGGCCATTACAATCTCGGCTTTCACTCCACCGGCACCGTCGGGACGTTTGGTGCGGCGGCGGCCTGCGCCCGCTTACTCGGCCTCGATGCCGAGGCGACCGCGACGGCGCTCGGCATCGCCGGCACGCAGGCGGCGGGCCTCAAATCGCAATTCGGCACGATGTGCAAGCCGTTCCACGCCGGCAAGGCGGCGCAGAACGGGCTCTTCGCGGCGCGCCTCGCCCAGCGCGGCTTTTCGAGCCGCAACGACATCGTCGAGTGCATCCAGGGTTTCGCGCTGACCCATGGGCCGGACTTCGCACCGGAAGCCGCCCCGGCGACTCCCGAAGCAGGCTTCCATCTCCTCGCCAACCTCTTCAAGTACCATGCCGCCTGCTACTTTACCCATGCCCCGATCGAATGCGCCCGCCGGCTGCGCGTGGAGCACCGGCTGACCCCCGAGGTGATCGCCGGCATCACCTTGCGGCTCGATGCGAGCTGCGACCGGGTGTGCAATATCCCCGTCCCGGTCGACGGCCTGCAGAGCAAGTTCAGCTTGCGGCAAACCGTGGCAATGGCGCTGGCCGGGGTCGACACGGCGAGCCTCGGCGCCTACAGCGCCGAAAACGCGCGAGACCCGGGTCTGGTAAGGCTACGCGACCGGATGAGGTTCGACTGGCAGCACAACTGGCCGCAGACTTTGTGCGAGCTCGAACTCGAGCTCGTTGACGGGCGCCGCCTAACTGCTCGCCACGATGCCGGAGTTCCTGCCGCTGACATCTCCGAGCAAGGAGACCGCCTCGCGGCCAAATTCGATGCGCTGGTGGTACCGGTGCTCGGCGCGCCGCGAGCGCGCGAGCTCCGCGAGATGATTTGCGGCCTCGACAACGTCGCCGACATTCGCAATCTCACCCACCTCGCCGCCGTCTGATCAATGCGGTCGCCCGACCCATAGGGTTATTCGAGCCTGATCGTCGCGCCGAATTCGGCCTCGTTCATCATTGCAAACCCATAGCGCGGATAGATCTCGCGAGCGGCACCGAGAAAGAATTCCGAAAAGGCTGTGGCCGCCGGTGCGCGCAAAGGATCGATGGTCTCGGCCATCGCAATGGTCGAGGAAAACTTCTCGGCTTCCGGCACCGTCACCATGCCGCAGAGCTCGGGGTAGGTCGCCGCGAAGTAGCGCGCCAAGTGATGGAAGATGATGCCAACATCGGCGTCGCGGCTCGCAATCGCCTGAAGCAGGTCGCGGTGCTGGATCCCGAGCCGGCCCGGAAACGTCAACGTCTCGTGGGCGAGGATCGATTTCGTAGCCTCCTGGCCAATCAAGGCCCTCAGCGCCGAGATGTATTGGCGGCGGGCGCCAGGCTCGCTTTCGCTTGCCATGACGACGCGGATGGCGCGGCGCGCCAGATCATCGAGGCTTTGAATGCCAAGCGGGTTGCCAGCTGCGACCAGCAGGGAGAGCCCTCGGTTTCGGGCAAAAACGCGCGCCGCGGGTTCGACCAGCCGAGCCTTGCGCAACTACTTCAGCGGTGCCGCACCACCCATGACGATGTCGGGATGGAACCCGCTCGCCCGACTCACTTCTATCGTCAGGTTGCCGAGCGAGAGACCGCCGCCGAGCAGCATCTCGACGATCATGGGCTGCGGCAAAGTGACGACCACGATGTTGTCGAGCGACAATCGGGCATATTGCGACTGAGCCCGTGCCCAGGCGCGGAACGGCTCGATGATCTCGCCGCCGAGCAGAGCCGGGAAAGGATTGCCCTCGGTGAAGATGGCCAGACCGATCGCCGCGCCGAGACGGCCGAGGATGTCCGGAACGGTGTCGGTGTGACCGTCGAGCACCGGGAACTCCGCCGGAGCGAGAACCAGCCGTTTCCAGACGACCGCAGTGCCCCGGGGTCCGTCGTGCTCCGAGGCATCCGGCAGCGTTGCCGTCGGCGAGACCAGCAGCGGACCGGCGGCCGCCGTTCCGATGAAGGTCCGGCGCCCTATTCCGCTCAGACCGGGATCTCCACCCGCGGCGGGCTCTCAGCCCGTGCCGGCCGTCCCAATGCCGGCCCGTCATCGACACGATATTCGAAGATCGGGATCTCGACGGATATGCCCTTGACCTGTTCGTGGCCGAGCGGGAGCAGCCGCCTCTCGCCGTCGGAAAGCGCTTGTACGACGTCGCCGGATATCGCACAGCCAACACCATGGGCTTTCGCCGCTTCTTCCATTCGTGACGCGATATTGATCGTACTTCCGTAAACCCCGATGGCCCGCTTGGTATCGCCTTGCTCGCTGACGACGACCTCGCCGCCGTGCACCCCGATGCGGAAGCGCGGGACAACGCCGAACTCCCGTAGATACGCCGCCGCCTCTCGCCTGACGGCGGCGAACACCGCGTCGATCGCCCGCAGGATCTTGTTTCCGCGGATCGCCTCGTCCCAATTCCACAGAGCGATCAAACCGTCACCCTTGTAGAGGTAGATTTCTCCACCGTGGTCGGTGATCGGCTTGGAGATGTCGAACAGGAACTTGCCGACAAGGGATTTTATCTGAACCGCACCCAGCCGCTCGGCGAGGCCCGTCGAGTCGTTGATATCGAGAAACAATAGGACTTTCTCTTCGATGACCGGGCGGTGATAGGTACCGATCATCAGGTGAAACAGGGTTTCGATGCCGATGAAATGAGCGGTGCGCATGACGACGATGCCGATCACGGAAAACGCGATCACCAGCGGCAACGCCAGCGGCAACCGACGATAGGCTATCGGCAAGGTATCAAATCGCCATGTCAGCAGATGGGACAGGTGAACGGCTACGACAAACAGCACCGCCACCACCGCCGTATAAATCGAAATAGACAGCAGCGGGTGCATGTTGCGCAGCCATCGCCCGCGCAGGCTCTGCACATAGAACTGCTCGAACAGGCCCACACCGGTGCCGACGAAAATCGAATCGATTAGGACATAGACCATCGGGCGTCGCGTCGCGAAGGCCGTCAAGCCCGCAAGCAGCGAGAAGATTGTTACCGCAAGCAGGATCGAGGTCAGCTTCCTGCGGGTGGAGATCGAAACGCGGGGAAGGGCGAGTGTCATCGCCAACGCCCCGTGGGCCCGATCGTGGTCATTCCTCCAACCTCGCCTAATGCATTATCGTCGGTTTGGGACAATAGCCGAAGACCCGACGATGATCAGCTTCTGCCAGTTCGGCGCAGGCGCATCGGGGCCGTCCACGCGGAGAATATCGCGCGCCATCCGGGGGCCCGTCTCCGCGCGATCGTCGATGTCGATCCCGCCGCGGCCGAGCGGCTGGCGAGCCGCCACGGCAGCGAGGTCGGGACCCAAGCCTCGGTCCTTGCCGCCCGTTCGATTCAAGCCGTCGTCATCGCCAGCTCGACCAGCACCCATGCCGATCTCGTCGAGGCGGCGGCCCGCGCCGGCAAGGCCGTCTTCTGTGAGAAGCCGCTCGACCTCGATCGGCGGCGCGCCGCGGCGTGCCTTGCCGTCGTCGCCGAATGCGGCGTGCCGCTGATGGTAGGCTTCAACCGCCGCTTCGATCCCCACTTTGCCCGGCTCGAGCGCCAATTGCGCGACGGGCGCATCGGCCGCATCGAGCTGCTCAGCATCACGAGCCGCGACCCGAGCCCGCCGCCGCTCGCCTATGTGCGCGTCTCGGGCGGCTTGTTCCGCGACATGATGATCCACGATTTCGACATGGCGCGATGGCTGCTCGACGAGGAGCCGGTCGAGGTCTTCGCCGCCGCCAGCGTGCTGATCGATCCGGCGATCGGCGTCGCGGGCGATGTCGACACCTCCGTCGTGACCTTGCGCACCGGCTCGGGTGCCCTCTGCCAGATCTCGAACAGCCGCCGCGCCGCCTATGGTTACGATCAGCGCATCGAGATCCTCGGTTCGAAGGGGGCTCTCAGAGCCGACAACGTTGCGCTGAGCACGGTCGCCTTTGCCGGCGCCGACGGCATCATCAGCGACAAGCCGCTGCCCTTCTTCCTCGAACGCTTTGCCGAGGCATACCGGCTGGAGCTCGACCATTTCATCGACGCGCTGACCCGCGGAACGCCGCCGCTGCCCGGCGGCAGCGACGGGGTCAAGGCGCTGGCGTTGGCGGACGCCGCACTGCAGTCGCTGCAGACCCGCCGCGCCATCGCGCTCTAACGCGGACCCCTGTAAAAGCCGGAAAACAGGGCGAATAATCGATTCTGCCCCAAATTTCGTTCGAGTTTTATTCGTTAAAGCCATCTGTATCAAACGCTTAGAAGCCAGGCTCCGGTCCACACGAACAGGGGTCCCGAGCGCGCCGAGCAGGGGGGTAATCGGTCTATCAGGGGGCGAACAGGGGAGGCGTTTGCGGGATAATCATATTGTCCTATTGACAATTGCGACTAACGTTGATATATGGGGCGCAAACTCCGAGAGGGGAAGATGTCCGAGACCACGCGCGAATACGCGCCGAACTACCGCCAGGCGCCTATTCGCACCCGGTTCAAGAAGGGCTGGTCCGGAAACCCGCGCGGGTCGGCCCGCGAAAAACCTGGCGGCACTGCTGACCGCGGCGCTGAACGCGACGATGACCGTCACCGAGAACGGGAAACGCCCGCAAGTCACCAAGCGCGAGGCCGTCATCGCTCAGCCGGTCAACAAATCGGCCTCGGCCAGCTGCGGGCGACGAAGATATGATCGACATGCTGCGGGACATCGAAAAAAGGAGCCGGTAATGGCCGAGAAAAACCCATTCAACCCGACCGACAAAGAGGTGGTCCAACAGCTGATTACGAGGCTGCGCGGCCGAAAGACCGAGAATACAGGACAAACGCGTCTCGCAGAATGACGACGGCCGAAACGCATAGTCTGGGCGAGCACAAGGCACTGCTGCGCGCCGATTTTGCCAGCTTCGCAGCGCACTGTTTCCGTGAGCTCAACCCGCGGACCCCATTCGCGCCGAGCTGGCATCACGAGTTCGTCGCCGCGAAACTGGCGGCAGTGCGCGACGGGCGTATCCGGCGGATGATCATCAACGTGCCGCCGCGCCACCTGAAGTCGCACCTGGCTTCGGTCGCCTTTCCGGCCTGGTGTCTCGGCCACGATCCCAGCCTGCAGATCCTCTGCGTCAGCTACGCGCAGGACCTCGCCGACAAATTGTCGCGCGACTGCCGGCATATCCTCGCCAGCAACTGGTACCGGCAGCTCTTCGCCACCCGCCTTTCGGCGCAACGGCAAGCCGTGTCCGAGTTCAACACCACGGCCCAGGGCTGTCGGCTCGCCACCTCGGTCGGCGGCGTGCTGACCGGACGGGGTGCCGACATCATCATCATCGACGATCCCTTGAAACCCTAGGAGGCCTTGTCGCAAGCCCAGCGGCAGGCGGCCAACGACTGGTTCGACCACACCCTCTACAGTCGACTGAACGACATCCGGACGGCTGCGATCATCCTGATCATGCACCGGCTGCACGAAGACGATCTCGCGGGCCACGTGTTGGCGCAGGAGGATTGGGAGGTCGTGCGCCTTGCGGCGATCGTCGAGGACGACGAGACCTACCCCCTCTATACGGAGTTGGGGCCGTACTCGTTTACCCGGCGGCCCGGCGAGGCATTGCACCCCGACCACCAGCCGCTGGCGACCTTGAGCGGATCCGCCGTGTCCCCGGGTTTATCCGGGGGATCGGCGAATAACCCCCCGGACACTTCGTTTCGGGGGTCGCCGGCCAGTACCAGCAGGCACCGTCGCCGAAGGGCGGCGGCATGGTCAAGGCGGCATGGTTCCGGAATTGCGCGCCGAACGAATTGCCCGAGAAATTCGACCGCATCTTGCAGAGCTGGGACACGCCAACAAGGCGACCGAGCTCAGCGATTTCAGCGTGTGCACCAGCTGGGGGATCAAGGGCAAGGACCTCTATCTGCAGCACGTATTGTGCAAGCGCATGGAATATCCCGAGCTTCAGCGGGCGGTGCGCGAGCAGTGCCAAGCCTTCGAGGCGAAGGTCTGGCTGATCGCGGACAAGGCGTTCGGCACCCAGCTGATCCAGGAGCTGATCGAGCACGGCCTGCATCCCGTCACCCGTTATCAGCCGCAGTCGGACAAGATCATGCGCTCTCGACGTTGCCAAAGGCTACGCCTGTCGCGTCAGGCGAAGCTTCGCTTCGCCGAGAGCATGCACGCGCAGACGGCGATGATCGAGAACGATTTCGTGCATCTCCCCAAAGAGGCGGCATGGCTCGTCGAATACCTGCACGAGCTACCGGTTTTTCCCAAAGGCAAGCATGACGATCAGGTCGACTCGACCGCTCAGATCGGTTCCGAGGCCGGCGAGGTCATGGCTGCGGTGCAAACCGCGATGCTGGCTAAACTGCCATACACGGTACTGCGCGACGCGGTTATCGCTCATTTGACGATCGCCGAGGGCCTCGGTCCGCTGCTTGCCAATGTGCCCCCTCGGGGACGGCAGTAGTCATCGCATTGGACGGCTGTCAATGGATTAGTGGAGGGGTTCAATGGGCAAACTTTCGAACAATACAGGGCAGGTCGCGGCGGCCGTGGCCAACGTGCCTGTGCTGCGCATGGAGGTCGTCAAGCGCAGCGACGACATGAACGGTTTCGTCGCGCTTTCTCCGGGTTCGGGCGAAATCGCCGCCTCGCCAAGGACTTCGAGAACCTTGCCGGCACCCTGGAGACCTTCGTTACCCTCGCCGCCATCCAGCTCCCCATTAGGCGGCCTCCCAGGACGTAGGCTTTTGAGTCAGGCTCCCCAGAAAGCTGTGTCCCACATGGCCCCTCTACGGCGCTGGGTCCTTCGCCCCGGAAGGACCCAGCGACCGCAGCGTCAGCTGACGAGAGGAAGATGCAGGAAGCTAGTTGAGATGGTATATTCTGGCAGCATTGCCTCCGGCGATCTTGGCCTTCTCCTCTTCAGTACAGTCCTTCAGAACTTCCTCAATGATTTGCCGGCTCCTGGGGAAGGTGGATTCGACATGGGGATAATCTGAGCCCCAGAGGAGATTGTCGACACCGATGACATTGCGGTCGCGTATGCCCATCGCATCTTCTTGGAAGCCCGCAAACACATTGCTGTGGAAATAGTCGCTGGGCAGCATGGCCTCCTTAAACCGATAGCGCTCTTGCTGGACGCGTTGGGTGTAGGTGTAGTCGATGCGGTTAAGGAAGTGCGGAATCCATGACAGCTCATGCTCCACGGTCCCCACCTGGAGTTTTGGGTGGCGCTCAAAGACGCCGCTAAAGATCATCTCACCGAGGGACATCCGCACCCAGTGGTCGGCGTTGGCTAGGAAGGAGTTGCGGACGCGATTGCGGTCCTCGAGCCCAAAATCCTGCCCTGGGCCCGGCCGGTTGGTCGCGATGTGCATGCCAAGGGGAATATCCAGATCCTGGGCCGCCGCCCACAGCGGCTCATACATCGGATTGTCGTACCCCTTCCCCTCGGGGGGATACACGGTGATCATGCCGCCCGCCAGCCCCATCTTGGCACAGCGCTCCAGCTCCTTGACACCCTCCTGCACATCGTCCACGTTGATCATCGCGATGCCCTTGAGGCGCTTGGGCGCCCCGGCGCAAAACTCGGCGAGCCAGTCGTTGTATCCTCTAAAAATCTCCGACAGCAGCGCACTGTCTGGCACGCTGTACAGCAGCAGACCGACCGTGGGATAGACAATACTTAC
>Ga0306923_10000133_pt1 | contig 50317 bp, 58 predicted proteins | sample sta12Can44000108_FD_203841 | JGI IMG/M metagenome (GOLD analysis project Ga0306923, IMG submission 203841) | Lab enrichment of tropical soil microbial communities from Luquillo Experimental Forest, Puerto Rico - statanox.12C.anox.44.000.108 (v2)... | ecosystem: Environmental > Terrestrial >... | reverse complement strand
CCGGGCAAACACCACGCCCACGCGGCCGCGGCGATACCTTTCCGGCAGCTGCTTGGGTTCAACCCTCGACATGAAAACTTGTGCCATCACTCACCTGTGATGGGCACAATAGTGTTCACCCGAAGTTCGTTCTATAGGGTTTGTGACAGTTTCTGAACCGTCACACTGGCGAAAACCATCGATTTTTATATTGCACACTACGGAGTCTGTGGATTTGCTACTAAGAGGCTATGTGAATGGCCAGTAAGATGGCACTATCGAGGGTTGCGGCTCCGTTTAGCTGGTTGTAAGCTCTTCAAACCCGAGACTCAGCTAGCCATGCCAATTCGTATCAATAAGAAGGTCGAAGTCCCTGCATACGAGCAAATCCGTCAGCAAGTTATTTTTGGAATCGCCACCGGAGAGTATCCGGCTGGGTTTGTGATGCCGAGCCGAACCCAACTGGCAAGGAAGCTCGGCATCAACCCCAATACCGTATCGCGAGCCTATGGTGAGCTTTCCGACAAGCGCTGGCTGGTTCGCCAAAAGGGCGCCCGTTTTGTCGTCGTTCATCCCCGAGGATCGCTACCGGATCCCAAGACTGAAAACATCGACACCCTTATCATTCGTCTGTTGAAAGCGGCGCGTGCCCACGGCTTGCCGACTGCTGACCTCGTGGCAGGCGTGCAGGCGCTGGCAACGGCTGACCCTCCCGACCACTTCCTGATAGTTGAGCCCGAGCCGCGACTGGGCGAGTTGTTGAAATATGAGGTGCGGCAGGCAACTGGACAACACGCGGTGTCTTATTCGATCCCAGAACTGTGGCAACGCCCGCAGCTCCTTAAAGGCGCCGCGCTGCTGGTACCGGCTTACCTAGCGGACTTGCTGGACTTTCTTCCGGTACACCAACAGGCCAGCCTGACCCGTCTGGTATATGCGCCATTTGGCGGGTTTCTCGATCACGTTCGCAACCTGAAACAACCCAGCATCATTGGGATGCTTTCGGTCACTGGGCCGGGTATGAAAACCATGGATGGAGTATTTGCCGAATCAATCGGCTCGGGGCATCATCAGTTGATCCCGTTTCTGCTTGAGTGGCCTTTGCCGAAAACCGGGAAGATTGTCATCAGCAAATTGACCAGCAAGGACCTGCCCCCGGACATTGACATTCGTGTGTTGGGCCTGAAAGGTAGCGCAGCGAGAAATGCCTTGCTTGCGGTACCACCCCCTCAGGGCTGGGCCTCGCACTTGCCGATTACAACCGAGGATGACCTCCGCGCCGTCGACGTGCTCTTCACCGATTCGATCACCAACGGCCTTGTGCATCATCCCCATTGCATCAAGTATCGGCTGTTATCGGACGAATCGCTGCGCGAGATCGCCGCGATCAAATTGGCCGCAAAGCAAGAGGTGATGCCCGTTAAGGTCTGACCGCCAAGCACGCGAAGCATGTCACCTGCGTACAGGGGCTTCGGTCCGAGCTTCTTGCAGCATCTCCGCCGGAACCTCGCGCACCCGCAGGCTCGCTTCGAAGCTGGGGGTGACCGGGCCGCGTCCCCAGCGGCTGACCTCCCAATGAGCGCGCAGGAACCTCGCGTTTTCCGAATGCGACAAATCCACCAGTAAGGGATATTCGCCCGGATAGAACTTTTGCGGCAATGACGCGACGGGCTTCGCCTCCCAGGTTGTGCCATCGGCTGAAGTAAAGAAGGTAAGCTCAAAAGACTCCTGCTCGACAATCTTTGTAATCGAGAGGGTGGCTAGAAAAACGCGATTGGCCGCGCCGTTCACATCCAGCGGCTCGCTGTCACCCTTTGCGGTGATGGTGGTTTTTTCAAGGATCAGGAATGTATCGATCATGACGCCTTCATTCTACTGAAGCGTATAACCCCACGCGCGTGACGCGAGTCACAACTGCCTCTGAACGATTCCTGGCCCTTCACTCGTTCTGGACACGGCAACGAGAGTGATTTTGAGCCAAATCTTCAAGCGGGTGGTCGTCCGCGCGGGATAGACGCTTGCCAAGGCGATCGACGACGGGGCTGATCCGCTGGTGGTTGGCCGATTGGGCAAGTGCACAACAGTTATGCCACGCAGCTGGAGCGGGGCTTGATTAGCCTGACTACTCGTTTCGAAGGGCAACTACCGGATCGACCTTGGCTGCCCGCCGAGCAGGAATGTAGCTCGCAACCAGCGCAACTGCTGCCAGGAGTGCTGCCATTGACGAGAACGTCAGCGGATCAGTCGGGCGAATTCCGAACAGCAAGCTTCCCATCAATCGAGTCGCAAACAAGGCGCCGGCAACTCCCACTGTCAGGCCCACCGCGAGGGTGCTGACCGTTTGGCCCAACACCATCAGAAGAAGCTGATACTGCTGTGCGCCCAATGCCATGCGTATGCCGAATTCCTGCGTCCGTTGGCCCACGGAATGCGCAATGACACCGTATATGCCAACCATGGCCAGAAGTAGAGCGAGCGCCGCGAAAGCACCCAACAACGTAAGTACGAACCGACGGCGTTCGAGTGACCCGGAGACGATCTGGTCCATCTGCACGAGATTGACCGGTTGGTCGCGATCAACGGACCAGACCTGCTCCCGAATAGCCGCGGCGAGACCGGGTACGTCGGGAGAGGTCCGAACGATGAGGTAGCTGGTCAATGTGCCCGGGGAAAACTGGTCGAAGCTGTAGTAGATTGCCGGCTGAGTATCGGTCTCCAGAGAGTCCTGCTTGACATCAGATACTACGCCCACGATTTGGCCGGGCAAGGGCGGCCCCCAATCCTTCATCACCACCCGTTTCCCAAGTGGACTTTCATGGGGCCAGAAGCGCTGTGCCATGGTTTGATTGACCACCAAAACCGTCGGCTTGCCCGCAATGTCCTGAGCGGTGAATCCTCTTCCGGCAAGCAGAGGGATCCCCATAGTGCGAAAGTAATCGGGGGTGGCGGTCAGAATCTCCGCGTCTGGCTCTTTCCCGGGCTCGTAGGCATGCCCCTCGAGTTCCAAGTCAGTATCAGGGACCGGATCGAACGGCAAAGTTCCGGCACCGGCAACAGACAGGACTCCAGGTAACACCCGAATGCGCTCCAGAACAGAGCCCACAAACTGTGTCCTCTTCGGAAGTTCAGGATAGCGCGAGTCTGGCAGTGTTAGACGAACCACAGTGAGATGTGAGCTGTCGAAACCAGGATCCACCCGCTGTAGAACAATGAGACTCCGGATCAGCAGGCCTGCGGCAGCGAGCAACATCATGGCGAGGGCGACTTCGGAGATCACCAGGAATGAACGAAGGCGCTGACTGCGCATCGAAAGGGTGCTGCGACCACTCTCCACAAGCCGTGCCTGCAAGTCGACTCTCGACGAATCCATTGCAGGAATGCTTCCGAACAGAATCGACGCGAGCAGTGAGACGACGAATACGAAGACTACGACCTGCCAATTGATCGCTGCTCCGCTTAGGCGAGGCATCGCCCCAGGGTATGCGGCGTAGAGAGCCTTCACTGAAACCAAGCCGAGAACGCACCCTGCAGCTCCGCCAAGAAATCCCAGCAATATGCTCTCCGTCAAGAACTGGCTTGCCAGCCGGAACCGTGTCGCGCCCAACGCCGCGGATATGGCGACTTCTTTTTGGCGCACGACCGATCGCGAGAGAAGAAGGTTGGCAACATTCGCGCACGCAATCAAGAAAACGAAAACAACCGCGCCCAACAATATCAACAGAGTCGGCCGAACAGCGGAAACGAGATTGTCCTGCAGACGCTCTGCCCGGAGCGTGAATCCAGGATCGACACCGTGATTTTCCAGCTGAACTCGTTCAGAAATCGCCTGTAAATCTGAGTGAACAGCTTCCATCGAAACGCCGGTCTTAACACGCGCAATAGTGGTGAATAAGTGCGACCGTCGATTCTGCAGGAACGCCTGATCGTCGGTGAGCGGTACCCATGCCTGAACCGACTCCGGGAAAGAGAATCCCATCGGCATCACACCGGCCACGAGGTGAGGCCTACCGTGCAGAGTAATCGTTTTGCCGATGATCTCCGGATCCGATCCGAAATGATGCCGCCAGAGTCCGTAACTGAGGATCACGACTCCTTCAGCATGGTCACGGAAGTTTTCGGTGGTGAACCCCTGCCCCAGGAACGGCGTTACCCCAAGCAGCGGCAGGAAATCCTGCGAAACGAATGCTGTGTCGATCTGCTCTGGTGGCGCCGTTTGCCGCGACTCGCTCAAGTTCTGGGAAAAAATACGATAAATAGCGACTTGCGAGAACACATGGTTGCGGTCTTGTACATCACGGAATGTTGCTCCGGTCAAGTTCGCTGGATGCGGATGGAGCTCCTGCAACCTCACGATCGCGTTAGGTTGGTGCAGGGGAAGCGCGCGAAACAAAATTGAATTCACCACAGAAAAGATAGCCGTGTTCGCCCCGATGCCAAGCGCGAGAGTCGTCAGGGCTACCGCAGCGAAGCCGGGGGCTTTCCGCAACCTGCGAAGCGCGTGGCCCAAATCCTGAAGCACGGTTTCCATAACCTTCGTCTCCTGATTGCTGCTGTGCGAGTTTTGATTAGCTGCGTCCCCCGTGCGGACGTGGCTGGTTATCCCCGATCACGCAAACATGGACGGTCAGTTCGGAAACTGGTGAGCACATCCCGGGCTTTGAACGCTCGGGTCGGCCTCGCCCTTGACTGGCTGCTTTAGGTGGATTGTGGACGATTGTACGGGCCAACCGGAAATCACCGTTGCAACCCGCCCATTACACCACCGACCGCAAGAGAACGGTTTGATACTGTTCACGAGCAAGGCGGTTGAGAGGCCATTACGAAATTTCCACAACGAGAATGCCCCGCAATCGCGTTTAGCGGCCTGCTGACACACGATCAAAAAGTCACGGTGGGGTACCAGCATGGTTTCTTGCACCGGGCGGATGAGGTTCGGCGGGTGCGTGTTCCCATCTGCAAAAAGTGCTCGGCCACAGCACGCTTGAAATGACACGGCGTTATTCAAACTTGCTCACGGAGGACTTGCAAAAGGTCCATGAGCTGGGAGTTTGCTTAGGGCATAGCCGATTCAACACATCGAGCATTCTGGCGCTAATCTCGGGATGCCTTGATTGCTTGTGATAAGGCGAGTGGCTGTTGAAAAACTCGATTGCGGCTTTTTTTAGAAAAAAGACGCGCTGGGAAGATGCTCTATAAACGTTCTTCTCAAAATCGGGATACGTTTAGCATCATCCGTGAATGCCACAAACTGACTTTTTCAACGCCCACGCGATATTGCGCCAGCAACGTGGGTCAGCCTGGGTCTGCGGTGTCGCACTATTGAGTTCTCTGCAGCAGCACCACCCCCGCCCGCCACTTTTCGGCCATCCGAGCAGTGCGCCCAGGCGCGAAACGCTTCATGAGACTAAAAATCCACATCCCGCGCATGGTGCGGTTGATACGGATCGAATGCTCGAACAATGCATGGAACTCGGCTTCGCGCCAACCGTGAGGAAGGAAGAACGCCGTGCCCTCTTCCGGCGCGAACTGGTATTGCGTTTGCGCCTGTTCGAGCTTCCGTCCCCACCATCGATTCACGCGCTGCTTGATGGCCGGAGTCGCCAAATCAATTGCCCAATGACGAAATGAACTGTGGCCGCTTAAGTCATCGGCCAGCTCACCTACCAGAGCCGGTGATAAGTACACTAGCAAACCCTCACTCAAAATCACGGCGTTGCATGACTCGGCCCCAACTCTGGCAAAGAATTCGCGGCGATTGGCCCCGTCCGCCAAATCGAGTGATACCCGATCCACTCGGCATATCGGCCTATCAGCAGCTAGGGCGTCCACCTTTTCGCGTAGCAGGTCTGGCAGATCGACCTCGATCCAGCGCAATGACGGTGGCAGCGGCAAACGGTACGGCCGTGCATCGAGTCCTGCTGCCAGGTTCACGACAGTATCGACGCCTTGAGCGACCAGACGAAGCACAACGTCGTCGAGCAATACTGTGCGCACGATCGTCGTCCAAGCCAGCGCCCGTCCTCGGGCGAGTTTACGGGCGATCTGCTCGCCGCGTCCTTCGCTCAGCCGCACTGCGAACTCGTCCTTAAACAGTGCGTCCGGGCGCTTCGTTTCCATCGCCCGGTGATAGGCGACCAACAGCGCGGTGTCGGAGACCGAGCGCAGAACACGTGGCTTGGAAGTCATTGCCATGGATCTGCGCAATTATAGGTTTTCAGCAACGTGGATGATCACCAAGTAAAACCACAGAAAAATAAGGTACTTATTCCAAGATTTCTAGAATTCGAGGTTCCTGGTGCCCACTAATTCGTACGCTCTTCGGCAGTTTCAATTCTCCATAAGGGCCAGCTTCTAAACAGCTTATGTCTGCACTATGCGGAGGTTCGACAGGCCCGAAAGCCGCTAAACGGCGCACCAATGTCATAGTCTTTACTTGACTTCCCAGCGGAACATTGGGATAACAGATTAGTCCGGTTGGGACGAGTTTGGGGGTGTTAACCGGTTGGCGGAAGTACGGATTCAAGAGGGCGAGTCTCTCGAGAACGCCCTGCGCCGCTTCAAGCGTAAGGTCCAGCAAGAGGACATTATTAAGGAGGTTAAGCGTCACTCCTTTTACCTCAAGCCGGGCGAAAAGAAGCGCGTAAAAGAAGCGCTGGCTCGCAAGCGCAGCCGCAAGAAAGCTCGAAAAGAGCAGGACTAATGCAAACCGCAGGGCCGCCGCCAAAAGCGGCCCTGTGTCTTTCCTTCCCAGGGAACGTTTTGGGGACCTTCATAAGCGCAATTGAGCAGTACGGAATGATGTGACCATGCGTGGGGCATGGTGGGCCGAACCCAGGGTTGTGCCTGAGCGACAGGTTAGCGGTAACGCGCGGAATGAAGCTCGTATGCGTAGTTGCTGCTAGCGCCCCCAGTCTGTCGCCGGGAACAGGGGCTGAAGGAGCAACACCTCCATGGAATTTCAGGATAAGGTCCTCAAGTGCATCGACTGTGGCAGCGATTTCGTTTTTACAGCCGGTGAACAGCTTTTCTTCCACGACAAGCAATTCAAGAACGAGCCCAAACGTTGCAAACCGTGTAAGGCGAAGCGGGCGGCGACCATGGGTCCTACAACCACCGCAGGTAATTACTCCAAAGTAGAGACCAGGACGAATTGTTCGGGTTGCGGCAAGGAAACCACTGTTCCCTTTAAGCCAACCCAGGGCAGGCCGGTCTTCTGCCGGGAGTGCTTCCAGCAGCGGCGCACAGCGGCTACGGCCTAACGCCGGGTCAAACAACTCACCAATTCTGCACCTACCGGAAGACGCGGGCAACAGTTGCGCTCCAAGGGATAGGCCCTGTCTACGGAGGAGGGGCCGTTATCCTCGCCCGCTACGACGCTATCACTGGAGTCGCATACCGGTTGGCAATTAGCTCCCCTGGTGGCTGAGCATTCGACCGGAAGGTGCGACTCTTGCCTGCCCTAGAAAACGCCAAGGAAGGCTACTTGGCCACTTCAAGCGAATGAGGGCATTCTGAAAGCCGAGCTGAAAATTCTCGAGCGCGGACCATCAACGAGAGATTTCGCGGAATCGCTGCATCTTCTTGACAACTGCCAAAGCTTGGCAATGATCATGCAACCGGATGGCAGGATTGTTGCTGTTCGGACCGACACTCGCTCCAAATACTGACCTTGCTAACATGGCATTGGCTCGATATCAGTAGAGAGCGATTTTGGTTAGGTTTCAGCGAAAGCACCGTTCAGCTTCGTCCCCCTATAATCGAAGAGTGGCAACGTACTTTGTTGAAAATTTCGGGTGTCGCGCGACGCAGGCGGACGGCGCGGCGATTGAGCGGCAACTGCTCAGCCGCGGATTGGCGCGTGCCGGATCTTCGGGTGAAGCTGAAGTCGTCATCCTGAACACCTGCACGGTCACTGCTTCGGCAGATCAGGACGTTCGCTCGGCGATTCGCCGGATTCATCGCAACAATCCTGCGACGAAAATCCTCGTGACCGGATGCTACGCGCAGCGCGCCCCGGACGAAGTTGCCGCTCTGCCCGGAGTAAGCGTGGTCGTAGGCAACTCCCACAAGCACCGCCTCGCGGATTACGCAGTGCCACTGGCCGGCGCAAACGGTTTCGTGCCTCTAGGTCAGATCGGCGCCGCCGATGACAAGAACATCTTCGTCGGCGACATCTTCGCCCATACCGAACTCCTAGGGGCTCCTGTTTTTGAAGGCGAAGACGGTTGGGAAAGGACCCGACCCAACCTGAAGGTGCAGGACGGCTGCAATAATCGCTGCTCCTTCTGCATCATACCGTCGGTCCGCGGCCGCAGCCGGTCATTGCGGCTGGATACGGTGATTCGGGAGACAAACGAGTTGGTGGCGCGGGGCTATCGCGAGGTCGTGCTTTCCGGCATCAATCTTGGCCGCTGGGGGCGCGATCTCAATTCTCGCCTAAACTTCGCCGGCCTGTTGCGCGCGATCCTCGACAACACTGCGATCGAAAAGCTGCGCATCAGCTCGGTTGAGCCCATGGACTGGAGCAGCGAGGTCATTGAGCTGGTGGCGTCATCGTCGCGCATTGCCAAACACGCGCATGTACCGCTGCAATCGGGAAGCGACAGAATTCTTCGGCGGATGCATCGCAGATATCGCCCATGGCACTATGCCGATCGCATTGAGCGCATTCGTCGCGCTATGCCGGATGCAGCCATCGGTGCCGACGTCATGGTCGGCTTTCCTGGCGAGACCGATGATGATTTCGAGGGGACACGCGCGCTGATCGAGCGTCTGCCGTTCACGTACCTGCACGTCTTTACCTACTCATCGCGACCGGGGACGCCGTCGGCCGCGATGTCGAATCAGGTGCCCGTGCAAATCGCGCGCGAGCGCAACCGGGTGCTGCGGGAGCTGGCGGCAAGCAAGAACCGGGCATTCCGGAAGTCGTTTGTCGGGCGCGAGATTGCAGCCCTGACGCTGCCGCGTTTCGACGGCGCATCGACTGAAGCCCTTTCGGACAACTACCTGAAAGTAATGATTCTCGGCTGTTACCAACCCAACCGACTTTTGCCGGTAGTGATCGATTGCACCAGCGGAAACGGATTAACAGGTCATGCTAACCTGAATGACTGAGATAACTAGTCGATAACTCATTCATAACTCGCATTTCCATTGAGGAATCGAGGACAACCCAGCCGGGCACGATGGTTCTGCTGGGGACAGGCCTGCTGGGCCTGGCGGTTTCGCTCGCCGCCGCAAGAACCGGTAATCGCATCATTCACTTCGCTTCTTCTTACAAAGGCCGCCATGAGAGGCGGCCTTTGTGCGGAATCTTCAGAAGTGCACGGGATGAAATTCCTCGGGATAATCAGGCGGCTACGCCAAGCACTTCTTGAAGCACTCACCGTGGCACGTCCACATCTGCCAAGCACCGGTTTTGTTCTCCGCCCGAAGGAAACGGGGGACGGTCGCGGTCTGTTCGATCTCGACGCAGCAGAGACTGCAGCGCGTGAATTTGATTTCGATTTTCGGTGAGTCTGGCGTTCATGCTGGCTCCCCTGGTCGTGAATTTGTCGGGCGATAGGTAGTTGCGAGGCGTGAAGTAGCGCGTTAAACCCATGTTATACTTCGGGCATACGGCAGTAAGTTTAGGAGGACCGTATCGACAAGCGTTTTATCCGCACTAACGAGCGCATCCGGGTACGCGAAGTTCGCGTGATTGACGACGCCGGAACCCAACTGGGTATCATGACCCCCTTCGAAGCGCTCAAAATCGCCCGCGAAAGAAACCTGGATCTGGTAGAAGTCTCGCCGACGGCGCAGCCGCCGGTGTGCCGCATCATGGACTTCGGCAAATACCAGTACCAGCAGGAAAAGCGCGAACGCGAAGCCAAGAAGCATCAGCACCAGATCACGGTCAAAGAAGTGAAGTTCCGCATTAACGTGGACGATCACGACTACGAGACCAAAAAGAACCACGTGCTGCGCTTCCTTGGCGAAGGCGACAAGGTGAAGGCAACCATCTTCTTTCGCGGCCGCGAAATGACCCGCCAGGGACTGGGACGCGGGATTCTCGAGCGGCTCATCAATGACATCGGCGAGAAAGGCGTGGTGGAGTTTCGTCCGCGACAGGAAGGCAACACGCTGCACTTGATTCTTGCTCCGCCGAAAGCACAGCCAGTCGGAAAGGGGCCAAAGCCGCCTAAACCGCAAGCGCCGCCGGCAGCACCGCAGGGGCCGGTGCAGTAGCAGTTGCCTCTTTCCAGCGAGATATGACTCGAGGTAAGTTGTAACCCAAAGGTAAGTCCCCTGTCTGCGCCCCTCGCCTCTTCCTGCGCTTTTGTTGTAAACTTAGAAGATTGCTATGCCTAAGTTGAAGACACATAGTGGAGCGGCGAAGCGCTTCAAGAAGACAGGTACGGGCAAGTTCAAGCGTGGACACGCTTTTAAGCGCCATATCCTGACTTCGAAAGGAACCAAGCGCAAACGCCATCTCGATATGGAAACCATGGTGGACAAGGCGGATCAGGCCAAAGTTAAGCGCATGATCCCCTACTAGGGCACGGCTTCATAAATTGACCGCGTCAGGGCACGGCTTCAGCCGTGCCGATCGGACCCAGAGACACAGGGTTTTGGCCCTGAGGGAGTTCGATTTCTGCTGCAGCAGTATTTTATGAAATAGCCTGAGTCCCCTGAAGTAAGGCCGCACGGTGCGGCACCCGGCACGAAAAATCCCAGTCGACGCACATCAGCGTTGTCCCGGGAGCCCCGAGTTCAAACCTATCCAGGGCAGTGACGGTTAGAGCGAGTGAAGAGGCTTTCCCGGCCCTCCGCTGCGGCGGAAGTGGTCGATATCCCTGCCTCCAGCCGCTAAAACGACGTAGAAAAGGAGACCAATGCAATGCCTCGCGTAAAACGTGGTACCAAGCGTCATGCCAAGCGCAAGAAGATCTTAGAGCGCGCAAGTGGCTATTACCTAACAAAATCGAAGCTTTACCGCTCGGCAAAAGAGTCGGTCGAGCGCGGATTAAAGTTTGCGTACAGCGGCCGCAAGCAGAAGAAGCGCCAGTTCCGCTCGATCTGGATCGTACGCATCGGCGCTGCCGCTCAACTGAACGGACTGAGCTACAGCAAATTCATCAGCGGACTGAAGAAGGCCGGCGTCGAGCTGGACCGCAAGATTCTCGCGGACCTGGCAGTGAAAGACGCAGCTGGATTTGCGGCGCTGTGCAAGCAGGCCAAAGACGCGCATGCCACAGCAGCAGCGTAAAGCCGTTCATCCCGGAACAATCTGTAATTGCGCGATGGGCGGCCGCCGGGGCCGCCCATTGTGGTTTAAGGGCAGTTTCCAGTTGAAGTCCCTCGTGGCGTGATTAACGAAGTCCCAGTCCCTGCAGGGACGGCACCAGCAGATTTCAACTCGGCAGACTGTCAGGCCCCGCGATAATGCAGTCCTGACTCGCGGAACGGAAGATGATAGCCCACCGCTTCAGCGGTAGGCAGGTGGGTTAGTTGATTCGAGTCCCTGTAGGGACGACAACTATCGAGCGGCTTCAGCCGCGAAGACTGGGCCATGTATACGGTTCCGAAACTCGAAGATTTCTCCGCTGAGGCGCTTGAAAAAGCCCGTGGCGATCTGCTGACCGAACTCAACACCGACATCTGCAACCACATTAAGACTGAACAAGAGTGGAAGGCTTACCGCGACAAGTGGATGGCGCGCAAGAACGGTCTTCTAACGCAGATCAATGACGTGTGGTTGAAGTCCGCGCCGCCCGAATCGCGGCGGCAAGTTGGCCAGCTGGTCAACGATATTAAACGAATTGTCACTTCTCAATTCGAGACGCCCAAAATAATCCTTCAAGACCGCGGTTTCCAGTCGCTGGAATTTGAGCGCCTCGACATCACGCTTCCTGGCATTCACCGGCCAATCGGCGTAAAGCATCCTGTCTTGCGCGTGATGGACGAGATTGTCGCCGTCTTCAAGGCGATGGGCTACTCGGTGGGAGAAGGCCCCGAGGTCGAAACCGACTACTACAACTTTGAGGCGCTGAATTTTCCGCCCAACCATCCGGCGCGCGATACGCAGGACACGATTTTCATCGCTGACCAGGAGCGCAAGCCCGCGAGCAACCGGCTGCTGCTGCGCACGCACACCTCGCCGGTGCAGATCCGCACCATGGAAAGGCTGGTGCCGCCGGTGCGCATCGTCATTCCCGGCAAGGTGCACCGCAACGATCCGCTCGATGCCACGCACTCGCCAGTATTTCACCAGGTCGAGGGGCTGGCGGTCGATACCAACATCACCTTTTGCGACCTGAAGGGCACGCTCGACCACGCTATGAAGGCGCTATTCGGCTCCTCGGTGAAGACGCGCTTCTATCCGTCTTTCTTCCCGTTCACCGAGCCGAGCGCCGACATGCAGGTGAGCTGCATCTTCTGCGGCGGCAAGGGCTGCCGCAAGTGCAAGTTCGGTGGCTGGATCGAGTTGCTGGGCTGTGGCATGGTCGATCCCAACGTATTCGAGTTCGTGAAGCACAACGGCTATGACCCCGCGAAGATTTCCGGCTTCGCCTTCGGCATGGGCGTGGAGCGCATCACCATGCTGAAGTACGAGGTCGAGGAGATCCAGTTGTTCTACGAAGGCGACTTGCGGTTTTTGGAGCAGTTCGCATGAGAATCCTACCTGCATGGCTGCGTGAGTTCGTCAACGTCGCAGCCGACGACCGCCAACTGGCCGAAGACCTGACCTCCGCCGGGATCGCTGTTGAGTCCATTAGCGAAGAGCACGGCGAAAGCGTGTATGAGATGGACCTGACCACTAACCGCGTGGACGCTATGAACCACTACGGCGTGGCGCGCGAGGCGTCGGCAATTTATGGAGTAGAGCTGAAGAAGTTTGAGCCTAAAGTGCGAGCGCAGGGCAGGGATCCTGCGACTTCGACCAAAAGCGGGTCGCCTTTGCTCGGGATGACAACAGAGGGGGTATTTCCGATCGTCATCGAAGATCGGGAAGGTTGTGCGCGATACACGGCGCGTATCGTTCGCGAGGTGAAGATCGGGCCGTCGCCCCAGTACATAACAAAGCGGCTGGAGCTGCTGGGCTCGCGCGGCATCAACAATGTCGCTGACGCCACAAATTACGCCATCAATGAGCTCGGGCATCCCACCCACGCCTTCGACCTCGATTTACTGGACGGCGGCAAGATCATTGTGCGGCGCGCTAAAGATGGCGAGTTTCTTAAGACACTCGACGGTGTCGGCCGCACCTTGACTTCGGACGATTTGGTCATCGCCGATGCGGAGAAACCAGTCGCGCTGGCCGGAGTCATGGGCGGCTTCGACTCGATGATCACCGAGAAGACCAAGAACGTGCTGATCGAGTCGGCATGGTTCAATCCGGCGACGGTACGCAGCATGGCGAAACGTCACAGCATGCATACCGACGCCTCGCATCGCTTCGAGCGCGGAGCGGACTGGGGCATCACGCCAGTGGCTTGCGATCGCGTAGCTGAACTGGTTCTCGAAACGGCAGGAGGAGAGCTAGGGGGTGGGCGCATCGATGCCGTTGCGCGCGTGATCGAGCGGGCGCCGATTGCGCTGCGGCGCTCCGAGGTGAAGCGTATTCTCGGCATAGAGATCAGCAACCCCGAGATCGATCGAATTCTCAGCCAGCTTGGCTTTGGTGTCGCGCGTGTCAACGGCGAGTGCAGCGTGACGATTCCCACGTGGCGGCTCGATGTCGAGCGCGAAGTTGATCTGCTGGAGGAGCTGGCGCGCATTTACGGTTACAACAAATTCCCCAACACGCTTCCAACCTTCACCGGCGCCGTGGTTGCCCTGCCCGATGAGGCCAAAGATGCGCGTGTCCGCCAGACGATGCTCTCACTCGGTTACGACGAGGCGATCTCGATTACGTTCATCTCAGCCGAAGACGCGAGGACATTTGGAGGCGGAGAGCCTTTAGCACTGGCCAATCCCCTGAGCGAAGAGGCTGGCTACATGCGCAATTCGCTTGTGCCTGGCTTGCTCAACATGGTCAGCTACAACCTGAACCGCGGCTCGAGCGACGTGTGCTTGTTCGAGGCTGGAGAAGTTTTTGAGCAACTCGGCGATCGTCACCACGAACATCGCCGGCTAGCTTTTGCTGCTATCGGCAATCTCGCGCCGCACAGCGTGCATAGTGGGGCGCAGCCTACAACCTTTTTCCACATTAAGGGCGACGTCGAGCAATTGCTATCGGGCTTCGAGCATAAGAGCCTGTACTTCGACGACAAAACACCGGGTTACTTCCATCCCGGACGCTCGGCGCGGGCGGTGCTCGACGGTGAAACAGTGGCGCGCTTCGGGCAGTTGCATCCCGAGGTCGCAGCCCAGCGCAAGCTGCGACAGGACGTCTTCCTCGCCGAAGTTATGCTGGAGCGGTTGTACCAGCGCCCGCTGCGCGAACCGAAGTATCAGCGCTTCTCAAAGTTCCCTGCTGTCGGGCGCGACTTCTCGTTCTTCTTCGAGGACTCGGTTACCTTCGAACGAATTCGGTTTACCGTCGACGCGCTGGGTATCGTGGAGCTGCAGTCTTTTGTTGCGGTCGAGATCTATCGCGGTGAAAGGGACCAACCGGGCAAAACCGGCCCCACCGGGGCAGCCGGCAAGTACTCAATCTTGCTCCGTGCCGAGTTCCAGTCGCAGGAGCGTACCCTGCGAGACGACGAAGTCGCGCAGTGGTCAACGCAGATCGTCGAGGCCCTGGGAGGACTGGGCGGGGTACTGCGAACGCAATAGAGTTTTGTCAAGGCAACGGATGCGGTGATTCAACTCCGTTAACGGTGTGATTATCATCGAATTATGTTCACCCCGGAAACCCCGCACGCTCCTTCACCCTCTCCGCCTGCCACAAGTGCCGACGGTTGTGCGCGCCGATGAGCAGCAGTCCGCTGCTAATGGTCATACGAATGCCCTTCAGGAAGGGATTGTGAAAGCGTACGCTCCCCAAGTCCATCTCGCGGCATTTCTCCACGAGTTCGGCTAGCTCCTTTTGTGCTGTCAGGAAGGGCGGCAAAACCTCGTCGTTCCGGTAGCCAGCTTGCGCGGGAATGATTTTTCGAAATGCGCGAAACCTTCGCCTGGGCGGCGGCTCCATCGACTCGATGAATTTACGTGACGGCCAGCCTGCCGGACGGTAGACACTCGAGCCCGGCGATATCTGATCTTCATTGCGCTCCACCGCTTCGCGTATTACCTCAAGGTAAAGCGAATTTGTCCTCGCCAGGTGATCAATGCATTGCGCAACGCTCCACGAACGCCCATCGGGACGCCAGTTCAGCGCAGATGTCTGCAGTCCGCCAACCAGCGCCTGGGCTTCTTCGCCTTGGCGTTGAAGTTCTGCGACGTATTCGTCCGTGGTGTATTCCAGCTTCATGGCTAGCAGCCGCATTGATTCTATACAGTGTGGGGCCAAGGCACTATGCATGTTGCACACTCCGGTTCCGGCCGGCAAATTCACACATCTGAGAAGTGGCAAGGCCGCGAGGATGCACAGGCATCTGATTTATACTGCTCTCAATTCTCTACCTCGAGGTCAATCTTTCGTATGTCAACGGATACTCTGGAAGCTCCTGCCATGCAGTCCAACGCCGATTTTCATTCTCTGGAAACGAAAATTCTCAAGACGATTGAGTTGCTGAAGGTCGAACGCGCCGCCAAGGCGACCGCCGAGAAGGCTGCTGCGCGCCTGCGCGAGCAATTGACCGAGCGCGAAGAGGAACTCGACGCACTCCGCACCGAACTCGTGGGGCTACGCCGGGAGCGGGAAGAGGTACGAACCAGAGTAGAAAAGATGCTTGATCAAATTGAGACTTTGACCGCCGAAGAGTAGGCGTGATAATCGCTGAAGCGGACTGCGAGTCAAGGGCGCCGTCCGCTTAACGCGCAAGTGCAGGAGGCTAGCTTGTCACAATCCAACGGCAGCGTGCGTGTCGAAATCTACGACCAGACGTATCAGCTTCGCGGTTCCGATCCGCAGTACATCAACCAGCTAGCCGACTATGTAGACACAAAGATGAGAATCGTCGCGCAGCAGGCATCTACCGTGGACTCGCTCCGCGTCGCAGTGCTGGCCGCACTGAACATCGCCGACGAATATCTTGTGCTGAAGCGCAAGTACGATTCAATCGCCAGCGACTATCGCTCCCGCGCCGAGCAGTTAGCGGGGGCGTTGGATGAAGTCCTGGAAGAAGCGCGCCTCGCTGGCTAACTTCTGCGCTTCGGCGAAGTTCCGCCCAAACACACCACTAAGGTGTCGGCAGTCGGGCGACCGGTTTGTCGACTGCGGTTTTGAAACGAGCGATTTCGCAGGAGATACGGAGTGGCAATACCGGACTTACAGGGTGGATGGATTTCCACAGTCGGGGAACTATGCTGCCTATCTGGGTCCCATCGGCAGCGATGCAAAGTACTGGGTGTACTGGAGCGAACGAGCTCGACTTCGCTTTCCGGCAGGATCCGTCATACAGGCATCCCATGAGTCTTTTGTCGGGTTCCCTGAGCCTGGCTCACTAATCTTGATGGGATCGGGCATTCTGGGACTCGCGGCCCTTGTTCGCCGCAAACTGAACATCTGATTCGAAATTCAGAATCCGAGCAGCCGGAGCGCACGTCGCTCCGGCTTTTTATTGTTTGGCAAGGTAGTTCTCGATATTTTTCACCTGCTCGCTCCGACCGCCTTGGTTTCTGCGATAGGCTTCTTCGCGATAGGCGTCGGGCACGCCGCTGAAGCCGGATTGGGTGATGCGCAGCAGCGTGCCTGCGGGTGTTGGTTCCAGCCGAAACTCTACAAGCGTTTTTGCATTATTGAAATGGTCCGGCGAGTAGGTTGCGCGATCCAGCGATTTGGGATACGCCCAGGTGAACGAGAGAAGCCGCTGGGGTTCCATCTTGTCCTTCCTGTACAGGGCGCTTTATTCGAATTTGATTCAAATTTTTTATTTTCCGAATTGCAATTTTGTTTGCGATTTTCCTCGCTGAGCGCTTGCTATCGTGCGCCGTTTCTCGTAGTATCCGCTCAGATAGCCGGCCTGCAAAGTTGGTGTTGGTGGTAACCGTTTTTTGAACCAACATTCAATGAACAGGGAGCCCGACTCGTTTACGGTTCGGTGAGCGATGCTCCGCCATGCGGAGATGCCTAAAGAGCCGCGGAGGGTTCCCACCGTGGAAACGGGTTCATTGACGGCCCACCAGGACACGGCCCCGCGGGTCGGCTCGTTTTTCCTTCCTTCTATTCTTCCTTACTGCGTGGTCGCCTAGTAAGTCGCCTTGGTTTCACGCAGCTTGTCGTCTATGTCGATGGTCATCGTCTTGCCAAGCGATGAGACGGGCATTTTGCTAACCGTGATCGGTTTACCGTCGCGGTAATCAGTCTCCTCGATCATTCTCCTATGCACTTGAGCGACACAGTCGTAATTCCAGGGTCGCCTACGTATGGAACTTCCATACCGTCGAGCTTCGCAGTGTAAGACTGGCCGGTCGGAGTCGTCATGTTCAGAGTGCTGCCGCCTGAGGTCTTGTAGCTGAAAATCAGCACTTTGTGGGGGTGACGTCTTGCTTGGCCTCCCGCCAGGAATCCGAAATCGCGTGTGCACCTGCTGGCGTTTTTCCCATTGGAGTCTGGCTGTCCGTGCCAGTGACTGGGCCGCCACTCGGACTCAAGTACGTCTAGTTGGTCGTCAGGGTGTTACCGTCGGCTGGAGACCCTCATTTTCGACTTGACGGGGTCCTTACCTCCCTTAGTTGGCGCCCACTCAACCGCCTTATCATCCACAACCTTAATCATAAGCATGTCGAAGTACCGCTCGCCGGTGACCGGCTGCATCTGCCCGTCCGCTTTCACCTTGATTTCCGGTTTACAGGTCTTGCACTCATACATGCCATCTTTCAACAAGTAGTTATCCGGCTTTTTTGGGGAGCTTCGTTTTGCTGAGAGCCACTTCCCAGGTTCCGTCAAAATTTTCGGCCGGGCGAAACTGTACTCCAAACTCATCTGCAAGCTACAAAGAACAGGCAACTAACCGTAAGCGAGGTAATTAGAATGGGAATTTTGGTTTACGAGCGCATCCTGGGTCTGTTCTACTGCTGTGTACACCGCATTTCAACTGCCGAAAACGTTGGTAGCTCTCGCCATGGCCGACACGACTTCCAGCGCGCGTCAACGACTGCTCGACCCCATCGAGCGCAGCATTTGGGCTGATCATGGTGCTCACGTTTACAGGATCGTTTCGCGCTCTAGGTGTGGACCACGATGACGTGAAGCGCATGCTCGTAGCTGCGCTCGGATGCAATCTCGCCTGGGGCATCATCGATGCGGTGATGTATCTGATGGGGACGCTCAGCCAGCGAGGGCACAACTTGATGCTGTTGCGCTCTATCCAAACCGCGTCGCCCGAAGAAGGGCGACGGTTCATCTTGGACGCCATGTCTGATGATGTAGCGAAACTACTCACAGATGCTGAAATCGAATCGCTTCGCCTACGGTTCTTGCAGTTGCCGAGAGGCCGAGCCCATCTCCGCCTGCATAGCGATGATTTAAAGGCCGCCGCCGGAGTATTTCTGCTGGTCTTTCTCTCGACTCTTCCGGTCGTGTTGCCGTTCGTCTTTATGGTTCATCCCACGCGTTCGTTGCGCGTTTCGAACTTGATTGCGGTCATCATGTTGTTTCTTAGTGGGATGGCTTACGGCAAGTTCGCAGGCGGTCGCCCGTGGCGTGTCGGCGCGCTCATGGTGGTCGTTGGGGCATGCAATGGTGGGCCTCACGATTGCACTGGGAGGATGACAGTGGGCCGCCGCTTCCTGCCCGCTGCGTTCCTTCTCATCGTGGCATGCGCTTACGGCCAGGCGCCGTCGAAGCCGCAGCCACACAGCCCAGTGGTGCAGGCAAACACACCCGACAAAGAACCGTGGGAGTATTCGCTTACTGTCGATGGCTACGTGATCGAGGGGGAGGACGGCTTCGCTCAACCCACCTTCACAGCAGACCATAATTGGCTGCACCTGGAGGCCCGCTATAACTACGAAAACCTTCGCACCGGTTCTTTGTGGGCAGGCTATAACTTCAGTTGGGGAAAAACCTGGCAATTCGAACTGACGCCGATGATTGGCGGCGTCTTCGGGCGAACCAATGGCATCGCTCCCGGCTGCGAAGCCTCGCTGAGTTGGAAGAAGCTGACGCTCTCCATCGATAACGAATACGTCTTCGATACTACATCCAAGTCGGGTAATTTTTATTACGCTTGGCCGCAACTCACCATCGCGCCGGTGGATTGGTTTCACTTCGGCGGCGTCGCCCAGCGTACAAAGGCTTTCCAAGCGGAGATCGACGTGCAACGGGGTTTCTTTGTGGGATTCCATAAGAAAGTGGGCCCTGATCACAAACAGAAAGTCGAATTCACCACCTATATCTTCGATCCGGGATCGGACAGCACGACCGTGACCCTCGAAGTCGGCTGGAGCTTCTGAAAATCCACCGGATCTCCTCCAGCATCTACAATAGGAGTGTGTTTCCCCGTCTGATTCATATAGGCAACTTCAATCTGGCCACGTACGGCGTCATGGCCGCCCTGGGCCTGATCTTCGGCTTGTTGCTGATCGTTAAGCTGGGCCGTGAACAGGGACTCGATCCCGACAAGCTGTGGAACCTGGGTATCGTAGCCATCGTATCGGGCGTCATCGGCTCCAAGCTGCTGATGATCCTGGTTGACTTCAGTTACTACGCAGATCATCCCAGCGAGATCTTCGCACTCTCTACGTTGCAGGCGGGGGGCGTCTGGTCCGGCGGGCTGGTGCTGGCACTGCTAATGTGTATTTGGTACATGCGACGCAACCAGATGCCGGTGCTGGCAAGCTGCGACGTCTTCGCTCCAGGTCTTGCCTTGGGACACGCCTTCGGCCGCATTGGCTGCTTCGCCGCGGGCTGTTGCTGGGGACGCGAAACTCATGTCCCATGGGCTGTAACCTTCCGCAACCCGCTGGCCGCTCAGATTGTCGGCACGCCTCTCGGTATACCTCTGCATCCCACGCAGCTTTACGAGTTCGTCTTAGAGCTGGCGAACTGCATCTTTCTGGTCTGGCTACTGCGTCGCAAAAAGTTCGAAGGGGAGATCATCGGCGCATACCTGATCATCTACGGCATTGGCCGCTACTTCATCGAGTTCTTCCGTGGCGACCCCGGACGCGGCGAGCTATTCGGCTTCATGACGGACACGCAGGGAATTGCGCTCTTGCTGGTTATAGCGGGAGGCCTGCTCTGGCTCCGCCGCATGCCGTTGCGGGAAACACCGAAACTGGCCTCAGCCCGGTAAAAGCTAGAAGAGGACACGGAGCGCCATAATCCATGTCCCTCTCTCTGTTTTATTACCCGGCCTTATTGCGGAGACTGCTGTTTGTCCTTTTCAGGCTGAGTCTGAGGCGTATCTGGCGCTTGTGCCTGCGGCTTGTCTTTGGGCTCTTCTTTCTTTTTGATGGACAGCAATTCGATATCAAAGATCAGCGCCGAATTCGGTCCGATCTCCGGACTTGGACTGCGCGGCCCGTAAGCCAGATCGGCGGGAATGAAGAGCTGCCACTTCGATCCTACTGGCATGAGCTGCAACGCTTCTGTCCAGCCCTTGATCACTTGATTCACCGGGAAAGTCGCTGGCTCGCCGCGCTTGTACGAACTGTCGAATTCGGTACCATTGATCAGGGTTCCCCGGTAATTCGTCTCCACGGTGTCGGTTGCCGTGGGCTTGGGACCGTCTCCCTGTTTGATGATCTTGTATTGCAGGCCGCTAGGCAGGGTGACCACGCCCTCCCTGGTTTTGTTCGTGGCAAGGAACTGCTCACCTGCCTGCTTGTTCGCGTCGCTGATCTTCTTTTCCTCCGCTTGTTTCTTGGCGATCATTTCGTTGCGGAAGGTGGTGATGACAGCCTTGGCTTCCTCCTCCGTCATCTGTGGCTTGCTGCCCGACAGAGCGTCCTTCAGAGCGCGCGTAAGAATGGCTGGGTCAATATCGAGTGCGTCTTTCTTCATGCTCTGGCCGATATTCATGCCGATGGCATAGCTTAGCTTCTCTTTTTGTGTGGTCAGCTTCAGGGGCTGCTGAGTCGCGCTCGAAGATGCTGTCTTGGGCTTGGAGGTGGTCGTCGGTGGCTTGGTGGTTGTAGCCGGTTTTGTCGTTGTGGATGGGGTCTGCTGAGCCATGCCGCTGCCCAGAGAAAGAACGCTTGCGGCGAGCACACAAATAGCCGCACGGAATTGATTTCGCATAGACATGATTTTCGCATTGAAGCCCGCCATCGGGCAAAATTGCTAAGACCGTTGGCAATCGGCGGCTCATCGGGGCAGATGTGCTGCCACTCTGTTTCCCACTTGAAACTCGAAACTTGAAACTAATTCTCCCATGCCGAAATCACGCTTCCCTATCACCATTGCGGTTCCTGCCGAAATTGCCGGACAGCGCCTGGATCAGTTCCTGACCGCGCAACTGCCCGACATCAGCCGCGGGCGGGTACAGCAATTGCTGAAAGAAGAGAAGGCACTGCTGAATGGCCTGGCCGCGAAGCCCTCGATGAAATTGCGTGGCGGTGAAACCATCACAGTGCTGGCTGACCCGCAGCTCCCCCCGCTCCGGGCTATGGCGGAAGACATTCCGCTCGAGGTACTTTACGAAGACGCAGATCTCGCTCTCATCGACAAGCCTGCCGGCATGATGGTGCACGCTGGCGCGGGCGCCACCGACTCCGAGCGCAATCGCGGCACTCTGGTGAATGCGCTCTTGCACCGGTTCCAACAACTCTCTGCTGTAGGGGGAGAAACTCGTCCGGGTATCGTACACCGGCTCGACAAGGAAACCAGCGGCATCATCCTTATTGCACGCAATGATGCCGCGCACCGCAACCTTGCGCGCCAGTTTGCCGGACGCGCGGTAAAAAAGCGCTACGTCGGGCTCGTTCACGGCTGGCCCTCGAAACAGCGTGGCACCATTAACGCGCCCATCAGCCGCGACACCATCCGCCGCACCCGCATGACCACTCGGGGCAGCGGTGGACGCACTGCAATCACACACTACGAGGTTCGTGAGCAGCTCGAAACCGCATACGGCAAGTTCACCCTGCTCGATGTAGACATCGAAACCGGGCGCACACACCAGATCCGCGTGCACTTGGCATCAATTGGCCATCCGGTTGTCGGAGACACGCTCTACGGCGCGCCAGCCATGCTGCAGCCCGCTGCTCCAGCAGGCAGAGCGGATCGCAAATCGCCCGCCCAGAAACAGACACCGGAGTTCAGCCTGAATCGCAACTTCCTTCATGCGGCACGCATCGAATTCCGGCATCCGCGCAGCGGCCACACCCTCTCATTCGAAACGCCGCTGCCTGCAGAACTGGAGGAATTTCTCGGTATGCTGCGGTTCAGGACGCGAAAATAGTCCTCAGGACGCGAAAAATGGCCCTACCCTTGCAAGCCGTACGCATATCGGCCAGGAAGTCAGAAATTCGAATTTGCCGCACAACACTCCAGCTATCCCCAGCACTCCACTGCTCAACAAAAGCAACGTTCCTGGCTTGGGAGAAACCCCGAAGTTCGGCCCCAATACCCATAACGCGACGTGATTGATTCGATAGTGTGCATGAAGTTGAGGCCGTGATCCAGGACCCAATTCTTGCCAAGAATAATAGGGACCCATGCCGCATAAACCTGGAAACCAGAATCGTTCCACGGGTACGGATCTGCGCCGCTTACGCCCTCGGGTACGTAGTCTGCCTGGCATGGAGTGCGATCGTTCGAATCCAGTTGAAGGCAAAGTGCTGCCCATTCCCAGGAGACCCGCTCGGTGGAAAGTGAGAAACGTGAGCGGAAAATGCCGCATAGCAGCCAAGGAAATTTACTCGGATGTCCTGGTTGGCAACAAAAACTTCACCAAATGTCCAATTACCCTTGGTCCATCGCGGAATTCCTCCCAGTGCTGCAAGGTTCCACGCCTCGATTCCACAGCCAAGAACTGTCATTGACAAAGAGAGAGCCAGCAGTAGCGCAAGAAAACCAATCGCGTATTTCGTCACAACTCGTTTCTCTTTTCCAGAGAACTTGGTGAGAATATTGCTCCATGACGGCCACTTCTTCCCAATTTCAAATACGTCGGATCCTGGCTAACGAAGCACGGACAGGCCATCGCAGTTGATCACCACGACCTGCCATAGAGCTCGTCCCTTTTCCAACAGCTATAATGAACGGACAGATGCGGATCGCTTCGGTTCTTTTCCTGACCTTCTCTCTTACGTTTGCCGGCCCTGCACAGGATGCCGGTCAGCAACCTTTACCTTCAGCACCCTCGGCCGGCAAGTACCCAGCCACTCAACCGACCTCTCCGAGCAATCCGGCACTCCCTCCGGCGCCGACCCCAATGCAATCCGCGCCTGCAGCGCAAACCGGCAACTCTCCTGCGCCTCAACAAACGCCTACCGCAGCGGCGCCGGCGGCACAGCCACAGCAGACGACTCCCGCCCAGCAGCAGACTGCGCCGCCACAGCAGACGCCGCCAGCCGGCGCCAAGCCGCCCAGCGATCAAGAGGAGAAGCTCACCACCATCGTCAAGCAGGTAGACGAAGTGAACGTCGTCTTCACTGTCACTGACAAGCGCGGGAAGTTCATCAACGACCTCACCAAGAGCGATTTCCAGGTGGTCGATGACAACAAACCGGCGCAGCAGATTCGCTCATTCCGCGCCGAAACCAACCTGCCCTTACGGGTCGGCTTGCTCATTGACGCCAGCAACTCGATTCGGGACCGCTTCAAGTTCGAGCAGGAATCGGCCATCGAGTTCCTGAACCAGATCATTCACCAGCAGGACCAGGCCTTCGTTCTCGGTTTTGACACTACGCCCGAAGTCACGCAGAATTTCACCAACAATACCGAAGCGCTGGCTAAGGGAGTGCGGAAGCTGCGGCCTGGCGGTGGCACGGCGATGTACGACGCCATCTATTACGCCTGCCGCGACGAAATCATGGCCAAGGACAAAGGCAATATCGAGACCCGCCGCGCCATCATCTTATTGAGCGACGGTGACGACAACCAGAGCCGGGTGTCGCGCGAAGAGGCGGTCGAAATGGCGCAGAAGGCCGAAGTCATCATCTATACGATTTCGACCAATACCAGTGGGCAGAAGCTGAAGGGTGACAAAGTGCTGGAGCACTTCGCCGACGAAACCGGCGGGCGAGCGTTCTTCCCCTTTAAGATTCAGGACGTATCCGACGCATTTTCGCAGATTCAAGACGAGCTGCGCAGTCAGTATGCGCTGTCCTACAAGCCGGCAGACCTACAGCCGAACGGTAAATATCACAGTATTCAGATTCTGGCTGATAATAAGAAGTACAAGGTACGCTATCGCAAGGGGTACTACGCACCTTTCCGATAACATAGCCAAACATCATGCGGCCGGTCGTTCGTGCTCAACTCGATTATTACGCGGTGCTGGAAATCACGCCTGCCGCCGGTACCGCAGAGGTAAATGCGGCTTTTCGCCGGCTCGCGTGGCGCTGTCATCCTGACCGCAATCACGCACCGGGCGCGACCCTACAGTTTCAGGACATCAATGAGGCCCATCAGGTCCTGAGTGATCCAATCCGTCGTGCCGAGTATGACGACAGGTGGCATCGGCGACCGACTCGTGTGCATGTCACTCCACCGCCTGCTCGCCACCGCTATCGCCGGCGCTGGCACAGGCATACGCACCTGCGGGTTGTCATGCTCAGTATTGCAGTTGTGCTGTTTGTTTCCAGCGCCTGGGCGATGATCTTCACAGCCATGACAGCGGCCCGCTCTTCAGGATGGAGCTATACGTATGACTACCCGGCCGGCGCGGTCTCGCATGTTGCTCCCGGTTGTGGATTCTCGATGGAGATTTTTCCGGTGTCTTATATCGATCAAAACGGCCAACTGGCCACAGCATGGGAAACGGAAGTGCGGAACTGCTACGGCGGAACAACCCGGCTATCGAGTTTGAGCAATTCCCCCGCACCGACGCGGTTCGCTTTAGATTCCACTACACAGAATTAAAGGTAAGTAATCTGAACCTATCTCCTGACTCAGCCTTGAAAAGGCTTGGCTTCAGGCTGGCCGTTATTTAGACCGTCCCAAAACTTGGCATCATCCTGAGCAGAGCGCCCGCCAACTCAGTATCAGTGTGACAGCGTCGGCAGATGAGCTACTCTGACTCCATCACCAGGTAACTGAGCCCGCCCTCGCGTTCGACCTGCAGAACGATGGCGTCTCCAGAATGCACGTTCTGAAGCGCCTGTTTCAGGCTTGCGATGTCTTTAATGGGAGTGGTGTTCACGGAGTGAATGACGTCGCCGGGCTCCGGCCCCTCGCCCAGCAGCGTAGCGCTGGGTGTGCGCGCTGCCACAATTACTCCTGAACGAATGCGCAGATCAGGCAGCGACTGCTTCAGCTCGTCGTTAATCGTAATGCCCACAATGCCAAGCCGTTCGACCACATTGCCCGGACCGGTCACCATATCGGCAAAGCGCTGCGGATCGTCAGGGCGTTCGGTCACCCTGACTTCGACGGTCTGTTCCTGGCCATCCCGCAGTACGGCGATGGGCGCCATCTGCCCGATCTTGTAGCTGAAGAGGATGGTGGCAAACTCTTTCACGTCCCCTACAGGTTTGCCTCCGATACTGGTGATGACCTCGCCAACCTTGAGACCCGCCTTCTCAGCCGAGGAATCCGGAATGACGTCCTCCAGCAGCACTCCATGATTTCGCGGCAGTTTCAGTCCCTCGGCGAGGTCGGGAGTAATGGTCTTCAGATACACACCGATCTGCCCGCGATGCACATGCCCTTCCGTCCGAAGCTGGTCGTAAATATTGCGCACCACGTTGCTGGGGATCGCGAAGCCCAGCCCCTCGCTTCCGCCCGATTCCGAAAGGATGAATGTATCGATGCCGACGACATGTCCGTCCACGTCTACCAACGGCCCGCCGCTGTTTCCCGGATTGATGGGGGCGTCAGTTTGAACGAACGTCGTCGGATTGTCTTCGCTGACCTGGCGCGCGGTAGCGCTCACCACACCCATAGTCACCGAATTCTCCAGCCCTTGCGGGCTGCCGAAGGCAAACACCACCTGGCCTTGCTTCAGCTTGTCTGAGTCGGCGAGTTCCAACGCCGGTAGATCCTTGGCGTCAATCTTCAACACCGCCAAATCAGATTGCCGATCAACACCTAGGACGGTCGCGCTGACTGGGCCTGCCGGCTGCGAACCGTCGCCGACATGCATCACCAGTCCTGGCAGTCTCACGCGGATCTTGCGCGCGCCTTGTACCACATGCGCATTGGTGACAATGTATCCATCGGAGGAAAGAATCACCCCCGCACCGATTGCCTCTTGTGGTTCGAATAGGGCCGTGTCGCTGGCCTGCTTCTCAGTCTTCAGCCCGTATCCCGTGGCCACAATCTGCACCACAGATTTCGTTACCTTGGCGGTCAGTTCCTGGATGGATTCGCTGAAAAGATGTAGCGGATCGGCGCGCAACGGTGTCGTGACCGGTGCCGATTGAGCAGGCTTTTCCTTCTGTGCTGATGCACTGGCTGGTACGCACACACTCACGGCGAGTGATAGCATCACAACCGGGAAACTGCGGAAGAAACAACTCATGGGGAAAGATTTCTCGCGCGAAAGGACTGTCACGATATTACCGCAGCTCAACCTCTTAATTTACAAGACCTTCCGTTAAATCGATTCGGGGAAGGTAAGCGTCAAAGCCTGCGGAAATACTCTTTGTACGATTACAAATGAGTCAGGCTACGACTTGACACCCTGCAAATAGGTCCTGCTTCCGCGACAACAACGAGTCAGGGGACGACTTCAGTCGCGCCGAGAGACGCTCCAAATACATCAGGACTTAGCCCCTGAGGCTAGTAATCGCATCGGCTTACCTCTATCTTCACTCCGCGCCATCCAAACGTTCCGGAATCCTTACTCATCGGTTAAGGTCGATATGACTCCGCAACCCGCTCCACGAGCTTTTTCGGTTGCAGGTCGTCTCGATTGCACAAAATGATTACGGTCAGCCCTTCTTCAGGAAACCGCTCGATCACCGTGCGAAAGCCGGTAGTCGACCCGGTGTGCCAGGTCCGCTGCCGGCCCTTGTAGGCATCGAGATACCATCCGAAGCCGTATTGCGTCGCATCGCCGACTTCGGTCTTGGCTCCACCCGGAACGTTCACCGGAGTGTAGGCCGCCTGCATCTCAGCAGCGCTCAGAAGTGTGTGCGCGCGAAGCGCGCTGTCCCACTTCGCCAGGTCTCGCAGATTGGAATAGATTCCGCCGTCGCCCAGCACCGCCGAGGTCAAGCTTTGGTCAGTTTCAACCCATTTGCCATCCTTGTAGGTATATCCAAACGCACGCTGCGGTACTTCATTCTTCCCTTTTTCGTAGGCGAGTGTATTCGACATTCCCAGCGGCTCGAAGATCCTTTCGTGGAGGAATTCGGCAAATGGCTTTCCCGACACCTTCTCGACGATCATCGCCAGCATCGCATAACCGGTATTGCTATAGCGCCATTGAGTACTCGGCTGAAAGTCTGTGGTGGTCTGCTGTTCCATCAGCGCGAGTATCTGCGCATCGTGGATCTGTGGAATCTTCTTCTCATCCGCGCCAGGAAATTGCGCTGCGTAAAGATCTTCGTAGTCCTTCAATCCGGAGGTGTGATTCAGCAGGTTGCCGACGGTAATCCCGCTGCCATACGCAGGAAACTCAGGAAAGACCTTTGTGAGCGTGTCGTCGTAACTCAGCTTGTGATCATGCACCAGCAGCATGATGCAGGTCGCCGTAAATTGCTTGGTGAACGATGCCAATCGAAAATCGGTGGTTGGCGTATTCACGGCGCCAGTTTCAAGATAGGCGAGACCGTACCCGCGCTCGAATACAGGCTTGCCGTTCTTGAGCACGACCACAGCTAAACCGGGCGATTTGCCGGCTACCAGAGGCTGAAAGATCGTATCCAACTGGGTTGCCGTGGGAGTTCTATTGATTGTTTGCGCAATCACCGAAGAAGATGTGGCGGCCAGAAAAACGATGACGACCAAGCTGTCGCGCCATGCCTTCGTTGCCAATGTCATGAAATCGGAACAAGCATCACGAGTAGCGGTCCGCGACTGCCGTGGACGTGGCCGCGACCTGAGACCCAACCAGGCTGCGCTCCAGGGTTGCGGCAACGTGCTCCGGCACCATGCGCCCGCAATTTGCCAGCCGATACCATTCGCCACGCCAGTTGATCCGTCGCCCCGCATAGCTGGCGCACCAGAACACGAATCCCATTAAGTCGCGCAGCGGATACAACCACGCCAGTCGAGCGGATTGCTTATCGCGGACCACACCCCAGCCGGCCACAAGCGACAGCAACAAGCGATTCAAACATGCCGCCGCAAACAGCCCAACGCCAAGCACCCAGTGATGCAATACCCCACCCGCGACCAGCGCCATCACACCGAAAGGCATCGCAAACGTCAGTCCGGTGCCGGCGTGTCCGGCGCGGCGAGAGCAGCGCGTACTCTTCATCCACCGAATCTGGTGTTGCACCGAGCAAGCAAACTCGCGATTGATGACCACGTGGTCGATCACGTGATGCGACATCACCACCTGTAGTCCGATGCTCGCTACTTCCCTGCCCAGAATGTAGTCATCGGAGCAAAAATCAGCCAGAGGTTGAAAGCCTCCAATCGCCTCGAGCGCATCGCGCCGGATCGCCATGGTGGGCCCAAGCGCGAATTTCATTCCTTCCAGCAGGTTTGCCACGATCGCACCGGCCGTCATCTCCACGCTCATGCCGAGCGCTTCCAGCTTCGACCAGACTCCTCCGGTGGACCTGCCGCGATACAGGCAGGTCACCAATCCATTGCGCGGATCGAGCAGCGGCTGCACGACCTCAGCGACGTAGTTGGGATCGACACTCACGTCGCTGTCGCTGATGATCAGGTAATCGTGCGAGGCGTACTCATACATTCTCACCAACGAACAGACCTTGGCATTCGCTCGCCATGGTTCTCCCACTGCCACGATTTCTACCGGCACGGAGGGATAGCGCGCGCTCACACGCCGCACGACGTCCAGAGCGGGGTCATCCAGATGTCGCGCGCCAAAAATAATCTCGTAGCTGGGATATTGCTGCTCGAAGAAGCTGGTGAGGTGCTCTTCTAGTCCGGGTTCCATCCCACAGACTGGCTTCAGCAACGTCACCGGCGGAAACGACGCGTCGTTGCCCCCTGCGCGTTTCCTCTCGCGACGCAACCGGGCAGCGGCGATCGCCACCAGCACCAGGTACCCCGTACTCGTCAATAACCCTGCTGCCCCGACCAGCAGCAGCAGCCACCAAACCGTCATCCCTCACTCCCGACGCCTAACTGCTGAAGGCAGGCAGGCGCGGCCTTCGCGCCCCCTGCATCCACTAAACCCGCGACCGCTGCGCTAGTTCTTCCTTCCGATAGCGCAGGGCCGTAACTATACTGTTTACGACATTATACGGGAGTGCCTATGTCTGCGATCCAGCAACACCCTACTCTTACTGCGGAAGAACTCAGCGTCCATCCCCCAAAAAGGCTATTGTTCGGCCCCGGCCCCACGCAGGTGCATCCTCGAGTATATGAGGCCATGGCGCAGCCCGTCGTCGGACACCTCGACCCTTACTTCTTCGAGATCAGCCAGGCCAACCAGCGCATGCTTCGCCACGTGTTTGGTACCGAGAATGAGTGGACCTTCGTCATCTCGGCTACTGGCAGCGGTGGCATGGAAACCGCCATCACCAACTTTGTCGAGCCTGGCATGAAGGTCGCCGTCTTTGCCAACGGCTTCTTCTGCGACCGCATGAGCGAGATGGCCAGGCGCAACGGCGCCGAGGTCGTCCGGTTCGAGAAGCCCTGGGGAGAGGCTTTCGACGACGCTGAAGCAGCCGAGTTCATCCACCGCGAGAAGCCCAAGGTCGTGATGTACGTCACCGCCGAAACTTCCACAGGCGTCTATCAGCGGGGCGAGGCGATCTGCCAGGCGGCGCACGAGGTTGGCGCGCTGGTCATCGCCGACTGCGTCACCTCGCTCGGCGCCGTGCCTGTTCACATAGACAAGACCGACATCGACATCGCCTACAGTTGCACCCAGAAGGGGCTGAGCTGCCCTCCGGGACTGTCGCCCGTGACCGTCTCTCCTCGCGCTGCGGAGTGGCTACAGGCACGCAAGTCGGCCAACCGCTCCTGGTACTTCGACATCAAGCTCATCTCCGATTACCTGCTGGTCTCGCACCGCTATCACCACACCGCCTCCGCAACGCTTTTCTACGCCCTTCATGAGGGCTTGAGCCTCATCGAAGAGGAAGGTCTCGCCCACCGTTGGGAACGGCATCGCCAGGCGCACTGTGAGTTCGTCAAGGGTATTGGAGACCTTGGTCTGACCATGCTCGTGCCTGAGGGGTACCGCATCTGGAACCTCAACACGCCGCGCGTGCCGGAAGGTGTGGATGACACCAAAGTGCGCGCCGCGCTGCTGCACGACCATGGCATCGAGATCGCAGGAGGCTTCGGCCCGCTGGCGGGCAAGGTCTTCCGCATCGGAATAATGGGACCGCTGGCCACGCGCGACCATGTGCAGGACTTCCTCTCCAAGTTCGCCGGCGCGCTGCGCGCCGCAGGTTACAAAAGTTGAGGCGTTTAGCAGGCGTGGCCTTGAGCTAGTTGGAGGGGGAGCCTGCTGCCGAGACCCTGAGCGAGCGCAGTGAGTCGAAGCACGCTGGACGCCGAGTGATATGGAACTTAGATTTTCACCACAGAGGCACCGAGACGCTGAGGTACTCAAATCTTTTCAGTGCCTCAGTGTCTCTGTGGTTCATCCATAACTTGATGGCCGCACATCCTCTCAACACCGGAATTGTTCCCCTGCTCGTCTACGACGGCAACTGCGGTTTCTGCGCGCGCTCGGTGCAGTTCATTCTGCGATACGAACGGCGGCACGACCTGAGGTTCGTCCCTCGCGATTCGGAGCTGGGCAAAGACTTGCGCCGCCGATTCCATCTCGAAGCCGTTGAATCGATGCTCTGGATTGCCGACGGCAAAGCCGAGACCGAATCCGGCGCAGTGCTGAACGCCGCAAAATACGTCGGCGGAATCTGGGCGCTGCTCGGAGGAATTGGCTCGATTGTTCCGTCTCCGCTGCGCAATTGGGCATATCGTCTGATCGCGCGCAATCGCCGTCGACTGTCGTCAGGAATGAAGAGCTGTTTCGTCCCAACTCTGGAACAGCGCGCGCGCTTCTTGAGCTGAGCGTTGTTTTTTAGTTAGTGAACCCGCTCCTGTCCCGGCGGAGAGGCGTTGTCAATGGAAGGCGGCAGTAGCCAGTTACCAGCAGCAAGCAGCAGCCATTCGCCAGTTGAGTGGGAAGAGGAGAAAGGAGTTTCGAGTTTCTCGAGGAGTTTCGATTGGGAAGCGAATGCCATCCCTGGAACCGCAACAGCGGCACTTCGTGGGGAACCCGACGCGCTGTCCTGGCTCACGATGGCACCAGGTGAGTTTTTCTTCGAAACGGACAGCGCGAGAATAGGTTAGTGCACCGGAGCCGTGGTTGGCGATTCGGGCATAAGGATAAATTCGATGACAATTTCGTCCTTCACGCGAACGGTTCCGCCGGCGATCTTGACCGGAGTAATGCCGAAGTCGGTTTGCTTCAGTGTGACTGTGCTGGTGTACTTACCCTCACGCCAAGCAACCGGCACGGTCAGCAAGCGGCTCACGCCATGCAGCTTCAGTGTTCCGGTGACCTGGATGTGATCGGCGGATGTGGTGACAGCACTGGAAGAGAACGCGATTGCCGGGAATTGCGCGACGTCGAGAACCTTCGGACCTTTCATGGTGGCGTCGATTTGCTGCCGCTCCGAGTCACTCGTGCCCGGATCGAGCACCTTCATTTCGGAGGCGTTGAAGCTCAGCTCGACGGATTTCGCTTCAGTATCGATGTTGCCGGAGACGGGCGCCTGTATGGTGTGGTCGTGCGCCATTGCTGAAAAGAGTCCTGACTTGTAAACCTTAATCGCAACCGTGGAATGAGCTTGGTCAATCGGCACGCGCTGGGCAACTGCAACTGATGAGGATAGGAGTGATGCCAAAACCGAGATCAGCAATCTTCCGAAAGCGCCGACGCATCGCCCGTGAGACCGCGACATGACTACCTCCCTGAATCGATACGTAACCGATGGGAACGGTACTCCAGTGGGCGTGCAGACCGCAACTGCACCTGGCTTGGTTAATTCTTTGGCGCTGGGGCAGCTTCTTTGTGCGGATAGTTCTCCATCATGGCTCCCAGGACAACTGCGGCTGCGGGCAGCTTGGCGTGCTCAGGGTGATCGGCGATGTACTTCAGCACGAGTTTAGAGACTTGTCCCACGGTGACGTTAGACGCATCGAAGAGCGGGATCGCCCTCAGGTTGGAGTTGTAGGCTTGCAGCCCATCCATGACGCCGGTCAGCCAGATATTGCAAGCAGCGGCGTATTGGCTCTGTTGCCCTTGCGGCGTGGGACCACAAATGCGAGCGTATTCGATCCCCGAAGTGCGGAGCTCAGCACCAGAGCTGGATTGCCCGAAGAGAAGAGATGGTAAGCAAACTAGAACGAGATACAGAGCTGGTTTCATGAACCGAGTGTAAATCGACAAGAACGCACGGACCAATACCAAACACTCACCCCAGAAAAAGACCCACACAACCAGGTGATCACCACCGAAGTCGAGCCTCGATAAGCGACAACCTGGCGCGCTGACTGCTGCAGCAGCAGCTGGAATTACGCTGCAGATGTGACGGGTCAGCCCTCGCGGAATAAAAGTCCGCGAGACACAACAAAAATGATTTGAGCAACACAACCGAAGTGCTACGGAGGGGTCATTTGCAACATTCGCAAAGATCACATTGGCTAAAGCCACAACATCTTTTCAGCGTCTTACGGCACGACTGAAGTCGTGCCCTGCTCGTCTTCGTCGCACAAAACAGTCTCTCGCGGCTTCTAAGGTCCGGCCCTGAAGCTAATCATCCCTAACTCGTGCGATATCCGTCAGGGTGAGATCTGTGCCAATCCCAGGCGCTGGCGATGATGCTCGCCAAATTGGAGTGCTCCGGGTTCCAGCCCAGTAGAGTTCGCGCTTTGTCGGAACTGGCAACGAGCACGGCAGGGTCTCCTGGACGGCGGGGACACTCGCGAATGGGGATGGGGTGACCGGTCACTCGACGGGCGATATCGATGACTTCGCGGACCGTGAATCCGCTGCCACTGCCCAGGTTGCAGATCACGGTTTCGTTGGTTTCTAAACCTTGCAAGGCAAGCAGGTGGGCGGAGGCGAGGTCTTCAATGTGGATGTAGTCGCGAACGCAGGTACCGTCTTTGGTGGGATAGTCGGTGCCGAAGATCGAGATCTCATTACGTTGACCGAGAGGAACACGCAGGACTAGCGGTATGAGATGGCTCTCGCTGCGATGCGCTTCGCCGCAAGCGGGCGTGGCTCCAGCGGCGTTGAAGTAGCGAAGGCTGGCGTAACGGAATCCGTGAGCACGGTGCAGCCAGGCGAGCATCTGCTCGACGATGAGCTTGGACTCGCCATAGGCGTTGGTTGGCGAGAGCGGGTGGTCCTCGGGAATGGGAATAGTTTTGGGCTCTCCATAAACGGCGGCGGTCGAGGAGAACACGAAGCGGGAAACGTTGTGCTTGAGCATCGTTCGTAATAACGTAAGAGTGTTCAGCGAATTGTTTTGGAAGTAGTGCTCGGGAATCTTACCCGACTCTCCGGCTTCAATAAGGGCGGCAAAGTGCATCACGGCGTCGAATTTGTGGGAGGCGAACAGCCGGTCGAGCGTGGCTTCGTCACCGGTATCGGCTTGGATGAATTCAGCGGCGCCAGGAACGGCTTCACGCCATCCCATGATGAGGTTATCGAGGACAGCTACAGTGTGTCCCGCGCGAAGAAGGTGGTCGGCGACGACACTGCCAATGTATCCGGCACCGCCGGTAACGAGAATGCGCATGAATCTCCCCTTTGTGTGATTCGCTCTCTTCAGTTGTAGCGAGATGAGCGCGGCGGTGCAAACTCTCAGTCGCCCCGGGAAGGATGCCTAAAGGAAGTTGAAAGAGGCGTTGAAGCTGAGGTAGCGAACAAGGTGGCCAGGACGATGCCGAGCGCCAAGCCGCCGAGAAAGTCGGGACTTAGGGAAAATGCCGCGTTGGGGGCTGACTGGGACAAAGAGAGCGTGCGATTGAACGACGGTGGTAGGGCAGAAAACACAGGTTGTCACAGATGCGCCCCCAGAACCGAGTGACGGTGGCGCTGACACAGCCGGAGCATTTCGTTCTCCCTTTAGAATGTGGCGCTTTACGTAGTAAGGAGCAGTGATAGGAGTCACGCAAGGAGGTGATGGCTCACGGGAAAAAGGCTAGGCTCAAGAGGTGATGCCAGCGACAATCGTCTGCATCACTTCGCCGTCGGGCGTGAACACAGTGATGTCGGCGTCGGCCCCAGCTGCAAGAATACCCTTGCGTCTTTCGATTCCGAGCACGCGCGCCGGGTTGAAGGTTGCCATGCGAATTGCGTGCTGAAGCGAGACAGTGGCGAAATCCATCGTGTTGCGAAGTGCGCGATCCAAGGTTAGGACGCTGCCCGCGAGGCGTCCGCCGGACTCGCAGCGGCTGTTGTGCACCTGGACTTCGAGTCTACCGAGCGAGTAAGTACCGTCGGGCATGCCGGTGGCACTAATAGCATCAGTGATGAGTACGGCACGCTCGACACCTTTTGCGCGGATAAAAAGGTCAACGACCGCAGGTGCGACATGAATGCCGTCCGCGATGATGTCGGCAGTGAGACTGTTGTCGGTCAGAACGGCGCCGAGAAGTCCGGGTTGGCGGTGGTCGAGAGCACGCATGGCATTGAAGGTGTGCGTGGCGTGGCGAGCCCCCGACTGAATGCCTTTAAGGGCTCGTGGAAGGTCGGCATCAGAATGACCGAGGCTCACGCAGATGTTGCGATTGGCAGCTGCCGTGATCAAATCGAGTGCACCGTCGATTTCGGGAGCGATGGTAAGCAGATTTACATGGCCACCCGCAGCGTTCCACATGCGATCGAAAAGATCGAGCGATGCTGGCTGTAGAAGCTGAGGCGGATGAACGCCGCGTTTGGTGTGGCTGAGAAAAGGGCCTTCGAGATGAATGCCGAGCGGGCGCGCGCGCATGCCGTCTGCCGTAGCCGAGTTATTGATGGCTTGGGCGAGCGCATCGAGGGAACGCAAGGTTACATCAATGGGCGCGGTGACAGTGGTCGGGCAGTAACTGGTTACACCATGGCTGGCCATGTGCCGCTCGATCGCGGCGAGGCTTGCGTTGGTGCCTTCCATGACGTCGTGCCCAGCGCCACCGTGGATGTGGATGTCGACGAGACCTGGGGCAAGTACGGCGTTGCCAAAATCGATGATCTTGGCATTAGCGGGAGCGGACACTTCGGCGCGCTTACCTGTGGCGACGATGAGACCGTGCTCGATGAGGAGTGCGGCATCTTCGATAGTTTCGAGTGGCGTGAATAAATACCGAGCTTGAAGGAGTGTTTTCAATTGACGTCCGTTGGGCGCGAGTGCTTGTGCGGTTTTTATTGCAAGAAGAGTGTACGTCGTTGGAGGGAATTGGCCCAATATCGGATAGCAGGCGACTGTGCAGGATACATCGCAATTAGCAGCCGAGCGCTAACAATTCAAAGACGCTCCACAGCCTAATGGGGGGTGCTCCTAATGAAGGGCGTGTCATAACGGTGCAAGTTTTGGGCTACGACCCAGTATCAAGTGAACTCCTGGTTCGTATGACTCTGCTATACTGATGGTTGGCGCGATCCCGCGAAGCTCGAGCCTGCGAGCTGTGCGCTGTGCCGTCGTGAGTGCCAGACGGCCTTTCTTCAGTCGGGGAGTGGCTCAGCCTGGTAGAGCACCTGGTTCGGGACCAGGGGGTCGGAGGTTCAAATCCTCTCTCCCCGACCAATCTTTCCAACAATTTGCATCGACCTCACCCACCGCAGGATCTCGTTTTGTGTCGTAGTTTGTGTCGTAACCGGCAGATTTGTTGCCCGAACTGATACTCCCAGTCGAGAGGGCCTCCAAGGCCGCTCGTTTGACCTCAAGGCGAACATGAGAGTAATGCTCCAGCATTTCACGTGACACGTGGCCAGCAATTGCCATGATCGTAGCGTCGCTTGCTTGCGATTCCGCCAGTTCCGTGATCGCATGGTGGCGGAGATCGTGAAAACGCAGTCCCGGAACTCCGGCGGCCTTCCGCAGGCTTCTCCACGCCGACCGCCAGCTCTTCTGCGGAGTCGCAGGATCGAACCGCCCGTGCTCACAGGCAGGAAATACGTAATGATCTGGGGCTGATCCTCCTATCACCGATGCTCGACTGTATAACTCCCGCAACGCCATCAAGGCATCTGCATTAATTGGAATTACACGCTGTCCAGCTCGAGTCTTGCTCTTGCGAACGGTGATCGTTTTCGAGAGAAGGTCCACGTCGTGCCAGCGCAGAGCCTTGATCTCGCACGCTCGCATGGTGGTATTGAGCGCCAGCACCAGGGCCCACCGTGCATTCTGCCACTCCGGCTTCATAGCAGCAGTCTTTGCAAGCCGTAATTTTTCATCCAAGGTCATTGCCCGACCAATCTGCGTGTGGACTGGCAAAGGCTTTATTTCGTCCGCCAACAGGTGCCAGAGCTTCGCGCGCTTGATCACGCCTCGCAGAACCCCAAGCTCCAGGTTGATCGTCTTGTTCGCCACATTCGCCGCTTTCCTATCGGCCATGTAGGTCCTCACCATCTCCGCGGTGATGCGACTTAACTTGGTCGAGCAAAACACGGCCATGAGTGGCTTAAGGCGTTCACGCTCCGTCTGCACACTTCGAGGAGCAAGCCGAGCGATGCGTTCCGCCAAGTTCTTGGCAGCGGCCTCCTCAAAAGTCAGTTTGGAGAACTGCTGACTCACCGGGGCAAGCTTCCCTTGCGATGCCTGCGCGATTAGCGCCTTCTCCTTGGCCTGCGCCTCGCGCCAATCGGTGGTGTAGAGCGATTGGCGGAATTGCTGACCATCAACGAAGAAATGCGTGTGCCATCTCTTACCGCGTTTTACGAGCGCCATCTCTCCCCTCCTTGCCTTGATTTTTCATTTCACCTTCCCTGACTTTTTCAGGCGGTAGAGCTTCCGCATATAAGTGCGGCGCTTCGCTCTGAATTCCTCTGACGATTGGTTAAAGCGGACACGACACTTAGTGCTGCAATAGCGTTGGTCGATCCTGTGTGCAAAAAAGAACTTCCCACAATCGCAGCCCCTTACACGGTCGAGTTCATCTCGCAGCGCCAGTTGTAGTACGCACATCACAGCTTCGGTTTCGGCTATCCGTGCGCTAGTGTTGCCCTTCGACTTCCGCACCCTGTACGCAACTCGCACTGCCCCGCTGTACGGGATGATGAGCGGGGAAACCCAGTAACGTGATAACAGGCCCTCAAGATCCAGCCCGTCGCCGTGAATCGCTGACGCTAAAGCGATCAGACGTTCTCGTTCGGCTTGCGTCTTGGCTTTTCTCCACATTCCCGAACCGCCCACCGATGCGAGAAATGCTTGGTACTTTTGAAGCAACTCGATGATGCGCTTCACGCGCGACTTGCTTGGCATGTCGAGGCTGCTGCCATTCAGAACTCGCACTAGCTCTTCTGCCGTCGTTGGCGGGTAAACAGCCGCCATCGCTGTCTTGTTCATTTCAAGCGCCCGGTCGAAAGCTGTTCTCGGAGGATAGAACTCCGACATACGTCTTTTTGCCATTATTGCCGCATAGATTGCTGAGCGGTCGCGGTCGCACACAATCTATACTAATCTTACGACATACGTGTAAGTCTTACAAGCGTGGTCGTACTTAAAGTGAGGTGAAGAGAATGGGGCCAAAAGCTTTGGAGACACTTTACTCAGTCGAGGCGGCATCCCAGAAGCTTGGGGGCGTGTCCAGGTTCACGATTTACGCATGGCTCAGCAAGGGCATTCTGGAGCGCACCCGAGTGGGCGGGCGAGTCATGATCCGTGAGTCTTCGCTTTTGAAGCTGCTTGAACAAAGCAGCAAGCAGGAAGCAGGTCGCGGAAAGAGTAGGGACCCTCATGCAAAATGAGCCGCAAAGGACAAACCCTATTCCTAAGCTATTGAATCTTAGCGAAGTTGCGGAGGTCATGTCTCTGTCTCCCCACACGATTCGGGCGTTCGTGAGGAAAGGCAGGCTGCGGCCTATTAGACTGTGCCGCCGCTTGCTCTTCCACCCGGATGAGATCAGTCGGTTTCTCTCGGAGTCGAAGTGAAGGTGATCGATGCGACGCTTGCCCGCCGAGATAAGGCGATGGCCGCGATGCGTTCCCTTCAAGAATCGTTGCAAGAGCTGCTGTTCATGAAGGCGCTAGTTTGGCTTGTTTCTGCCAACGGTAAAGATGAGAAATGCGAAAATGCGTACCATTTCGCGGGTTGCAGCGTCCGCTACAAATGGCGAAGGCTGAGAGGGCAGCAAGAGATGCCACTCACAAATCTCGGTGAACGCCAGCCCGCCACACTTGAATTTGGCAAGGTGCTGGGAGAAGACGGCATCCACGCCGTCGCAGGCGAGCCGCTGGTTTGGGCCGGATTCCAACATTGGAATCGGTGAGTTTCCAACGTGAATGGGCACCCAGATCTCGAGTACATCAAGACGAGAATACCCATCACAACGATTGCTCGCGACCTGGGCTTGTGCGTGAAGGGCTACAAGGCGCGATGCTGGCGACCAGAGAACCATCGAAACAGCGATTTCAACCCCTCTGTCGGCTTCCAGAAGGCAGAGAACCGATACCGCTGTTTTGTGTGTGACGCCCACTCGGGATCAAACATCGACCTTGTGATGGCGGTACTCGACGTAGACATGCGCGAGGCAGTGCGTTGGATTTGCGGGCGATGTGACGTTCCTTCAGTGTCCACAGGTCGCCACCAATCCAGTTCTGAGCGATGGAGTCCGCACTTTCGTGTCGGCGTGTCGGGTTTTGACCTGATGGAGACAATCATCCGAAGCGGCCTTTGGAAAGATTTCAGCCCTTCGGAAAGGGCGATTCTTCCAGTCCTGCTCGATTACGCGGACCGTTCAAACGGACTCGCGACAATCTCTTACCGGGGGATCATGCGATACGCGGGAATTGGCAGTCCAACCACAGTCTCCAAAGCGCTAAGACGGTTTGAGAACATTTACATCCTGAAGATCTTTCGCGGGAAAGACTCGGGGCTTCGCGCCATTAACGCCTATTGCGTCTCAGCGGACGATCCGCGATTCCAGGAAATCGTGACCGAGATTTGCAGGAAGCAGCGAGAAGAGATTGAGATTGAACGGCAGTTGAGAGAAGAAGCAAGAAACGCGCGGAAGAGCTACCTGTATAGGTAATACTCTGTCCAATCAGTGTAGTGCTGTCTCTGATGTCGCTACACGTTAAGGTGTATCGTGCAAACTCGCTCGTTGCATTTCTCAGAATGAATATTTCCAACGTTGGAAACAAGCCCGTCGCCGCCCGCACGCAAACGTATATAGGACAATTCCGGAAAATCCCCGAACAATTCCCGCGCGAGAGAATTTCCTCGAAATATCCCCCCGAGAAAATCGGCCGCGAATCGCCCGCGAATCGCCCGCGAATATTTTTCGAGGATCCGGAATAAACGAATACCGCGGATAATCTGGATAATCCCCCTCGCCAGGACCGCGGCCGCGAATTGCGCGCGAATCTGGGGCGAATATTTTTCGAGAGGAATATTTTTAATTGCGAGGTGCGCGGGGCGGGTGAAGCCGGGCATCCTACCATTCCCGGACAATTCTGGTATTTCGGATCACCGGAGCGTTGCGGAGTCGCTCTTACAGTGCAGATAAGTTGTCTTGAAATTCCAACGTTGGAAGCGGATTGTCATAGCCTTGCGTTCTAACAGTCCCGAGGCGCGCTATAACTCGAAAGCAATAAGTAGTTCGCCCTGTAAGCAGTACACTGGCGCATTCACACACCGTCAGCCGAGCTTGCCGGGAAGGGTACGGAGCCAGGGCTGGTTCAACACTCTGGGCGACCCGGCGGGGCGGGCCTCTGGTTGTGCCTCCGTCTTCCGCGCCATAGTCGTAGGGGGCACGGCAACGGAGCCCCTGGGGTGTGGGGTCGGCAAAAAACCGGTAATTTGGAAGAATAGCCGACGGTCGCGAATCCCCTTGTCGGCGAGCGCGTTCTTGACCAGCGCCCCGGTCACTCTGGGCAAGCTGCCATAAAGTTGGATCTGCGTCTTCATCACAGAAATCTTCACCATCCAGTCCACGGCGAGCGTGAGCAGCCGCTTGGGGTCCACTCCAGCGGCGACAACGATTTCGTCAATGGAAAGGTATTCCAGATCGGCAAACGGAACTGAGTCGTACTTCTGGAGGAAGGCGCGGGCGGACTCGTCCTCCTGCGAGAAACGAAGGGCTTCGATGACGCTTTCGACCCCACCCTCGACGCACTCGAGAATTGGAGCGATTCTCGGCACGCCCCGCATCTGCTCAGAAGTGATTCCAAGGCGCTTACGGGCATCCTCAGCGGGATCCTTTGCGATTTCAAGCGTCAAATGAACCTTTTGCCGTTTCGCCATAGCTTGATTGAACTCCACCAGCGGATGGCAGCCCTGTTTCCGGTATTTCCGCTGACAATGCACTCCACCTTTGATGCGCCGCATCCGCTTGCCCCAGGCAGAGCTGGGCGGGTGGAGAGTCAATCGGCGGGCAACTCCCACCAAGACGGCGCGCCGCCATGCGGGAAGATTTCCGGTCCACCTTTCGCAAAGCCGCCTAAACTCTGCCTCCGCCTTCAGGCGCTGAGGCAGCGGCAAATCCTCGAAGGGGTTAGTTCCTCTGGGCTTGCGCGGGCCGCGCCGGCGGAACATGCCAGGGTTACACTCTTGGGGCTCAAGCTGGGAGATCAGCAGCGGGACGAGGTTGCCTTCTGCGGCGCAGCGTTGCTTGAAGGACTGCCACAGCCGATCACTGAGCAGCGGCGCTCCAGAATCGGGCAGATCTCCGAGCACGTGCTGCTTAATGGGTGCGCCCCTGTATTTCAGGCGCTCCCAAAACCTCTCGTCGATACCCAACGGCTCGGTATTCACGAGGCCATCGTAGCATCACGCTCCATATTCTTGACTTCTTCGCGTCCGTTAGACTCAAACTGCACCCATGCGAGTCGGCGTCATTTCCGACACTCACCGGCTTCTTCGCCCCGAAGCTATCGTCGCCATGCGCGGCTTCGATCACATCCTCCACGCGGGCGACATCGGCGATCCTGCCATACTTGACCTGCTTCGCCGGTTGGCTCCGCTGACGGCGATTCGCGGCAATATAGATCGCAGCGGCCGGTGCGCTCAGCTACCAGCCACTGAGTGGATCGAACTAGCGGGACACAAGCTCTACATGCTTCACGACATCAACGAACTCGACCTCAACCCCGTCGCCGCTGGGATTGCAGCCATCATTAGCGGACACTCTCATAGACCAAGCATCCGCTGGCGCGAGGGAGTTCTCTACTTCAATCCTGGTAGCGCGGGGCCACGCCGATTCAAGCTGCCCATCTCGGTCGGAAGTCTTGAGATAGATGGCAGAGGAATAGAACCCAGGATAGTGAACATCGGCTGAGGAGCGTCGAAACCGCGCGTCCAACCATTTCCGGACAATTCTTGCAGCATTTCGAGGACTGGAGCGTTGCGGGCTCGCTCCAACACTGCGGATGAGTTGTTTTTCCAATGTTGGAAAAAGAACCACATGGCCCGGCGCTCTAAGAGTGCCCGAAATGCCGCATCCGACTGATCCCGGGCAATTCCGAGGCTGCGCCGTTCGAAGTTCCGGAGGGCCTTAACGGCCAGCCACTTCTACGCGTAGCCGACTATGCGTCAAAGTGGGTTTGTAAACACTGCCCCGTTAATGGCAGGTAATCGACGCGGACTGGTTCAGCTCCTTGGATTCTGTGAGGTTACACGGCACTGACGAAGGTTGCCATGGCACGGCGACTGGCGGTTTGTCTGTACTGGATGATGCGCCAAGGATGGGATTATCAGCAGTGGGTCGAGTTCGGTTCGCACGTGGAACAGCCCGGAAATCGCCATGGTGTGCGGTAAACATCGAGAATCATTGAGTGGGCGTTCCGCTCCTCCTCAGCGAGGAGTTCGAACTGGTAATCATGATCGGAGTAGCGAAGCGAAGAGATGCTCGGGTCGGACCGAGTCTGACCTGAGAGGATTAAAGGCGAGCCGTCTGAACAGTGTGACTATCGTCAAAGTGAAAGCTGTTCTGGAAATGGTTGGAATGGGTGGCAAAGAGGCCAATCAGAAGAATCGTCCACAACAACGCGATCCAGCGCGGCGAGATTCGCGCGGTTGCCGGGTTCCGTGGCGGACGCAATTTCACCATTGTTGCGGCAGCTTTCATGAAAGTTAGGTTATACACCAGCAGTCGGATGAGGGAAGAATCTGATAAGGCCAGGCAATTTGAATGTGCATGCAGTCACACCTGCTATGCGAGAAAAGTAATCGGTTGAGCCGCCCCCGTACCCGAAAGCGGTAAGGGCAACTCGCGCTTACTTGCGATAAATCAGTGTCACTCGTGATCTGAACAGATATCGGGTTGTGAGTGAAATGGGGATTTGTACGCCCTAATCGGACAAGCGTCCACTCCAAGTCTAAGGAGGGCTTTGTTACAGGCTCTTATTTTCCCCGAATTTATTTTTCCCGATTTTTCCATTTTCCTATTTTTTGCTATTTCCATTTTTTGCGCACAGCCGAGTTTTGGGGTGCCTTATGGCATAACGTCGCCGCAACTGCGGAGAGGCTCTCCGTGCCACTCACCGACTGCGGCTATGTCTGCGATCTTTGAAGGTAACGCCTTTAACATCGAGGAGTTTGTGTGGGCATATACCTTGAGAGATTGGCCACAATGACTTAGATGACCGGGTCGCGAATGACCAGCGTGCTCCGCCAGTCGGCGGTTTACTGTTGCGCTGCCACCGATGAAAGATGAGTAAGAAGCGCCCTCGCCTGCTCCGAATCGCCGGTTTTCAAGTCCGCCGACTGCTGCAGATACTTCTCAGCCGTCACTCGATCGCCAAGCTTAAGCGCAATCTCACCCGCGTGTCGGATGAGCTTGGCATCGCGAATACCCACCGCTAGGGCTGCCTGAATCTGTTTGCGCGCCTCTTGATCCTGGCCGTTCGCGTGAAGCGCCCAGGCGTAGGAATCCAGCGTATAGACGTCGTGCCGGCGGGCGACCTCTCTCTCCGCGACCTCAAGCGCCTTGAGCGGTTGGTGCGCGTGGTCCGCATAGTAAAAGGTCAGCTCCCGATTCGAATTGTCCGCGCGATTGGTCTCGAGTAGCGATTTCTGCTCGAACTCGGCGAACGCCTTCTTCGCCTCTTCGCCCCGCCCCGCCCACTGTAGCGCTTCCGCAACGTCAAAGAGATTTTCGGCATGGGGCGCAGCTTGATAGCGCTGCTGCAGCAATTGAACGGCTTCGTCATAGCGCTTCTGCGCGATTCTCACTTTAGCCAGATTTCCCAGCGCGTAGTGATAGCCGGGGAACAGCGCAAGCGCTTGCTGGAGGTTCTGTTCCGCGTCGGCAAGTCTTCCGACCGAGAACTGAAGATGCGCCATCTGCGTAAGAATCCATCCGGCATCTTCCACCTCGCTGGGGCTAATGGATGCAAGGGCCATGTTCATCAGTTCGAGAGCGCCATCCACGTCTCCGAACAACTCGCGCAGGTATGCGGCACGAGTGACGCCGGGTGAATTCCCCGGGCGGAGGTTCAGCATGAGTTGGGCTGATTTTTCGGCGTCGTCATAGTTCCCCAGTTCAACATTTGCGTCAGTGAGGAATCCGTACACCATCACGTCATCCGGCATTCTCTTGTTGAGCTTGAGCGCTTCTTCGCGGGCTGCGGCGAACTCATGTCTGCCCAAGAGGAGCCAGACTTGGATCCTTCTTCCGTCGAAATTGTCGGGTGAGATCTCAAACGCCTTCTTCAACGTGTCTTCGGCGTCAGCATAGAACTTGACATCCGAGGTCTCGCGCGCACGGCGAGACAGCGCCAGTGCTAGTGCGTTGTAGGCTTCGTAGTTCTTTGGATTCGTCTCGATCAGCCGCCGTGCCTGCACCATGCTCTGTTCCGCGGGAGAAGATTTTGATTCAGTAGATGGGCTGCTCGTTTGCGCAAATATCGGCGTGACAGCCGAGAGCAGGAGAAGCAACAGGACCAGTCTTTTCATCGTTTCCTCGATTCTGGAATTTAGTAGTGGCCGCCTCACTAAAGAAGCGGCCACAAGCATGTGCACTACTTCACCGGGCAGATACCGCTCGGCTGCCCCGAGCAGCCCAGTTGGCCTGGACCGGTGTGGTGACTGTTGCGCCCGCTGTTGGCGGGGTTAACGTAGGGAAACGTTGTTCTAACCCCGTCTCCCTTGGTGTTGACGCCGTCGCCAAGGGCAGCGCCAAACTTGTTGGGATCGACCAGGATGCCGGCTACTGCGCGCGAAGCAATGTCCACGACGTCGTCGATCGGCCTGCGTCCTTGCGGGAATCCGGCCAGGTCACCAGCCAGGAAGCCGAGCCGCTTCTGGCTGCCGACCGGAGTCGGGGGAATCCCGGTGTTTAGGCGCAGCAGGTCAGCAATCGGACCGGCATCCTTCGGACCGCATCCGGGGCAGATGGGCGCCATGTACTGCACCAGCGGGAGCAGGTCGGTACGCGGCGCCGGAGGAATCGGAATGTTCAGGATCGAAGAGTAGAGATGCGCCAGCAGTGGATCGAGGAAGAAGCTGGCGAACTGGCTATCGTTCGCGGGATCGGAGACGCTGAACAGATCCTTGGAGCCGGTCCCAATGATCAGTTCGTTGATCAGCGAATTCCCTTCGCGGTTCACTTGCTGCCACGAACCTTCTCCGCTGACTCCTCCATTGCTCCGGCGGACTGTGATCCTTTGGCGATCGGTTTCACCGTAAGTTCCGATCACCGCCTGTTTCTCACCGGCGCTATGAATCTGCCCATCTACGGTCAGCATGGTGATGGGAACTTCCAGCACGATCGAGTTAACGTTGAAGCCCGCTACTGCGTCCGGGGCGTAGTTGTGCGTGTCGTCCGCATCTTCGGCTGGGCTGAGAATTCCTCCCACGTTCATACGGAAGTTGAGGGAATCAAAGGCCGCGCCAAGATCGATGTAGAAGGGGTCGTCGACCGTTCCGGCAAACACCCGAACACCGTTGCCGAGATCGTAAATACCCTGATGAAACAGGTCCTGATATTTGGGCATGGTGAGCGGTCCAACATTGGAAGGCACCGCGAACAGCGTTCTTCCACCCGTTAGGTCTGTGGCGACGCCATTCTTGATCATGGTGACGGTGTAGGTCTGCCGCAGGCTCAAGCCTTCCGAGCCAGGGCCATCCAGAGACGTAATCTGAGGAACCCCTCCGATACCTCCCACAAATCCGGTGAAGACTCCCGGTTGGCGGATTTCCGTCTTAAAGCGAAAAACGAACTGGATGTCGGCTTTTCCGCTCTGATTGTTATCCACGTTCATGACGTAGCGAACGTTGGGATCGAGAGGAAAATAGTTGGGACCGTTCGACGGCTCAAGAAATCCGTCGACATTCAGAATCATGGTGACGCGATCAGGGTGGTCGTAGCTGACGAACGCGTACCAGTCCGTGACGTCTGCGCTGTGATCGAGCGCTGAGATTGGCGCTTCACGGTGGCTGGATGCAAACATGCTGGAAGGAACCAGCATGCTGATCAACATCAGCATCAGCCATGCAAAGCGCGCGTGTACTCTGTGTAGCAGCATGGTGCTCCTTAAGAAGTGAAATTTGCCCGGCTGTAATCCGAGTTCGATGGTTACTACGCTCTGGACCGAGGTTTTGGATTTTCCGTTCGCCCTCGTTCGCTGTTGCTCTGGCAGAAGGAGCGTTGTGGGACTAAATGTTCCGATCAACAAATCCAACTAGACACGTCGTCTCGTAGTTCTTGGTGGAGCAGACCGAATGCATGAGGCAAGTGACGCGAATGAGATACACATCCCGTGCGGTATCCATCCTCAGCACGAGCATCGGCGCGAACATTTGATTGAATGTCTCTTTCAATGGCTTGCGATTCCTCGTTGTGAGGACATTGGAGTGGCTTATTGCACTTCACTCGCCGGTGAGGAAGACTCCTCAGGATCTCCAGATCCGGATCAGGCCTTCAGCCGTAGCACTTTAAAAGAGCACAAGGGTCGCAGTCCGGGAAGTCAGGAATCTGCCTAAGATCCGAAGTGATCGTCTCTCACGGGAAATTAGAGGTCGCGCGCCAGAGGCAGTCTTCACCGACAGAACTCAAGGCGTAGAATCCCTGGACTCCAAAGCAGCGTGCTTGCCGACAGAACCCGCGGTTACGCGTAAACTTGGTCGCGCTGCGAAGTGAGTAATAACAGTAGGCAACCGGACTCTGAAAATGTCTCTTGGTGAACGGTGTCAGGTTCGGCGCGGCAATAGTCGCCAGCGCGCATCAAGACTCCGTGGACATTGAGGTCTCCCTCCAACACCATCAATTCCTCCACATCGGCGTGACGATGACTGGGGTATCGCGTACCCGCCTCGACGCGAACCAATGCGGTGTTGTAGTGGCGCTCCTCGTCCACGAACAGCAACTTGCGCCAGATTCCCGGTATGACTTCTTCCCAAGACATATCGAATGGCCGCGCGATTAGCAGTCCTGGCTCCCGGAGCAGCACTCCTTGAGGCATCAAGGTGGAAAGGGACGTACTGTTAGTCGCCGATCCTGTTTCCCGATCCAATGATGCCAAGAGGCGTTCACGCGTCCCGGACGAAGGCTCTGCGGGAGCGGCGGAAAGCGAAAGTTCTTCAACGACGCCGCTCAGCTTGCGGACTTCCTCCTCACAAACCGTGCAGCCGTCCTGCAAGTGCTGTTCGAACCGGGCCTTCTCGTCGCCGTCCAGTGAACCAAGAGCGTAAAGTGCCGCCAAAGCCTGAGTTTCTTCAGAATGTTCCATCTGCTTCCACGTCATAGTTCCTCCTGATAACGGAGCAACGACTTGCGCAGGCGGATCATACCCAAACGCACGCGCGTCTTGATCGTGCCCAGCGGTTGCCCAAGCGAATTCGCCATCTCCTGTTGGGACAAACCAGAGAAGAATGCCAGTTCAATGACTTCGCGCTGGTCGGGCGGGAGATCTTGCAAACATCGTTGAACAAAGACGCGGCGTTGAGAAATCGCGCTGTTTCTCTCCGGGTCCGGTGACGGATCGGCAATCACGTCGGTGGTTTCAAGCGGATCCTGTTGTAGACTCGCACGGGTTGTCCGTGAGCGAAGGGCGTCGATGGCGCGGCTGCGCGCTATGGTGAGCAACCATCCCAGCGGAGTTCCTTTGTTCATTGAGTACGTCGCGCCCTTACGCCATACGTGCAGATACACATCCAGCAGGACATCTTCTGCGATGGCCCGGTCCTGGAGAATTCGCAGAATCAGGCCAAATACCACGCGGCTCGTGCCGTCATACAACCGGGCTAAAGCCGTCTGGTCGCCGTTTGCGGCGAGATGAATCCATTCCCCCCAGTCGGCGTTTGGCGGATGAACGGGCAGCCGAAAGTTAGGAGCAGCCACGGAATACACCCTACTCAAAACAATACGAGTCTCAGCTCTCCTTCGGATTCATGAGCGCAGTGATCTTGCCAAAAAAGATATGTCTTTGCAATTCGAACACTTGCGGAATCCGGCCAAGTCACTTCCCTCGTATTTAGCAACAAGGGGCAAATCCTCTTGACGACTGCACATGCAACGGCGCTTCCCTCCGATACCGCATTGGTGTCGGCGCTGGGCGATGGGGATCAGCACGCCATGGGATTGCTCTACGACCGCTACTCGCCGATCGTCTATTCCGTCGCTTTACGCGTATTGGGGGACGCAGCCGCGGCAGAAGATGTGCTCCAGGAGGTGTTCATGCAGTTATGGCGTAACCCTCGAGCCTTCAATTCCAGTCGCGGCGCCCTCGGCGCCTGGCTGGGTGTCATCACGCGCAATCGCGCCATTGACTGCCTTCGTAGGCGTCGCCCCGAAACGCACATCGATGACGTAGTGGTTTCCGTTGAACCAGATCTCGCGTCGGAAGCCGAGCGCGCGCGAACAATCGCGAAGATACGCACCACGCTCAGCAGTATGCCAGTCGGTCAGAGAATCGCCTTGGAGATGGCGTATTTTGAAGGCTTGACCCACAGCGAGATTGCCAGCAAAACCGGAGAGTCGCTGGGGACCATCAAAACTCGAATTCGTTCTGGACTACTAGCCCTGAGGGGCGCCTTGGCTCAATGACTGGGCATGAACAATACGCTGAGGATTTGACTCTTCACGCTTTAGGTGTGCTTGATAAGGAGGACATCCACACCCTCGAAGAGCACATTAGCAGCTGTTCCTCCTGCCGGCGTGAGCTGTTGCGGTTGCAAGATGATGCGGCGTGGTTGGCACTGTCAACCGTCGGACCTGTGCCTCCCGCCAGAGCACGCAAGAGGCTGCTCGAATCCATCGCTCGCGAGCCGCGAATCCCACGCATTGTTCAGAAGAGGGCGTTCTGGGCGATGGCTATACCGTACGGTTTGGCCGCTGCACTGGCGCTCTTGACGGTGTTCTTCCGGAGCGAAATCGTCGATCTGCGGCGCAGGATGACTAATCTCCAGAGTAGTTATTCAGCACAACAACATGAACTCACGCAGGCGAGAGACCTAGTCAATACGTTTACGTCTGCCGAAGCGAAGCACATCACGCTCGTAGCAGCGAATGCATCCCCACAACCTCAGGCCAAAGCTTTCTACTTGTGGACGACAGGCCGCCTCGTCTTCCTAGCAAGCAACATGGCACCCGTTTCTACAGCTCGGGCTTATGAGCTGTGGCTAATTCCAGAAACAGGGGCTCCCATTCCCGCTGGCACGTTCAAGCCGGACGCACACGGCAGCGCAGTCATCGTGAACCCGCCTTTACCGAGAGGCGTGGAGGCCAAGGCATTCGCCGTAACCATCGAACCGGAAGCTGGATCAGCCGCGCCCACGACCCAGCCCATCATGATCGGCGCTGGCGAATAGCCTTCCTGGGGAAACTGCGCCTTCTTACCAGCTATGCGCGCTGGTGTCAGACACCGGCGCGCACACAGCAATATCGACGGGTACGACGACAGCTTACTCTGATGCTGTGCAGGGCCGCCTCCCCAGATGCCAGCCAAAAGTCGACTTTGAGAAGTTCAGACTCACAGACCCCGAATTTGGAAACATTGTCCTAGGAGTGTCTGGCTCATGTTTCCTGCCATCCCGGTACATCAGTGATCGATAGATGAGCGGCACGTATGGGTATCCGCGGCGGGGACCGAATCCGCCATCGGTGTCGCTGAATTCGCCAAACGCTATTACGGACAATTATCGGAAAACCCTGAAAACCCCTCCCACGACGGCGGCACGGCGCTAAATATCCCCTCGGCGGATCGTAGGCCGATGGTCCGCGAATCCCAGCGAAGGTATTTTTAGTCGCGTGGAAAAATGCCTGGGAAGATTCGCTGGGACAAACCAGTGTCAGACTACCGGGAAGGTTATCGGCGCGTGGCTCCTAGGTCAGCGTGGCGCGATTGCTGCGCCGATGATTTGCGAATTGCCTGGAAATTGCGCGCGAATTTATTTTCTCGCGGAGGGCTCTAACGTGTGTCGACGCAATCGCGAGCGGTATTACGGACAATTCCTGCCAATGGCTAGGACATCGCTGGCGCGGAGCTCGTAGCGCGTGCCGACGCCGCGAGGCTGCGCGGGTGGGGGTCGTCCGCTATTCCCCAGCGAATCGGTTGCGAGTGTCCGAATAACGGATTATCGCCAATCACGCGACAAGGCTCGGAGAATTTTACGCACATCGCCGGGTAGTGGTAGACAGACGCCCAAGGGCACAGACGCGTCCTAGGGCATCCTGGCGCGATTTTCGCGGATGAATTGCGCGAAGAGGATGTGGGGCCTTGGAAGCCGCCCGCCTCACCATTCCCGGACAATTCTGGGGAATTTCGGGGCACCGGAGCCGTGCGGAGGCCCCCTAACACTGCGGATGAGTTGTTTTGAAATTCCAACGTTGGAAAGGCAGTACATTGCAACGCCGTCGAAGCTATGCATATGGCGATTGCCGAACAATTCCAAGCATCGTGGAGCGCGGTTCGAAGTTTCGGTGCCAACCGGTTC
>Ga0306923_10000130_pt1 | contig 50847 bp, 38 predicted proteins | sample sta12Can44000108_FD_203841 | JGI IMG/M metagenome (GOLD analysis project Ga0306923, IMG submission 203841) | Lab enrichment of tropical soil microbial communities from Luquillo Experimental Forest, Puerto Rico - statanox.12C.anox.44.000.108 (v2)... | ecosystem: Environmental > Terrestrial >... | reverse complement strand
TCTACCGCGCCAATGATACCGGCGGGATCATTCCCTGGTCTTGCGAGAACGAGGCGGAGGCCCACCAGATCGCCGGCGCATATTGCGCGCGCTGGAACAAATTTCACCGCATTACCAGCGTGCATCGGCGATACGGCGACTACATCGCCTTCAATTGCCTGTGGTCGCCCTACAAAAATCCTTATGCGCTCCCGCCGGTGCATACCCGAGCGAGCTGTGCACGCCCCTGGCCGCTGGTGAAGGCGCTCGACTGAGCGGCCCCGCCGCAGGCTGCATGGGACGCGGCGACTTACGGGAGTTCCGCGCGCCGGAATCCCTCACATGGCGCTCCAGCTGACGTTTTGACGCAGCAAAATCTCCCGCACCGACTCGACGAGCTTCTCCTCTGCAACCGAGACCTGTGCCGGCCGGCTCTCACGCCATTCCTCATGCGAGGCAATCGCGGCAGCTGCCCTGGCACCGGCGATCAGATCCTTGATCTGCACCTCGCCTCTCGCCTTCTCGTCGGCGCCCTGGATCACCACGCAGGGCGAGCCGCGCCGGTCCGCATATTTGAGCTGGGCACCCATTTTTCCCGTACCGAGATAGAGCTCGGCACGGATGTCGGCATTGCGCAGCGCGGCGACCATCCTCTGATAGTCGGCAATGCGCTCCCGATCGAACACCGTCACCACCACCGGGCCCGGCTGCGGTCGGCTCGGGATCGTGCCGAGATGGGCGAGCGCCGCCATCAGCCGCGACACGCCGATGGAGAAGCCCGTCGCCGGCACCGGGTCGCCGCGAAAGCGCGCGACCAGCCCGTCGTAGCGCCCGCCGCCACCAACCGAACCAAAACGGATTGACCTTCCCGCCTCGTCCTTGGTCTCGAATGTCAGCTCGATCTCGAAAACAGGCCCGGTGTAGTACTCAAGACCACGAACCACGGTTTGATGCACCAGCACACGATCGGCTCCATAGCCCGCGCTCTCGAGAAGCCGCTTGATTTCAAGAAGCTCTCGGCTGCCTTCTTTGAAGCTTTCATTTGCATGCAATTCGTCCCAGTTCCGAGGCAGCGAGAAAACAACATCATCCGACAAACCTGCCGTCGGTTCGTGGGGTGCAACAAATTCAAGAAGAGCTTTGGCTGACTTTTGATCCAGCCCGGCTCCTTTTGTAAAATCCCCGCTCTCGTCCTTGCGCCCTTCGCCCAGCAATTGACGCACGCCTTCGACGCCCAGGCGGTCCAGCTTGTCGATTGCCCGCAGCACGGTCAGGCGCTTGCCGGCATTGGCCTCACCGCCCAACCCGATCGCTTCCAGCACCCCATCGAGCACCTTGCGGCTGTTTACTTTCACTACGTAAGCGCCACGCCCGATGCCGAGCGCTTCCATGGTGTCCGCGGCCATCATGCAGATTTCAGCGTCGGCGGCGGGCGAAGCGGAGCCCACCGTGTCGGCATCGAACTGCATGAACTGACGGTAGCGGCCGGGGCCCGGCTTCTCGTTGCGGAACACCCAGCCGACGCGATAGCTCCGATACGGCTTCGGCAGCGCATCGAAATTCTCGGCCACGTAGCGCGCGAGCGGGGCGGTCAGATCGTAACGCAGCGAGAGCCACTGCTGGTCGTCATCCTGGAAGGAGAACACACCCTCGTTCGGGCGGTCCTGGTCGGGCAGAAATTTACCCAGCGCGTCGGTATACTCGATGGCCGGTGTCTCCACCGACTCAAAGCCATAGCGCTCGTAAATACGGCGAATGCGATCGAGCATGCCCCGCGTGGCTGCAATCTCGGCCGGGCCACGATCGGCGAGGCCGCGCGGCAGGCGCGCCTTGAGCTTGTTGGTTTTGTCTGATTTGTCGGTCATTATCGCGCCAGGTCAATCGCGCCACGTCATGACCCGGCGCTAGGTAGCAGCCGCTTTGCGCAGCGGCAAGGGAAGCAGCATGCCATCAGCATCCATCGGTAGAGCGACCGCCGTTCCCAACGATCTCGAAGCTTATTGGATGGGGTTCACGCCCAACCGCGCGTTCAAGGCTTCGCCGAGGCTCATATCGCGGGCGAAGGACATGCACTACTACACGCCCGACGGTCGCGCGGTGCTCGACGGCACTGCCGGGCTGTGGTGCACCAATGCCGGCCACAACCGCGAGCCGATCGTGGCGGCGATCCGCGCGCAGGCGGCGGAGCTCGATTACGCACCGGCCTTCCAGTTCTCGCATCCGAAGGCGTTCGAGCTCGCCAGCCGCGTCGCGGTGCTCGCTCCGGGCGACCTGGACCGTGTATTTTTCTGCAATTCGGGATCCGAGGCGATCGACACGGCGCTCAAGATCGCGCTCGCGTTTCACAACGTACGCGGAGAAGGGGCCCGCACGCGGCTGATCGGACGCGAGCGCGGATATCACGGTGTCGGGTTCGGCGGCACTTCAGTGGGCGGCATTGTCAACAACCGCAAGTTCTTCGGTTCGCTGCTCGCCGGCGTCGACCATCTGCCGGCAACCTACAATCGCGAGCACCAGGCGTTCAGCAAGGGCGAGCCGGAATGGGGCGAGCATCTTGCCGACGATCTCGAGCGCATCGTCGCGCTGCACGACGCCAGCACTATTGCCGCCGTCATCGTCGAGCCGATGGCAGGCTCGACCGGCGTGCTGCCGGCGCCCAAGGGGTACCTGCGGCGTCTGCGCGCAATCTGTGACAAGTACGGCATCCTGCTCATATTCGATGAGGTCATCACCGGCTTCGGCCGATTGGGCCATGCGTTTGCCGCCGAGCGTTACGGGGTCGTGCCCGACATGATCACCTTTGCGAAGGGAATTACCTCCGGCACGGTGCCGATGGGCGGCGTGATCGCCCGCACGCCGATCTACGATGCGTTCATGCGCGGTCCCGATCACGCGGTTGAGCTGTTCCACGGCTATACCTATTCCGCCCATCCGCTCGCCTGCGCGGCGGCGCTGGCCACGCTCGACCTCTACCGCGACGAGCGCCTGTTCGAGCGCGCGCGCGCTCTCGAACCGCTCTGGGCCGACGCCGCGATGGGGCTCAAGGGGCTTCCCAATGTGCTCGACATCCGCTGCGCGGGGCTCACCGCCGGCATCGACCTCGCCTCGCAGCCCGATGCCGTGGGCCGGCGCGGCTATGAAGCGCTGGAGCGCTGCTTCCACGACGAAAGCCTGGTAATTCGAATCAGCGGCGAGACCATCGCGGTCACCCCGCCACTCATCATCAGCGAGCGCGAGATTGAGCAGATTTTTGCCAAGGTGGCGAATGTGATCAGAGCAGTGGCCTGATTCTATCCGGGTACGCAATCGCGCTGAGTGAAGGTGGCGAAGGCAGGGGCATTTGGCGGATCAGGACAAGATCGGCAGGCCTTGGAACGACGCTGAGTTGGATGCGATCATCGCCGATTATTTCGCTATGCTCGACGCTGAGCTGTCCCGCCGTCCCTACGTTAAATCCCGCCATAGTACGGCGCTGATGGAGCGAATCGGGCGTACGCATCGGTCCGTAGAATTCAAGCACCAGAATATCTCGGCGGTTCTTGACGAACTCGGGCTACCGTGGATACCCGGCTACAAACCGAAGCGGAACTATCAGGCCGCGATCTTCGACGCCATTGATCGCTACCTGTCAGGCCGTGATCTCCCATACCAGCAGCCAGCACCCGCAATGCTGCATATTGAAGAGGGAGACGAAGACGGTGTGTTTATTGAAGCCCCCCGGTTGGCGCCGGCGAAGCAGCGGCCTTGGCAACTCGAACGGCTTATAAAGAAATTCGACCCCGTGGAGCGCGATTTTCACAATCGTTCGCTGGGCAAAGCGGGCGAAACGTTTGTTCTTGAGGTCGAACGCAAGAACCTAGCGAACATAGAACGGCCTGATCTCGCAAGAAAGGTTCGGTGGGTGGCGGCCGAGGAGGGCGACGGCGCAGGTTACGATATTTTGTCGTTCGATTCGAACGGGAAGGAACGTCTCATCGAAGTCAAAACTACGAACGGCTCGGCGAAGACGCCGTTCTTTCTTACGCGCAATGAGCACCAAACTGCAGTTGCTCGCGCAGAGTCCTGGCGGCTTTACCGAGTACATCTGTTTGCGCAGACACCTCGCATCTTCACGCTCGCCCCACCGTTGGAAGCTAAAATTCACTTACGGACTGAAGCTTGGCGCGCGTCGTTTGATTAGGTAGCAACCCGCGCTCCCCGGCCGGCCAATCGAACCCTGAAGGGCGCCGGGTGTAAGCGAATGCCGGATGCGGCCGCAGGATCGCCCAGCCGACCGTGACGACGCCGTCGCCGCGCCGGTACGGCAGCTCAAACGGCGGCTGCACCTGGGCATCGCCAGCGATCCGACGCAAGCCGATCGGCATGACCGTCGGATCGCCCGCGGTCCATACCGCCACCGCGCCCTTGCTGCGCAGATCGCCGAGGTCGATCCACGGCGCACGGCGGGGATTGCCGTCGATCAAGGCCCGCGGCTGCTCGTCGGCGTAATGGGCGACGTTGCCGGCATCCCACATGCTGCCGATCACGTAGGCAAGCGGCTGACCGGTGGCCGCGCGAAACCGGCGCGCAAGCTCGCCGGCAACCCGGTCGCCGGGATAGAACACCGCACGGTAACGATGATCGAATAGAGGCAGCACCGAATAATTGGCGATGAAGATGACCACAAAGATCGCAAACACCGTTGCCCATGTTGCCAGGATGCGCCGAAGACGAATCGGGTCGAGCGCAACTTTCGCCTCGAGCACGATCCAGAGGCCGAGAAACAGCCAAAGCGGATATCCCCACATGGCGACGGCGCCACGCCCGCTCACCGCGGACAGGGCCATGGTCGCAACCGCCGGACCGAATGCAAGCAGCGCGGCGATCCGCCGGTCGAAGGCGTCGGCCGGGCAAGCGAGCGGGACGCGCGGCCGCGGCCACACCGCCATGGCGGCGATAGCCAGAGCCGGGATCAGAAACGCTGCCTGGCCAACGGCAAAAACGGCGGGATGCAGGATATGGTCGAGAAACCCGCCCGAAGGGGTGGCGCGCGCATTGGCGTAGGCGAAGGGCAGGAAGTCGTTCTCGACCAGCCAGAAGAGGTGCGGCGCCATGACCAGGAGCGCGACCGCGATCGCAAGCCAGGGGCCGGCCGTCGAAAGCGCTTTGCGCGCGTCCCGATCGAGCAGCAGGAAAAGCGCGATCGGCGCCGCAAGCACGACCACGAAATATTTTGCCCACAGCGCCGCGCCGACGGCGAAGCCGAGCAGCGCCCAGGCGGCGACCTGCCCGCGCCGGAGCGCGCAATGCAGGGAGTATCCGGCCAGCGCCCAAAGCGGCAACTGGATGACGTCATGATTGAACTTGGCCGCGGTGTAATGAAAATAATGCAAACCATCGACAATCAGCACGGCAACCAGCGCCTGGGGCGGGCCGACGATTGAACGCGCGGTCAGCCAGACCGCAGCGAAGGCGCCGACGACCGCAAGCTGCGCGAGGGCATAATAAGCAGCATCGTGCCCCACAAGCCGATGCAGAATCTCGACCATCCACCAGGGCAGCGGCGGCAACTTGTCGTAGCCGAGTTGCCATTCGCGGCCGTAGGTAAGCGCCTCGATGAGATCGAGCGGCAGGTTCGCATAGAGCAAGGACGGCAGGGCCGTCCATACAAGAAAGTGCAGCGCGAGAAAGACGGCAATTGCAAGCTGCGGCCGGCGCTCGACGGCGCGGATCAATCCCGGCGTCGAGGCGGCACCAGACGATACGGCCGTGAACCCTGGCAGTCCGGCGACTTGCATTCGGTCAGCGGCCTTCCCGGTTATCCGGAAGGAGTGCAGCGCCCCCGCATCGATATTCACCTTACATCTCGACAATCTCAAGATCGCTTGCGCGGGCGCAAGAGCCCGTGTCATCAAGGTCTTGCGGCCCGATGGAGATGCCGCTGTCGGCCACGATTGGACCAACCTCCATGCGTTTTGGCGGGATCCTGCTGGCGCTCTGCATGGCGATTATCGCCGGCTCCGCCGGCGCGATTGTCTGCCTCTATCTCGGCGTCAGCCAGCTGGAGGCCGTGACGGTGGCGATCGCCACGCTGATCGCGCTCGTGCTCTACAGCACCGTTTCCGGTCGCATCGGGCTTCGATCCGTGGTCGGCCGTCAGCTCGCCGAACTCTCGCAAGGCGGAGCCGACGTTGCGCGGCAGGTGGCCGAGATGGAGCGGCGGCTCGCCACGATGGAGGAGAAAATCGAGACGGCACTCGATCGTACCCGCGCGGTGACAGACCCTCTCACCATCGAGATCGGGGAGCTCGGCTCGCTCGTCAAGCGCCTGGGGGATGCCGTCGCAGGTCACCAGGCCAGCCTGCAGGCGCTGGCGCCGATTTTCCCTAAATCGCAGGAAACACCGGCTTCCGAGATTTCCACCTTGCCTGCCGGCACGGCGAGCGGGCCAGCTGACCGCAGGACGCCGTCACCGGACGCAGTGGCCGCTGAAAGGATCGACGTGGGACCCGATGCAATCCGGGATGCCGTGGAGTCCAATCATATCGATCTTTACCTCCAGCCGATTGTCAGCCTGCCACAACGCAAGGTCCGCTACTATGAGGCGCTGCCGCAGCTGCGCATCAAGACCGGCGGCATGGTGTCGGCCTGCGACCTGGTGCTGCCCGCCGAAAGCGGCGGGCTGATGCCGCAGATGGACATGCATGTGATTTTTCGTTGCGTTGCGCTCGTGCGCCGGCTTTTGCTCAAGAACCGCGAAATTGGCGTGTTCTGCAATCTTTCCCGGACAACATTGAAGGATGCAGCAGTCTTTCCCCGCTTCCTTGACTTCATGGCGGCCAATCGGGCCATCGCGCCCTCGCTGCTCTTTCAGTTCACGCAGCACGACGTACGCGACATGGGCGCTGTCGAGCACGAGGGCCTGGCGGCATTGTCCGATCGCGGCTTTCGATTTTCGATGGATCACGTGACCAGCCTGCGCTTAGAGGCCGGCGAGCTTGCCAAACGCGGCTTTCGGTACATCAAGGTACACGCCGACCTTCTGCTCAAGACGTTCCGCCCCGCTCCCGCTGACAACCGTCCCGCCAGCCTCTCCGACCTGCTCGGCCGCTTCGGCATGGATCTGATCGTCGACCGTATCGAGCATGAGGCGAGCGTCATCGAGCTTCTCGATCGCGACATCCGCTTCGGACAGGGGCCCCTGTTCTCGCCGCCGCGTCCGGTGCGCGGCGAGGCACCGCAAGCGAGTTTGCAGCCGGCGGAGCCGCAGGCAGTACAGCAAGACACCTCGGCGACTGCGCTGGCGCAGTCGGGCGGTCCGGCACGGACACCAATGGCGTCGGACGCGGATCAGGCGGCAGCAGGCGCGGTTGCTCGCGGGGTCAGCGGGCGAGGTTGACATCGCAGGACCCGCCACACATGACGATTGGCGAACGGACTTCTGTTGCTGTCGAGCTGCACTCGACCTGACCCGTTGCGTTGATGCCCGCTTCGTCCCCTCTATTCGCAAACCACTTTGCCCCCCTTGCCAACCGCTACGACCTACTGCTCTGCGATGTGTGGGGCGTGGTCCACAACGGCGTGGCTGCGACGCCGGAGGCGTGTGATGCGCTGCGTCGCTTCCGCAAGCGGGGCGGCAGCGTTGTCCTGATCACCAACGCGCCACGACCGGGCGATGTGGTGGCGCGTTTCACGCTGGACAGGCTCGGCGTGCCTCGCGATGCCTATGACGGGATTGTGAGCTCGGGCGATGTGACCCACGCGCTCATCGCACAGCGTGCCGGTTTGCGTGTCTTTCACATCGGTCCGCAACGCGACATCGCGATCTTCGACGGTCTCGATGCGCCATTGGCGGACCTGGAGACGGCGGATTACGCGGTCTGCTCCGGCCTTAACGACGACACGGTCGAGACCCCGCAGGATTATCACAACCTCCTTGAACGGATGCGCATTCGCGCGCTGCCCATGATCTGCGCCAATCCCGACGTCGTGGTCGAGCGCGGCGACCGGCTTGTCTACTGCGCCGGAGCAATCGCCGACCTTTATGCCGCCGCGGGCGGTTCTGTCGTCTATGCCGGCAAGCCGCACCGGCCGATCTATGAGCAGGCCCTGCACATCGCCGAGGCGGCGCGCGGCCGATCGCCGGCGCCCGAGCGCGTGCTCGCGATCGGAGACTCGGTGCGGACAGATCTCAAGGGCGCGGTCGCCTTCGGTATAGACTGTTTGTTCATCACCGCGGGGATTCACGCCGAAGAGCTCGGGGGGCGCGAGCGCCCGTACGCACAGACGCTTTCCGACATATTCGCCGCAGCGGGCATGTTTCCGAAAGCCGTCATGCGGCGACTGGCGTGGTAGCAAGCTTGCGGCCGATCCCTTGCAAATCCCGCAACGGCTGCCCCCAATTGGTACCGGCCACGTCAATATTTTTCCTCAATTGTCGATTCAACTCCGCTATCGGGGATCACTGCTTGTGAGATTGGAGCACTCTGTCTCAACTGAACTTAAGGTGTGGGCGCGTTCTCGTGTCGCCTGTGGGGGGCGGCACGTTTGCCAGGATTGAGCGGAGCGTTTCCGCAAGAGTGATCGCACGGGGGACTCTTGCATGAACGCACCCGCAGCGGTGATGCGATATGCGCGCGCGTCATTTGCCATTCGACGCGCGCCTCCACGATCAGCTCCGCCAAGGCGCCGACAAGCGACCGCGGCCGATGCGGTGCAGTATCGATTCGTGCAGGTTTCCACACCAGGGCCGACGGTCGGCGGTTGGTCACGGCTGGCATTGCCCTGCTCGTTGCGGGCATTGTCGGTGCCGTCGTTGTCCTTCTTCACGGGCTTCACCTCCGCCTGCAAGGGCGGACGGGCGGCAGTTCGCAGCGTGCTGGCAGATGGCAGGATCACCATCAGGCTTTCCGCAGGCGCATTGACCGGCGCGATCATCGTTCTGGCCATCGTCAACAACGAACGCCGCCAACCGGAAGTGATCGGACTTTCTTCCGTGGACAACGAGACGATTGTCTATCGGCATATGCCTGTACAACGAGCCTTCACCGAAGATGAGGGCGAGCCCGCAGCTGACGAGCCCGCAGAAGACGGCGCCGCGAGCTATCCGCGTCCGGTCCCGACGATCAAATTTGTCAATTCCAATTCGATGGCCGTCGCCGAGGCGATGCCGGCACGCGGTCAGGACGTGACAAAGGCAGAGGCATTCACGGATAAGCAAAAGGTGGACCAGGCTGCAAACAGCAATGCGCAACCCCCGGCCCGGGAATGGAAAGACGCTGCGAACCTGGAAGAGGTGGATCGATATCTGTGGGAAGTCTATCAGCGTGCACCGACGAAGCGGGACGGTTCAGGGGATTTCACCTGGAAGGATCCGGCCGCCGCCGCCCACATGGGCATGTCGTTGGCGGAATATACGATTGGTGGAATGGACCCGGATTTTCGTGAGCAGCTCTATCATGCCGGACAGGCAATGGACGCAGCCGGCATCCGATGGTCCATGCTGAGCGCGTTCCGCGACGACTATCGCCAGGGCCTCGCGGCGGGGTTCAAGGCGCGGGTCGGCAATTCGCTCCACGGCGGCAGCCGCGCAACCGGCGGTTATGGGCATGGCCGGGCGATCGACATCACCAATGCCGGGGGAGATGACGACCTTGTATGGCATTGGCTCGATGCCGATGGCGCGAAATTCGGGCTCCATCGTCCGATCCCGGGGCGCGACCCGGCGCACGTGCAGTCGCGCGGAGACTGGCACAAGCTTGCTTTTTCCTTGCGCGAGGGCCGCCTGCGCGCCGCCGAGGCAGCGCACATCGCCGACGGGAACCCCTCGCTGGCCAAGGCCAAGGTTGTCGCCAAGGCGTCCTGGTGAACGCCTGATTTCGCAGACGCAGCGGCGGCCAAGTCCTTAAAGCTGCTAGTGTCCCTTTGCTTGCGGCGCTCGCATGCCCGTGCTGCGAGTACCAACGAGCTTCGCAATCGGGATACCTGTCAATTCGGCAACCGTCATGACCGAACAATCGCAAGCGCGAGAGCCTTTCCTTGTCATCCGCGGCGAAGGACAGTCCGATCAGGCATTGCGGGGCGCCGTGGTCGCGATAGGCAATTTCGATGGCGTGCATCGCGGGCATCGTGCGGTGATTGCAGCCGCGCTCGAGCGCGCCGGACGGCTGCGCCGACCGGCCGCGGCGCTCACTTTCGAGCCCCATCCTCGCAGCTTTTTTCGCCCGGACGAGCCGTTGTTCCGGCTTACCGACGAGCGCGCGAAGTTAAGGCTTCTCGCCGCAACAGGACTGGACGGTGCAATTGTGCTGCCCTTCGACGCGACGCTCGCCGGTCTTTCGGCGCAGCAATTCATCTCGCGTATCCTGCTCACGCGTCTCGCGGTCGGTGGAGTGGTAATCGGCTTCGATTTCCATTTCGGGCTCAATCGGACGGGTTCCCCCGGTTACCTCGCTGAACAGGGCACCATATCCGGCTTCGCCGTTGATATCGTTTCGCGCTATGAGGACGCGGGACGTCTGGTGCGCTCGGGCTTGATCCGCTCCGCGCTCGGCGCGGGTCGGGTGACGGAGGCCAATGCGCTCCTCGGCTATCCCTGGTTTGTGAGCGCTGCGGTCCTGCACGGCGACAAGCGCGGGCGAAAGCTCGGCTATCCCACGGCCAACCTGCGGCTGGATCCAAATTGCGGGCTGGCGCACGGCATTTACGCAGTGCGTGTAGGCATGAACGGGTGCCGCTACGACGGGGTGGCGAGCTTCGGCCGGCGCCCGATGTTTGACCAAGGCGTCGCTCTGCTCGAAGTGTTCATGTTCGATTTTTCAGGCGATCTCTATGGCAAGGCGATCGACGTCGCGTTCATCGATTGGATCAGGCCGGAGCGCAAGTTCGAAAGCATCGACGCGCTCGTTCAACGAATGGACGAGGATTCCCGTGCCGCGCGCGCCGCGCTTGCGCGCGCCAAAGACGCCTTTCCCAGTCTCGGACAGCTTGCCGGCTAATCAGGAGCCCGCGGAGCGCAAGTGCGCCGTGCCGAGTTCCTCCGCTGCGACCGGCTTGTCAGTTGCGGGCTCGTTGAAATATGGGCATCCAAGCCCGGCGCCGAGCAATTCCCGCCCGCTGCGCAATGCTTGCCGGGCGACCCACGCGTCAATGGCGGTACGTGCGAGCGCTGGAAGCTGGCCGGGTTGGCGCAAGACCGAACGCGATACGGCGGAAATGTCGGGTCGCCCACCGGGACCTAGCCCGACTAATGCAGCCGGCGGGAGATCGGTATGGGCCGCATCGATCACCGTGCGACACACCGCGAACGGGATTTTGTGCGCAGCGGCAATCCTGCCCGCAATGTGGGATTCCATGTCAACTGCGACGGCGCCGGTTTCATCGTGCAGTCGCCGCTTATCCGAGGAAAGTGCAACGGGGGAATCGACGCCTACAATTTCCGCGTGCACAGAACCTGGAAGCACGTTGAGGAGACGACGTGCCCATCGGGCGTCCACCGGAAGGAATTCCTCCCCGGCTCGCACCCGCGATCCAATGACCCAGTCTCCTGCAGCGAGATACGGTGCAAGCCCGCCTGCAATCCCGAAGCTTATGATACCCAAGGCGCCCGGCTCGATCGCTGCCTCGAGAGAGGCAACGAGCCGCGAGGCTTGATCGCAGAGAACCGACACCCCCGGCCCCAAGGCGATGCGGGCCTCCAGCGAAAGAGAGGTGACGGCGATAACGGCCGCTCCACCGGACATTTCCAGTCGCCCCCGCGATTACGCCAGTGTTATACGCTACCGGCCGAAATCGGAGGTGGCAGATTAGCCACTTTTCCCGAAAAATGAAAAGTACGCTGCGACAGAACGCCGCGACGATTGTCCTGCCGGGCCATCCCGACATCGCTGCTCGCGAGGCAGCCCGGTATAAATCCACCCAGCAGCAGTGCAGGCATCCCGACGCGCAACCATTGCTTGCAGTCCCGCAGTCCCGCTGGAGTCGACGATGAGCTTCGAGATTACCGACCTCTTTGCGAAGCGGGAGTCGGAACGGTATGCGCTGCATGCCCGCTATCTCAACGAGCAGATGGTCCGGCTGCTGAAAACGATCGGATTTGACCGCGGATACCAACGTGGCGCTGGCCAATATCTGTTCGACGGCCGGGGCCGGCAATACCTCGATCTCTTGAGCGGCTGGGGGGTATTCGCGCTGGGACGCAATCATCCCGTCGTGCGCGATGCGCTCAAGGGAGTGCTCGATGGTGATTTTCCCAACCTCGTTCAAATGGACGTGTCCGTTCCGGCCGGCCTGCTGGCCGAGCGGCTCCTGCGCCGCGTGCCCTACCTCGACAAGGTGTTCTTTGCCAATTCCGGAACCGAGGCGGTTGAGTCAGCGCTCAAATTCGCGCGCGCCGCGACCGCCCGCACCGGGATCGTCTACTGCAGCCATGCATTTCATGGACTTTCCTATGGCTCGCTGTCGGTGAACGGCGATCCGGTCTTCCGTTCCGGCTTCGGTCCGCTGCTGCCCGAGTGCACCGAAGTCCCGTTTGGGGATCTCGAGGCTCTGGAAAGAGCATTGGCCCCACGCAAGGCCGCGGCGTTCATTGTCGAGCCGATCCAGGGCAAAGGCGTCATTGTCCCAGACGATGACTATCTGCCCGCGGCGCTCGCACTCTGTCGCAAGCACGGGTCTCTGTTCATCGCCGATGAAATTCAGACCGGGCTCGGTCGAACCGGCCGCTTTCTGGCAGTCGAGCACTGGGGCCTGGAGCCCGACATGGTGCTCGTGGCGAAGTCGTTATCGGGCGGGCACATACCGGTCGGAGCACTGCTGACCCGCAAATGGATTTTCGACAGGATCTTTGATCGGATGGATCGCGCGGTCGTGCATGGATCCACATTCGCAAAGAACGATCTTGCCATGGCGGCCGGGCTGGCGACGCTCGAAGTGATGGAGACCGATCGCCTGACGGAGAACGCAGCGCAACTGGGCTCACGCCTGCTCCGCGCGTTTGAGGCCATGTCGCAGCGCCACGAGCTCGTCAAGGCGGTGCGCGGCAAAGGGCTGATGATCGGAATTGAATTTGGTGCACCTCGTTCGCTGGCGCTGAAGGCCTCCTGGAGCTTGCTCGAAAGCGCGAGCAGCGGACTGTTTTGCCAGCTGATCGTAATCCCTTTGCTCAGAGACCACCGGATCCTTACGCAGGTAGCAGGGCACGCCAGCCATACGATAAAGCTTCTGCCTCCGTTGATCATCAACGAGTCCGACTGCGACTGGATAGAGCAATCGTTTGAAAGCGTGATCGCCGATGCGCATCGTGTGCCCGGCGCGGTCTGGAACCTAGGCAAGACTCTGATCGAGAATGCCGTGCGATCGCATGCCGGCCGCTGACATAGCCACCCTTGGGCGCGGCCTTGCTCAACTTTTCAGGAAGCGCGCGCGCACAACGCGAAATTGCCAGTCTGCTCGCAATCGTTTTCTTCCGAGCTCGACTGGCAAGCACAGCAGCTCTCGTTGCTCGTGCCCGAAGCTCCCTGCTATGCTCCTCATGCGCCGCGTAAATCCAACAATCGGGAGAGCGAATGATGAATGATCTGTTGTTGAACTATGCCCAGGGTTTGGCGGAATACCAGGTATTGATCAGTGCCTGCCTGATTGTTTTCGTATTTTTCGCGATTGGCCGTGATATCAGCCGCAGCCTCGGACGCGTGGAAGACGAGCTCTCGAAGATCGTGGCTGCGATGAAACAATTGCGACGCGACTAGAGCCGGAATGGGCTCGAACGGGCCGCAGGTTTCATCAAAGTCCGACCGCAACATCCAATCGGCTCAATTAAAACTCGATTAAACGTAACAGCAAAAACTCGGTCCTCATCCCGGTAAAAGAACACCCCGGAAATATCGGTGGGTTATTGACATCCCGGCGGCGATTGCACGCCGCTTCAGACAAGTCCCCGTCAAGGCGAGCGGCATGGCATTGCTGGGCAGCATCCGAGGAAAGCTGTTGGCTCTGGTGCTTGCCGCCGTTGTGCCGTTTCTGGCACTCATGGGAGCCGGCCTTTGGGGCCAATGGCACGACACCCAGGCGGCCGCCAGGCAGGGCGCCCTCAACGACGCGCGAATTCTGGCGGCCCAGGTTGACGACCACATCGGCAACCTCGAGCATTTGCTTGCCGGGCCCAGTCGCGCCGTGTCGACGGATCCGGCCGACACGCTTGCCAACGATGCCCTGTTGCGGCAGGTCAAGGCGGAACTGCCCGATTTCATCAACGGCATCGCGCTCTTTTCGCTCGCTGGCGAGAACATCGGCAGCTCGTGGGAGGCAAGTGGGCGGGCGAATGCGGTTGATCGTTCCCACTTTCGCCAGGTCTTGGGCGGCCGGCGTCTCGCAATTGGCGATGCGCATGTCGGCGGCAACTCGCGACAGTGGGTCGTCAATATCGCGCGACGGGTCGAGGATCGGGAGGGACGGCTGCGGGCGGTTCTGGCCGCCGGCACGCGGCTGGAGCATTTCCAGGACGCCTTGAGGGTAAGCGGGCTTCCTCCCGGCAGCGTCGTCAGGATCGTCAACGAGGGTGGAATCGTCGTCGCCCAGAACCTCAACGGTCCGTATTGGATCGGCCGCACCCTTGCAAATTTCGACCGCATCGCCAGCCACCTGGTCAACAAAGAGGGGAGCGAATTGGAAACGTGGCCGGACGGCGTCGAACGCATTACCGGCTCCTCCACCGCCCATCGCGCCCCTTGGCTGGTTTCCGTGGGCGTGCCCCGGGATACTGTGCTCGCGGCAGTCGTTCCGCAGTTGCGCTGGAGCGCGCTGTTCAGCGCCATCGCTTTGACCTGCGCATTTATGATCGCCTGGATGCTTTCCGCACGCATCGTGCGGCCCTTGCGGCAGCTTGGACGAGACGCATCCGTGCTGGCGCAGGGCAAGCTCAAGCATCGAACCGCGGTGAGCACCGGCGATGAAGTCGGCAATCTCGCGGACACGTTCAATCGAATGGCGGTTTCGCTCGAGAAGCGACAGGACGAGGTTCAGCAAGCCAGGGATACGCTCTCTGCCATCATCGACGCATCGCCGATTGCCATCACCTGCTGCGACCGAGAGCGACGGGTCGTATTGTGGAACCGCTCGGCCGAGCAGATTTACGGCTACTCCGCCGACGAAGCGATTGGTCTGCCGGCAAAGGTCATTCCTCCCGAGGCGGCCGCCGAAGCGCTTGCCCTATTTTGCCGTGCGCTCTCCGGTGAGACGATCCGGGACGCGCAGGTGAAACGGATGCGCAAGTACGGAGCATCGATGCAGGTCAGAATCGCTGCCGCTCCAATGCGCAATCGCGATGGCTCGGTACGTGGCGTCGCCTGGGCGGTTGAAGATATTACCAATCAAATGCGCGCCGAGCAGCAGCTCAAGCGGCTTGCCCATTACGACCCTCTGACAGGACTGCCCAACCGGCTCTCGCTCCAGAAGGAGCTGGGCCGGCGGCTGGCGGGCGCTGGATGCGGCCGCCCCACGGGGCTTGCGGTCTTCGATCTCGACGATTTCAAGGACGTGAACGATACGCTGGGGCACTCGATCGGCGATCAGTTGCTCACCGAGATCGGCCATCGATTGATCGAAGTCAGCGAAAGCCACGGCAAGGCCGGACAGGTGTTCCGCCTCGGCGGGGATGAATTCGTGCTGGTCATGCCAGATTGCGGGGACCCCTGCCGGATCAGTGAGGTGGTCAACGCAATGCTCGAGCAGCTCGCGCAGCCCTTCCACATCTGCGATCACACGCTGCATCTCGGCGGCAGCGCGGGCATTGCAATCGCTCCCAATGACGGCCGAAGCGTCGATGATTTGATCGCAAATGCCGATCTCGCGCTTTATCAGGCAAAGTCCGACGGCGGGCGCACCTGTCGTCACTTCCAGCCTGTGCTCCGCGCGCAAGCGCAAGCCCGCCGCGCGCTCGATGCGGAGCTGCGGAGAGCATTTGCGAAAAGCGAGCTCGAGATCTTTTTTCAACCGCAAATCCGGATCGAGGACGGGACCCTCGTCGGTGCCGAGGCTCTGCTGCGGTGGCGGCACCCGGAACGCGGGCTGCTGGCGCCGGGCGCATTCATCGAGACCCTCGCGGACAGCTCGATCGCCCCCGAGGTCGGCAGGTGGATTCTGCATGCGGCATGCATGAAAGCCTCCGCCTGGCGCGCCATGGGGCTTTCCCTTGATCGGATCGCCGTCAATTTGTTTCCCGCACAACTGCATGACGATGCGTTGTTGCACGTTATCCAGGATGCGTTGCGGCAAACCGGCTTGCCGGCCGAAGTTCTGCAGCTTGAAATCACCGAGAACGTCGCGCTCGACCGCAAGAACGGAACCGAGCCGCTGCGCAAGCTCTGTGCCACAGGAGTAAAGCTTGCATTCGACGATTTTGGCACCGGCTACGCCTCATTGAGCTATTTGACGCGACTGCCGCTGTCGCACATCAAGATCGACCGCAGCTTCGTGCGAAAGATCACTGCCGATGCGGAGGATGCGGCCATCGTGCGTTCATTGATCGCCATGGCACGCAATCTCAATCTTGTTGTGATTGCCGAAGGCGTCGAGACCGAAGCGCAGGCGACGTTCCTGAGCAACGAGAATTGCGAGGAGGCACAGGGTTTCCTGTACGCCGCGCCACTGCCTGCGGATGAATTCGAAAGCTATCTGCGCGAGCAGCGGTTTGCCCCGCACGAAAGCGGCAGCGGTCGGCGATTTGCGCCCGCCTTCGGCGCGCACCGCATAGCGGCAGCCCCGAAGGGCGTTAATTAAAATAGTGATGGCATTGGAATGGGTTATTGGGTCTTGTCCGATCCGAAATTGTTTGTCAAAATACAAGTATAGCGTGCATATATTTAATATTCAATCAGAAAGCACAGGCAGCAGACCACCCAGTCTGTGTTCCGCCAGCTCAGTTGGCGCGGGCGACCTCAACCTCGCCATGCTCCTCAAGGAGCGCAAGCAGCCGCTTTCGCATCAGCACGCCCGGACGGTCGGACGGCATGTGCATCTCGATCTTGCGATTGGTGTCGACAATCGCATCGGGGTCAGTTGATTCAAGGATCTCGCGATCCTCCGCAATGATGGCCGCGTCCCATTCGATCAGCTCCCTGGTCGAGCAGTCCTCCTCGCGATCGTTGCGAAACAGGATCTGGACGAGCTGAATGGAGCCGTCATCGATGGGAGTGGCCGAATTGAAGATGATATGGCGCAGGCCCGAGGGATATTCGATGTCGAGGGTGCGGCAGAACGGCATGAACCAGGCATTGCGCATGTGCCTGGTGGTGACCGGATCGCAGCTCCCCGTGATGCGATAGGCAACGGGAGGGTTGTTGATGGGCACGATGCTCTCGGCCCGGAAACCGTGCTCGGTCTCGATCAGCTCGTATTTCTGCGGCTTGGGCTGGTCCAGCTGCCCGAAGGTGGACTTGTGCACGAAGGAAAAATGCGCGTTGTCGAACGAGTTTTCCATCATGCGCAGGGCGCCGGTGTTCCAGCGGTCGTCGAATTGATGAATGCGGCGGTACGACGGATCGTGCTCCTGGGGCAGATCGGGAATGCCGAGCAGCGGCTCGTCGAGAGCAACCCACGCATAGCCGTATTTGGTATCGCAGTGGAACGCCCGCACCCTGGCGTCGGGAATCGGCTGCTCGAACGGAAACTGCGGGACACCGACCAGCTTGCCGCTGCGATCGTATTCCCAGCCATGATAGCCGCACACGACATGGCCGTCCCTGCTCCAGCCCTTGGACAGCCGCGCGGTGCGGTGGCAACAGCGATCACGCAGCGCAGCCGGTACGCCTTTTTCGTCCAGGAAGAGCACGATGTTCTCGCCAAGAAGCGTGAACGGTTTCGGGCCGTCACTGAGCTTGTCGATGGGCAAGGTGGCGTACCAGAACCGGCGCAGCACCTTCTGCTTGGTGACGAGCATGAGACCTCCGATGTGACGCTTGTCGCCTGGCGCTCAGGCGACAAGCCTTGCCACGATGCGCGCAGCGTCATGACGAAGCTGCGCAAGATCAACCCCCGGGATGCTGCCGTTGTCGACCACCCTGCGGCCGCCCACCAGAAGGTGGCGCAAATGCACGCTGCCCGCGCCGGTCACGGGACCAAGGAGCGGATCGTGCAGGCCGAAATAGCGCGGGTGTGAAAGCTCGAAGACGGCGATGTCGGCAAGCTTTCCCGGCGCCAGCACGCCCGCATCGTCGAACCCGAGCACGCGCGCGCCGCCGGCGCTTGCCCAGCGCACCACCTCCTCGACCGTGGTCGCGGCCGCACCCTTGGTCGCGCGATGGGTGTGCCAGGCGCTGTTCATCTCGCTGATCATGTCGGCCGACTCGTTGGAGGCGGCGCCGTCCACCGCAAGCGACACCGCCCCGCCGAGCGCTGCGAGCTTCTCCGCCGGCGCAATTCCGGAGCCAAGCCGGCAGTTCGACTGCGGGCAATGCGCCATGCCGGTCCCGCTCTGGGCCAGCATGGCCACTTCCTCGTCATCGACATGAACCAGATGAGCAAACCAGACATCGGGGCCGAGCCAGCCGTGATCGGCCATCCACGGCACCGGACGCTTGCCGAAGGTCGAAAGGCAATAATCGACATAATCGCGCGTTTCGGAGAGGTGACTGTGTATACGCAGCCCCATGCGGCGGGCGTCTGCTGCCAGTACCTTGAGCTCGTCGGGCGCCACCGCCCAGGGCGGCGTCGTCACGGCGAAGGCCACCCGGCTCATGCTGCCGGGGGAAGGATCATGATAACGCCGGGCGCAATCCTCTACCGAGGCAAGCATGCGCTCGAGCGGTTCCGTCGGCATGGGAATGACGTCGGGTGTGTCGAACGCACGAAAGCGCGTAGCTCCGCCCCGGCAGAATACCAGGCGGATGCCGAGCTCGCGCGCCGCTTCGAAGATCACGTGCGCGGGATCGAAGCGGTAGTCCTGCGCGAACATGTAATGGTGGTCGGCGGCCGTCGTGGTTCCGGAGAGCAGCAGCTCGACGAGCCCGATGCGGGCGGCCACGCGCAGCGCCTCCTCGTCGATCTTGTGCCAGTAGGCATAGGGGACGGCCCGCAGCCAGCCAAACAGCGGGCAATCGATGCCGGCCCGCACGCCCTTGAGGATGCTCTGAAACAGGTGATGATGGGTTGAGATCAGGCCGGGATAGACCACACATCCCGCGGCATCGATCACCTCCTCGCCCGGCAGCGGATCAAGCTCGCCGATCTCGGCAATTCGCCCATCCGCAATGCGGATGGCGCCCTTGGCGCGCATCGCGGCGCCGGGAAGCCCGGTGAAGATTCCCTCAGCGCGGGTGATCAGGGCAGAGCTCACGCTTCCACTCCCACTTCGCTTTCGTGCCACCCGCCGAGCGCGAGCTTGGAAAGGCCGACCATGAGGGTGAACAAGGCAACTCCCGCAAGCGTAATAAGCAGCATGGCCGCGAACATGCGCGGGATATCGAGGGCGAACCCCGCTTGCAGAATCTCGTAGGCAAGCCCCGAGCTGCGCCCGCCGGTGCCGGCGACGAACTCAGCCACCACTGCGCCGATCAAGGCAAGCCCGCTCGAGATGCGCAGTCCTCCGAAAAAATACGGCAGGGCGCTCGGGATACGCAGCCGCCAGAGCGTCTGCAGGCGCCCTGCCCGGTTCATGCGGAACAGGCTGGCGAGCCCGGGATCAACGCTGCGCAGCCCGAGCGTCGTGTTGGAGATGATGGGAAACAGCGCCACAACCGTCGCGCACAGCGTGAGCGCGACCTGCGTGTTCTTCACCAGGATGATGATCAGCGGCGCGATTGCGACAATCGGGGTCACCTGCAGCAGGACGGCGTACGGAAAGAAGCTGCGCTCGATCGCCCTGCTCTGCACGAACAGGAAGGCGATCAGGGTCCCGACGACGACTGCGGTGGCAAACGCCTGAAACGCGATGCGCAAGGTCATGCCCAGGGCTCGCAGCAGGCTCGGCCACTCGCTGGTGAGCGTGCGCCAGATATCGCTGGGCTTGGGGAACAGGAACACCGGGACGTGGAAGACGCGACACGCGGTCTCCCAGACGAGGACCATCGCGACCCCGACCAGGAGCGGAGCCCAGACCGTCATGGCGGCTTCCGATTGAGCAAGTGGACGCATTCTTCCCGCTTCCCTCACGGCGCGCGTTGCAGGAGCGAGGCCTCGGCCAGCCAGCCCGAGAGCTGCCGGCAATACGCCGCAAAGCGCGGGGAATCGCGGAAACCGGCCTCGCGCGGCTGCGGCTCGTCAATGGTCATGACATTGAAGATGCGGCCGGGCCTCGCCGACATGACCACGACCCGCGTTGACAGGAACACGGCCTCGTAGATCGAATGGGTGACGAAAAGTACAGTGAGCTTGCGTTCCCACCACAGGCCGAGAAGATCGGCATCGAGCCGGTTGCGGGTGATCTCGTCGAGCGCTCCGAACGGCTCGTCCATCAGGATCAGGTTGGGTTCGGTGACGAGGCTGCGCGCGATCGACACGCGCATGCGCATGCCGCCCGAGAGCTGGCGCGGATAATGGCGCTCAAAGCCTTGCAGTCCGACACGGGCGAGCGCCTGCGCCACCCGCGGCCGGCTTTCCTGCTTGCCGACCCGGGCGAGGTCGAGCGGCAACCTGACGTTGGCCTCGACACGCGCCCACGGCATCAGAGTCGGATCCTGAAAGACGAATGCGATCCTGCGCCCCGGCGATCCCAGCTTTTCGCTGCCTGCGCGCCACCACAGGATCCGGCCATCGGTGGGCTCCAGCAAGCTCGCGATGAGCTTGAGCAGCGTGCTCTTGCCGCAGCCGGACGGGCCGATCAGCGTGATGAACTCGCCGGTGGAAACAATGAGGTCGACCGGCGCAAGCGCCCGCGTGCCGTCGGCAAATGATTTTTCCGCCGATAGAATTTCAAGGACGGGAGGCGCCGATGCAAGCGCTCCGGTTCGGTCTGTGTGCGAGGGCGGCGCGGGCGCCAACACGTTTTCGCCCGCTCACATGAACAGCTTGAGGCTTTTCACGAAACGGTCGGTGAAGCCCGCCTTCCAGTCGACTTCGGGCCTGAGCAAGCCGGCAGCGACCATGTAATCGTAGGTCGCTTTCCAGCGCGCGTCCGTCATGATGCCGATGCCCATGGTCGCGGCGTCGCCGCCATCGAGGACCTTGAGAGCCTTGAGCTGCTCGATCCCGAATGCGATCTGCGCGTCGCTCATCTTGGGATTGTCCGCCTTGATCAGCGCATTGGCCGGCGCGGGGTCGGCGAAATAGCTCTTCCAGCCTTCGAGCGACGCCTTGACGAAACGCGCTGCGACATCGGGGTTCCTTTCAACGAATCCGCGCGTCGTGACCATGGTTGTGCCGTAGGGCGGATATCCGTCGTGCGCGAACAGGAAGAACTTCACCGGCACGTTTTGCTGCTTGGCCTGGAACGGTTCCGAGGACGGATAGGATTGCTGCACAGTGTTCGGATCCGCGAAGAACGGCTGCAGATTGAACGTGTAGGGGCGCGTCTGCTCGTCGGTGTACTTGTATTTGGCCCTGAGCCAGGGCCACCAGCTTGATCTTCCGGGGGTCGCAACCAGGATGGTCTTGTCCTTGAGATCGGCGAGGCTCGCCACGTTATCGTGGGTCATCATGCCTTGCAGATCGAACTGGAACGATGTCCCGATGGTAGTGACCGGCAGACCCTGTTCCAGCGATTTGAGCACCTGGAGGTCATAGCCCATCATGACGTCGGTCTCGCCCGCGAGCAGGAGCTGCATGGCGTTGACCTGCGGCCCTCCCATCTTGACGGTGGCATCGAGCCCGGCCTTCTCATAAAGACCGGTTGCCTTGGCCTGATAGAAGCCGCCGTGCTCGGCCTGAGCAAACCAGCTGGTGAGGAAGGTGACCTTGTCGGCGGCAGGAGCCGGTGAGCCAACCAGGACGGCACCCGTTCCGATTGCGATTGCGACCGCCTTTGCGCGTGCCCACATGGCTCACCTCTCTCTCGTTGATTGGGTTGCGACGGGTTGAGCAAGCGCAATGCCAAGCGTCGGGAGGGTCAGGGAAGCCGAATGATGAACCCGCAACCCTCTGTAAGAGTTTGGGAACTCGGCGGATTTCCGGGAGAGCGTGGGATTCATTCGTTCCGCGACGCCAGCCTGCCGTCAAAATAGGCAGCGGCCGATGAAATGGAGGGCGGCGCGCCGTGCTCGCCGCCGAAAAGACACGCAGGGCCGTTAGCTTGCGCGCTTCGAGAGGCAGCCTATCCCCGTGTTGCTGCTGTGTTCAATCGGAAATGCGGCTGGCGTAAAATTGCGGCGATCGCGGCGCACGTCCAGGGTCTGACTCGAAATGGCGAACATGTCGACACCACGGTCTGCGCTCTCGCGCCTCCTCAACGGGCTCAAGCGTGAGCAGCACGACTACCGGCCGTCACTGGAAGTCTTCCCGAACCTCAACATCGACAAGCTCGCGAGCGATATGGCTCTGGCTTCGACCGGCGCGGAGCGAGGCGCCCGCGAGCAGCCGGCTGCCGACAGCGTCGCCTTCGATGACATCGAAAGCCGGATCCTCGAGCGCGCGGAGGCCGAGAAGAATGCCGCCCACGGGCTGCTTCTCGACGAGCTTCGCACCTACCAGGAGCGATTGACGGGTCTCGACTTCGAAGGCCGTTTCGGCACCATCCGGCAGGCGGCGCCGGCGGCGGTCACCGAGTTCCGCGCCGAAGCCGCGCAGGGCCGCGACGAGCTGCACAGGCTGCGGCGGCATCTGCGCGACCTGGAGATGGAGCGTGACGAATTTCAGCGGCGACACAGGATCAAGCGAACCGCGCATTGGGCCTCGGGTGGAAATCTGACGCTCAAGGTTGGAATCCTGCTCGCCGTTTTCGTGTTTGAAGTCTTTCTCAATGGGTTCTTTCTCTCCAAGGGAAGCGAGCTCGGATATCTGGGCGGTGCAGCCGAAGCATTCACGTTCGCCCTCCTCAATGTCGGGGTGAGCTTTCTCATCGCCGCCGCCGGCGTGCGCCAGCTCAACCATCGCAACTGGTTCCGCAAGCTGTTCGGGCTGCTCGCACTGGTTTGTTTCCTGGTATTGGCAGTGCTCCTCAACCTCGCGCTTGCCCATTATCGCGAGGTCTCCGGCTCGCTCGTTTCCGACGCCGGCCGCGAGGTGCTGCTGCGGCTGAAGACGACGCCGCTCGCGATTACGGACGTGAAATCGTGGCTGTTTTTCGCCCTCGGAATCCTGTGCGCGCTGATCGCGTTTGGGGATGCCTTCCTCATCTTCGATCCGTATCCAGGCTACGCCCCGCTGGAAAAGCGGCGCGCCGAGGCACATGACGCCTACATCAGGCGGAAAAACGATCTCATTGCGCGGCTTCTGGAAATTCGCGACGAGGCGATCGAGATCCTGGAAGAGGCCAATCGGGATCTGTCGATCCGGCGGTCCGAGCATGATGCCATCCTGGAGAGCCGGGCCCGGCTGGTGCGCCTGTTCGCCGCGCACCAGTTGCATCTCGAGCGCGCCGCGAATGCGCTTCTTGCCGTCTACCGCGAGGCCAACAAGCGGGCGAGGAAAACCCCGCCGCCGTCCAGGTTCTCGGCCAGCTTCCCGCTCGACAAATTTCCCGTCGAGCACGGATTGCTGGAAATGTCGGCGCGCGATGATCTCAGGGCATCGATAGCGCAATCGCAGGCCACGCTGGTCGCCCAGATTGGGGCCATTCACGCGGAGTTCGAGAAGGCATTTGCGAGCTACCGCGAGATCGACGAGCTTGTGGAGGAGAAGACCTTTGTTAGGCCGGACGTCAAGTCGGGCGCCAAGGCGGCGTAGCCGCAATCCAGGCGACCTGCGCAAGCACGTGCTCGGCGGCATGCTGGCAGTGCTCGCGCTCGGCGTCCTCTCCGCCGGCGCCTACGTCTACACCACCGCCGAGCGGCCGCCCGCGCTCGACCGCTCCTCGCTCTGTCCGGTGGATGGTCCCCGTTCCGCCACGGTGGTGCTGCTCGACTCCACGGACGACATCCCGGAGATCGCCAGGCGCGAGATCAAGACCGTGCTGGTCGACCGGGCGGAGACGCTGCCCATCCGCGCGTTGCTGGAGATCAGGCTGCTCGACCCGCAGGTGGCCGGAGGGAGACCGATCTTTGCCCGCTGCAATCCGGGCGACGGCTCGGGCTTGAGCGAATATACGGCCAACCCGGCATTGGCGAGAAAGCGATGGATGGACGGATTTCGCGAGCCGCTCGAGGCTGCGTTGCAGAGCGGGCTGCATCCGTCACCCGGCAAGACATCGCCGATCATGGAGACGGTTCAGCGCATTGCGGTCGAACGGTTCACCGGCCGCGCGGCGCAGGAAATCCCGAAATCGCTCGTTCTTATCTCGGACATGCTCGAGCACGAGCCGGACTATTCGCAATATTCCGGCGACCTGTCATACGACCGCTACAAGGCATCGCGCGCCTACCGGAAGTTCCGCACCAATCTCTACGGCGCCGAAGTGACCATCTATTACATCCAGCGGCAATCCGCCCGGCCGATAAACTCCGCGGAGCACATCCGGTTCTGGGCGGAATGGATCCGCGACAACAATGGCCGGTTCAAAGCGGCCGCCAGGCTGCAGGGAGTCGGCTAGTGGCGGCGAGAGACCGTTCCGCGCATTCCGGAGCGCTGGCGCATTTCGCCTACTCGACGGGTGCGGTGGCGGCGGTTTTCCTGTGCTTCACACTGGCTGGCTGCGCGTACATCATTCTGGCCAAGCTCTCCGACATCGGCCCCTTCTATGTCACGTTCGTGCCGGTCGGGATCATGCTCGCCTATGCGCTGCTCATCTATCTGGCGAGGGGGCTGCGTCTGCGAGACGATCAGTCCGGCGACAATATCTACTACATGGGATTTCTGTTCACGCTCACCAGCCTCGGCGTCTCGCTCTATCAGTTCACTGCCAGCCGCGCCGCCGAGGAGATCGTGCAGAATTTCGGCATCGCGATCGGCTCGACCATCACGGGCATCGGACTGCGGGTCATATTCAATCAGATGCGGCGCGATCCGGTCGAGATCGAGCGGATGATGCGCCTTGAACTGGCCGAAGCGGCGCGCCGGGTCCGGCGTGAGCTCGACAGCACCGTGGTCGAGTTTGCCTACCATCGTCGCACCGCGCAGCAGGGGGCGGTCGATTCCTTCAATCACGTGGTCGAAAAATTCGACGAGATCGTCGCCAGGTTTGTCGCCAGCCTGGAAGAAACCACGGCCAAATTGAGCGCGCCGCTGGAGGCTGCGTCGCGTCGCTCCGAGGAAGCAATCGCGGAAGTGACCAAGACCATCGGCGCGACGTTGGGCGCGAGCGCGCGACAGCTCGAGGGCGAAACCGACAAGCTCTCGGTTCGGGTGGGGGCGATTGCGGTCACGCTCGAGCAGGTCATGGCCAAGGTGCGCGACATGCAGACCCCGGAGCGCGTCATCGAGTTCCGTCTCGAGCCCGTCAGCCAGGCGTTTGCGCAGGCCATCGACCGGTTCTCCACGCAATGCGACGCGCAGGTGGCCGCGGTCACCGGCGTTCTCGAGGAGACGAGCGCTGCCACCAGGCAGTCGCTTGGCCTGATCGTCGCGGCGCGTGAGGAGTTCGGCTCGACCGCGGTCAGCAATCGCATCGCCCTCGAAGCGGCAGGCAACGCGGTCCTCGGTGTGGGGCGGATCATCGATGAGCTCAAAGCCGGCTCCCAGCATTACGTCGAGATATTGCGCGCGCTCCTGGAAAAGACCGATGGAGCAATGCGAACCTTCACCGACGTGCTGATCAAGTCCGGCGTCGAAACGGCCACACAGACCGACTTGCTGCGCGAGGCGCTGCCGGCGATCGAAGCGAACGCGCGAACCCTTGTGCTTGCCGCCGAGCGGATGTCGCGGGTGGCCGAGGAGTTGCGCGCTGCGCGCGGCAAGCCTGAACGGGAGGCGATCGGCTGATGCCGGAAACCATCGGACGACAGACCGCATCCTATCGCCAGGGGCTTGTGCTCGGGCTGACCATGGCCGAGATCATGCTCCTCCTCGTCTTCTGCCTGCTGATCGCGGTCGGCGTGGCGCTTGCCAGTCAACGCGCCAAGCTGGATGATGCGATGGCGCGCCTGCGGCAGGCGCAGGCGGCCGCCGCCGCCGACAAAGCCATGGTCGAGACCATCAAGGGCAATGCGCGCCTGGCGGAGCTCCTGGACGAAGCGACCGGCTCCACCTCACAGCTTGAGATCAACGAGTTCTGGCGCAAGCTGGTCGAGAGCAACGACATCGTCGTCAACATGGAGCGCCACGGCGTGTCACGTGTCGCTCTCAGGGAGGAAGGCAACGACCTTGCCAAGCTGCATCGGCTGCTCAACGAGGGGATCGATCCGGGCAGGATCGCCAGAGCGGTCGCCCTGGCATCCGCCATCGACAAAGCCGACTCGGCGAGGATCGCGGCGAGCGCCACGCCCCAGCAGGTCGCGGCCTTGCTCGAGAGGGGTATCGCTGCATCGAGAGCAGGCAGCTCGAGCGAGCATGCCGGCCGGCACGACTGGCCGCCGATCATCAATCTGAGCGAGGCCGATGGATACTATTTCGCAGCCGGCAGCGCCGACTTGACGCCGGACTTCGGGCTGGCGCTGCGAACGCTGGTGGTGGCACGCCTGCTGCAGATCGCGGAGGAGTTCGACGTCGACGTCATCGAAGTCTTTGGACATACCGACGAGCAGCCGGTGAGCAACCGGGTGTCGAACCTCGACCGCAACCTGCCGGCGGTGACCCTGGGACTGAGCGAGCCCGGCCCCCTGCAATGGGCCGACAATGCCGGGCTCGGCCTTGCGCGCGCGCTGGCCGTGGTCAAGGTGCTCTCCGTCGATCCGCGTCTGCGGACTTTCCGCGTTCTGCCGTTCTCGGGAGCGCAGCTCATCGATACCGATGGCCGGCTTACCCACTGGGATGCAAAAGGCGACGTGCGCGAGCGCCGGCGGATCGAAATCCGGATGCGCAAATCCGGCTAAGCGGACATTGCGCAGAACCCGACCGGCGGGCGCCGGTCGGATTCCTGTCCTGCGCCGGCGCGATGAACTTGAGCCATCGCGGGCGCAGCCCTGCTTACCACCACCAGCGGCGGTGATGCCGATACCAAAAGCGATGATAGTAGGGCCGGTACCATACCGGCTGGACGGGTCCGCTCTCGTAGACCCGCACCGCGACCACCGGCGCGGCGGACGCTGCCGAGCTGCCGAGTGCGAGGCCGCTGATTGTCACGGCGGCGGCAAGAGCAAGCATGGTCGTGCGCAACATGGGATAGCTCCTTCGGTTTTGGATGCGAACCTGCATCCGGGTTGCTTCCAGGTTGCGATCTTATTTGGTCGGTACTGAACCAGCCCTGAGCGCAGAATTCACGCCGCCTTAATCAAGCTGACGGCAAGCTGAATTCCTGCTGCGGCGCGTCAGGGACGGCAACGCAGCGATCCGCGGTCGTCGCAATAGCCGTCGCCGATATGACAGCAGCCGTAGGAGCCCCGCGTGCAATAGTAGAACTGATAGGTGGTGCCGCAGTGGTAGGCGCAATAGAAGCGGCCGTTGTGGATGCCGCAGTTGGTGCGAAATCTCGGCGGCAGGTCGTCCGGCTCGCGGCCCCAGTCGAACCATGACAGAAGGCCGCCGACCGGCGAATAGGCCGGCTCGCCGGCCCGGCCGTCCGATGCCCACAGCGTAAAGACAACGGTCGCAAGCAAAAAAACTTTTCCCGGCATCCTTGAGCTAGCAATCATGAGGCCTGCAACCTACCGATCCGGTGAAGAACATGTAGTTGATGCCTACGCGGAAGACGTTGTCGCGGATGCGCGAGTTGACGAGAACGTCCGGGCGCGCCGTGAAAGGCGTGTTGGAGATGGTGGTGGACTGCAAGTACAGATACTCGGCCTTGATGGTCCAATCGCCGTTGAGCGCGAGCTCGACCCCGCCGCCGATCGCCCCGCCGCTCTGAAAATTCGAGAAACTCGCGTTGCCGACGCCGGCCACGGTCAGGTTCGATGACCAGGTCCAGAACGCCCCGCCCCCGGTCACATAATAGAGCGCGCGGCCGGAAGCGATGCCAAGGCGCCCGCGCAGCGTGCTTAACGACGTAATCTTGTCGCTGTTGACGGCCGTGACAATCGCGCCGGGTGCATTGAGGGTGATGATGCCGTTGACGTCGACCACCGTGCTCGATGCGGAAACCGACTGGCTGGTGCCCTGAATGTCTCCCTCGATGCCGAAGACGGCGTTGCCGGTCTGCCAGTTGGCGCCGGCCTGAACGCCGCCGATCACGCCGCCCATGGTCTCCGACAGGCTGAGCACCGGCAGGCCGCCAACCAGGATGTCCGTGCTGCCCGGGCTGCGCGCGTAGCCGAGATTGGCGCCGAAGTAGAACCCGGTCCAGTTCAGAAGCCCTACGGCGGGCGGGCGTTCCACATATATGGGCGCCTCGACCGGCAGGTCCGCAGCTACGGCAGGACCGGCCATGCACGCCGCGAGCACGGCACCCCCGACAATGCGCTTTTTCATACTACCCTCCGACACACAAAATCACGGCCACGACCTCACTCATTTGTTCCAGATGCGGAAGTTCAGCCCCGCTCGAATGATGTTCTCGCTGGCATTGATGTGGATCCCGCCCCTAACGAGATTTCCGCTGGCATCGAATGAGTTCAGCTGTCCGCAGGCGATTTCGCAGCTGAAGCCATTGAGGCTGGCATGCAGGTATTCCAGCTTCGCGGTCCAGGGGCCCCAGATCACCATCTCGACGCCCGCGCCGACGGTCCATCCGAGGTTGTTGACGTCCTCACGGCCGAAGGGAACGCCGGCAATGTTTGCCTGGAGTCGGCCGACCGCGGCGCCCGCAGTTACGAAGGGCATGATCCAGTCGAACGAATAGCCGAACCGCAGGCGCGCGGTGGCCAGGAACGGATTGCTGATCCCGCAGCTCGGAGTGCAGCCCGGGGTCGGGGTGACGATCGGATTGCCAAAGGCATCGAAGCCGGTGACCTGGGCAACGAAAGCAGGAGTTGATCCCTTGATGCCCGACCACGCGAGATCGGCTTCCGCTCCGACGACAAAAGAGCTGTTGCCGGCCTGCAGGTTGTATCCGAGCGTGCCGCCGAGGAGACCGCCCGAAAGCGTGAAGTCACCCGCCAAGGGGTTGGACGGCCATGGGGTAGCGTTCCAAGGCGAGCTGCTCCAGGCACCGCCGGCATTGAGCCCGATATAGACACCGGTCCAATTGCAGGGGCGCGGCGGCGCGAATGCGGGCGGCGCCGTAAAGACGTCGGGAGGAACGACCCCGCCGTACAGTTCGGAAGCGCGTGCCCCGGTCGCCGCCGCGAAGCTTGTCAGCAGCGCGACTCCCAGCAGAAATTTCCTCATGCAACATCCCCCATTACGCGACTCGCCCGAGCACTCTCCCGGCCCCTCATTTCGCCCTCAGTACAAACCATGCGGATCGATCAGCACGTGCGGATCGACCAGCGTGAACGCCGTGTTCGAGCCGACCTCCAGGATTTTCTCGGTGGGCGGTTCCACCCGGTTCCACCAGCCGCCGCCCAATGCCTGGAACAGCGCCGCCGTATCGGACAGGCGGGCGGCCCGCGCCTGCACGACCCCGATCGTCGACGTCAGATAAGTCTGCTGGGCAAGCAGCAGGAAGAGCACATTGGCCTGGCCGACCTCGAGCTGCTGGCGCGAGAGATCGAGGCTGATCTTGGCGGCGCGCTCGAAATCGCGCGCGGCCTTCAGCGCGGCCGCGTCGTATTGCAGCGCATGCAATGTGTCCGCGACATTCTGCAAGGCGCCGACGAGCACCGAGCGATAGGCCCACCCGGTCTGGTCATAATTGGCCTCGGCCTCGCGGCGCAGATGCAGCAGGTTTCCCGCATCGAAGACCGTCTGGGTCACGTTGCCGGAAAGGAGCCAGAACGCGTTGAACGGGTGCAGGAGGCCGGCGAGCGTGAGCGCGGTATAGCCGCCATTGGCGTTGATGGTAAAATTCGGAAGCATGTTGGCCGTGGCGACCCCGACCAGCGCGCTCGCCGAATGCATCTGCTCTTCCGCCAGTCGAACATCGGGACGCTGCTCGATGAGCGTCGACGGCAGGGTCACGGGCAGGTCCTGCGGCAATTGCAGGGATGCAAGCGTGAAGGTCTCCAAAGGCTCCTCGCTCGGATAGCGACCGATTAGAGCGGTCAGCAGGTCGCGGGTGATGGCCAATTGCTTCTGCAGCGGCGGCAGGGTCGCTTCCTGCTGTGCGAGGGTCGCCTCCTGCGCCGCGAGATCGATCCGGCTGGAATAACCGGCGTTGAACTGCTGGCGCAGGGTATCGAGCGCCTTCTTGTTCAGCGCGATGATCTTGATGGTTGCGTCGATCTGGTCGCGCAGCGAAGCCTCCTGGATGGCGGCGACCACGACGTTGGACGTAAGCGTGAGGTACGCGGCCTCGACCGTGAAGCGCTGCTGGTCGGCCAGCGCCTGCTGCGATTCCACGGTCCGCCGATTGAGGCCCCAGATGTCCATTGTGTAGGAGACCAGGACCTGTGCCGTGTAGAGATCGAACTGGAATGGGCCAGGGGCGGGTACGCCTACGGGCGAAAATCCAGGGGTCGCTCCCGAAATCTGCTGGCGTGCAGGATTGAAATTGCCCGCAGCGGTCGGGAAATACTTGGTTTGCTGCGCGTAGACGACCTCCTTGGCCGCGCGCAGCGCCGACATGGTGGCTTGCAGATTCTGATTGTTATGCAGGGCCTCTTCCACCAGCCGGTTGAGGGCGCGCGATCGAAACATCCTCCACCACTGCTGCGGCAGATCGCGACCATAGGCGAAATGCTGGGCGCCGCCCGTGAGCCCCGGGGCCGCCATGGTGCCCGGCAGCGGCGCCCGCGTGTAGCGGTCGGTCTGGGGAGGGGCCGGTGCCGCGTAGTCCGGGCCCACGGCGATGCAACTCGACACCAGTGCCGAGACCGCCAAAGAAGCAGCGACGCCGCAAAGTCGCGCTCCACGCACTTTGTGCCCACGCCTGAACATGCACGAACCACGAACGCCCGGATACGGCTAAAACCTACGATCATTTGCGATGTTTGACTGTTACCCATTGGCCACAACGCAGGCGGATCGGATTACAAAGAGCTGACATCGTGGTCTGCCGGTGACTGTGATTTGTTACAGTGGACCGCAAGCCGCATTAGTGGCCATCGTGTCGGTGTTTCCGGGCACTGCCAGCGAACATCACCCTATGCGTTTCAACCGCAAGCAGAGCGTTTTGGCCATTGCGGCCCTTGCCGCGGTCTTGATGACCGCCGCCGGCGCGTATTTCGCGTATTTCGGCGGCTGGCCTGCCTCAGAGTTGCGCGATGCGGCCAAGAATGCCTACGCCAAGGAAACCGATGCCAAAACCGATGCGAATCGAACGGGCGGAGCCGGCGGTTCGCCTGCGGCCGACAGCGTCGACCTGACGGACTCGCAGCTGGCCTCGGTCAAGGTCGAGCCAGTCGGGGAATATGAGTTTCCGATTGAGAAGGAAGCTGTCGGCAGCATCGATTTCAATCAGGAAATGTCGGTTCAGGTCTTTACCCCCTATCAGGGCAGGATCGTCGGGTTGTTCGCTACGGTGGGCGACGAGGTGAAAAAAGGACAGACCCTGTTCACCATAGACAGCCCGGACCTGTTGCAGGCCGAGTCGACCCTGATCGCGGCGGCGGGCGTGCTGGAGTTCACCACCCGCAACCTGGCGCGCCTGAAAGCGCTCTACGCGACCAAGGCCGTCTCGCAGAAGGATATGGAGCAGGCGGTTTCCGACCAGCAGACCGCCGAAGGCAATGTGCGGGCCGGCCGCGATTCGGTCCGCCTGTTCGGCAAGTCCGATGCCGAGATCAACGACATCATCGCCAAGCGCCTGGCGGACCCTATCCTGGTGGTGCCGAGCCCGATCGCGGGCCGCATCACGGCGCGCAACGCGGCACCGGGCCTGTTTGTACAGCCCGGCAATCCGCCCGCTCCCTTCTCGGTCGCCGACATTTCTACCATGTGGATGCTCGCCAACGTCGCCGAGACGGACAGTCCCGCCTTCAAGGTCGGTCAGCAGGTCAAGGTCAGGGTGACGGCGTTTCCGGGCCACGAGTTCGAGGGCAGGATCTCCACGATTTCCTCGTCCGTCGACCCGAGCACGCGTCGGGTCTGGGTGCGCTCGGAAATTGCCGACCCGCAGCACGAATTGCGGGCAGGAATGTTTGCGACCTTCGTCATCCGCACAGGCGACCCGGTGCGTGCCACCGCGGTGCCGCTCGACGGCGTCGTGCGGGAAGGTGACGGCACCATGACGGTGTGGGTCACCGCCGATCGCCGGCGTTTCACGCGCCGGATCGTCAAGATCGGCCTGCAACGCAACGGCTACCGACAAGTCCTGGAAGGGCTGCAGCCCGGCGAGCTGGTCGCCACCGAAGGCGCCTTGTTTCTCAGCAACGCGCTCGCCACCGCCACCGCCTCGCGCTGACGAGGAGACAAGCTGTGCTGAAAGGCCTGCTCACATTCGGACTGACCCGGCGCCCGATCATCCTGCTGTGCCTGCTGGCGTTCGTCGGCGGCGGGCTTGTTGCATTCTCAAAGCTCAACATCGAGGCTTACCCCAATCCGGCGCCCGTGATCCTGGAGATCACGGCGCAGGCCGCGGGACAATCCGCCGAGGAGATGGAACGCTATTACACCATCCCGATCGAGGTCGGCCTCGCCGCCACGCCCGGGGTCGACATCATCCGCTCCACGTCGTTTTACGGGCTCTCCTTCGTCCGCGTAACCTTCAAATACGGCGTCGATTATTATTTTGCGGTCACGCAGGCGGTGCTGAGCCTGCAGCAGAACGTCAGCCTTCCCAACAACGTGTCGCCCACGATCCAGGGATCGAGCCTGGTCGGCGAGGTCTACCGCTACCAGGTGGTCGGCCCGCCCCACATCGGCTTGACCAACCTGCGCACCATCCAGGATTGGGTGCTCCAGCGCCGGCTGCTGACCGTCGAAGGCGTGGTCCAGGTCAACACCTGGGGCGGCACCACCAAGCAGTTCGACGTCGAGGTCGATCTCAACAAGCTCGACGCCTACAACATCACGCTGCCGCAGGTGATCGCCGCGATCGGCAATGCCAACATCAACGTCGGCGGGCGCACCATCAATATCGGCCAGCAGTCGGTGAACATCCGCGGCATCGGTCTAATCGACAGCGGCGGCACCAACAATCTGATTCAGGGCTGGAAGGTCGAGGACATCGAGAACATCGCGCTTGCCCAGTTCAACGGCGTCCCGGTGCAGGTAAAGAACGTCGCGCAGGTGTCCGTCGGCTACGTGCCGCGGCTCGGCAAGGCCGGCCTTGACCGGGAAGATGACGTCGTCGCGGCCATTGTGGTCATGAACCGGACCTTGCACACGAACGACGTGGTGCCTCGCATTGAAGCCGAAGTTCAAAGAATCAACAGCGACGGCACGCTGCCGCCGGGGGTGAAGCTCGTTCCCTTCTACGACCGCACCACCCTGGTTTCGGTGACCACCAGGACGGTTTTGCACAACCTGATCTTCGGCTGCCTGCTGGTATTCTTCGTGCAGTGGATATTTCTTGGTGACCTGCGCAGCGCCATCATAGTCGGCGTCAACATTCCGTTTGCACTGTTCTTCAGCATCATCATTCTGGTGCTGCGTGGGGAGGATGCAAACCTGCTCTCGATCGGCGCCGTCGACTTCGGCATCATCGTGGATTCAGCGGTCATATTGGTCGAGAACATATTCCGCAATTTCCAGGCGCCGCCGCACGAGCGCCAGCAGCTGTTGCGCAACCTCGCCGAGGGGCATTGGGGGAGCGACCCCACCAGCGCAATGTCCCGCGAGGCGCCGTTCGCGTGGACCGACCGGCTGCGCATGATCTTCATCAGCGCCCTGCAAGTCGACAAGGCGGTCTTTTTCTCGGCCACGATTACCATCGCCGCGTTTGTTCCCCTGTTCACCATGCAGGGGGTCGAGGGCCAGATCTTCAACCCCATGGCCAGAACCTACGGGTATGCGCTGATCGGGGCGCTGGTCGCGACCTTCACGGTCACGCCGGTGCTCGCCTCCTACATGCTGCCCGAGCATGTGAGCGAGTTCGAGACCATCGTCGTGCGTGCGTTGCGTGCCGTGTACACGCCGGTTCTGCGCTGGTCGCTGGGCCACCGGAAGACCATGCTCGCGGTGGGAGCAGGGTTTCTGGCGGTGGTGGGTCTGCTCATCCCGCGGCTCGGCACCGAGTTCCTGCCGGCGCTGGAGGAGGGCAATCTCTGGATCCGCGGAACCATGCCGCCCACCATCTCGCTCGAGGCCGCGATGCCGGCGGTGAACAGGATGCGCGAGATCCTGCTTCGCCACCCGGAAGTCATCACCGTCGTGTCGCAGCATGGCCGGCCCGACAACGGCAGCGACGCGGCCGGCTTCAACAATGTCGAGCTGTTCGTCCCGCTCAAGCCGTTCGAGGAATGGGCTCCGGGGAGGACAAAAGAGAAGCTGATCGATGAGGTGCAATCCGAGTTCTCCAGCGAATTCGCGGGAATCGGGTTCAATTTTTCCCAGTACATCCAGGACAACGTCGAGGAGGGTCTGTCCGGCGTCAAAGGCGCCAATTCAGTCAAGATCATTGGCCCGAACCTGGCGACGCTCGAGCAAATCGCCGCACAGGTCATGCGCGAGATGAGCCAGGTCAGGGGAGTGCAGGATCTCGGGCTTTTTCCGGTGCTCGGGCAGCCCAATCTCAACATCAAGGTCGATCGTGAAAAGGCTGCGCGCTATGGGCTCAATGCCGGCGACGTCAACACGGTCGTGCAGGCGGCGCTGGGCGGCACCGTCGCCACGACCCTGTTCGAGGCCGATCGCCAATTCAACGTCACGGTACGCGTGGCGCCGGAATTTCGCGACAGCATCGATACCGTGCGCCGGCTCAAAGTCGGCTTTCAGACTCTCAGCGGCAACAATGCCTACATTCCCCTGACCGAATTGGCCGACATCTCGCTCGATACCGGCGCGTCGTACATCTTTCACGAGCGCAATCAGCGCTTCATCCCGATCAAGTTCAGCGTGCGCGGTCGCGATCTCGGCGGAACGGTGGCCGAAGCCCAGCAGCGAATCGCCGGCAACGTAAAGCTGCCGAATGGCTATCGCATCATCTGGGCGGGCGAGTTCGAGGAGCTGCAGCAGGCGAAGGCGCGTTTGATGGTGATCGTTCCGATCAGCCTGGCACTCATCCTGCTCCTTCTTTATGCGCTGTTCAATTCGATGCGCGACAGCCTGATGGCGCTCGCGGGCATCCCGTTTTCCATCGGCGGCGGAGTGCTGGCGCTGTATTTCTCGGGCCTTGATTTCAGCATCTCGGCCGCGGTCGGGTTCGTGTCGCTGTTCGGGGTCTCGGTCATGAACGGGATCCTGATCATCACCTATTACAACCAGGTCAGGACGAGCGGCATGGGCACCATAGAGGCCATGGAGCACGCCGCCGAGCAGCGCATGCGTCCGATGCTGATGACGGCGCTTTCCGCCTGCATCGGCCTTCTGCCCGCTGCGATCTCGACCGGGATCGGCAGCCAGGTGCAGCGACCGCTCGCCACTGTGGTGGTGGGCGGCATGCTGATCGGGCCGATCATCATGCTGGTAGTGGTGCCGGCGTTGCAGACAATGCTGCTGGGCAGGACGGGTGGTCCGGCCCCGGCCGTACCCCCGCCTCTGGAAGAGGCTGGCGAAGCGCATACGTAAGGTGCATGGTGACAGGTGCAGGGAAGACGAGCTTGAGGCTTGGCATTCATCTCGCAGCCGTCGCGCTCCTCGGCGCTGTGACCGCGAGTCCCGGCATGGCCGTGGAAAAGGCTCCCTCCAAGGCGGCCGCTCCTGCCAAAGAGGCGGCTCCTCCTGGGAAAGAGGCGGCTCCTGCCAAGGAGACCGCTCCCTCCAAGGAGACCGCTGCTCCCAAGGAGAGCGGGACCAGCGCCCCGATTGATACCCGCATCGGCGTACTGCCGAGTCGCGCCCTCAGGAAACCACCTGTGGCAGGCATCAAGAACCCAACCGGCGCGAGCGTGCCGTCATCCGTGCATCCCGCTACCCCATCAGGGCCGCGGGATACGATGAGCGGCGTGACGAGGAATGCCATCGGCATGCCGGTGAACAGTCATGTGGGCGTAACAGGACCGACGCCTGGTCCGGCGAGCCACGGCCCCGCTGCCGTGGGCTTGCCGAAAAGTCCCAGCGGTTTCGCGGGCAGTCCCTTGGCCGGAGTGTCCAGCGTACGGCCGAGTGGCGGCCCGAGTCCGACCTCGGGCGCCGCGCTGCAAAATCGTGCCGGCATCACGGGAACAGGCATCAATCGTCCGGGCTCTGGACCGGCTACCATTGGCGGGGCCGCAAAAAACGCCGCGGCGATCAACGGAACCCATATTCGGCCCAAGCAGCAATGACATACCTGCTCCGGCGCGGGGAGACTGCCGATTTGCCTACACCGGACTTACATGCTTCACGAAACTTCAGTATGATCGAGTCGGAAGCATCGGTCTGGACGCATGAAGGTTATCGAGCGAGAGAGACCGTACCCATGGCGACCGGCAACGTACAAGAAGCTCGTGGAGAGCCCCCCTGACGCCACGCTGACGCGGAACGATGTTCCGTTGCATTTGCGAATCGCGGGCATCGTTCTGCGAACGATTTTCGTTACCGCTCTCCTCGTCATCACGATCCGGGTCGCCACACCGCAGAGCGAGACATTCTGGTCCCTCCTCGATTCGCCCGGAGACCTCATTCGGGTCGTGTTGGGATTTATCGCCTGTATCTGGATAGTCGCTCACCTGTTCATGCTTCCAAAGGACGCCGAGGGGTACCGCACCTGGGTCTATCTCGGTCTTGCCCTCGTCCCGCTTGCGTTGGCATGCGCGATCGCGGTCTGGTAGCGCCGCTTTGATCCGAATTACGGCTCGATCAGGCCGCCGTCGGCTGCCTTGATCACCGCTTCGGTGCGGGTGGCTGCGCCGAGCTTGCTGCGCGCGTTGTCGATGTGAAAGTCGATCGTCCGCTTGGACAAGCCGAGGATCTGGGCGATCTCCGCCGATGTCTTGCCGCGCGCAACCCAGGTCAAAGCCTCCACTTCCCGATCATTGAGATCCACGAGCTTCGGCCACAGCTCCATGCGCGCCACACCGGCCAGGCGCGCCGTGATGATGGTGGCCAGCACGTCGAAATCGATGGGCTTGGTTACGTAGTCATCGGCGCCGAGTTGCCGGCCGCGCAACTCGTTGTCCCGATCCGACAGGGCAGTCAGGAACACGAACGGCATGTTGCGAAAGCGCGGCGCGAGCGCGGTCAGCCGCTCGAGCACTTCGAAACCGGACATGACCGGCATGCTGATATCGGAGAGAACGAGATCGGGCATGTCCTTGAGAATGGCGGCGAACCCTTCCCGGCCGTCTCCGGCAATGGTCACCTCGTAGCCCCGCTCGACGAGCTCCTCGGCGATCAGGGCCGCGGTCTCGGCGTCGTCCTCAATGCACAAAATTCGTTTTTTCCGCGCTCCCGTCATCAGTGCCGGTTCCGGTCTGCGGCAAATTCAGTCGCCAAAATATCATTAAATCCGGGTTCATTCCCCGCATCCGACACATTATGCTTCGATAGCGTCGATTGGACGGCTTCGCCAACATGACGGTCGACCATGCGGCAACCGCGCTCCATCAGATTTCACCTCGCCATCGTTTTCCTGTTCTTTTTCCTGCTCGTGATCGTCCTTGGCCTGTTCAGCGTGTCACGACTGAGCAACTTCAACAAGGTGTCCGAGAATATCGCCGAGCTGTGGCTGCCGAATACGCGGGTTCTGGGCGACCTTAACAATTTCACTTCCGATTTTCGAGCGGTCGAGGGAAGCAACCTTCTGGCGCTGGACCCCTCCGAGATCGCGGCGACGGAAAAGGAGTTGGAGCAGCTTGACCGATCAATCGCACAGGCCGAGCGCAATTATGAGCGAATTCGCCACGACGTGGAGGAGAGCAATCTCTATGAGACATTCAAGGAGAGATGGAACGATTACCGGAAGGTGGTCAACCAGATGCTCACCTTGTCGCGGGCGAACCGCAGGGATGAAGCAATCGCCATGTATTTGAGCGGAACGCGTTCCGCCTACAATGCGGCGAGCGACGTGCTGGGACAGCTCACGGCCCTCTCGGTGGCCCGCGCCCGGGAGGCGAGCGGTCGCGTCGCCGCCGTCTACAGGCAGGCGCTTTGGCTGGTTGGCCTTGCCATGGCGCTCGCGGGAGTGATGGTCGCCGCCGCCCTGTTCTACATCAGCCGATCGATCTCGGCGCCGCTCCTTCATCTTGCCGATTGCATGCATCGTCTTGCGGGCAACGACACGGAGATCGACATTCGCGGGACGAAGCGGCGGGACGAGATCGGGGAGATGGCGCGCGCGGCCGTCGTGTTCCGAAACAACGCAATCGAGCTGATGCGCAGCCAGCAGCGGCTCATCCGGCAGGCCTCGGTGCTGGAGGAGAAGCTGGCGCAGGAGCAGAAGCTCGCCTTGTTGCAGCGCAACTTCGTCTCGATGGCATCGCACGAGTTCCGCACCCCTCTGAGCATCATCGACGGCCATGCGCAGCGGCTGATCAGGTTGAAGGACCGTCTGGCACCCTCCGAGATCGACGAGCGCGCCGGCAAGGTTCGCGCCGCAGTCCTGAGGCTCACTCACCTGATCGATAACCTGCTTGCCTCCTCGCGCCTGATCGATGCCGGCGCGCCCCTCTATTTTCATCCCGAGGAGCTCGACCTCGCGGGACTGCTGCACGAAATCTGCCAGCTGCATCGGGAGATCGCACCCGGCTCTCGGATCGAGGAGAAATTCGCAAGGCCGCTGCCAATGTCGGGCGACCCGAAGCTGCTGTTCCAGGCGTTCAGCAACCTCATCTCCAATGCCATAAAATACTCCGCAAGCGGTGGTACCGTGGAAATCGGCGCCGGGCTGGATGCGGGTAAAGTCCTGGTCACCGTCAAGGACCATGGGATCGGAATCCCCGCAAGCGACATCGGCCAGCTGTTCGAGCGCTATTATCGCGGCAGCAACGTATCGGGGATTGTGGGGACCGGGGTGGGTCTCTACCTCGTCAAGATGGTGGTCGAAGTGCACGGCGGCGAAATCTCCGTCGAGAGCGCCGAAGGCAAGGGGTCGCAGTTCTTGGTGCGGTTGCCGGTACGGGCCGCACCGAAAAGCAACGCTGCATCGCCGTCGGTGCTGCCGTCCGCATTGCCGGAGGGCGCCGATCCCGTCGTGGAAGAGATCAAATCGTCGTAGCTGGGAACGCCTGGATGCGTTGAAGAATGCGGTTGGCAATCGTCGAGGATAATCCGGAGCTTGCGCAGCTCCTTGCCCAGGGGCTCAAGGCGGAAGGCTATGAGACCGACCTGCTGACGACCGCCGCCGCGGCGCGCGCGGCCGTGCGCACCACCCGCTATGCCGCTCTCATTCTCGACCTCGGCTTGCCGGATGAAGACGGCCTGTCGATCCTGCGCGAGATCCGGCGATCACAGGATCCCTTGCCCGTGCTGGTGCTGACCGCGCGCGGGGGTGTCCAGGATCGCGTCAACGGCCTGCGCAGCGGAGCCGACGATTATCTGGTCAAGCCGTTCGCATTGGAGGAGCTGGTTGCCCGGCTGGAGGCACTGCTGCGTCGGCCCGGCCAGCTGCTCGGACGATCGCTGCAATTGGCCAATCTCGTTTTCGACACCGAAAGCCGGCAGGCATTCATCGACGACCAGCCGCAGACGCTGTCCGCTCGCGAGGTTGCGGTGCTCGAGCTGCTGATGCGCCGCAAGGGCCGGGTTGTTTCCAAGAAGCTGGTCGAGGATCAGATCTTCGGGTTGTCCGGCGACGTCGCTTCCAACGCGGTGGAAGTCTATGTCCATCGCCTGCGCAAGCAGCTGTCGGAACACGGCGCCAGGGTTCAGATCCACACCGTTCGCGGCGTGGGCTATATCATGGCGGAAGAAAAGCTCGTGTGATCTCGTTCAAATCCATCTTTTCGAGAATCATATTCCTGCATGTGATCGCGCTGGTCATCACGGCGATCTTCATGCCGCTGGTGCTCTATTGGTTCCTGAAAACGGCGGCGAACGACCTGCACCAGCAGGCGATGCGCGATCAGGCCGATCTGCTCGCCCGCCATCTCGTCCTGGGCAAGGATGGTCAGCTGACGCTCGATTTGACGCCTGCGCTGCAGGATCTCTATTCGCAGGCGTACGGGCGCTATGCCTACGCCGTGCTTGACGCCTCCGGCCGCGTCCGGTTCTCGTCTCTGAAGGGCCAGACCCCGGTTTTCCCGGACGATCCGCGCTCTCCCGAGATCGCGCTGCTGGAGACCCGGCAGGGCAAAGCGGCGATCTCCGGGGTAAGTATCGCACACCAGATCGGCGATCAGACGGTGTGGGTCGAGGTGGGAGAGGATCTCGCCCATCGCGACGTCATCATCGACGACATTGTCGCCGAGTTCTTCAAGCGCGTGGGATGGATCACGCTGCCCATCCTCCTCCTGCTGCTCGCTATCGACATCGTCATCTTTCGTCGCGCCTTGCGGCCGCTGCTCAAAGCATCGGAAAAAGCGAAGGAGATAACTCCGAAAACAACGGATGTGCGGCTCTCCGCGCAGGACATTCCGAGCGAGATCCTTCCGCTGGTGCAGGCCGTCAATCAGGCGCTCGATCGGCTGGAGGCAGGTTTTCGGGTGCAGCGGGAATTTACCGCCGATGCCGCGCATGAGCTGCGCACGCCGCTCACCGTCCTGCGCAGCCGCATAGATGCTCTGCTCGACCGCAGCACGGCGAAGGCCCTGCACAAGGACATCGAGGGCATGGCCCGCATCGTAAGCCAGCTGCTCGATATCGCGGAGCTGGAGACGTTCTCGATCGACCCGTCGGAAAAAGCGGATCTGCGGGCGATCTGCGCCGAGCTCGCCGAGTTTGCTGCCCCGCTGGCGATCGCGCAGGACAAGAGCATCGCGCTGAGCGGCACCGAGCGGCCGGTCTGGATCAACGGCAATGCCGAGATGCTGTCGCGCGCGATTCGCAATCTGGTGGAGAATGCGATCAACCATTCTCCGCCGGGAACCACGGTGGAGATCGTGGTCGACGAAGCCGGTATGGTCCATGTCCTCGATGAAGGTCCCGGAATCAAGGATGACGACCGTGAACTGATCTTCCGGCGGTTCTGGCGGCGTGACCGGCGACGCGCCGGCGGCGCGGGTCTCGGGTTGTCGATCGTGCAGCGCATCGCCGAGGCACACGCGGCCGCGGTCGAGGTCGAGAACCGCCCGACCGGCGGGGCTAATTTCTCCTTGCGCTTCGGCCGCGCGGCCTGATCTGCAACAGCGCAAGCGCCCGGGTAATCAACGGGTCGACGCCGTTCTCAATATCGGATTTCCTGTTAAGCAGCTCGATATCGACCGGCACGCCTTTGCCTTCGTAGCACACCATGTCCGCCGAAAAGTAGACCTGGTATGACAGGCAATACTCCCAGCCGTTGGGGAGCTCCTTCTCGAGCTGATACGAGAATATGCCGTTGGTACGATCGCCCAGGATCGTAACATGCGGCAGCTGCCTTATCGCCAGAGCAAAGGCTTCTCCGCCGCTGAAAACGGAATCGCAGGTCAGCAGCACGATCGGCCCGGTAAACCGCACGTCGCCCTGCGGTTCGAGGTTCCAGGTCTTCAGCGGTGAAAAATCATTTTTGCCCGGGCCGATCTTTGTCTTCCTGTGAAAGGCTATTCGCCTGCGGTCGCAAAAGCGATTGATGATCGCGATCGCAATATCGTCATCTCCGCCCGGGTTGTCGCGGATATCGACGATGATGCCTTGCAACATCTCAAAGTCGGAGGCGATCCTGTCCAGAGCGGCGGTCAGCCTGCGCTTCTTGATCCCTTCCAGCTCAAGGATGCGAATGTATCCAAATTCCCGGGACCTGCAGTAGTGCAGCATCCAGGCCCCGGTCGGCCCTGGCTTCCCGAACCCATGGCGCATGAGGGTCTTCCCGGTTGTCTTGAAGAGCTGCTTTCTCTCCCGCTTGGTAAACTCCCGATGGAATTTGGGCTTTTTCTCCGGGCTGAAATAGCGTGCCCTGCGATCCCCGCTTGCTTTTGCCTTGAGCTCGACATGGCCGTCATCGAGAGGGTCGAGCATGCGGCGAAAGATATCGAAGAGCTCATCATCGCTGGTCTTGCTCGTCACCTTGGGTCTGTAGGTATCGTACTGCCTCTGCCAATCGACATTCCTCAACTTGAAGAAGGGATATCTGTTGTGGAACGTCGTCCACAGCGATTCGAAATTCTTTTCGGGATCTCGAATGGTCATAGGCGCCGTAACCGCCCCTCCCGGTCAGGGCGCGAGACCGGGCAGCAGCTTCACGAGAAGCTCGGAACCGGCAAGCTGGATTGCGTAGATTTCCAGGGTGTGCCGGCCGATGAAACGCAGCACGCCGCCTGTAGTCCGCGGCGGCTGGACCGGGCTGCGGCCGCGCTCGAACAGGCACAGCGCAAGCGACAGCATGCCGACGCCCACCATAAGTACGGTGAGATGAGCCTGAGGAAACGAGTATTCCCTTTGTTCCTGCCAGATGTAGACGGCCGCGGCAATCAGGCAGGCGAGGAGGCGCAGGGCGTTCTCTGCCGCAACGTGCGGGGGCGGCAACCCGGCCTGCGCTGCGTTCCGCCCGTCGGCGGCTGATCTGCCGTCGACATAGCGGCGCTGGCACAGGCCGAACAGCGCCCACAGCCATCCCTCCGCGCCGTAATCGACGAGCTTCGCTGCCGGCGCCAGCATCGCGAGCAGTGCGCAGACGAGAAATGCAAAGGCGGTCCAGCCGTGACGTTGCAGAAGGATCTCTGAATGGGGACGCGCCATGCGGATGAATGCGAGGCTCAAAAGAATGTTGGGCGCCACCCAGGCCCAGTCGGAGTTCCAGCTGTCGAGCAGGGTCAGGATTATTCCGAGCCACACCCAATGGAGCGGGACGGTCCGGCTCTGGGCGTAGCCCATGAGGAAGAAGAAGATCGGAGCTGCAAGGCGTCCGGCTACGGACCACCAGCGGTCATCTTCCATGAAGAAATGGCCGAAATGGTCGGCCAGCACGAAGATGATGGCGGCGGTTTTCAGCCAGTCGGTATTGTCAACCGCGCGGGCCGCCGCCGGCGCGCGGGTGGCATGGTGCATTCCCGCACTCGTGCTTGCGACGCTCACAGGCTGCGCGGGACTCCCCTCGTAGGTGGCCGTCGGCAGGTTCATCTCCTTGAGGATCAGGGACAGCGGCAACAGCGTCGTCTCCCGCGCGATCACGGCCCCGCCCATCACGGTGGCGCCGAAGGCGACTGCGCAGCCGTCCTCGATCCGGGCACGCTTGACCGTCAGCGTCATGCTCTCGAAGCTGTGAAACTGCAGGAAGCCGTCAACGACGCAGTCGCTGCCGAAGCTCACCGCGTTCCAGTCGGAGCACTGCAATGGCCGTGTCACGATGGTTCGTTGCCCGATCCCGCATCCCATGAGGCGCAGGATGGAATTCGACAGGACGGTGCCTGCACAAAACGCAAGCGGCCCTCTGCACCAGGCGAAGAAGCAGTCCTGCGCGAAGAAGTAGGCGAAGTGCCGCCAGGACCAGAACGGCGTCGAATCATCTGCCCCCCATCTGCTGCCGACGAGAATTATCTTGATCGCGACGCTGAGCAGAACCAGACCGGCCTCGGTGAGCGCCAGAGCAATCGCGGCGCCGAGGATCGGGTGTGCGCCCGACCGCGACAAGCAGATGTACACGATCGTGAAGATCAGCCCTTCGGTGATGGGCACAATACTGATGCCGAGCAGGTCAAACAGGAGGATGCGGATCAGGAACAGGGGGAAGCCCGGCAACCTGCCGGATTCGTTCTCGGCCCCAAACGACGCGCTCGCAAATTTCACCGGCGGGTTTCCCGCCACCGTGATGGGTTCGCCAGGCCGCGACTGCATCTGCCGGCGGAATTCTATGTCATTGGCCGGCGTGGAGACCCCCAGGAGGAAGTTGGACGGGAAATGCCCGTACTCGGCCACGCAGTTGTTGCCGCTGAAGAAATTGTGCGGCATGTCGAGCTGGCGCAGCTGCAGGTGCTCGGATCCATAGTCGAGCATGTTCGTGAAACAGCCGTTGGACCAGAACATCCGGGAGTCGGCGGTGGCCAGCTCCGGGACGAGGTTGAACATGAGGTCGCATTCGGAGCCGCCGATCCGCGGGAATCGCATGCCCGCGAGCGCGCGCAGATACTGGCCGGTGACGGTCCAGGTCCACTGTCTCTGGACGCGGTTCATCATCGCCATTCTGTACATGAGCAGAGCGCCGGCGAGCCCGCGCGCGGGATAGAGCCCCGGCGAAGCGGCCGTGCAGCGGATGAACAGGCAGCCGAGCAAAGAAGTCACGACGACGGTGGCGCCGGTGGTGATGAATGCGTAAAGCGCCAGCCGCCAGACGATCTCGGGAAGCGGCGTCGCCCTGAAATATTCGCCGGAAAGCTCGGCATCTCCGGCGGGTATCAGGCCGGTGGCGAGCCACAAGACCGCGGCAGTGGGGACCACGACGAGCCAAAAAGACAGGAAGATCTGCATGAGAATGTTGAGGGTCTCCAGCAACCAGACCGGGCATGCATAGCGGCAGGCGTTCGCCGTTCGCCTGAGCACGGTGCAGCGGCCGCCAAGGCGGGCAGGAGCTCCTTCCCACATCTCCTGTGAGCCCACGTCGGCAAGAATCGCGGTGAACGGAGTGATCCAGCTCCCGCTCCCCACCGTCACGCTGGGAGCGACGGCGGCGCGCATCCCGATCTTGCATCCGCTCTCAAGGCGAACAGCCCCGACATGCAGGTACTGCCCCGACCACCTCGTCGTTTGAATGTAGGCGCCGGTCTGGATGGCGACATCATCGCCGATGAAGAGCAGATCCAGCGGCCCCGACAGCTCGGCATCGTGCGCGCACTGAAGGTTGTCGCCCACGCCGGCGCCAAGCCGCCGCAACACGAACGCCAGGAGCGGGGCGCTGCGATACATCAGGCGCAGCGTGACCAGCACCATGCTCTCCAGCCGCCCGATGCACCAAATGCGCAGGTGCATCCTGCTCCACTTGGGATAGACGCCCGGCCTCACGTTGTTCCTGGAGATGTCGCCGCTCATGAAGAGCTTGATGGTCATGACCCAGAGCAGGCCGGCAAACGGCGCCACAAGACCCATGAGGTAGAGAAAGAATCCGGCAATGATGAACTCCGCGAGACCGGCCGTGGCGAGCAACGTCCCAACGTCGAGGTAGCTCAAGCCGATGAGCAAGGCCGCCGGGCCCGGCGAATACAGCAACATCGCAAACAGGACCTGCAGGGTAGTGAAATATCCGGCAGGCAGCACCTCTGTCGCGGCGATATCGGGCTCTGCGCCGCACTGGCGGGGCTGCGCGGCGGCCGCGGCCGGAGTGGAGCCCTGCCCGAGCGTGCACGGGCGGCTCGCCACCTTTCGTGCCGTGTTGCAGTCGCTCAGCAGCGCCCGCACCGGCACCATCCATCCCGCAGCCTGCAGCTGCTGCGCCAGGCGCGCGATCAGGATCGAGTGCCCGCCGGCCTCGACGAACCCGTCGTCCAATCCCAGCGGGGTCCCAAACACGGCCCTGCAGATCGCCAGCACTTGTGCGCACGCAGGGTCCAAGCCGGCATCCGCGTCGGGCGCTTTGAGCTCTCTCTCTCCTGCCTCCCGCGCGCCGGCCGCCGTTTCCGCCTCCGGCTCGCCGTTCGCGGGGAGATGAGAGAGCTTTGGCAGGCGCTCCCGATCGATCTTCCCCGACACCGGCTTCATGACGAACCCGTCGACAAGGAAGATCTTTGTCGGGACCGACGGCGCGGGTAGCTGCCTTGCGAGCGTCGCCGTCACCCGGGCAGCCCACTCCGGCGGCGCCGGAGCGACCCCCGCGATCCCGCTTTTGCAGACGCAAGGCGCGGCGACAAAGGCGACGAGCGTCTCGTTCTGATAGTCGAGGACAGCGGCTTCGATCTCGCCGAACTGCGTCTGCAGGATGTCCTCGACGGCCTGCACCTCAACCCGGTGGCCGCGCACTTTGAGCTGCACGTCGATGCGGCCGAGAAAGTGCACGCGCTGCGTCCGGATGTCGATCTTGCATCTGTCCCCGGTGCGGTAGAGGCGCCCGAACCGCGGGTGCGCGATGAACTTGCGGGCGGTCTGCTCCGGCAGGTTGCGGTAGCCGCGCCCGACGTGCACTCCGCCGATGCAGAGCTCGCCGGCCTGCCCGTGCGGCAACGGGGTCAGCGCATCGGGCTCGAGGATGACGTAGGTGACATTGGCGAACGGCGCCCCGATGGTGATCGGCTCGCCCGGCCGCAGGCTCTGGCGGCTGGTGTCGGTGCTTGCCTCGGTCGGCCCGTAGGTGTTGATGATCTGCCGTCGGCCCCGCGTCCAGGGCTCGACCAGCGCGCTGGGAAAGGCTTCGCCCGCCGGCACCACGTAGCGGCACAGCGGATACGGGAGATCCAGCTCGGGGCTTGCTGTGAGGGTGGTGAGCAGCACCGGCGGGCAGAACAGCACCGTGACCTCGGCTTCGCGCAGGATGCCGACCAGGTCCGGGCCCGAGCGGACCTGTTCCTTGGTCAGCATGACCACGGCGCAGCCCGACACCCAGGCGCTGTACATCTCGGAGATGCTGCCGTCGTAGCCCAGCGACGAAATGAGCGAGGTCGCATCCATGCCGGGAATGAGATCGAAGTAATCGGCGTAGCTCAGGGCGAGGTTGACGTAGCCTGCGTGCGGGCACTCCACCCCCTTGGGCATGCCGGTTGTTCCGCTGGTGTAGAAGATGGTTGCCAGGCGCTGCGCCGGATCGTCCAGCCAGGGCGGCGGCGGCATCGGCGGCTGTCCGGCGGGCCTCTTCGGCAGCGTCATGACATCGAGCGTGGGCAGGTCGCGGAACCTGTCGCCTAACCTGTCGACTAACCCATCTTGCCCGCGCGTAAGCACGACCACCGGCGCCGCGTCGTTGAGCATGTGGGTGACCAGCGACTCGGGCAGCGTGGTGTCCAGTAACATCACGGTGCCGCCCGCCTTGAGGATGCCAAGGTGAGCGGCCACGATCTGCCAGTTGTCCTGTGTCATCGCGACGGCCACGACCTGGTCGGGACCGGTGAGGAAGCAAGAAAGCGCCGCGGCCACGCTCTGCGCGCGTGCGTCAAGCTCGGCGAAGGTCAGGGACTCTCCGGTATGCGGAATCTGCAAGGCCGTGAGATCGGGAAACTTCTCGGCAGAGCGGCTGAAGACCTCGGTGAGCCAGCGCACTCCTTTCTGGTGCGGCACGTTGACGAGGTGATCGTCGCCGAACGCATCGGATAAGCTGTAGGGGCAGGTGTCCGCCTGCGCCACCTTTTGCGCCGCCCAACGGTACCGCCTCCAGGCCGCGAACGTCACCAACAAGAAGGCTGCGAAGGCGGTTGCTGCAAAGATCGGGGTCAAGCCTGTCCTCTCATGCTCGCCAACTTGGGCATCCATCGGCGAGAATGCCGAAACGCCATGCTCAATCGAAGTATCGCTGGAGCGTCCCGTTGCGGCGGATGTCCAGGGTGACACAGTGGGCCCCCCCGCCCAGCATCTTGGAGTGGCGCAATTTCAGCGGGATGACGTCAAGTCCGTGCTTTTCCAGGAGCTTTATGAGAGACGGCTGATTGCGGTCGACCACGACAAGGTTCGGATTGATGCTGAAGACATTCATGTCGATCCAGTCACTGCCGATGCTTTTGGCCAGATAGTCGGCATCATATCTGTCTGTGTTCTCCATCGGCGGGCTGTAGATGACTTTCCACTGCTTGAGAATCTCGGGCAAGGTATCGTCATTGACCCGAGCGGGATTGCAGAGGATCAAGCCGTGCCGCAGGGCTACGAGGGTCGAGTCGATATGGCTGCCGTAGTAAACGCCTTTGAAGAAATGCACGCGAAATTCGTCGCCCAAAATCGACTGCAGCCAATGTCCGCCCATCTCGTTGCCTGTGGCGCTGACCAGGTAGATCAAATCCCGGCCAAAACGCAGGACGTTTGCTGCGTCAAAGGCCGGCTCATCGTTGCGCGGCGTCGGCTTGCCCAGGTCCGCCTCGAACAGCGAGTCCAGAAGCATGGGCTTGGGAGCGCTGTACCACTTTGCTCCTGATTTCAGGTAGTCGATCAGCAGCGTCCGGTAGCTGAAGGTTTCCTGCGCGCGGCTGCGGATGACGTTGGGCGTTTCGATGATCTGGTTGCCGATGACCAGCAGAACATCGCGCGGACAATAGTTGTAATACCCCTGCGCCTCCCAATGAATTGTGGAGAACTTGGCCTCGTGCGGCCAGGTCTGCGGGCGTTTGACGGTAATGCCCAAATCCTCCAGGATTCGAACGAATTCATCCAAATCCTCCTGCGTTTCTTCAATGACCCGTTGCGGAAAGGCGCCCCGCGGAATCTCGGCCAGGGAACGGTTGGAAAATTCCGCCATTTGGGAGCTTCGGTCCGCCGTCGGAAACCGCGCATGCAGAGGATTGCCTACGATCACTTCTTCCAGCTGATCCCACTCGTTGCAACTCCAGACGCCTGACATATGCAAGATGCCTCCTCGCTGTTCCGAGTGTGAATGACCGGCCCGGTTCGGCACCGCCGCGGACGGTTCGGGAGTGCGCTCGTCCGGCAGCAGGCAGGATGTGCTCCGGCTCATGCGCATCGCAACTTGCCGCAGGGCAGTGGCCGCAAATCGATAGGGTGTTGCCGCCCGATTCTCAATTCACCAGATCGTAAAGCTTGACCACGGCGCTCGCCCCTTTGACGCCGCGCGTGTGGCTCACGATCTGCTTATGCGCCGGACTGTTCATGTAGCGTTCGATGTCCGCCTCGGTCTCCCATTCGGAATAGGAGATGAACTCGCCGCGCTCCCGCGCTCGCAACAGCTTCTCGGAAATGCACCCCTTCTGCGAGATCATCAATGTCGCGCATTCCGTTTTCCAGATACGCTCGGCAGTCTCGGTCTGCGACGGATCGATCTTGATATGAATGAGGCGGATGATCGACATGACGTCCTCCTGGCGTTTCTTCTGGGGGCGATAGTACGACGGGAATGGCTGCGGTTGCAGCTCCCAAAATCCAGGCCTTGCCTCGCAAAACTTTGACTTGCCGGCTCCTTTCTGATCTGTCGTTCCGGGGCAAAGGCGACCCGATGACGCAGGGGCTATCCGCCGGCCGAGACCGCTGGTGAACATTGTGTCGTGCCGGCGCTACGGGAGCGAAAAATGAAAAGAGCTCTGAGGCTTCTGCCGCTTGCCCTCATCTTGTCAGCCGGTTGCGCCATGCCTGCGTCCGCACAGAGCAATCAGCCGATCGGTACCGCCAACGCGGTCGGTTCCGTTGCCAATTTCAATGCGAGCACATCTGCTTCAACCGGCGGGACTCAATCCTCGTCGGCCGGTCGGGGCGCTTCAACGAGCATCCTTCTTCCAAGCGGAAGGACGGCCACCCAATCCAGTTCGACCATCGTCGTTTGCGACGATCCCGGTGCGCCCTTTCCGGATGTGGTCGACGTGTGCGGCTTGCGATGAGGCGGGCACGCGACGGACGTCGTCCGAGCGGCCGGTCTCCCTGCCCCCTGCACATCAGCAGCTCCTCCTTTCCCGGACATCGTGACTGCGCCGGTGGGCATTGTGCGTGACGATTTCACGCGCACCTCGCGGTTGATCGCGCAAATCACAACGTCTAGCGTAAAGCGCACAACAATCAAGAAGCGCGGCGATGCCGCTGCCGGGCGTGCTGCTCAAAGGGGAGGAACGGATGCAATCCAGGCTGTCTACCGTGTCGGCTGCGACCCTGCTCGCCGTGCTCGTCGCAGGCACGCCAGCCGCCGCACAGAAGCAGAGCGGAACGCTCAAATACTACCACCGTGACAATCCGCCGACCACTTCGATCCACGAGGAGGCCACCGTCTCGACGGTCAATCCGTTCATGGCGGTCTTCAACAATCTCGTCCTGTTCGATCAGGGCAAGCCGGTCAACAGTCTGGAGACGATTGTGCCCGATCTCGCGGAAAGCTGGACTTGGAGTGCCGACAGAAAGCGCCTCACCTTCAAGCTGCGCCAAGGCATCAAATGGCATGACGGCAAGTCCTTTACGTCGAAGGACGTCGGCTGCACCTTCGACCTGCTGCTCGGCAAGGCGAAGGAGGGGCTGCGCCTCAATCCGCGCCAGGTCTGGTACCACAACGTCATGAACGTGCGGCTTGACGGCGACTTCGAGGTCACCTTCGAGCTCAAGGAGCCGCAGCCGTCCTTCCTGGCGCTGCTCGCCTCCGGCTACACGCCGATCTATCCCTGCCACGTGTCGCCGCGCGAGATGCGGTCGCGGCCGATCGGGACCGGGCCGTTCAAGTTCGTCGAGTTCAGGCGCAACGAGGTAATCCGGCTCGCGCGCAACGAAAGCTATTGGAAACAGGGACGGCCGTATCTCGATGCCATCGAGGTGCGCATCATCCCCAGCCGCTCGACGCGAATCCTGGCATTCGTCTCGGGCGAGTTCGACATGACCTACGACACCGATGTGCCCATCCCGTTGATCAAGGACGTCGAATCGCAGGCGCCGAAAGCGATCTGCCAGCTCCGGCCGACCGGCGTCTACGTCAATCTCCTGGTCAACCAGGAGGCGGCGCCGTTCAATGATGCCAGGCTGCGCCATGCCGCGGCGTTGGCGATCGATCGCAAGAGCTTCGACGACATCCTCGGCCAGGGCAAGCTCGGGCTGAGCGGCGCCATGCAGCCGCTGCCGGAGGGCGCCTGGGGCATGCCCGAGGAGATGCTGCGG
>Ga0306923_10000124_pt1 | contig 51588 bp, 50 predicted proteins | sample sta12Can44000108_FD_203841 | JGI IMG/M metagenome (GOLD analysis project Ga0306923, IMG submission 203841) | Lab enrichment of tropical soil microbial communities from Luquillo Experimental Forest, Puerto Rico - statanox.12C.anox.44.000.108 (v2)... | ecosystem: Environmental > Terrestrial >... | reverse complement strand
GTCAAGGGTTCGCTGCGCCGGGCTTCGCCCGCCCTTGACCGCGCCCACAGGACGCTCCTCAACTCACCCAACCCACTCGAATTTCAAAAGAGGCAAAAAGGTCGAGAACCATGCCCACTCAGTCGCGATCCACTTCATGCACTACAATTTCGTTCGGATTCATCAGAGCTTGCGGGTAACCCCGGCAATGGCGGCTGGCGTGACGACAAAACTTTGGGATCTCGTTGACATGGTGTGGGTGATCGAAGATTGGGAAGCGCGTCGTGACGGTACGCTTCTCGTGGGATAAAGATAGGGAACCGGATATGGGCTCATTCAGTCTCTTTAATTGGCTTCTGGGCACGGTCATCGTCGCGATCATTTCCCCGATTGTCCTCGCGCCCGTAGCACTTATCTTGCGGCGCGCTGGCTTTAGCAGGTGGTGGTCTATCCTGTGGGCGATCCCCGTTGTGAACATCATCGCATTATGGGTCTTCGCGCTTGTGCCATGGCCGGCCTTGGGCACCCAGTCAATCGGGCATCCGGTTGCTTAACGGTTGTTACAATCAAATTGACCCACTACCCCCCGCTGCCGATTCTTGTCAGAACGAGGGTGCGAAGGGCTGCACCGGCGCGGGCGGTATCATCCCGGATCGGGTAGGACCATGGTTCGATCCGCCCGGTGAACGGACGGGTGACGCCGGCCGCGCGCATCGTGGCGTGAAAGCGCTCAAATTTCGCGTCGCCGCCGTCGAGGTCGAGAACGTGCACCGGTTTGCCGGTCGCCGCCGCCTCGCTGATCATCGAGACCGAATCGGCGGTCACCAGTAGCGCGTCGGCGAGCGCGAGATAGGCAAAATAAGGGTTGTCGCCACCGCCGTCCCAAATCGCACCCGGGAAGCCGCCGAGGCGCGCGCGCAGGAGCGTGATCCCTCGCTCCCCAGTCCGCCGCGACGGCGTCAACAACAAGGAGCCGCCGTTCTCGGATAGCAACGCCGCGAGCCCATCGGCGATCTCGGCGAGGCGCTGCAGGGTCAGCCGGTAGGCCTTGTTCGCGCCGCCGATCAACGCGACAACGATCGGCCGCGGCAGGGCAGCGAGTGACGGGAAGCGGCGGCGTTCAGCTTCGAGCCGTGCCGCCGTTACGCGATGCACCGCGCCGCGGGTTACAATCACCCGTGGCCCGCGTAACTGGTCGTGCTCGGGGACGACGATCAGGTCAAACTCGGATCGCCGGACGCGTGGGTCCTGGATCTGAGCGAGCAAGGTGCGCCCGCCGCTGGCGCGCCGGATCGTCAAGGCCGGCACAACCGCGTTGCGGCCGCAGGCGATCACGAAATCAGGCCATGGCGGGCCGAGCAATGACTTGCCGCCCGAGATCGCGTATCGGGGCAAGAGCCATAACTGCGGCAGCAACATGCTCCACGGAGGGTGCACTCTGAGCGGTTTTTCGACAAAGGGGTAGCCCGTGGCCTCGGCTAGGCCGAGGGCTTGGCTTCTCATTCCGGGTTTACCGTCGTGCAGCACCCAGGCCTTCGGCTCGGCGCCGCCCGCCGCTGGACGTGACCAACAAACGGCGTGCGCGGGCAGAGAGGCCATTAACGTGGTCTACAACTAGCGGCGGATTATCGCAATTGCTGCTTCGTCATCCGCTCGGGCTCCTGCACGCGAGCGCGCCGGATCAGCCATGGATGCGATGTCGAGGTGGACGGTTTGCTCCAGCGCATACTGGCCAGTCACGGCTCATGTAAGACTTGATCGGTATAGCACAACCCAACTCAATCCTACCCGTAAAAGCGACCTCTACTTCCGATGCGCTCCGCTGATCGACAAAGTTGCACTTATCCCTATAAATACTAGTCGGAAAGATCGGCGTAGCCGACGCGGTATTTATCCGTAAAGGGTCCGATGGGATCGATTTGCGGGGGCGAAATGCCGTTTGCCTTTGGATACCCCGGCTATGCAAAGGACCTTCGTGATGCGGGTGTACCGCAAGACCGGGACTAGAGTGATGTCGCGACTGGATGCCCGGCGCTCGCCGCGATCATCACGCTTTGATAATGAGAGCTGATCGGCCCAGGTATCCCGGCTGTCGACGCCTCGAGATTTCCCGGTTAATTCCCGGATAAGGGCCTTAACCGGGAAATTTTCGCGGTTTCGCAGACCGCAATTTCCCGGTTCCGACGAAAGAATTCCCGGTTTGGCGTTCCTCGGAATTTGATCTTAAGCTGCTGATTTTACTTTAAATACATCGGAGATCAAGCGTCCCGAACCGGCCATTTCAAATTTCTCGGATCACAATAGTCGATCCGGGAAATCGCACACCACTCGGTCACGGTGTCGAGCATCGCACAGCTCAATTGCCGGCCGTTACCGTTGTCGCGCGCAACGTCGGCCGAGCCCGGGTTGATCGCATCTTCGGGCTTTGCTGCGGCAGCCACCACGCTCGTCTCCGATCTTTTTCCCAGCTACGCTGCGAATCTCGAGCGGGCCCGCACCAGCTATCGCCCGGTCGCAAAATAGTTGGTCGACCTGCATGGCGACTTGTTGGACGGGTTCGGCGAAGCGGACGCCGATTTCGTTCTCTACGGTCACACCGACCACCAGTTGGCGCAGCGCCTGGGCAGGGTCCTGGTGGGCCGCTCGCGATCTGGCGGCGCGGTGCTCTCCCCGTCGTCACGGGGAAAAACCGTGTTGGATCGTATCGCTCCGACCCAGGCTGACGAGACCAGAACTCGAGCAGTCGTAATGCCGTGGCTCGCTCAGGCAAGAGCGGCAGAAAGCACTTGGTTGTCGGAAGCTTCCGGCCGCGCCTCGGGGAAGAGCAGCTCTTCATAGACTTCGATCGTGCGGGCGCACATTACCTGACGGGTGTATCGCCTGGCGACGTGTCCGATCGTGCGTCGGGCTAACAGCAACCGCTCGTTCTCTCCTAGCGACAGCGCCTCGTTGATTGCCTCGGCAAGACGGCCCGGATCGCGTGGAGGCACGAGCCAGCCTGTAAGCCCCGGTTCGATAGTCTCGCGCGAGCCTCCGTGATCGGTCGCTACGACCGGCCGTCCCATCGCCAGCGCCTCGATGATGACCCGGCCAAACCCCTCGGGGTCGCTTGAAGCGGAGACGACGACATCGGCCAGCATATATCCAGCGGGCATGTCGCGGCACTCCTCTACGATACGAAAGAGCCCGGTAAGCCCGTTCCGCTCGATGGACGCATCGAGTTCGCGGCGGAACCCTCGTCGCTGCTCGGAACCAACAATGACACAGCAGATATCGCGCCGGCCAAGTGCGGTGATCGCGGCGATGAAATCGAGCCCGCCCTTCCAGCGCGTCAGCCGGCCCGGAAGCATCACGACCGGCACACCGTCGGGCAACCTCCACCGGCGGGCGAGGCCGACAATTCTCTCCGCCCCAACTCGGCTCGGATCGAAGATGTCGAGGTCGACGCCGCGCGGGATCATGCGCAACCGGTCTGGACCGATCCCATAAACCTGTGCGGCATGATCGGCCACGAACTGCGAGATCGCGATCACCCGCTCGCCGCGCGCCATTACCGAATTGTATCGGTGTTTGAGCCCGCCACCGGTGCCGTAGGCATTGTGAAAGGTTGTCACGAAGTAGCACCCGGTGGCGCGCGATGCCGACCGGGCGCTCCATGCCGGGGCGCGGCTCCTGGCATGGACGATGTCGATGCCCAGACGCCGAATTAACCGCGCCAGAAGGGTGGCGTTGTGGCGCATCAGCAGCGGGTTTTTCGAGGCGAGCGGCAGGGTCAGGTGGGTGGCGCCCGACCGGATGATGTCGCGCTCCAATGGGCCGCCGCCCGAAGCGACGTATGAGGTCCACCCCGCGGCGACGAGTGCCCCGGCGAGCTCGACGGTGCCGCGCTCGGCTCCGCCCGAGACGAGGCGCGGGACAATCTGCAATACCGCTGGGGGGCGGCCTTTTGGCGGAGCGGGTCCGATGTTATCGTCGTCCATTCCGCGCGCCGCAAAAACCTCCAATGAGTAGCTCGGGCATACTACCACGTAGCGATGGTGCAACAATCGCATACCAGCGGCTCGCCGGTCGCGGTCCGGGTGTGGTGTTCCTCGGTGGCTTCCGTTCCGAAATGACCGGGACCAAGGCCTCGTTTCTCGACGAATACTGCCGCCGCCGTGAGCAAGCCTATGTGCGGTTCGATTATTTCGGACACGGCGCGTCGAGCGGCGATCTTGGCGTCGGGACGATCGGCCGCTGGTCAGAGGACGCGATCGCCGTTCTCGATGCGCTGACCGAGGGTCCACAGATCCTGATCGGCTCGAGCATGGGTGGCTGGATCATGCTGCTCGCCACGCTCGCGCGAATCGAGCGAATCCGCGCGCTCGTCGGGGTCGCTGCCGCACCCGACTTCACCGAGGATCTCGTCTGGCCGCGGCTCGATGCGGCGCAGCGCAAGGAGCTTTGGGAAACCGGCGCAGTCACGTTACCCTCGCGATACGACCCGATCGGCTACACCTATCGGCTTAGCCTGTTCGAAGACGGCCGTCGTCATCTCGTAACGCGCGCCGAGATCCCGCTTGCATGCCCGGTGCGGCTGCTGCACGGCATGCTCGACGACGCCGTTCCCTGGCAGACAAGCTTGCGCCTCGCCGAGCGCCTCCACAGCCGGAACGTGGCAATCACTCTTGTCAAGGAAGGTGACCACCGGCTGTCGAGAGGCACGGATCTCGCCCGTCTGGGCGCGACGCTAGATGAGCTCCTCTGCCCGTGAGAGCGCGGCCATTCGACGTCAACCGGGCCGGTCGAACGCGGCGAGGAAGCGCGCGAGAAATGTCTCCATGCCCGGGTGCGGCGGAACCTGGTTTGGAAAGATTCCTGAGACATACCCCTCGGCAACGAAAGGCGCGACCAGGTCGGCGTCCCGCGACAGTACGTGGATCGGGACGGTCCAAGGCGGCTGGGGTTGGCCTCCCACGATCGCCGGAGGCTGGTGATCGCCAAGCAGGATGACGAGCCCGTCCCCGTTCATGCGGCTAGTCAGCCAGCCCCCGAGTGCGGCAAAATCATAGCGCAAGCTGTCCAGATACTTGGGCGCGAGCCGGGTCCAGTCCGGTTGACGCCAGACCTCCTTCATAACCGTTGCGGGAACGCTGGCAAAGGTGCCGGAATCGTCCCAATCGGCAAGGTAGGGCGGCACCGGCGCGAACGGAATGTGGCTCGAAACCAAGATCAATTGGGTGAATACCGGCGGCGCGGCGCCGAGCGCCCCGCGTATCGTCGCTGCACGCTCGAGGGTGAATTGATCAGGGATCGCGAACCAGCCGAATGATGGGCCCCGATAATCAAGTTCGCTGGCGGAGATCTCGCGGTCGAAGCCCCAGGCCGCCGTCGCTCTCGCGGATGGGGCCTTGATGCCGGGGGCGATGTCAACGGTGCGCCAGCCCGCATCCTTGAAGTAGGCGGGCAAGAGCTTGCGGCCGGAATCGAGCAACAACGTGTAGACGATCGGGCCATCGAGCCGGACCCCGCTTGCGAGGGTTGCATGGGCCAGCCAGGAGCCGCCGCCAAAGGTCGGGGAGACCAGCCGGTTCGAAGCAATGGTGTAGCCGGCGCCGCGCAGTAAGGTTTCGAATTGGCTCAACGATTCGCTGAGCCCGGCGCGGAACTCCGGCGTGTCGAAGACCGTGGTGCCGTACGATTCGAGGTAGACGAGATAGACGTCGCGCTGTTTAAGCCCGGCGAGGTCGCTGTGCGGCGGCGCCGGCGCCGAGAGAGCCGCGGCATAGGGCACGCCGCCGCCTGTTGCGGCAAACCGTCCCTGCACGAGCGCCATCGACTGCCGAATGATATCGAGCCCCAGCCCCGTCGCGAGCGGCCGCTCTTCGGCCGGCATCAAAGCCGTTACGTCCAGCACCACGCCGAGCAGAACCGCGCACCCGAGCGCGACACGCCGGTCGGCCAGGACCGGGAGCACTTCGCCCCAAATCCTCGAGATCCCGGCGATCAGCAGGAAAATTGTCCCGCTTAGAAAGGCAATCGCACCCGTCATCCGCCGGAAACCAGCCGCCTCGCCGGCGAGCCCGAAAAGCGAGGGAAGGTGCGGGAGATCCCAATAGAGGTTCAGGTCACGGCCGAGCAGGGTCGGGGTCGCGGCATCGACCAGATTGAGGAACGCCATCGCGACGGTGAATACCGCGAGGATACGGGCCGTGTGGCGCGCCTCGATTTTTTGCGGGCGCGCCACGGCCGCGATCGCGACGAGAAAGAGCAGGAAGGCGAGCTCCGCCGAGGGGCGCCACTCGATAGTCAAACCGTGCGAAACGAAATCTCGCGCCGGGACAAACATCAACGCCAGCAGCGAAATCCCGAGACCGGCTCGGAGAAGACGATCCGTGGGTCGGCGGGATCCAGGGGGCTGTCGTCTGACTAGCGTCATCGCAAAGCTCGGGTTATGTCATCGCGCGCATATGCAGTGACTGGGAATTGGGCGAGCATGCGACGTTTCGAGGGCACCGACACCTATGTGGCCACCCAGGACCTTCGGATCGCTGTCAACGCCGCGATCGCACTCGAGCGCCCGCTGCTCGTCAAGGGCGAACCCGGGACCGGCAAGACGATCCTCGCCCACGAGGTCGCCCGCGGCATCGCCAGAGACCTGATCACCTGGCACATCAAATCGACGACAAAGGCGCAGCAGGGCCTCTACGAGTACGACGCGGTGTCTCGTCTGCGCGACGGCCAGCTCGGCGACGAGCGCGTACATGATATCGCCAACTACATCGTGCCGGGGAAACTCTGGGAAGCGTTCGAGGCGGCGCAAGCACCAGTCCTGCTGATTGACGAGATCGACAAGGCCGATATCGAGTTCCCCAACGATCTCTTGCTCGAGCTCGATCGTATGGAGTTCTACGTCTATGAGACGCGGCGCACGATCCAGGCCCGACATCGCCCGATCGTCATCGTCACCTCCAACAACGAGAAAGAGCTGCCGGACGCCTTTCTGCGCCGTTGTTTCTTCCATTACATCCGATTTCCTGACCGCGAGACGATGCGGCAAATCATCGACGTACATTTTCCCGATTTGAAACATGAGCTGGTGCACGAGGCGCTGACGATTTTTTACGATATCCGTCAAGCTCCCGGAGTGAAGAAGAAGCCCTCAACCTCGGAGCTGCTCGACTGGATAAAGCTGCTGCTCGTCGAGGATATCTCCCCGGAGACGCTGAAAACCCGAGATCCGGCGAAAGTGATCCCGCCGCTGTACGGCGCGTTGCTAAAGAACGAGGAGGACGTGCATCTGTTCGAACGCCTGGCATTTCTGCACCGGCGCGAGCGCGGTGGCTCATAGCCGTGTTTTTCTCGTTCCTCGCCGAGTTGCGCGAGGCCAAGGTGCCGGTCTCGCTGCGCGAGTACCTGACCTTGATGGAGGCGATGCAAAAGCGCGTCGCCGCCTTTGACATCGAGGATTTCTACTTTCTGGCACGCACGGCGCTGGTCAAAGACGAACGGCATCTCGACCGCTTCGACCGGGTCTTCGGGCACTGCTTCAAGGGGATCGAAACCCCGGCCGATCCGCAAACAGCGATCCCCGACGAGTGGTTGCGCAAGATCGCCGAGCGGTTTTTGAGCGAGGAGGAAAAGCGGCTGATCGAAGCGCTCGGCGGCTGGGAAAAGCTGATGGAGACGCTGCGCCGGCGCCTCGCCGAGCAACGGTCCCGCCACCAGGGCGGCAGCAAATGGATCGGCACCGCCGGCACCTCGCCCTTCGGCGCCTATGGGTACAACCCCGAAGGCGTCCGCATCGGGCAGGGAGCGGAGCACCACCGCAGTGCGGTCAAAGTTTGGGACCGCCGAGAATTTCGCAATCTCGACGACACCGTCGAACTCGGCACCCGCAATATCAAGCTGGCGTTGCGCCGGCTGAGGCAATTCGCGCGCGAGGGTGCTGCCGAAGAGCTCGATCTCGGCAACACCGTAAAGTCGACCGCGCACAACGCCGGCTGGCTTGATCTCAAGCTCGTGCCCGAGCGGCACAACGCTGTGAAGCTGCTGCTGTTTCTCGATGTCGGCGGGTCGATGGAGGACCACGTTCGCATCTGCGAGGAATTGTTCTCGGCCGCGCGCGCGGAGTTCAAGCACCTGATCCACTTCTACTTCCACAACTGCATCTACGAATCGGTGTGGCGCGATTCGCGGCGGCGCCATGCCGAGCAGGCGCCGATCATGGAAATCGTCCGGACTTACGACAGGAGCTACCGGATCGTCCTTGTCGGCGACGCGAGCATGAGCCCTTACGAGATCGAAAAGGAGGGCGGCAGCGTCGAACGCTGGAACGACGAGCCGGGCGAGGTGTGGCTGCGCCGCCTCTTCGAGGCCTATCCGCGGGCCGTCTGGCTCAATCCGGTACCGGAGAAACACTGGACCGGTACCGCCAGCATCGGGATGATCCGTCGCATCGCCGAGGGCCGCATGTTTCCACTGACCCTCGACGGCGTCGACCGCGCGATGTGGCGCCTCAAGCGCCGCGGGTGATGTTGCTCCAGCCGGGATTCGCTGCCGGCAATAAGGCAGCCTTGGCCTTTTCCTCTTTTGGCTCCTTCGGCCGTACATAGGCGATCGCCGCGTGCTCGGGGCAATAAGGTTTGCCCGGAAGCGGACGGGCGCCGCAGAAATGGAAATCCGCGTCGTCCGGGTGGCCGTGAGGCCACAAGCAGCTCGGCCCGTTGAATTCGAAGAAGTTGCGTTGCGGCGGAGCAACCGGCGTACCGCCGCGCGGCGCCAGGGCGATGCGGTGTAGCTTGCCGATCACCGCATTCTTGGTGAGGCCCAATCGGCGGCCAATTTCGGCGGTGGGCAGCCCTTCCTCGAACAGCTGCGTCAGCCGCTCGACGCGCTCCGGCGTCCAGTTGATGAGATCCATGATTTCCCCCGTATCCTGTGGACCCCCCAGTCCACATCGACAACATCCGGTACCACACTTGTGGCCGGATGCCAACCAATATCTATATCTTGATTCCGTCCTCCATCAGAGTTCGCGCCGATAGCTCAGCACCTTCGAGAAATACGCCGGCATGCGTTCGCCCGGGGTAAAGCCCGGACTCCACAGGCGGTCGAGATCCTCGCGCAGGTAGCTGGCGTAGTAGGGTTCGTGAAAGGCGACCGGGAAATAGTCGAGCATCGCGTCGTAGTCGGGCTCGTCGCCGGGCTGTAGCGAATCGACAAACACCAGCATTCCGCCTGGCCTGAGCACGCGCCGGATTTCTCCGACGACGGACCGGCGCACCCCGGACGGCAGTTCGTGAAACATATACATGCAGGTAATCGCGTCGAATTGCCCGTCGGCAAAGGGCATCGTCTCCGCGGCTCCGACGACGAGCCGCGCCCGCGACCAAGATCGCAGCTCGCGTCGGGCAACGGCGAGGTAATGGGCTGACAGGTCGAGCCCTGTCACGTCGAGGCGCGGATAATTCGCTTTGACCTCGCGCAGAAAATGCCCGGTGCCGCACCCGACGTCGAGCAGCTTGGCCGCGGGGCGGCCGGCGAGAGCGGCTTTGAGCGGCACGAGCGCCTGGCGCCGCATCACGGCGGCGGCGCCGCCAAACAGTACCTCCACTTGATGGTCATAGCGTTCGGCGGACGCGCTGCTCAAATAACCGTCGCTCTGAAAATGGAACTTCTGCAGGTAATAGCGCGGGTAGGTGCCGGACGGCACTTCGCGCAGAATTCGCTCCTCCTGCGAGCCGTGCCGCCGTCTCTCGACGGCACTTAGGTCAGCAAAAAAATCGATGGCCCCACGTATTGCCTTGAAAGGGCTGCCGAGGCCGCCCGCCGGCGGCGCGTAATACCCGGCTTCGATATTGAGCCAATCTTGCTCGATCAGGGTCCACAGATCGGCGAGGATGCGCCGCCTGTCGGGCATCGGGCGCCCGCGTAGACGTTCTGGTAATGGGACCGGGCGGCTGACCCGCGCTGCCAAGAGCTTTTGACCAAAGAACCAGGAGACCCGCGCGGCCTGCGCGGCGTCGAAAGCGAACTTATCGAGACCAGAGGGCATCGTGACACGACTTATCGCGCGAGCGCGAGTTTGCAAGGGGCCACCGACCGACCTTGCCCCGACTCGGGGCGCTGCCTATTATCGGTACTCGGACGGAAATTGATCCCCCGAGATGGCGCCGAGTGACCTTGCCATAGCAACGCCCGCGCGACGCCGGTCGACAGTCGCGAAACCGCTGGCGACCTGAACGGGCCGTCTCTCGCGATCGAGATCCGCGATGTCGGACGACAACCTCCTCCGCGGCCCATCGGTTCGAAGCATCCCGGAAGGCGACAACCGCGAGCGCATGATCTGCGCCGAGTGCGGCTACATCCTCTACGACAACCCGAAAATCGTTGTCGGCTCGGTCACGAGATGGGGTGAACGCATTCTGTTGTGCCGCCGTTCGATCAACCCGCGCCACGGCTATTGGACCCTGCCCGCTGGCTATCTCGAGCTCAACGAATCGGCCAGCGCCGGAGCCGAGCGCGAGGCCTGGGAAGAGGCGCGGGCGCGGATCGAGATCGAAGGACTGCTGGCGATTTACGACATTCCGCGGATCAGCCAAGTGCAGCTGATCTATCGTGCCCGCTTGTTGGATCAGGCCATCGAGCCCGGACCGGAGAGCCTCGAAGTCCGGCTCTTCGAATGGGCGGAAATTCCGTGGGGCGAACTCGCTTTCCCTTCGATAGAATGGGCGCTTCAGCACGATCGAGAGGCGCGGGCGACACGTGATTTTACCGCCCGCGTCAATCCGCCCGGTTATTGAACTCCGCCTAGGGCTCGAGCCCGACCAGGCTGCGCGCATAGGCCCGCGCCTCAAACAGACGCAAATCATCGGCGGTTTCGCCGATCCCGATGGCGTGGATCGGAATGCCGTATTTTTCGGCCAACGACACCAGCACGCCGCCGCGCGCGGTGCCGTCGAGCTTGGTCATAATGATCCCGGTCACGCCGACCATCTCGCGGAAGATTTCGGCCTGGGCATGGGCGTTTTGGCCGGTCGTCGCGTCGAGCACAAGCAGCACCGCATGCGGGGCCAGCGGATCGACCTTTTTTAGGACCCGGACGATCTTCTGCAGCTCGGCCATCAGATTGGCCTTGTTGTGCAGCCGCCCAGCTGTGTCGATCAGCAATATGTCGCTGCCTGCGGCGCGCGCCTCGATCATCGCGTCATAGGCCAGTCCTGCGGCATCCGACCCTTCGGGCCGCACCACTACAGGACAGCCGGTTCGCTCGCCCCAAATCTGCAGCTGCTCGACCGCCGCCGCGCGGAACGTATCGCCGGCGGCGAGCACGACTTTGTGGCCATCGTCGCGGTATTGCTTGGCAAGTTTGGCGATGGTTGTGGTCTTGCCGCTGCCGTTGACGCCGACAACGAGAATGACAAAAGGCTGCTTCGTGACGTCGAGGCGCAGCGGTTTCATGACCGGTTCGACGAGGCGGGTCACCTGTTCGGCAAGGGCGGTCCGGACCTCCTCCGGCGATACCTCCTGGTTGAACCGGGTCTTGCGCAGCGTCTCGGCAACCTCGCCTGCGACACCGATCCCCATGTCACTCGAAATCAACAGCTCCTCGAGCTCGAGGAGTGCCTCGTCATCGAGCCGGCGGCGGTTGAAGATCGTGTTGATGCCTTGGGTGAGCCGCGCCGAGCTGCGCGCCATCCCGGTCCGGAGCCGGCCGAACCAGCCCTGGCGTTCCTCTACCCCTTCCGAAACCGGTCCCGGTTCCGACGCTTCGACCGGCGCATCTTCGCCTGATGGCAGGCCCTCGACGTCGTCCGCGAGAGAATCCGTCGTTTCAGTCCCGTCTCGGCGTCGCCAAAACCTCATTGGACCGGCACTCCGACGAGGCTGTTCCCGTCACTGCCGACGAGACGCATGCACCGAACCGATCCTGTGTCGCTACGAGCAGTAAAACGCACGGCAGCATAAAACTCGGCCCGGCCGATCCCCGGGCGCTCGATCAGGACATCGGTTTCGCTGCCGACCCGCGACCGCAATTCCGCCGCCAGCACGGCTGCGCCTGCCGCGCGCAACCGCGCCGCTCGCTCCTTGACAAGCGGATCGGGGAGCCGAGGCATTCGGGCCGCTGGGGTGCCGGGCCGCGCGCTGTAGGGGAAGACGTGCACAAAAGCGAGCCCGCATTCGGCGACGAGATCGAGGCTGCGGCGGAACATATCGTCAGTCTCGGTCGGAAAGCCGGCGATCAGATCCGCGCCGAGTGCCACCCCCGGGCGCAGCGCGCGGGCGCGCCGGGCAACGTCGATCGCCTGGGCGCGTGAATGCCGCCGCTTCATCCGCTTGAGGATCAGATCGTCGCCCGCTTGCAGCGACAGGTGCAGATGCGGCATCAGCCGCTTCTCTTCGGCCAGCAGCCGCCATAGCTCGCCGTCGATTTCGGCCGGGTCGAGCGAAGAGAGGCGCAGGCGCTCGAGCTTTGGAACCGCCGCGAGCAGCCGCCGCACCATCTGGCCTAGGCTCGGTCTGCCGGGCAAATCGGCGCCATAGGCGGTCAGATCCACACCGGTCAGCACGATCTCCTGGTATCCGGCGGCAACCAGACGGCGCGCCTGATCGGCTACGAGACCCATCGGCACCGAGCGGCTGGGGCCGCGCGCGTAGGGGATGATGCAAAAGGTGCAGCGATGATCGCACCCCTGCTGGACCTGAAGAAAGGCGCGGCTCTTGCCTTCAAAGCCGTCGACGAAATGGCTCGCGGTCTCCTCAAGCTCCGCTGGCGGAGCGCCTTCGGGGAGGTAGCTCTGCGGCTGGAGCTTCGCCTGATTCCCGAGGACGCGGTCGACCTCGGGCAATGCGGCATAGTGCTCAGGCGCAATCTCGGCGGCGCAGCCGGTGACGATGATCGTCGCCTCGGGATGCCGCCGACGGGCGCGGCGGATCGCTTGGCGCGCTTGCCGCTCGGCCTCGGCAGTAACCGCGCAGGTATTGACAATGACCGCGCCGCTGAGCCGCGCAGCTTCGGCCGCACGGCGGATGACCTCGGACTCGAACGCGTTCAGCCGGCAGCCGAAGGTGATGATTTCGGTTTGCGGCATGGCTCCGATCAACGCCCCGCGAGCCGGTTCGGGTCGAACACCCCTTCAAAACTTAGCGCGACAGGCCCCGTCATGACCACATGCCCGTCCTCGCGCCAAGCGATGTCGAGAACTCCACCATCGAGCTCGACGGCGGCCTCGCGCGCCGTGAGCCCTCGCCGGTGGGCCGCGACGAGGGCGGCGCATGCGCCGCTGCCGCAGGCGCGGGTGATCCCGGCGCTACGCTCCCATACCCGCAGCCGGATGTTCTTGCGGTCACGGACCGCGGCCACGCCGATATTCGCGCGCTGCGGAAACACCTGATTACGTTCGAGCTCGGGGCCGAGTGCAGCCAGATCGACCGCATCGACATCGTCCACGAAGAACGTCGCGTGCGGGTTGCCGATATTGGTGCAGACCGGTGCCGCGAGCGGGCCGAGGGTCAACTCGACGCGCTCGGTGTCCATGGCCCGGGCGAGCGGGATCTCGTGCCAGCGGGTGCGCGCTGGTCCCATATCGACCGTGACGCGCCCATCCGACAGAGCTTCGGCCTCGAGCAACCCGGCGATCGTCTCGATCCGCGCCCTCGGATCGCCGGTCTCGCGCCGCAGCAGGTCGGCCACGCAGCGCGTGGCATTGCCGCATGCCTCGGCCTCGCCGCCGTCGGGGTTGCGGATGCGCATCAGAACCTGCGCGGCCGGATGACGCGGCGGCTCGAGCAGGATCACCTGGTCGCAGCCGATGCCGGTCCGCCGATCGGCCAGCGCGCGCGCAGCTGCCGCATCGACCGCGATCGCTGCGCGGCGGCCGTCGAGCACGACGAAATCGTTGCCGAGGCCGTGCATCTTGAGGAACGGGATCTTGCTCATTGCCGTCGCTTATATGGCGGGGTGGGTATTCCTGTCCAACGCCGCCCCGTCGATCCTGGTCCGCCATACCTTGCGCGATAGGGCGGCGCATGAAAGCATCTCGTTCCGATCACCAAGGATTAAGTCGAAATGAAGCTCAGCGCCGACCGCATCCTGACGACCCATGTCGGTAGCCTGCCGCGCCCGCCCGATCTGTTGTCCCTTCTGGAGGCGCGTGAGACCGGCCGCGAATTTGACCAGGCGGCGTTCGAGACGCGGCTCGCCTCCGCCGTCCACGAGATTGTCGCCAAGCAGGTGGCCGCCGGCATCGATAGTGTGTGCGACGGCGAACTCGGCAAGATCTCCTACACCACCTACATTCGCCACCGCTTTTCCGGGATCGGTTCCTTCCGCGGCGACAACGACAAGCCGCCGCAGACCGCCGCGCATCGCGACCTTCTCGACCATCCCGATTACATGCAGCGGCTCAACGAGACGCGCCGCACCTCATGGTTCAGCCGCGAGACGGTTCCTTGCTGCACGGGACCGGTCGCCTACAGCGATCGGCGGCCGTTGGAGACGGACCTGAAGAACTTCACTGGCGCTTGTGCTGCAGTGAAACCGGTTGAAGCCTTCATGAATGCAGCCTCGCCCGGGGTGCTGACCAAATTCGTGCCAGACCGTTTTTACCAGGACGAAGACGCCTATATCGACGCATTGGCCAATGCCCTGAAGGTCGAGTACGAAGCAATCGTCAAGGCCGGCTTCATATTGCAGATCGACGCGCCCGATCTCGGCTCAGCCCGCCACAACCAGTACCAGCACCTATCCGACGACGAATTTCTGCGCATTGCCGAGCGCAATATCGCCGCACTCAACCACGCTACCGCCAATATTCCGCCCGAGGAGATGCGCATGCATCTCTGCTGGGGCAATTACGAAGGGCCACACACCCACGACATCCCTCTCGCCAAGACCTTTGACATCGCAATGCGGGCGCGGCCGGCAGGATTGTCGTTCGAGGCGGCCAATCCGCGGCACGCGCATGAATGGGAGGATCTGCGCAGCAAGAAGATTCCCGACGACAAGATTCTCATTCCTGGGGTCATCGACTCGACGACCAATTTCGTCGAGCATCCGCGGCTGATCGCACAGCGGATCTGCCATTACGCGGACATCGTCCGGCGCGAGCGGGTGATCGCCGGCGCCGATTGCGGCTTTGCGACCTTCGCCTTTGTCAACAACGTAGTGGCACCCTCCGTCGTCTGGGCCAAGCTCGCCGCACTCGCCGAAGGCGCACACGTCGCCACCGCGCGACTCTGGGGCTAATATCCCCCGCGGGGGCGCGTCTTGCAGGGGTTACGCCCGATCCCACGGCGGAAATCGATCCCGGCCGAAGCGTGTCCGCGGCGAGAGTGGACCAAATCTGCGAGCTGAAGACTTAATCGCCCGTGAGCTTCCCTACCTGATCCGCCGGGCCGCCGACAGCTAGGCTGGCTGTCCTATCCTCGGATCGCGGCAAGGCGGCTCGTGGCGGTCATGCTGTTTCACCGGCTGCCAGGCGCAGGCCCGACAGGCATTGCCTGCTGCACCGCGACCGCGCAGCGCACTGCATCGACGACGCTGGCAAACTCCACCAGCACCCCGTCGCCGGTGGTCTTGACGATGCGGCCGTGGTGCTCGGCGATCTTCGGATCGACGAGCTCGCGGCGCAGCGCTTTGAGGCGTTCGAGCGTGCCCTCCTCGTCCGCCCCCATCAGCCGCGAATAGCCCGCCACATCGGCGGGCCAGGATCGCGGCGAGACGGCGGGTCTGGCTCATGCGTCCTCGCCGGCCGCCAGACGCAATCCCGACAGGTACAGCTCGTGTTGCTCGGGGCTTCGCAGATAGTAGTCGATCCCTACGGCGGGACAGAACGCGCGCAATCGCGCTATGGTTTCCCGGGCCTCGTCGAGCCGTCCTAAATGCGCGTAACAGGCAAGCGAGATAGCGGTAAATGGCCGGGAAATTCGGATCCTCCTGGATCGCCAGGAGCAGCTTCGGGATCGCATCTTCGAAACGCCTCATGGCGAAATGCGCGGCGCCGATCCCGAACCAACCCCACCCCACCCGGGCGCGCGGGCTGAGGCGCAGCGAGTTCTCGAAATGCTCTATTGCCAGATCGGACTGGCCAGCGATCAGCCTCACGGCACCGCTGGCGTGCCAGCCGCGTGCGAAGCTCGGGTTCAGCAACAGCGCGCGATCGGCCAACGCGATCATGGCGCCGATGTCCTCGCCGAGATAGGCGAGCGCAAAGGCGGCATTGGCCAGAATGGCGGGATCGTCGCCGGCCACCTGCAAGGCCCGCCGGCCGCGCTGCACTCCCTTGCGCCAATTCTCTTTCGGATCGTCGGTCCAACTGTTGAAATCACACACTATATGGCAGATCGCCGCCCAGGCGAGGGCCGGCCCGAAATCGGGGTCGCGCTCGATAGCCCGATCGAGCAGATCCAACACCTCAGGAAGCCGCCGCGCCGGCGACAGCATCATTGCATAGGCGCGCAGATACAGGTCGTAGGCGGTCAGATCGCTTGTCGGTCGGCTAGCCGATCGGGCAGTTTCGGCGGCCTGCAACGCCGGCTCGATAATTCCGGCCACGCTCGACGCCACCTTGTCCTGAAGTTCGAAGACATCTTCGAGCGAGCCGTCGAAACGGTCGGCCCAGAGATGCGTGCCGGCGACCGCGTCGATCAGCTGCCCAGTGATCCGCACCCGTTGCCCGACTTTGCGCACCGAGCCTTCGAGCACGTAGCGAACGCCGAGTTCGCGCCCGACCTGCTTTACGTCGACGGCTTGGCCCTTGTCGGTGAAGCTCGAATTGCGGGCGATGACGAACAGCCAACGGATGCGCGAGAGCGCCGTGATGATCTCCTCGACCATGCCGTCGACGAAATATTCCTGCTCCGGATCGCCGCTCATATTGGCGAAGGGCAATACCGCGATCGACGGCTTGTCGGGGAGGGGCGGGGTCGGCGTCTCGGCTGCCCCCACCCGCGCTGACGCGCTTCCCTCCCCCGCTTGCGGGGGAGGGCTAAGGAGGGGGGATTCAGTCCGCACCCGGTAGGCGCGGACCGGGCGGGTAATATTCTTCAGTGCCTGGTCGCCCATATCCGTGAAGGCAAGGTCGAGCTTGCCCGCCGCGTCCTCCTGCACTCGCGCCGAGACGCAGATCCCACCGGGTTCGGCCAGCCCTTCGAGCCGGGCGGCGACATTGACCCCGTCGCCGAAGATGTCGCCGTCCTCGGCGACGACATCGCCCTGGTGGATGCCGATGCGGAATTCGATGCGGCGGTCCGCCGGAACCCCGCCATTCCGCTCGGCCAGTGCGGCCTGTATTTCGCCGGCACAGCGCAAGGCGTCGACGACGCTGACGAACTCGACCAGTAGTCCGTCGCCCGTGGTCTTGACGAGCCGGCCGCGATGCTCGGCGATCTTCGGATCGATCACCCCGGCGCGGAGCGCTCTGAGCCTGCCGAGCGTCCCTTCCTCGTCGGCCTCAATCAGGCGCGAGTAGCCGGCGACATCGGCAGCCAGGATTGCCGCCAGCCGGCGTTCGGCGCGATCTCGCCCTCCGGTGTTCATCGCTCTTATCCACACGGTCGTCGAGGCCGGTTCCGACGGCCTCATCCCGACCCCGACGACCCGGCATCAGCATAGCCGGGAGCGCTCACGTTACGGAAGCGGTCTGACCCCGGCTGCGACGATAGCGGATGCGTGATCCGATGCGCCCAGCCGCCTCGCCCCGCCCCCTCCCTAACCCTCCCCCGCTTGCGGAGGAGGGAAGGGTGGGGGCAAAGCAGGGGGGAGGGAGAAGCGTGCGGTTGTGATAGATTTCAAAGTTCATTTTCGAGCGGCTCGAAGGGAGGACTGGGTATGCGCGGCAACAATTTCGTCTTGGCAATGGCGCTCTTGGGGTTCGCCGCGGCCCACGGGTCGACAGCCGCAGCGGCCGAGGCGCGCCATTTCAGCTTTGCCTACGACCAGCCGCATACGACGGCCTACGGCATCGCCGCCGACACCTTTGCCAATAAGCTCGATGAGCTGAGCCACGGGACGATGATCATCGACCAGTTCCCCGGGGCACAGCTCGGCCAGGAGCCCCAGGTGCTGCAGAAGCTGAGGACTGGCGACATCGACTTTGCGATCACCTCGACAGCGAATTCGGCCACTGTGCAGCCGGAATCGGGGGTTTTCTCGATCCATTTCGTATTTCGGTCCGAGGACCATCTGAAAAAAGCCCTCGCCGATCCGGCGGTCGTGGCGGCATTCCGGGAAATGATGAATTCGAAGGTCGAAGGCGCGCGCACTTTAGCGCTCGGGACAATGGGTTTCCGCGACATCTACAGCAAACGCGAGATCCATCGCCTCGAGGACCTCAAAAACGTCAAGGTCCGCGTCCAGGCGACGGCGACCGAGGACACAATGTTTCCGGCCTATGGTGCGCAAACCATCCACATGCCGTTTGGCGACGTCTACACCTCGTTGCAGACCGGCGTCGTCGAAGCCGCCGAGAACGGCATCAATGTCTATCAGATGAACAAGCATTACGAGGTGGCACCGATCATGTCATTGACCGAGCACGAGGCGAACAACAATGTCGTCTGGGTCAGCGACAAGGTGTGGAACAGCCTCAACGACGAGCAGAAGGGCTGGGTGCAGGGGGCGGCCGACGAGGTCGGGCACACGATGCCAGCAAAGGCCTTGGAGCTCGAGCACCAGTCGATGGCGCGGCTCGAAAAGCTCGGCGTCAAGTTCGTCAAGGACGTCGACAAATCGGGCTTTGTCAAAGAAGCGGAGCCATTGCAGGACCAGCTGACAAAACAGCTCGGACCCGGTGCCGTCAAAGTTCTGCAGCTTGTCAGAAACGTCCAATAAGGCTGAAGCCCTGAAGAGGCGCTAGGGGGGATGCAGCGCCGAACATTTATTGGCGGGTCGGCCGCGACCCTCGCTGGTCCGGTATTACCCCGGTATGTGCTCGCCGACCAGCCGAAAAAGCTACCGGTGATCGGCTTCCTCGCCGCCGGCTCGCCTGGCCCGGGTGCACCGTTTGTGGCCGCGTTCCGCCAGGGGCTGAGGGAAGCCGGCTACGTCGAGGGACGAAACCTGGCGATCGAATACCGCTGGGCGGAGGGCCGCTATCATCAGCTACCTGCATTGGCCGCCGAGCTCGTCGGCCGCAAGGTCGACGTGATCGCGACGGGCGGCAATCCTCCGACACTAGCAGCGAAGGGTGCGACCTCGACGATCCCGATCTTCTTCCTCACTGGTGCCGACCCTGTCGCGACCGGCCTGATCGCCAGCCTCGGCCGGCCGGGTGCCAACCTCACGGGCTTCAGCATCCTCACCGTCGAGCTAATGCCCAAGCGGCTCGAGCTACTGTCGGAGCTGGTTCCACAGGCCGGCGTGATCGCCCAGCTTGTGAACCCGGACAATTCGAATGCCGACCGCATCATCTGAGACGTGCAGGAAGCGGCGCACAGAAAGCGGGTGCAGCTGGTAATCCTAAAGGCCAGCACCGAAAGCCAGATCGACGCCGCTTTCACCTCTCTCGTCGAACTCCACGCCGGCGCGCTCGTTGTCACTGCCGACCCATTTTTCAACGGTCGCCGCGAGCAATTCGTGGCGTTGGCGGCACGCCATGTCGTCCCTGCGATCTATGAGTATCGTGAGTTCCCCGCGGCCGGCGGCCTGATCAGCTACGGACCGAGCCTTACCGGCACGTGGCGCGAGGTGGGTATTTACGTCGGGAGGATCCTCAGAGGCGAGAAGCCGGCTGATCTGCCGGTGCAACAACCAACGATTTTCGAGCTGGTCGTAAACCTGAAGACGGCAAACGCGCTCGGTCTCAGCGTCCCGCCTTCGATCCTCGCTCGTGCCGACGAGGTTATTGAATGAACCGCCGCGAAGTGTTGCTTCTGCTGAGCGGCGCCATGACCGCGCCGGGCGACCTGTGCGCGCAGCAGAAGGCGATGCCGGTGATCGGCTACCTCGACGGCACCTCACCCGGCCCGGGTGCACCGCTTGTGGCCGCGTTCCGCCAGGGGCTGGGCGAAACCGGCTACGTCGAGGGAAAAAACCTGGCGATCGAGTACCGCTGGGCCGAATTCCGGTACGATCGGCTGCCCGCCTTGGCCGCCGACCTCGTCGGCCTTAAGGTCGACGTGATCGCGACCGGCAGCGTCGCCGGGATGCAAGCGGCAAAAAGCGCAACCTCGACAATCCCGGTCGTCTTCTTCGGCGGCGGCGACCTGGTCGCGTTGGGCCTCGTCGCCGGCCTTGCCCGGCCGGGCGGCAATCTCACGGGCTTCACCATGATGTCACTCGAGCTGAATCCCAAGCGGCTCGAACTGCTGTCCGAGCTGGTTCCCCAGGCCAGGGTGATCGCGCTGCTGGTGAACCCACACAATCCGCAAACCGAGGGCGTCATCAGAGACGTGCAGGACGCGTCGCGCGCGAAGGGGGTGCAGCTCCAGATCCTAAGGGCTGGCACCGAAAGCGAGATTGACGACGCTTTCGCCGCCCTCGTCCAACTGCACGCCGGCGCGCTCGTCGTCATGGGCGATGCTTTCTTTTTCAGCTGGCGCGAGCAGCTCGTGGCACTGGCGGCGCGCCATGCCGTTCCGGCGATCTATGATGTGCATGAATACGCCGCGGCCGGCGGGCTAATCAGCTATGGACCAAGCTTGACCGGCTTGTGGCGTCAGGTCGGCATCTACGCTGGAAAAATCCTCGAGGGTGCCAAACCCGCCGATCTGCCGGTACAGCAGCCGACCACCTTCGAGCTGGTCGTCAATCTCAAGACCGCCACGGCGCTCGGCCTCACCGTCCCGCCATCGATTCTCGCTCGCGCCGACGAGGTCATCGAGTGAGGCGACCACTTCAGGCGCTCTCCCCTCGTCGCCGCTCACCCAGAACCTGAGGTCGCGGCGCGCGGCGCTTTCGTCTAAAGTCATGTCGACACGAAGGAGTCGTCGGCCTCATGACCATTGAGCCTTCACGCATCGCGCTTGACCCGAGGGTGCTTGCCGGCAAGCCCGTTATCCGCGGGACACGCCTCTCGGTAGAGTTCGTCATCGGCCTGATGGCCGAGGGATGGAGCGAGGCTGATGTCCTCGCCAACTATCCTGGGATAGCCCACGAGGACGTCATCGCCGGTCTTGCTCTACGCGCGGGATACGGTGAGTTCAGAGAAGGTATTCCCTAGCGCAGCTTAAGATGCGGTTCCTCGCCAACGAGAACTTCCCAGGCGCAGCCGTTTCTATGCTCAAATCCGCGGGCCACGATGTGGTTTGGATCAGGACCGCGGCACCAGGCGCAAGTGATCGTCAAGTATTGGCGTGGGCGGCGAGGGACGCGCGAGTTCTGCTCACCTTCGGTAAGGACTTTGGCGAGTTGGCTCGTCCGTCGGCGCTACCCGCTACATGCGGCGTCGTACTGTTCCGCATACCGGTGCCAAACCCGAGCGATGTTGGACCGCGCCTCGCCGATCTGATCGCCGCGCGTGACGACTGGGTAGAGCACTTTTCCGTGGTGGAACTCGGTCGGGTGCGGATGCGCGCACTCGCCTGACCGGGGCGTGGCTCAGCTACCGCCAAAACGTCAGGATGCTCCTTTCGCAACATACACGGCGGCGCTACTCGCTAGTGCTCGAGCGTGACCGCCATTTGAAATGGCGGGCATTCGACTCGGTCGAGCATGTACTAATGATCTTGTGCGGGCTCACCCTGACCGGGTTCAGCACGACCGTCTTTCTCGACGTCGTAACGCGGTCGCTGGGGCACCCGTGGCTGTGGCTGCAGGAGGTCACGATGACCTTCTTCGTCTACGGGATATTCGCCGGGGCGGCGGCCGCGACGCGGCGCAACGATCACCTTTGCCTGTCGGCCATCACCGAGGCGATGACCGGGCGGACGCGGCTCATTGTCGAGACCTTCAACCGCCTCGTCGTCCTCGCTGCGGCGCTGTGCATGGTCTGGTTCGGCTACCTCAACTTCCTCGCCGGGTTCGGCAATTTCCGCATGCCGTCGATGACGCCGCTGGCCTCGCTCTATGCCGCGATCCCGCTCTCCGGTGCACTAATCGCGCTCTTCACCGTCGAGCAGCTCTTCAACGGCTGGCGCCACGGCTTTACTGCCGAGCACCAGGTAGAGGAACAGTTCGTGCTGTGACGCAGAACGGCCTCATCGTTTCGCTGATGGCCGTGTTGTTTCTGGTCTTCGGCTACCTCGGCGTGCCGGTGGCGTTCTCGCTGATCGCCGGGGTCGTGGTCGGCACCCTGTTCACCCCGGTCAGCCTGCCGTCGATCATCGCCCAGCTGTTCAACGGCATCGACGCCGAGCCATTGATGGCGGTGCCGTTCTTTCTGCTCGTCGGCGAACTGATGACCTCGGCCAATGTCGTGGTCAGGATCGCCAATCTGTCGCAGGCGCTGGTCGGCCACCTGCGCGGCGGGCTCGCCCAGGTGGTCACGGTCTTCAGCATGTTCTTCTCCGGCATGTCGGGGTCGTCGTCGGCTGATGTCGCGGTACTGAGCCGGACGATGGCGCGGCCGATGGCGGAGGAGGGCTATGACGCCGCCTTTGTCGCGGCATTGATCGCCGCGGCGGCGACGATTGCCAACCTGGTGCCGCCCAGCATCATGGCGGTGGTCTACGGTGCCATCGGCAACGTTTCGATAGCCGGGTTGTTCCTCGGCGGCATCGCCCCCGGGCTGATGATTGGCCTCGGGCTGATGATCTACTGCTATTTCTTCGGACCGGCGGGGTTTCGCCGGCCGCGCTCGTCGTTCTGGAATTTCGCCGAGGCGACGAAGGCCGCGGCGTTGCCGCTGATGATCCCGATCATCCTTCTGGGCGGCATCATGACCGGGTGGTTCGCGCCGCGCGAAGCCGGGGTCGTCGCCATCGTCTACATCCTCGTCGTCGTCATCCCGATCCTCAATTTCGGGCATCTGCGCAACCTGCCGCGCGATTTCGCCCATGCCGGGCTGATCTACTCGCTGCCGCTGATCACGATCGGTGCGGCCTCAGCCTTCGGCTGGATGCTCGCCTATCTGCGCGGCCCGATCGTCGTCTCCGGCTGGATTGCCGATGTCGCCGGCAACGACCCCTACAAGATCATGTTCGCGCTCGTCGCGTTGTTCACCATCGTCGGTGATTTTATCGAGCCGATCCCGTGCATCGTGATCTTCATGCCGATCGTTGCCGCATTGACCGAGATCGGCGGGATCAACCCGGTGCACATGGGGGTCGTGCTGATTGTGACCTTGGCGTTTGGGCTGATCACTCCGCCCTACGGGCTGGCACTGTTGATGGCGTCGAAATTCGTCGGGGTGCGGTTTTCGCAGGCGTTGCGCGCGTCGTTGTCGATCTATGTCGTGTTCTTCGCGACGATCGCGGCGTCGATTTTCCTACCGGATGTCGTGCTGTGGCTGCCGAAGCACCTCTTCCCCGAGTCGGTCGGGTGCTTCAAGAACCCGAGCGGCGCCGGCTATATCTGCCTATAACATGCCGGTCTCGGGACTTCAGTTGTCACGGCGCAAATTCGCCCAATCTGCGTCGTCGGTTGACCTGATAACGAGTAGCTTGCGGGGCCACTAGTATCGAGCGTAATCACGCCGAGGAGTTACCGGGGGCCAGCTGTGGCTCGAGCGGCTTAGTCATACTGCGGCGCCAGACAGCCACTTCCATCCGCGGGGGGTGGTCCGGTTTGTCAGCCGCCGGCATGCTCCAGGCACATGGTCCGAACTGGGATGAGATCCGAGGGTCAACATGTCCCAGCTCTCCTTGGGGGTGGACAGATGAAGCCTTGCGATCTTTTTGTGTTGATCGTAACGCTGCTTCTTGGCGTCACCGAGACCTCCGCGGCGCAAACCACCATGGAGCCTTGGTTGACCCGCTCCGCGGATAATTCGAGAAGCGGTTGGAATCCAAGTGAGAGGCAACTGACGCAGGCGTCGGTCGCAACCAAGGGCATTAACCGGGCGACGATCATCCCGGTCATCGGGGACGCGCGCGGCATGGAAGCGCAGCCGCTCATCCTGCCAAATGTGAAGACGGCGCTCGGAACGCGCGACGTGCTGGTGCTGCCGTCGATGGCCGACGTCGTACGCGGCGTCGACGCGCATGACGGGTCCGGCATCTGGCAGGTGACATTGGGAGTGCCGGTCACTGGGTCCAAGAATATCGACTTTCATCAGATCAATCAGTTTTGGGGCTGCCTCTCCACCGGAGTGATCGACCCCGACACGCAACGCCTCTACCAGGTCTGCTGGGTTTCGCCCGACAAGAGCGGCAAACCGGAGACCGCCCAATATTTCATGTTCGTGCTGAACATGGCGGATGGGAGCCAGGTCGTTCCCCCTGTTCAGATCGAAGGTCAGAACTTCGAAAAGGGGACGCGCAAACAGCGGTCTGCGCTCGTGGAAACCAACGTCAACGGGGTGAAGACGGTGCTTGGATGTGCCGGGACCGTCCAGGAGACCGCAGCGGGTGCTTCCGGATATTGCTTCGCCTTTGACGTGGCGAGCAACAAGGTGAGCGCGATGCAGGCGCTGTCGGCCGGCGAGGGCGCCGGTGTCTGGATGGCCGGACAAGGTGCCGCGGCAGACGGGCAAGGCTTCCTCTATGTCACCACCGGAAATGGCGATTTTGACGGAATCACCCAGTGGGGTGAATCGTTCCTCAAGCTGAAATACACGCCACCGTCAGGAAACACGGCGGCCACGCTGCAGGTGGTCGATCATTGGACACCCTGGACCGACTTCGCCAGAACCGGGCAGAAGGCGACGCCGACATTGCGACCTTCGGGTGTCAGCGCTTCCTCCGAAGCTCTGATGCAAACCGTCAGCGGAGGGATCAACACCGCATTGAAGAACGCCAGGCTTGAGGCGATGATCAATGACCGAGGCAAGCCGACAGTTCTGGTCTTCCCCGAAATGGCGCAAGGCGCATGGGCGGACGAGGATTTCGGATCGGCGGGCCCGGCTTGCATTTTCTCGATCGGCGTTTGCATTGCCAGTGGCAAGGACGGCCTCGCCTATCCGATTAAGACCGCAAGCCTTGGCGGAACGACACCTGCCGATCTCGCAAACCCAAAAGCGAATTGTGCAAAGCTTGCTGGGCCTCCGGTCTGGCTGACCATGAGCCCGGGACCGGTCGACCCTTGCCCGACCGATCCCCGGTCATTGAACTTCTTCCCGTGGGGCGATACGGCGCATCTTCATATGACCCCGGTGCAGTTCTTCGACCCCGTGCTGAACTCGTGGGTGATCTTCGCGTGGGGTGAGAATTCCCAGCTGCATAAATGGAAAGTCAGCTCGACCGGCGCGTTGACCTATGTCGCGCAAAGCCATGAATACGCGAGCGCCACCGTGCGGGAGAAGCCACCCGGTGGCATGCCGGGCGGGTTTTGCTCAGGATCGAGCAATGCAGCGGACCCCGACTCGGCGCTGCTTTTTTGTACGATTCCTTACGGCGATGCGAATGCTAACGTCGTTAGTGGCCGCTTCCTGGTCTACGACCCGGTGCACCTTGCGGCGGACGGATCACTGAAAGTTCTATGGGACTCGCAGCAGTGGAACATCCAATTCCTGTTCAACAAGTTCGACCCGCCGGTGGTCGACGGCGGTCAAATCTACGTGCCGAACTATAATGGCGGCGTCGATCTTTACCGGTCAGTACAATAAGGTCGCTAAATCGCGGCGCCCGCGCGGATCCGATTGGTGGAGGCCACCCGACCGGCTGTGCCGGTCGAGGGCCCGGGCCATCGCGCTTACGCGGCAACAGTGCAAGGCGAGCGGGATCGAACTCGAGATCGCTAGCGTCAAAGCGCGCACTATCGGGGACTTGTGGGAGAATTTCTGGGAAGCGAGCGTGCTCCCCCTTTTCCCCCCGGAGAAAATCTCCCAAAGGCTCATCATGGCCGGTGGTTCGCGCCGCGCGAAGCCGGGGTTGTCGCCATCGTCTACATTCTCGTGGTCGTCATCCCGCTGCTCAATTTCGAAAATTTGCGCAACCTGCCGCGCGATTTCGCCCATGCCGGGCTGATCTACTCGCTGCCGTTGATCACGATCGGCGCCGCTTCGGCCTTCGGCTGGATGCTCGACTATCTGCGCGGCCCGATCGTGGTACCCGGCTGGATTTCCGGTCTCGCAGGGAACGATCCCTACGAGATCATGTTCGCGCTCGTCGCTCTGTTCACGATCGTCGGCGATTTCATCGAGCCGATCCCGTGCATCGTGATCTTCATGCCGATCGTTGCCGCGTTGACCGAAATCGGCGGGATCAGCCCGGTGCATATGGGGGTCGTGCTGATCGTGACCTTGGCGTTCGGGCTGATCACCCCGCCCTACGGGCTCGCGCTCTTGATGGCGTCGAAATTCGTCGGGGTGCGTTTTTCCGCGGTATTGCAGGCGTCATTGTCCATTTATGTCGCGACGATCGCGGCGACGATCTTACTCCCCGATGTCGTGCTGTGGCTGCCGAAGCACCGCTTCCCGGAGTCGGTCGGCTGCTTCAAGAACCCGAGCGGCGCCGGCTATATCTGCCCCTGATCGGACACATCACCGGACCTTCCGTGGTGCTTCCTTGTTCGGCCGAATTAATTCCCCGTTCGATCGATTTAATTCCCTGTTCGGTTGCTTAGGGAATTTGCTGAGACCGCGCATAGATTACAGCCACTTGCGGGGCGAGATTTGTCCCGAAACGGCGCGAAAACGGGTTTTTCGCAGTATATTCCCGGTGACCAGCGAAATCGCGGAGCGACGGGCCGAGCACTTCAGCCGACGGTGCCGTCGGCCGCGCGGCGCAGCACCACCCCCGGCGTTGCGCCGGTGTGGCTGGCGTCCTCGACGACGATGACCCCGTTGACCAGCACCGTCGTTCGCCGGCCGGTCGGATATTGGTGAGGATCGGCGTAGGTCGCGCGGTCCTTGAAGTCGGCCGGGTCGAAGATCGCGATATCGGCCCGATAGCCTTCCTTGATCAGCCCGCGATCGCGCAACCGCAGCGCCTCCGCCGTCGCCCCGGTCATCTTGCGCACCGCCTGCTCGAGCGGCAGCAACTGCTCGTCGTGCACGTAATGCCCGATGATCCGTGGGAAGGTCCCATAGAAGCGCGGATGCGGCATCCCTTGGCTCGTGACCCCATAGTCGGCGACGCAGTTGCCGTCGGAGCCGATGAGCGCCGAGGGCGAGCGCACGATTTCGCGGATGTCCTCTTCGGCGATCGACGTGATCAGCACCCGGGTCGCACCCTTGTCCTCGATCAGATAGTCCCAGACGACGTCGATCGGGTCTTGCCCGCGCGCTGCGGCGAGGTTGGCGAAGGTCTCCCCGGCGTGTTGCGGCAGATGGGGTGAGATCGAGATCTGCACGCAGTCCCAGGACGGGATGCGGCCCCAATTGTTGAGCCCGTCGCGGTCGATCTCGGCGCGGATGCGTGCCCGGGTTTCGGCCAGTGCAAGCCGCGCCAGCATCGCCTCAAGGCCGTCCGACTGGACCCATTGGGGCAGCAGGTTCTTGAGCGGGTTGCTGCCCGCCGCATAGGGGTAGGCGTCGCAATCGACCGCGAGGCCCTCTTTCCTCGCCGCGTCGATCATCGCCAGGATCTGCGCGGCCTTGCCCCAATTGTCGAGCCCCGAGCATTTGAGATGAACGATCTCGACGTGGACGCCGCAGGTGCGGGCGATGTCGATTGCCTCCTCGACCGCCTCGATGACGTTGTTCGACTCGTCGCGGAGATGGGTGAAATAGCCGGCATTGCGGCGCCCCAGCACGTTGCACAGCGCCACCGTCTCGGCGCGGTCGGCATAGCTGCTGGGCGGTGTGAACAACCCGGAGGACAAGCCGAGCGCGCCGGCCGCGAGCCCCTCTTCGAGCAAGGCCGTCATGTAGTCGAGCTCGGTAGCGCTAGGTGGCCGAGCGTCCATGCCCATCACGTTGAGGCGCAGAGTGTGATGGCCGACCAGCATGCCGGCGTTGACCGAGGTTTGCGGAAAGCTGTCGACGTACTCGGTAAACGTCATTTCGCGGAACGGGAGCCACGGCGCGCTGGCGCTGAGGTAATCCTGGACCAGTTGACGCTTGCCCGGAAGGATCGGGGCCACCGAGAACCCGCAATGCCCGACGATTTCGGTGGTCACACCCTGCCGGACCTTGCTTTCGGCCTTGGGGTTGATCGGCAGGGTGAAATCCGAATGGGTCTTGATGTCGATGAAGCCGGGTGCCACCGCCAGACCCTCGGCATCGATTGTCCTGGCCGAGCCCGCCGGAAGAGATCGGCCGACCGCAGCGATCCGGCCGTCGCGGACGGCGACATCAACGATTTCGCCCGGCCTGCCGCTGCCGTCGATGACGAGGCCGTCGCGGATCACGATGTCGCTATTCATGATGACCTTCGATGCTCAAGCGCGCGTCATGTTCTCCATCACACCGGCCCACGGGTCCGGCCCTTGGCCGGCCCGGGGACAGGCTCCGGCCGGTGCCCATTTTGGCCATGGGTCCCGGCCTTTCGCCAGGATGACCGTAAATCGTAACTCTCGTCAGCGGCTTGCTCAGGCGTGAGCTTGGGGTCGCCGGCGAGCAGCCGGCGCGCCACCACGTGATCGGCCGTTTGATTGACCGACTCGACGCCGATCAGTCGGCCGCCGCGATAGCAGAACACCGAGAAATGCCCGCTTTCCGGGTCGCCGCGCAGCACCGAGGTGTCGTGGCCCGCGGTGATCCCGGCGATCTGGAGCTTCAGATCGCCTTGGTCGCTCCAAAACCAGGGGACTTTGTCGTAGGGCGCCGGCGTTCCGGCGATATGGGCTGCAACGCATCGAGCCTGGTCGACGGCATTCTGCACCGATTCGAGGCGGACCCGGCCAACCGCAAACGGGGTAGGAAAGTTGGCGCAATCGCCAATCGCGAAGATCGCCGGATCCGCGGTGGCCAAGGATTCGTCGACCACGATGCCGTTGTCGACGGCGAGCCCCGCCTCATCGGCGAGCTCCGCGTTGGGGATGACCCCGATGCAGATCAGTACTAGGTCGGCGGGAAGACGCTGGCCGTTGCTCGTCTCGACACCGGTCACCCGGCCTTTTGCGCCGAGAATGCGCGACACTCCGGTACCGAGCGAGACCTTGGCACCCCAGCGCCGGTGCGCATCGGTGAAAAAACGCGAAATCGTCGCCGAGACCACGCGGCCCATCGGGTGCTGCGTCACCTCGATGATGTGGACGGCGGCACCGCGAGCGATCGCCACCGAGGCAAATTCGAGGCCGATGAACCCGGCGCCGACGACGACGACTTCGCGCGCCTGGTCCAGTCGCTCGCGCAGGATATCGGCGTCGGCAAGCGTGCGCAGCGGCAATACGCCGTCGAGCTCGGCTCCTGGAACGGCGAGCGGCCGAAATCGCGCGCCGGTGGCCAGGACCAGGTGGTCCCACGACAGCTGGCCGCCCGAGGCCAACCGCAACCGGCGTTCCGTCCGGTCGACCACCGTGACGGTCTCGCCCTCCAGGAGATCGATCTGATGCTGGGTGTAGAAGGTCTCCGGCCTGAGCCAGAGCTCGTCGAGGGCGCTTTCGCGGGCGAGGTAGGATTTGGAAAGCGGGGGGCGCTGGTATGGCGGGACCGGCTCATCGCCGATCATTACGATCCTACCGGCAAAGCCGTCCTGGCGCAGCGACGCCGCCGCCTGAAAACCGGACTGACCGGTGCCGACGATTGCGGCAACCGGAGCCGCCATCAGACCTGCGTCTCTGGCAGGTAGACGACGAGACCCTCGAGTTCTGGGGTGACGACCAATTGGCAGCTCAACCGGCTGTTCGGCCGGCGCTCGCTCGCGGTGAATTCGAGCATCGCCTTCTCGTCGTCCGACTGCGTCGGCGTTCGGCCGAGCTGCTCCTTCTCGACATAGACGTGGCAGGTCGCGCACATCATCTCGCCGCCGCACTCGGCGACGATGCCGTCGATGCCGTTGAGGATCGCCCCCCGCATCACGCTGGTGCCGACCGGGACGTCGAGCACCTCCCGTGTCCCGTTGGGATGAACATACGTGATCTGGGGCATCGTCTTCCTATCGATTGGGTGCGGCGCGACAGAGGAGCGACTTAGATTCGCCACCGGCTGCCCGGCGTCAAGTCCGCAAGTCGATCTCTACCTCATCGCCGTGCGCCGCGAGTCTGGCGCCAAGATCGGCGCTGCGCCGCTCGATCTCGCCGAAGGCCGCGTCTTCGTCGGCCAGCGCGCACAATACGGTCCTGTTGTGGCGGTCGTGGCGGACGAATTGGAACGCCGCGCGGGCGATCCTCCCCCGGTCCCACGACACCCTAGCCATCATGCCGAGCCAGTCGCCGTGTTGTCTGCCGCCGTGACCGGTGTGGAACGAGAAGCTGCCGAGCCCGTAGAAGATCGGCGTGCCTTTGTAGACCGCGATCGGCAGTGAATAGTGCGGCCCGTGTCCGATCACGAGGCCGGCACCGGCATCGATCGCCCGGTGGGCGATCTCTTTCATATATTGCAGGACTTCCTGGTGCAGCCCCCAGTGGAACGAGGTGACGACGACCTCCGCTTGCCTGCGCAGTGCCGCGATGTCGTCTTCGAGCCATTGCAGATAGACCGGATCTGCCCAAGTCACGATCTCGGGAGGAATGCCCGGGCGGTTAGCCGGAGGACGGCTGCCGTGCATCGGGACATGATAGGCCGTGTGACCCCGGATCACCGCGATGCCCGGGCTATCCTCGCCGGCCTCGTGATTGGTCGGCCAATAGACCGAGCTGCGCTGCAGAAAGCCGAAGCGCACCCCATCCCGCGAGAGGATCGCCGGAGCGCGTGCAAGCGCTCGGTTTGCCCCGACGCCCGTATGCGCGATTCCCAGCTCGTCGAGCCTTGTGATCGACGCCATGATCGCCGCCTCGCCGTAGTTGACGTTGTTGGCGAGACCGACTGCCTCGATGCCGGCCGATTGCAAGGCCTCGCCCGCCACGACGGGCTCGGCGAAAAAGCCTTCGTGTTCTACGGAATGGCCGCTTGGCGGCTGGTAGAGACAGCATTCGAGGTTGCAAAAGACGATGTCGACAGCATGAAATTCGTCTTGGACGAGCCTGAATGGAACAGCCGGATCGGTGACGTTCATCAGGTTCACGTCACCGGTAAGGATCATCTTGGTCGTCATGTACCCTTCCTCCTGCACGGCCTTGCCACCAACCCGCTTCACCGGCGAAGGCCGGTGCCCATCGTCCGGCTGTCTCGGTCAGGCTGATAGGGTCGCACTAAGGTCGATCCAATGTGGATTATCGCGCTCAATTAGATTTATTTTCCAGGCCCGTTTCCACTCCTTGATTTGCTTCCCCCGTCGCGTCGCTTCTTCCGCCGAGGCATAGCGCTCGAACCAAACGAGTCGATCGACGCCATCCCGAGCGGTAAATCCTGACACTGATCGAGTTTTGTGCTGCCATACCCGACTCGTGAAATCAGGCGTCATTCTGATAAAAGCGCACCATAGAGTTTGCTCGCGAGGAGATAGACGTAGGCATCGCACCCCGCATCGGACATGGGTCCCGGCCTGCGCCGGGAGAACGGGTTACCTATGCCCGCCTTGCGGCGGTACCGTTAAACCGACAGAATGCGGTTAACGACGCGGGAGGGGGCGGTGGAACGAATCGCAGAATCACCGCTGGCGGTCTACCAGGCGCATCTCGAAAAGGGCGAGCTGGCCTATCAGTGGAGCCCCGAGGCGCAGAAAGCGGTCTTCTACCCTCGCGTCATCTGTCCCTTTACCGGCAGCGACCGTCTCGAGTGGCGGGTCAGCGCCGGGCGCGGCACGGTCTACGCGACGACGGTGGTGCACCCGGCGCGTGGGGGTGCGCCCTACAACGTCGCCTTGATCGACTGCGACGAGGGCTTTCGCCTGATGAGCCGGGTCGAGGATTTGGCACCCGAGGCGGTGCGGATCGGGCTGCGCGTCAAGTTGCGTGTCCACCGCCCCGGCGGCGAAGATCCGGCTTATCCGGTATTCGTGCCGCTGGATAGCGCGTGATGGACGGGTTGCAGCGCGGGTCGGCCGCGATCGTCGGCGTCGCGGAATCCGATCTGGGTGCTGTTGCCAACGAGATGAGCCCGATCGACCTGATGGCGCAGGGCATTCACCGGGCGCTCGCCGATTGCGGGCTCGGGCTGCGAGATGTTGACGGCCTGCTTTGCGCGACGGCGCAAAGCCGCACTTCGGGGCTCGGACTCGCCGAATACCTCGGGATCTCGCCGGCCTATGTCGACACGACGATCCTCGGCGGTTCGTCCTTCATGTTCCATGTCGCCCATGCCCAGGCGGCGCTGCAGCTCGGCCTCTGCAAGGTCGCGGTCATCGCCTACGGCAGCACTCAGCGCACGATCGGTCGACGGCAGGCTTCGGTGCGCGAGTACAACCCGTACGAGACCCCGTTTCGCCCGTTCCTGCCTTCGACCGCCTATGCGCTCGCGGCCTCGCGACACATGCACCAATTCGGCACGACGCGCGAGCAATTGGCGGCTGTCGCCGTGGCGGCGCGCGACTGGGCATTGCTCAACCCCGTCGCCTGGGAGAAGAAGCCTCTGACGATCTCCGAGGTCCTGTCGGCGCGTATGATCAGCTACCCGTTCACGGTGCGCGATTGTTGCCTAGTGACCGACGGCGGAGGGGCCGTGATCATGACGACGCCACAGCGCGCGCGGTCCTTGAAGAAGCCGCCGATTTTTGTGCTCGGCTGCGGGCAGGCGATCACCCACGCCAATATTTCGAGCATGCCGGATTTGACGGTGACCGGGGCGTTGCCCTCAGGCCGCGCCGCCTATGCAATGGCTGGGCTCGGCCCGACAGACATCGATGTCGTCGAGCTCTACGACGCCTTCACGATCAACACGATATTGTTTCTCGAGGACCTCGGCTTTTGCCCGAAGGGCGAAGGCGGTCGCTTTGTTGCACATGGACGCATTGCGCCCAAGGGCAACCTGCCGGTCAACACCAATGGCGGCGGGCTTTCCTATTGTCACCCCGGCATGTATGGGCTGTTCCTGCTGATCGAGGCGACGCGGCAGCTGCGCCACGAATGCGGCGCGCGCCAGGTCGCGGATTGCGAGACTGCGATCGCGCACGGCAATGGTGGGGTGCTGTCGTCGCAGAGCACGGTCATTCTCGGGACGCAAGCAACATTTTGAGATTTGGAGGAGACAACATGGCGGAAGGCACATTGGTTCGCTTTGAGAATGTCGACGGGATCGGTGTCATCACAATGGACAACCCGCCGGTCAACGCGCTCTCACCAGGTGTACCCGAAGGCATTGTCGAAAATGTCGAGCGCGGCTGTGCCGATCCCGCTATCAGGGCGATGGTGTTGATCGGCGCCGGCCGGTCATTCATCGCCGGCGCCGACATCCGCCAGTTCGGCACTCGCCGGCCGCCGCCGGTTCCGGGGAGGCGCACACATGAGGTGCTCGACGCCAGCTCCAAGCCGGTTGTCGCGGCGATTCACGGCTATGCGCTGGGCGGGGGGCTGGAGATTGCGCTGGCTTCCCACTACCGCATTGCCGTGCCGAGCGCCAAGGTCGGCCTGCCGGAGGTGTTGATCGGCATATTGCCGGGCAGCGGCGGGACCCAGCGGCTGCCCCGGCTGATCGGCCCCAAGGCGGCAATGGAAATGATCGTGTCGGGCCGTCATGTGCCGGCGGAGGAGGCCACCAAGCTCGGCATCATCGACGAGCTGGTGCCGGAAGGCGGCGACCTGCGAGCGGCCGCAATCGCCTACGCGCGCCGCATCGCCGATAAGAAGCCGGTGCCGCGCATCCGTGACCGCGACGAGAAATTGGCCGAAGCCAAGGCCGATCCCGGGATCTTCGAGGCGATGCGCAAATCGATCGCCCGGCGCGCCCGCAATCAGAAGGCGCCCTACCATTGCATCACCGCAGTCGAGGCGGCCTGCACGATGCCGTTCGACGACGGCGCCCGGCGTGAGCGCGAGCTTTTCGACGAGCTCGAAAATTCGGCCGAGGCGCGTGCTCTGCGCTACGCGTTCTTCGCCGAGCGCGAGGTCGCCAAATTGCCCGACATTCCGCGCGACGCCCCGTTGCGGCCGATCGAGACGGCCGCGATCGTCGGCGCCGGCACGATGGGTGGCGGCATCGCGATGAGCTTTGCCGAGTTCGGCTTTCCGGTGAAGCTCCTCGAAGTCAGCCAGGAGGCGCTCGACCGCGGCCTGGCCCGCATCCGCAGCAATTACGAGACGAGTGTGCGGCGCGGCAGCCTTAGCGAGGCGGAGATGGAGCGCCGGCTGAAACTGATTGAGCCGGTTAAGAGCTATGACGACATCGCTCAATCCGATGTCGTGATCGAGGCGGTGTTCGAGCGCGTCCCGGTCAAGGAGGAGGTGTTCAAGAAGCTCGACCAGGTCATGAAGCCGGGTTCGCTGCTCTACACGAACACCTCGGGCATCGACATCGACATCATGGCCAATGCGACGAAGCGGCCGCAGGACGTGGCCGGCACGCATTTCTTCGCCCCGGCCAATGTCATGAAACTGTTCGAGGTCGTCAAAGGGGCGAAGAGCGCCCCCGACGCATTGGCGACGGGGATGGCACTCGGCCGCAGGATCGGCAAGATCAGCGCGATGGCCGGCAATGGCGACGGCTTTGTCGCCAATCGGAGCCGCGGGCCGTTTGGCACCGAGATGAACCTCATGATCGAGGAAGGGGCACTCCCCGAGCAGGTCGACAAGGTCATGGTCGATTTCGGCTACCCGATCGGGCCGTTTGCGACCGCCGATCTCTCGGGTCTCGACATCGGCTACGACAGCCGCCAGCGCCGCGCCGCGCAGGACCCGAACTATCGCAAAATGCCGATCGCCGACATGATCGTAGAGATGGGGCGGCTGGGCCAGAAGACCGGGGCCGGCTGGTTCCGCTACGAGCCGGGCGACCGCACCCCGCACCCCGACCCCGAATTTGCGCAGAGGATCAGGGAAAAGGCGGCCGAGCTCGGCATCCCGCAGCGCAGCTTTTCGGACGAGGAGATCCTCCGCCGGCTGCTCTTTGCTTCGGTCAACGAAGCCTGCAAGATCCTCGAAGAGGGCAAGGCGTACCGCGCCAGCGACATCGACGTGATGTGGCTCAACGGTTTCGGCTTCCCGCGCTACCGCGGCGGGCTGATGTACTGGGCCGACGGCATCGGTGTCGCCGAGGTCTACCGCCAGATCCAGGCGTGGCACCAGCAATACGGCGAGCGCTGGGCCCCCGCCGCATTGCTGCGCCGGCTGGCCGAAACCGGCATGCCGCTACGCGAGGCAAAGCCGGGCCGGCCGATGTGAGCAAAGGTCTGATGCCCATCGACATCGAAACTCTTTCTACGGGCCGATTGGAAAACCTTACCCAGAACCACCGGCGTTAGTAGGGAGCCTGCGTCAGCGGGTTGTCCGGGCTTCTTGCTGGCGTTTCTGGTTTTGATCGGGCGGCGTAAATCGCTTCCGATTGGGCGTGAGGCTCAGGCGGAGGCCGTGTGTGAAATAGTTCACACACCGCTTCGGCCCGGCTAAGGCATAATTGGTGAACGTCGCTCCTTCGGCGATCAACGGGCGACGATCGAGAGCAGGCTTCGCAACAATTTGTTGGGCGCGAGGTGCATGCGACGCGCTCGTCAACATCGGGAGGACCTAATGAACACACCTCGAGGCCATCAACCCGCGACCGGCGACGGTCTTCCCGCGCTCCACTCCTATGCCCATGTTGCGCAGCATCCGAACGTCCACCCTTATTTCAAGCTGGCCCGCCCGAGGCGGGCCGCCCGCGCCGCAGGGGATGGCGGCCCGTGGAACGTGCCTGACCTGTGTCAGGCCTACAATTGGCCGACCGGCCTCACCGGCGGTGGTGTCATCGCCATCGTCGAACTCGGCGGGGGCTGGGTGCATTCCGACATGGACCAGTTCTTCCGCGGCATCAACCAGCCGGTTCCGAACATCACTGATGTTTCGGTCGACGGGACCCAGAACACCCCGGATCCCAGTCCGAACAGTGCCGATGGCGAGGTAGCGCTCGACATCGAGGTCGCCGCCGCGGGCTATTATGCTGCTACCGGCAAGCCCGCGACGATTCGCGTTTATTGGGCGCAGGACATTGCCAGCGCGGTGCGCGCCGCGACCGCCGACAACTGCGACGTGTGCTCGATCTCGTGGGGCGCAGACGAAGCCAATTGGGGGGCCCCAGCCGGCAACGACATGGAGCAGGCGGCGATAGAAGCCACTACGGCTGGCATGATCGTGTTCGCCGCCTCGGGCGATAACGATTCGAGCGACGGCGGACCAGGCCGGTCCAATGTCGACCTACCCGCTTCGGCTCCGCATGTGATCGGCTGCGGCGGCACGAGCAAGACCCGAACTCATGAGATCGTCTGGAACAACAACCCCGGCAATGCGGACGGTGAGGGGACGGGTGGCGGTTTTTCGAAGCTGTTCAAGCCGATGCCGCCCTGGCAGGCAGGTGCGCCGCACGGGCCGGGCCGGATGGTACCCGATGTTGCCGCCGACGCCGATCCGAACACCGGCTACAACATAGTGCTCCACGGCGCGGAGGTCACGATCGGCGGGACCAGCGCTGTCGCTCCGCTCTATGCCGGGCTGTTCGCCTCGTTTGGCACCAAACTCGGCTTTGTCACGCCGGAATTGTGGCTCAATCACCTCTGCTTCAACGACATCACCCAAGGCGACAACGGCGCATTCCGCGCAAGTGTCGGCCCCGACGCGTGCACCGGGCTCGGCTCGCCGATCGGCAACAAGCTGGACCAGTTGCTGAGCCACCCGGCGGCAAACCCGATGCGCAGAGTGAGGGATCTCGAAGACGAGAATGAACAATTGCGCGAGCAGATTGCGCGGATGACCGAGAGATAGCCAATGCTGCACAGGCCGGCCCGCACCTGCTGGCCGGCCGCGACTGTTTATTATGGCCCGAATTATCGAATGGCACTCAAAACAGGCATGACCATCCGGAATAACCTTCGGTAGTCACCTGTAGACCCTTGTGCGTGATTGTCGAGAGCTTCTTGCCGATACTCGAGTCGGTCCCCGCGACCGGCATAGAAGAAAAATGGTGTATGATCACCGCGATTACGTAAAGTGTTTAATAGAGCATAGCCGGCACGTGGCTCGCCTGGGCGGTTCACATTAGAGATTATCGCCGAAAATCTTTTATTTGAAAGAAGATCGAGCGCCTCGGTCGTGGACTGTGCGAGGGAAAACGTGACACCAAGTGCCTCAAAATCCCGCCGCTCGAATATTCTATTCAAGTGATTATTATCAACCCAAAGAATGCAATTTTTCCAACGCTCGGAATCCACACGAGGGGGCAAGAGAGGGTACAAGAGTTCGGGTTCGGACGGCGTACTGACCCATTGTGGCTCAATCGGGGGCATCGGTCGCAGCTTGCCCAGATCCGGCTTCTGAACGCGCGGCTGGTCGGTCAGAAGACGATACAAATCTTCATAGCCGTCCGCGGTTTCCAGTTTAAATATGGTATTCCCTTTTACCGCTATAGGGACGTGGTCGGGTGAGGCGTCCCCGAACAGCACCGGGAAGAATTTGCGGCTGATCGACCCCGCATCATACAGATGCTGCCGGATTAGCAACGCCTCCCACAGCACGCCGTGCCCCCTGCCCGGTTCTTCTTCGTTGTTGACTCGCCGAAAATAGGTTTCAGTGCACACCATCAACACGAAATCGGCCTTGCGGATTTCCGCCTCGCACCAAAGGGGCCAACCTCCCGGCGGGGACTGCTCGTATTGGTCGATGATCGCGTCGACGCCTTCGCGGCGCAGCCGATTGGCCAAATCGAGCACCCGCCTTTGGTGCACGGCACTGTCATGGCTATAGCTAATGAAAACCCGCGGGTTATCGGTCATGGGGTTCGTGTTTTCGGTTCTTTTCCCTATAGGCGATGCCGAACGCCGCTTATCGCTCCCTGTGAAATAACCCTTTTTCGGTCTGATTTCTAGAACAAGGCACAGCTGGACCCCGTTGTCCTCAGCCGATCGCTTCCTCATCCGATTAGAGAGCCGAAAATGCGGGATCAGACCGAAGACGAACCCGACTCGTCGTTCGCACCGGGGCAGCGAACGTAGGCGGCGCAAATTCCTGGTGCTTTCGCGAACCCTCCTTCCGAACGGAACCCGAACTACCGGAAGATACCGATTGCCGATATGATCGTCGAGGCGGGGCGGCGGGGCAGAAGACCGGGGCCGGAGGGTTCCGCTACGAGAAGAGCGATCGCACCCGCATCCCGACCCCGAACTTGCGCGTATGATTAAGGAAAAGGCCGCCGAGGTCAGGATTCCGCAGCGGACCTTCAACGACGAGGAGATCCTCCACCGGCGGCTCTTCGCCTCTGTCGACGCGGCGTGCAGAATACTCGAAGAGGGCAAGGCCTACCGCACCAGCGACATCGATGTGATGTGGCTCAACGGCTTCGGCTTTCCGCGCTATCGCCGCGGGCTGATGTACTGGGCTGACGGGATCGGTGTCGCCGAGGTCTACCGCCAGATCCAGGCGTGGCACCAGCAATCACGGCGAGCGCTGCGCCCCGCTGCTCTACTGCGTCGCCTCGCCGAAACCGGCACGCCGCTGCGCGAGGCCAATCCCGGCCGGCCGATGTGAGGGGAGAACTCGAATGACGATCGGCACTGTTGCTGGCGTTTCTGATTTTGATCGGGCCGCGTGATCGCTTCCGATTGGGCTTGAGGCTCGGCTGGAAGCCGTGTGTGAAATAGTTCACACACCGCTTCGGCCGGCTAAGGCATAATTGGTAAACGTCGCTCCTTCGGCGATCAACGGGCGACGATCGAGAGCAGGCTTCGCAACAATTTGTTGGGCGCGAGGTGCATGCCACGCGCTCGTCTACATCAGGAGGACGTCATGAACACACCTCGAGGCCATCAACCCGCGACCGGCGGCGGTCTTCGCGCCGCGCTCCACTCCTATGTCCACGTCGCGCCGCGTCCGAAGGTCCACCCCTATTTCAAGCTGCGACGCGCCGGGATAACGGCACGAGCGGCCGCGGCTGGTCACCCATGGAACGTGCCCGCCTTGTGCGAGGCCTACAATTGGCCGACCGGCCTCACCGGCGGTGGTGTCATCGCCATCGTCGAACTCGGCGGGGGCTGGGTGCAGTCCGACATGGACGAGTTCTTCCGCGGCATCAACCAACCGGTTCCGAACATCACTGATGTTTCGGTCGACGGGACCCAGAACACCCCGGACCCCGGGCCGAACAGCGCCGATGGCGAGGTGGCGCTCGACATCGAGGTTGCCGCGGCCGCGTATTATGTCGCGACCGGCAAACCCGCCACGATCCGCATGTATTGGGCCCAGGACATCGCCAGCGCGGTGCGCGCCGCGACCGCCGATGGTTGCGACGTATGCTCGATTTCGTGGGGTGCCGACGAAGCCAACTGGGGTGCGCAAGCGGGCCAGGATATGGAACAGGCGGCGACCGACGCCACTACGGCCGGCATGGTCGTGTTCGCCGCCTCGGGCGATAACGATTCGAGCGACGGCGGACCAGGCCGGGCCAATGTCGATCTCCCCGCCTCGGCTCCGCATGTCATTGGCTGTGGCGGCACGAGCAAAACCGCCGTCGCTTTTAGCCCGGGGGCGGAAACGGTCTGGAACAACAACCCCGGCAATACGGACGGCGAAGGAACTGGAGGCGGTTTTTCCAAGCTGTTTAAGCCGATGCCGCCCTGGCAGGACGGGGCGCCGCACGGGCGGGGGCGGATGGTACCAGACGTGTCGGCTGACGCCGATCCGAACACCGGCTACAATATCGTCCTCCACGGCCAGCAGATCGTGATCGGCGGGACCAGTGCGGTCGCTCCGCTCTATGCCGGGTTGTTTGCCTCGTTTGGCACCAAACTCGGCTTTGTCACGCCGGAATTGTGGGCCAACCAACTGTGCTTTAACGACATTACCCAGGGCGACAACGGTGCCTACCGGGCCGGGCCGGGGCCGGACCCATGCACCGGTATCGGCTCGCCGATCGGCACAAAGCTTGCGCAACTGTTAACCAGCCCGGCGGCAAACCCAATGCGCAGAGTGAGGGATCTCGAAGCCGAGAACGAACAATTGCGCGAGCAGATCGCCCGACTAACCCAGAAATAACCAATATTGCACGGCCGGCCTGCGCCTGCGGGCCGGCCTCCCCTTTTCGCAACGCCTCAACTAACGAATAACGCTTAGAACAAGCAGGACCATCCGGAACAACGTTTTATAATCTCCTGTAGATCCTTGTGCATGGTTTTCGAGAGCCTCTTGCCGATACTCGGGCCGGTTCCCGCCGCCAGCATAGAACCGGACAGGTTCGAGGACTAGGAGCGAGCCCAACCACAATATTCTCGACGCGGGCCCTCAAAGTGGGTTCGACATGGACGGGGCTGGGACCTCGTCGAGCACGCCGCAGATGGCCGCGGCGCGTGCGACGTGGATCCAGCTGTACGGCGGGAATTTCGCCGCCGGCTGGCAGCGGGTCGAGGCTTGCCGTCTGGCGTTGTTCCGCAGCGCCGATCCGGGGAACGGCAGCGCCACCTATCTCGGCAACGGAATCCTCGACGTGCCCAAAATGCTCGACCCCGCCCTCGCCGTACCAGATCCAGCAGGAATTTCAGGCCAACCAGGTGCAGCCCTCGCCGGTCGACAGCGCCTCGTTTCCGTTTCTGCGGCTGTTGCTGCACGCGGGCCCGCCCGGCAGCGAAGAGGAGCGGATGTACGAAACCGAGGCGGCGCAACTCGTCCGGCGCTCCACCAACCGGGAATTGGTCGACGGCTTCCACGACTTTGTGCGAGGTGCCGCCCTGCCGCGCCAGGGTCGCCCGTTTGCGCCGATTGCTCAAAGCCGAGCCGGGCATTTCCGACGCCCTCGCAGCGCAGTTGTGAACGGGGTGCTTATTCTTGGCTCGAGACGCTCGCCGGGTGAGGGGCAAGGACGCTCGCTGCAATGGTGAGGTTTATACAAGCATCAAGCGGCCCCTCACCGCCTCTCCCTGCAAGCGTGGCGAGGGAGCGCTTCCGGCTTTGATCCACCGAATGAGGAGTTCATGGACTATATAGTAGAAGTCCCATGATTACGTTCGACACCGATCCCTCACGTTATCGCCACTGGCGCCTCGCCTGTGATGGTCCGATCGCCACCCTGACCCTGGATGTCGCGGAAGAGGGCGGGCTCTTCCCCGGCTACCGGCTCAAGCTCAACTCATATGATCTCGGCGTCGACATCGAGCTGCACGATGCGCTGAACCGCATTCGCTTCGAGCATCCCAAGGTGCTTGTGGTGGTCTTGACCAGCGGCAAGGAGCGGGTCTTCTGCGCCGGCGCCAACATTTACATGCTCGGGCAGGCGAGCCACGCCGAGAAGGTCAATTTCTGCAAATTCACCAACGAAACGCGCAACGGGATCGAGGATTCGAGCCAGCATTCGGGCCTCAAATTCGTCGCTGCCGTCAATGGCGCCTGCGCCGGCGGGGGCTACGAGCTGGCGCTTGCCTGCGACGAGATCGTCATGATCGACGATCGTTCGAGCACGATCAGCCTGCCCGAAGTGCCTCTGCTGGGTGTTCTGCCCGGCACCGGCGGGCTGACCCGGCTCGTCGACAAGCGCAAGGTCCGGCGCGACCTCGCCGACGTGTTCTGCACCACGGCCGAGGGCGTGCGCGCCGATCGTGCAAAGGCTTGGGGGCTCGTCGATCGGGTAGCGCCACCCGCCCGGTTTCAGGAGCTCGTCGCGGAGCGGGCCGCGGCACTTGCAGCCAGGAGCGATCGTACGGCCGACAGCGCCGGCGTACCGCTCGTGCCGCTGGAGCGCAGCATCGACGAGCGCGGCTATCGTTACCGCTGGGTCGCGGCGGACATCGACGCCGACCAACGTCGCGCGACCCTGACCGTGACCGGACCGCGGGAGGACGAGTTGCCCGCCACACTCGGCGCCATCATTGACGCCGGCACACGATGGTGGCCTTTGACGATGGCGCGCGAATTGGATGATGCGCTGTTGCTGCTGCGCGCCAACCATCACGAGATCGGTATGTGGGTGCTCAAAACTGAGGGCGAGCCCGACGCGGTGCTTGCTTGCGACGGGGCCATGACCGCTAACCGGAACCACTGGTTCGTGCGCGAGACGATCGGCCTGTTGCGCCGCACCTTGCAGCGGTTCGACGTCTCCTCGCGCAGCCTCTTTGCCGTCATCGACGAGGGTTCGTGCTTTGCCGGTTCCCTGTTCGAGCTGGCGCTCGCCGCCGACCGCAGCTACATGGCCGCAGAGGGGCCGTGCACCGCCCTTTCCCCGCTCAACTTCGGCGATCTTTCGATGGTCAACGGCCGGACCCGGCTGGCAACCCGCTTTAACGACGAGGCGATGGCCGCGGCGCTCGAACGGCACGCCTACGAGCGGCTCGAAGCGGCTGCAGCACTCGATCTCGGTCTGGTTACCTTCGCCCCGGACGAGCTCGACTGGGAGGATGAACTCCGGTTAGCGCTCGAGGAACGCGCTAGCCTCTCGCCCGACGCGCTGACCGGTATGGAGGCGAATCTGCGCTTCGCCGGCCCTGAAACCGTCGCAACCAAGATCTTCGGGCGGCTTTCGGCCTGGCAGAACTGGATCTTTTCGCGACCGAACGCGGTCGGTGAGCATGGCGCCTTGAAGCGCTACGGCAGCGGCGCGCGGGCGCGTTTCGACACGGAACGAACATAGAATCGGAGACCTAGCATGGCGCTTGACTATCGGGAACACATCCCGAACAATGTCGGCCTCGGCGACAACCGTGCGTTGCACCGCGCGCTCGAGCATTGGCAGCCGCACTTTCTCGACTGGTGGAAGGAGATGGGGCCGGCGGTGTTCGCCGACGCCGATGTCTATTTGCGCACCGCCACCGCGGTCGACGAGCAGGGCTGGGCGAGCTACGGCATGGTCAAGATGCCGGAATACCGCTGGGGCATCTTTCTCGCCGACCCGGTGCCCGACCGCCGGATCGGTTTTGGCGACGCCTTGGGCGAGCCGGTATGGCAGCAGGTCCCTGGCGAGCACCGCTCGGCATTGCGCCGGCTGATCGTGACCCAGGGCGACACCGAGCCGGCTTCGGTCGAGCAGCAGCGCCGGCTCGGCGAGACCTGCCCATCGCTTTACGATCTGCGCAACCTGTTCCAGGTCAATGTGGAGGAAGGCCGTCATCTGTGGGCGATGGTTTATCTGCTGCACGGTTATTTTGGCCGCGACGGCCGCGAGGAGGCCGAGGAATTGCTGGCCCGCCACTCGGGCGACCCCGACAAGCCGCGCATCCTCGGCACCTTCAACCAGCCGATCGCCGATTGGCTGAGCTTTTTTATGTTCACCTATTTCACCGACCGCGACGGCCGGTTTCAGCTGAAGAGCCTGACGGAGAGCGCCTTCGACCCGCTGTCGCGCACCTGCCGGTTCATGCTGACCGAGGAAGCCTTCCACATGTTTGTCGGCACCAGCGGCATCACCCGGGTCGTCAAGCGCGCCCTCGAGGTCATGAGAGAGCTCGGCAGCGAGGATCCCACGGCGGTGAGGAACGCCGGGGCGATCGACCTCCCGACCCTGCAGCGCTACATCAATTTCTGGTTCAGCTCGTCGCTCGACCTGTTCGGTGCCGAGATCTCGTCCAACGCCGCGAGCTATTTTGCCGGCGGCCTCAAGGGCCGCCCCGACGAGGCGCGGTTCGCCAACCACTCGGCGGTTGACCAGAGCCTGCGCATCGAGGCGCCCGACGGCAAAGGTGGGGTGACGGCCGCGGACGTGCCGATGCGCAGCGCGATGAACGAGGTGACGCGAAGCGCCTATGTGCGGGATTGCGATGTCGGTGTGCAGCGCTGGAACCGGCTTCTCGCAGAGGCCAGGTGCGATTTCCGGTTCCGGCTGCCGAGCATCCGCTTTCGCCGCTCGATCGGCGTCTGGGCCGGGGTCGCGACCGACCCCGATGGGCGCCCGATCGCCGACGAGGAATGGCGCCGGCGCGAGTACCAATGGCTGCCTTCGGCCGAGGACCGCGCGTTTGTCGCGAGCCTGATGCGGCGGGTCACCTCACCCGGCAAGATGGCGGGATGGATCGCCCCGCCCGAAATCGGCATCAACAACGCGCCGCTAGACTATAAATATGTGCGGCTGAACTAAGTCGGGCAGAGCTGGGGCGTCACGAAAGCTCCAGGCATACAAAAGAATGCTGTCCGGGGGTTAAGGCATCTGTAACCAAACGCCATCAACGTTGAAATTGGCAGCCGTTAATTGTTGCGGATGCGACCTGCCAAACCGTGATCACTCATTTCTAACCTCCAGCAAAGTCGCTGGAGGATGTCTAGCGCGGGTTCTTGCCTCCGCTAGCGCGTTCTGCGCCAGTCCGAGCACGTTTCTCTTTCGAACTTAACGAGTTCGGCGGGCGCTTGGGGGGCGTTCTCAGCAGCCGCAACTTCTCATTGATGGTAGAAAGAATAGCACATGACCTGGACCTTGCGGGATGCGAAACGCGAGCGCGCCATCACAGACCGGATCGATCAAGGCGATGATCGGAGCACCGGCATACTTGCCGGAGCGCTGATACAAGATAGGCTGATTAAAGCTGTCAAGGCGCGCTTCATAGAAGATGTCAAGGTCCATAACCTTGCTTTCAAAGGCTATGGTCCGATGTCAGATTTTCGTTCTCAGATCAAAGATCCAAAATTTTCGAAACTACCTTCTTCAAAAATTTAATGACGAGAACATGTTGACAGTCATTAAAATAATTCTTGACCCTATAGTCGTTTTGCCAGAGACCTCGCGGAATTCCTTTATGGGTACGATTAAGGTGCATTTATTCTGGATGGAAATGAGTACGTGGCTTGCGGAACAAGGCAGACCCACGCAGGAAAGACACCTTCTGAGCCTTGAGTTGGACTGACCCGATAGACAAGCAATATCACGCGAAAAATTTGAACCGCAGCCTTCGCCTCTCCCTCAAGCCCGCAATCGTGCTCCGAAAAAGCGAGTTCGCCAGCGGCGATCATCTCCAGCGTGACAGCGATTTCGCAATCCTCATCTCCGACTCGGCGGTCGGCGTTCGCAATATCGAGCGGGCACCGCGGCTTTTGTCGCGAGCCTGATGCAGCGCGTCACCGAACCGGGCAACGTGGCGGGCTGGATCGCTCCGCCCGAAATCGGCATCAACAACACGCCGCTCGACTATGAATATGTGCGGCTGAACTGAATTCTCCGCCCCGAGGCGGCCTTGCTCCTTGTGGAGGACAGCAAAACGATATGGCAACCGCACTCTCGGGCATCCGCGCCTGCGTCTTCGACGCCTATGGCACGCTCTTCGACTACGCCTCGGCGGCCGCGGGTTGCCGCGACCCCGATCAGAGCGATCTCCTCGACGGTCTTTCCGGGCTTGCCGAAATCGCCCGGCGGCTCGAGCCGATCACCGATGTCGCCGTGGTGCGGCTGGGCGAGGGCGACATCGTCCGCCACCCGCTCGTCGCCGCTATGCTGAAAGTGTTGTGAGGCGTGCAGCGCTGGAACAGGCTCGTGGCCGAGGCCGGGCATTATTTTCGGTTCGGGAGGCCGAGCACCCGCTTCCACCGCTCGATCGGCGACTGCGCCGCGGTGGCGACCGACCTCGAGGGACGCCCGATTACCGATGAGGAATGGCGCCGGCGCAAGCGCGATTGGCTGCCGCCCTCCGAGGACCGCGGCTTTGTCGCGAGCCTGATGCAGCCGGTCACCGCGCCGGGCAAGGTCGCGGGCTGGATCGCGCCACCCGAGATCGGTATCAACAACGTGCCCCTCGACTCGAGTACGTCCGGCTCAACTGATTCACCCTACGGACCGAACCACCATGAGCGTTCATGTTGAGTGAGCACTCTTAACCCGATCGCGTCGGCTTTGCGAATATACGGTAGATTCAATATGATAACCGAGCTCAGGCGTCCGAAAAAACAGGACTTACTTACGATCGGAGTCCGACGTTTAGGACGGTCGATCGCGTCACTCACCCTGGCGCGTGATGGTTCCCCTGGCCGGCGCGGGGGCCCGTGCCGGAGAGTGAGGCAGCGGGGTTTGTCGCGAGACGGTCGCGAAAGTTCGGGGCATCCGAAAGCAGACTGATCGAATTACTCAGCCACCTTGCCGGCGCCGGAGGAGAATCCCGAGGCCCGCCAATGCCGTGCCGAGCAAAGTCAAGCTGGCGGGTTCGGGTATCGCCGGCGCCGGCGGATCGCCAAAGAAATCGATATAGGATTCGTCGGGATGTCGGCCGCCATTGTTGGTGATGTCCGATGTGTTCCAAGTCCCGCTTAGCGCGGGTGGAGGCACCGATTCTAGAGCGTTGTGTTTCGCCGCATCCACGTCGAACGCGAAAACTAGATCCAAGTTCGACTTCCACGTTCCGCTGAGGCCGTCGCTGCTGCCAGTGATGCTCTCTCCCGCCGGGGGGTTGGGAGCATTATTCCCTGGTCCATCGATGGTTCCCAAGTAAACGATGCTCGGATTGTTGAAGAATGTCCGCAAATACGAGACCGTGAGACCGACGTCATCGCTATTGTCATGCGAAGTGATCGCCGGAATATCGACGCCGATCAGCGTGGCGTTGGCGTGACCGGCCGCTCCCGCCAGGCCAAGCCCAACGACAAACCCGTAGACAAGGCCAGGGGCGAATCTTATGTCAGATCGAAACATCGTAGCGCCTCTCTACGTGCGTTGAGCGCGTGCCCATAGGGTGAGCAAGTTACATGCCACCCTTTCGAACCTTGGTTAATTTGAGGTAAACCGGGACGCGTCGAACCCAAAGTGTAAAAAATTCCGACAGGCGATCATCGAGATGCGGCTTCCAGATCTGCCACTGATTTGAAGAATTTCAATGAATTAGGTTAACGACCTGCCTCGGCAATGGATGAAGGAGGTGTAAAGAATTCCGACATCCGCCTCAGAGGCGGGATTAAATACAAAAGGCCTCGGGATAGGGTGATCAATCGGTTAACCCATCTTCGCGGTGTTAGCGAAGTGTAAAGAAATCCGACGCAGGCCCCCAGAAGGTAGGGCGCCGGCGCCGCGGAACTGGTCATCGCATGATCTGGCGATAGCGTGCGACCCCGTTCTTGGCGAGAGCGCGTTGATGTCAGGCGAGTTGCGCGTCGTCGCGGGTGAGGCAAATCTCGCTACAGACACGCTGTCCAAGGGTGGCGCAGGGTTAGGGGGAGATCAGAGGATTCAACGCCTCCGGCTGGGCCGGCTTGCGGTGGACGGCGGCGATGCAGAGGGGGCTGTCATTGGCCCGTCTTCCGGGTCCCGCTTCTGCACCGGGGGATAACGGCGCCCTTGGCAGCTGTAAAAGCCACGCCGTCACCCCGGAACGTCCCGCGTGTTGACCATCCGTCGCCGGCGACCGGCTCGATATAGGCCGCAACCCGGCCGTTGGCGTCGAGACGGACCATTCTCTTGACGCTGCTAACCCGATCTCGACGAGCCTGCCGATCTCGAGCTGTTTCGGTAGCGGAGAGAACTGTCATTCACGGTCGGCGCAGGTCTCGATGAAAGCGAGGGCATGATCGGCATCCGGGTCGCCGCGGTCGATCGGTTGTTCAAAGTAGCGCTGGATCGCCAGTGCCTCGATTAAAAGAATCCGGCGGCGCCGCCATCTGATAATGAAGGGTCGACTCCGGGTTTCAGACGACGGTATTGCGGTCGACGGCCTGATGCACTCGATAGGAGGGATATGGCAACCGCGCTCTCGGGCATCCGCGCCTGCGTCTTCGACGCTTATGGGACGCTCTTCGACTGCGCCTCGGCGGCCGCGGGGTGCGCTGATGTGCTCGGTGACCGTACGGGTCCGCTTACCGCGCTGTGGCGCTACAAGCAGCTGCAATATCCCGGTTGCGCAGGTGACGGGCGACGCGCTCGATTTTGCGCTGGAGATGCTCGGACTCGACAATCCGCCGCTGAGGGTGCGGTTGATGGCCCTCTACCGCACGCTCGAGGCCTTTCCCGGAAGTCCCGGCGATGCTGAAACGGCTGAAGGCGGCCGGGTTCAAGACCGCGATTCTGTCGAACGGCTCGCCCGACATGCTCGACGCTGCGGTCGACAAGGCAGTGATCAGCGACCTACTCGATGCCGTGATTTCGGTGGAATTGGCGGCGTCTACAAAGCCGTACCCAAATGTCTATCAGCTCACCGTCGACCGGCTGGCGATACCCGCCGGGGCGATCTCGTTCCAGTCTTCAGATGCCTGGGACGCTTACGCCGCCTCGGCCTTCGGCATGTGCGTGGTGTGGTGCAACCGTTAAGGCCAACCGCCGGAGCGCCTGCTGCGAAAGCCCGATCCCGAGAGCGCCTCGCTCGAGGAGCTGCCGGAGTTGGTCGGCTCCGGGAGAAGTCTGCGAGCAACGACCGAGTCCCGCTAGACACATCTACCGCTGCTGCGTCTCGGACCGCGCCGCGCTTGCTTCTCGTCTGAAAATGTCTTGCTATTCTATCAACAAGGATGTAAAATATTGCTCCCGTGGAAATGGCCACATCGAGGCCGGCATGGCCGAAGCTGGTGGAGCAGGATGACGATCCGTCCCGTTTTTCCGGAGCGCCGAGCCGCCACCCTGTTACCACTCCGGGCCGGTTCGGCCCCAGGATGCCGATGACGCTGCCGGACAGTGTCGAGGCATCCAGTTTTGCAAAAACCTGCTGTACGGCCGCTACCGAATTCAGCTCGTCTCCATGCACACCCGACACCAGCAGGATCCGCTTACCTGGCTTTGCTCCTTTTGTGACGATGACGGGCACATACCAGAACTCACCGCTCCCCATCTCGACGCCTTGAAACATGAAGCGTTGGGTCTTTCCCGGCTCGAGGTCATTGACGTCGAGCTGCGCGATGACCGGAAGGCCCTGGATCTTATCTCCAGTGAAAGCAGTTGCGGCCTGGGCGGAGAGCGTCCACAGCATGACCAGCAGGACCGTCGCCAGACCAATCGTGGCTCGGCCGAGGCCAGACTCGGCGGGTGCCTTGATGTTCATCATTTACTCCCTAAGTGGCGGCCGGTAGGAGTCGCGATCGACGCGCCGCTTCAGCCGCTTGACGCGCGGCGAGTGGCCGTGCCCTGACTAGCGGGACAGCGTTCACTCTCAAAGATCAGGCTTACCGCGTCTTCCCAAAACTGCCCGATAACTTTCGAAGCGGGTGCGCGATTGCTTCCCACCAATCTCTCCGGCGTCGTTCCCGAGAACCTCCCGTCTGGCGTCAGCACCAGATTCTGTATCGGGACGGTCGAGCGCGCTTGCGACACCACGCCGGACAATTGGTCACCCTTGTTGGTCAAGCGAACGAGCCATTCGCCGCAGCGGCGGGAACCAGGGATTCGTGTTCCCTGCACGGTCCAAGTCCCGTCGGCGAGCTGAATCGCTTGTGCCGGAGCCGCTGGCTGCGCGGCCCGCACCGGCGAAGCGGGCTCGGCCGCATTGAGCCGCCCCACGCGCTCGAACAGCAGTTGGTTGTCCTCCGGCGACAGGCCCTGACCCCCGCACAACGGGTTGACCTGGGCCTGCGCTGCCCCGAGCAGGAAAATGGAGGCCGCGAGCGCAGCCGACACGCTGCAAGGTGATCTGGGTCGCATACATCTCCTCTTCCGTTGCGGTGGCATCAAGCCCCTCGCTTCAGCCGCCTAGCGCGCGGCGAGTGGCTGTGCCCTGGCGAGGGGGGCAGAGTTCACTGTCGAAGGTCAGGCTGACCGTGTCCCTGGAAAACTGACCGGTGACCTTCGAGGGGGGCGCGCGCCTCGATCCTGACATGCTTGCCGGCGTTGTTCCCGAGAAGCTCCCGTCCGGCATCAGCTCCAAATTCTGTATTGGTATGGCGGTATTGCGCGCATGCGACAGCGTGCCGGACAATTGGCCCCCCGTACTGGTCAGGCGAACGAGCCACTCGCCGCAGAAGCGGGAACCTGGGACGCGTGTGCCGTGCACGCGCCAAGTTCCGTCGGCGAGCTGGATGGCTGGCGCCGAATCCGCCGCCGGCATCGGCGAGACTGCGGCTGGGGCCGGGGGTGTTGCCGCCGGGTATTGGCAGGCGCTCTGCACCGACACGCATGCTGCGACCAGCACAAGAAACGAGTTGCGAAACACGGCCAGGCCTCTTCTATCCATAATTCGACTCCTTGACCTAGAAGCGCCAACCCGTCTTGAAGAAAATTCCGGCGCGGTATTGGGTATAGGCAGCTCCCGACAAGTTCGACCAGTTTCTCTCCGTCATGGCGAAGAAGTCGATCGCGGGGCTGCCGAGCAGCCGCGCCGTATCACCCCCGCCCAACCAAGCGCTCGGAATCACGTATTCGAGAACACCGGCCGGCTCGATCGTCAGGTTCCGTTGATTGATTCCATCGGTCGTGTCGAACCAGCGGCCGGTTATCGGCATCGACACGCTGACATTCCACTCCTCGGAAATGACGTAGGACGCCGATGGGCTGCCAAACAACGCATAGGACTGAGGCGCCGGGCTTCGGAACCGCCGCTGCGCTCCGGCGCTGAAGCCCAATGACCAGACCGTCGCAGCCGAGCTGCTGCCGCTAAACGCCACTCTGTTGAAGTCACCGTCGAAATTGAAAACCTTGTCGACGCCGAGGTTCAAATCCTGCCGCGTGGCGAAATTGTTGGCAAATGTCGGATCGAAGTCCAGGCGCGGCACATAGGACAGGAAAGGCGAATAGTCCTGGTCGTTTTCGGGATTGACGTACTGTGCCCTCGCGGAAGTCCGGATGTAGTCGATCGCGGCGCCAGGAGCATTGACAAACCTTTCGGTTTCCAGGCTGGCAGCACCCGACACCCGGATCGGCGTATCGAACAGCTGGCTCGCCCAGCCGAGGCGAACGAGCGGGCTTCCTTCCAATGTCTTGCTGCCGCCCGAGCTCAGAAATTGCGCGTTTGAATTGTAAAGGGCCGGGGCGAGAACATTCAGCGTGAACTGCGGGGTTGGGACTGCCTGCTCAAGGCCGGGCGCGGTTGCGAGAGCGCTGTCCGGCAAAACCGGCGTCCTGTAGTTTGGCGTCGCCAAGATCGCATCGAACATGCCATCCTGGCCTCCCTGGAGACCGGCATTGCTGTTGGCGGTCTGGGCGATCGCGAACCGCGCCTGAATTGCCGTACCGATCAGCGCGGCCGCGAACACCGCGGTCAGCGATTTGCCTCGAATTTGCATCATTTACCCAACCCCGACGGGCTCGAGGGCCACAACCCGCTTTCGCCGACGAGCCAGGCGGCGCATAGTCGGCGTCTCCTCGATCAATGCCCAAAGCGACTGCGCCACACTGCGGCGGAAGAGCGTCGCCGCCGCTGCCCCGATTTGACCAGCGCCGAGGGCCCGCGCCGCATCGGTAGCCGCGACGGCGGCGTGCATCAGCATACTGGCGTTGCGATAGCAAGCCATCATGCAGGCATTGCAAGGCTCGCGCTGGTCGGCGATGCGATCAAGATCGAAGACCGAACCCAATGGCTGGTTCCACGCCTCGCAGCGCCAGATGTCGAGGTTCCAATCCAGATAAAAGTATTCCTGATTACGCACTATCCTCAGCTATCAAGTCATGGTACAAAACAGGAACGTACGGCTGTTTCTGCGGGTTTGAACGATGACGCGCAACAAGGTGCAATTTCAAAAGGGGCTCA
>Ga0306923_10000123_pt1 | contig 51848 bp, 46 predicted proteins | sample sta12Can44000108_FD_203841 | JGI IMG/M metagenome (GOLD analysis project Ga0306923, IMG submission 203841) | Lab enrichment of tropical soil microbial communities from Luquillo Experimental Forest, Puerto Rico - statanox.12C.anox.44.000.108 (v2)... | ecosystem: Environmental > Terrestrial >... | reverse complement strand
TTAATTATAAAATTTTGTACTTTAAAGAAATTAGCCATGAAGCCACATAAAAATCTAAATGCATGGATAAAAAGTTTTGAATTTGTAAAAGAGGTGTATGTTGTTACACAATCATTTCCTGCAGAAGAACGATACGGGTTAGTTTCACAAATAAAACGAGCATCTGTCTCTGTACCGGTTAATATCGCCGAAGGTGCTGCAAGAAAATCGAACAAAGAATTCATCCAATTCTTACACATTGCACTTGGATCAGTGACCGAGTTAGATACCCTTTTATTATTAAGTTTTGAATTATCGTTTATTAGCCAAGAACAGCTTAATATTTTGATTGAGAAATTGGATCTCATTGGTAAATTGATTTATGGTTTAATCAAAAGCATTGAGAAAAAGAATTAATTTCATCTTACCTTTTACTTTTCACTATGAAAAAAATTCCGATATTGGTCCTAATGCTAAAGCGGGAAAAAAAGCCAATGCTGCAATAATTATAATCACAGCAAACACCATAATGCCAAACGTAAACGTATCGGTCTTTAATGTTCCGGCACTTTCTGGTATATATTTTTTCTTTGCTAAAATGCCAGCAATTGCAACGGGACCAATGATTGGAAGAAAACGTGATAACAGCATTACTATTCCGCAAGTGATATTCCAAAATGAAGAAACGAGTAATGGATAAGTTGTTCCGCTATATATTAAACTATCTCCTAATCCTTCAAAGCCACTGCCGTTATTGGCTGATGAAGAGGTAAACTCGTACAGCATTTCACTGAAACCATGATAGCTTGGATTGTTTAACCAGACTGAATAAGTTTTAGGATCGTGTGCAACCATATACGATGACAATGCAGTAAAACTTAAAATGAGCAGAGGATGCAGCAATGCAATGATGGTGGCTATCTTCATTTCTTTCGCTTCGATTTTTTTGCCAAGAAATTCAGGAGTTCTTCCTACCATTAATCCGCTGATGAAAACTGCAATGATGATGAAAATGTAAAAATTTAAAAAACCTACACCAACACCACCAAAGAAAGAGTTCACCATCATGCCTAACATGGCAAACATGCCGCTTAATGGTGTTAGCGAATCATGCATGGCATTTACACTTCCGTTGCTGGTAACTGTTGTGCTGATTGCCCAATATGCCGATGCTGCTGAACCAAAACGAACTTCTTTTCCTTCCATACTTCCCAATGGTTGGGCAATGTGCATATTAGCAATATTGCTACTGCCTTTCATTTCATAAAAAACAGTAGGAATCAAAAACAAAATAAATCCAATTGCCATTACTCCAAAAATTGTTAATGCTAATTTTTTTCTTTTTAAAATATACCCTAATGCAAAAACCATTGCTATTGGAATTAAGAGAATGGAAATATCTTCAACAGCATTGGTAAAATAATTTGGATTTTCGAAAGGATGAGCAGAGTTTGCTCCAAAAAAACCTCCGCCATTTGTACCTAATTGTTTAATAGCAATCATCGCTGCTGCAGGACCACGACTAACTTGCACTGTATCTCCCTGTAATGAAATAAATTGATTTTTTCCTTTAAAAGTCATGGGTGTTCCGTTAAACAAAAGAATAACTGCAACAACAATTGATAACGGCAATAAAATTCTTGTGCATGATTTTACAAAGTAGTTGTAAAAATTTCCAAGCTTGTCAGTTGTTCTTTCTTTCATGGCATTGAACATAACTGCACAAACAGCCATGCCGGCACCGGCACTAATGAATTGAAATAACATTAATACCAACTGTCCTAAATATGAAACACCTGTTTCGCCCGAATAGTGTTGCAAATTAGTGTTAGATATAAAACTGATAGATGTGTTGAAAGCTGTATCAGCATTCATGCTTGGGTTGCCATCAGGGTTCAGCGGTAACCAACTCATGTTCATTAAAACGAACATGGAAAATAAAAACCAAACTAAATTAATGGTGAGTAAAGCAACAAGGTGTTGTTTCCAGTTCATTTCTCTGGAAGCATTGATACCACTGAGTTTGAAGAATAATTTATCTACCGGATTAAAAATAAAATCCAATTTGGTTTTATCGCTGTTATAAACTTTGCCGATATATTTTCCTAAAGGAATAGCTAATAAAACTGTAGCGATGAAAATAAATATAATCCCTAAAATTTCTGAGTTCATAATTTTTGTTTTTTGTGAGAAGTGAGAAGTAAGATGTGAAATGTGAGATATTCTTCATTTTACTTTTTACTTTTTTACATTTCGCATTTTAAAATTTCTCAGGTTTAATTAATACATAGCACAGATAACAGAAAACTAGAATTGATACAATGAAAAGTAAAAGCATATTATTTGATTTTAGATTTTATCGAAAAATTCAATTGATTTAAAAAATATTACAAAGCCAATGATTGCTGTAATAATGAGCATGATTGTAAGCCACATAGTTTTGTTTTTAGTGAAATAATATTTTGAATTTTAGATAAACGATATATACTAACCCTGATACCATCAGCCACGAAAGGATGATCAGGAAAATTTTAACGATAACCACCAATAATTTTTGCATACTTAAAACTGCTGATATTAATATCAATTCAAATGGAATGCCTGCTTTATCCGAAAATTTTCAAGTAACCCGAAAGCGAATGCAGCAAAGGATTGTAGATGATTTGAGTGTTTCTGGAAAACGCAGGGTAAACAAAAAAAGCCTTTCAAATAGAAAAGCTTTTTTTCAAAATGGAATGAACGATACGATTATTGGTTTAGTTGATATTCTTCAATCTTCCTGTATAAAGTAGTTAACCCGATGTTTAACAGACGGGCCGTTTCGGTTTTATTTCCTTTGGTATGATTTAAGACACGTTGAATATGAAGCTTCTCTACGCTTGCAAGGTCAAAAGCAGATAAAAGTTTTGCATGTTCTGTATTTTGTGTTTGAATTTCTATCGGCAAATGCTGAACGGTTAATTCATTTTCATCGGCTAAAATAACTGCACGTTCAATGGCATTTTTTAATTCACGAATATTACCCTTCCATTCATGGTGTTGTAATCGGGTAATAAGTTCATCGGAAACAGCATTAATTTTTTTACCCATTTTATCTGCAAATAGCTGCACATAATACCGGGTAAGTATAACAATATCTTTTTTCCTGTCTCTCAGGTTAGGCAATACAATTGTAAATACATTTAACCTATAAAATAAGTCTTCTCTAAATTTTCCGTCTTTTGCTTCAGTTGCCAAATCTTTATTGGTAGCAGCAATAATACGCACATCTACTTTGGTAGATTTTGTATCTCCCACTTTAATAAATTCATTGGTTTCTAAAACGCGTAAAAGTTTTGATTGAAGATCAATGTGCATTTCGCCAATCTCATCCAAAAACAAAGTTCCGTTGCTGGCTTCTTCAATCAATCCTCTTTTGTCTTTTAAAGCTCCGGTAAAAGCCCCTGCTTTGTGGCCAAAGATTTCGCTTTCTAAAATTTCCTTGCTGAATGCGCTGCAATTTAATGCTACAAAGGTTTTGCCGGCTCTTTTACTTCCGTTGTGTATGGCTTGTGCAAATACTTCTTTACCGGTTCCTGTTTCTCCTAACAGTAAAACGGTCGCATCGGTTGGCGCCACTTTTTTGGCTAAATCAATTGCATTTTTAATAGCATCAGATTCGCCTAAAATATTTTCAAATGCGTAACGTTTACCAATTTGTTGTTCTAATTGCAATACTCTTTTTTGCAACTGCACTTTTTCTACAGCCCTGTTCAGGAGCGGAATTATTTTTTCGTTATCATCACCTTTGGTAATATAATCGAATGCCCCGTTTTTCATTGCTTGAACCCCGTCGGCAATATTGCCAAATGCAGTAAGCAAAATCACTTCTATGCTTGGGAAGCTTCTTTTTATTTCTGCTGCAAAGTTTACGCCGTTGCCATCCGGAAGTTTTACATCACACAGCACAACACCTATATTTTCACGGTCTAAAATCTTTAAAGCCGATTTGCAATCAGAGGCTTCATGCACATTAAACCCTTCAAGTTTAATAATACGAGAAAGTAAATTTCTCAACTTTTCTTCATCATCAATAATTAAAACGGAAAATTGCTGCATAACTTAAAAATAAAAACAAAACTACATTTTAGTTATTCAGTTTTTATAATCTTATTTTTTGTGTGTTACTTTTGCAGGTATTATGAGCAATAAAATTATCATCATTACCGCACCATCGGGTGCAGGCAAAACATCTATCACACATTATCTTCTTAATAAATATCCATTGTTGTCTTTTTCTGTTTCTGCTGCAACACGTGAGGCGAGAGCTATGGAAAGAGAAGGCGTTGATTATTATTTTATGAGTGTAGAAGCATTTAAGGAAAAAATAAAAGAAAATGCTTTTATTGAATGGGAAATGGTATACGAAGGAAAATATTACGGTACATTAAAAAGTGAGATTGAAAGAATTTGGGATGAAGGAAAAACACCCATGCTGGATATTGATATTAAAGGTGCTATTCATGTGCAACAACAATTTCCTGATAATTCTTTATCTATTTTTATTGAACCGCCAAGTGTTGCTGAATTGAAAAAGCGATTGGAAAGTAGAGGTACCGAAACGGCTGAAACCGTTGCTACACGTATAAATAAAGCAGGTTACGAAATATCGTTTAAAGAGCATTTTAATGTTTGTATTGTAAACGATAATCTGCAAAACGCTTGTTTTGAAACAGAAAAAGTAATCGGCAATTTTTTAGACTGGACTGATACAGATGATGAATATGGAATATAGCCATGAAATTTTTTCAAATCATCATTAACGTATAACTTACAACTCATAACATTTTGCTATGAGTTTCAAAAACAAAACGGTTTTAATAAGTGGTGCCACCAGAGGAATAGGAAAAGCAATTGCCTTAAAATTGGCGAAGGACGGAGCCAATATCGTTATCGCTGCAAAAAGCACCGAAGAAAACCCTAAACTTGGCGGAACTATTTTTTCTGCTGCTGCAGAAATGGAAGCAGCCGGTGGAAAAGCATTGGCAATACAAACCGATATTCGTTTTGAAGATCAAATTGAAAATGCTGTAGTACAGGCCGTGCAAGCATTTGGCGGTATTGATATTGTAATTAACAATGCATCTGCTATTCAACTTACCGGCACGGAGCAGACAGAAGCAAAGCGTTTCGATTTAATGCACAGCATCAATGTTCGTGGAACATTTCTGTTTACAAAACATGCCATCCCTTATTTAAAAAAATCTTCCAACGCACATATTCTTACATTATCTCCACCCATTAATGTCGTTCCAAAATGGTTAGGCCCGCATGTGGCTTATACCATGAGCAAATTTAACATGAGTATGATGGCATTGGGTTGGGCAGAAGAATTTAAAAATGATAGAATAGCTTCGAATGCTTTGTGGCCGAGAACTACAATAGACACTGCTGCCGTACGAAACTTATTAGGCGGCGATATGTTGGCTAAAATGAGTAGAACCGTTGATATACTTGCCGATGCTGCATATTTTATTTTGAGTAAAGAAAAGTTACAATATACCGGTAATACTTTTATTGATGAAGATGTTTTGGCGAAGGAAGGCATAACCAACCTTTCGAAATATGCTGTTGCGGAAGGAGCAAAATTGTATCAAGATTTATTTATTTAATAAAATTATCAAAGACTACATGAGAAAAATTATCGCACTTTTATTGATGTGCATTTCTGTTTATGGAATGGCACAAAAGAAAAAAATCGCTACAACCTCCAATGAAACTTTAAAAACGCAAGCTATTTCCGATCTGGAATCAAAACATGATACGTATAAAAAAGTTGCTTTGCAAATTTGGGATTATGCCGAAGTAGGGTATAAAGAAGAAAAAAGTTCGGCATTGCATCAACAAACTTTAAAAGATGAAGGATTTGATGTAAAAGCAGGTGTGGCCGATATTCCAACTGCATTTGTTGCAACGTATGGAAGCGGTAAGCCTGTTATTGGAATATTGGCTGAATATGATGCGTTACCGGGATTATCGCAAACAAATGCTCCCGAAAAACAAAGTGCAGGAAAAAATGCAGGCCATGGCTGTGGCCATCATTTGTTTGGTACAGCAAGTGTTGCAGCAGGGATAAAAATAAAAAAATTAATAGAGCAAAAAAAATTATCCGGAACCATTAAGGTATATGGCTGCCCGGCAGAAGAAGGCGGAAGCGGCAAAGTATATATGGTACGTGCAGGTTTATTTAACGATGTGGATATTGTATTGCATTGGCACCCGGGTAGCAGTAATGCTGTAACATTAACCAGTGCTTTGGCTAATAAATCTGCCAAGTTCAGGTTTTATGGATTATCTGCTCATGCGGCAGCTTCTCCCGAAAGAGGTAGAAGTGCGTTAGATGCTGTGGAAGCAATGGATAATATGGTGAATATGATGCGGGAACATATTCCGCAGGAAACAAGAATACACTATGTAATTACAAATGGCGGTAAAGCTCCGAATGTTGTTCCTGATTTTGCTGAAGTGTATTACTATGTTCGGCATCCTAAAAAAGATGATGTGATTGCTATTTTTGACAGGGTGGTGAAAGCTGCACAGGGTGCTGCATTAGGAACAGAAACAAAAATGGATTATGAAATAATTGGCGGCACTCACGATTTACTACTGAATAAAACATTGGCGGATGCAATGCAAAAAAATTTAGAAAAAATAGGAGGGGTTACTTACACAAACGACGAAGTTGAATTTGCTAAAAAAATCCAGTCGTCATTTACTTTTAAATATCCTGATATAAGCGAAGCTGCAACAGTTAAACCCGAAAAGGAAGAATTAAATTCCGGTGGCGGCAGTACAGATGTTGGTGATGTAAGTTATGCTGTACCTACGGTTGGAATGAGCGCTGCAACATGGGTTCCGGGAACACCCGCACATAGTTGGCAGGCAGTGGCATGTGGCGGAACGGATATTGGTATTAAAGGAATGATGGTAGCTGCAAAAACTTTAGCTGCAACTGCAATTGATTTATTTACAATGCCCGAATTAATTGAAAAAGCCAAAGAAGAATTTAAAAAAATGAAAGGCGATTATCAATATAAAGCTTTGCTGGGTGATAGAAAGCCGGCATTGAATTACAGGGATTAATTGTGTTGAAGTAATTATAATTGAAGGATGGCAAATCTTTAGTTGTCGTCCTTTTTTATAAAGTATCAGTTCGATAAAAGTATTCAATAAAAAAGGTGCTGAATTTTTCAACACCTTTGGCAATTTAAAATAGCAGTACAATACTATTCGTTTTTACTGCCAATGAAAAAAGCTGCTGCCGCAATGGCAATATCTTTTGCCAAAAAAATAACCTCAATTTTTTGCTGCTCTTGAGAAGATGCGTTAAAAACTTCGTTTAAATGCACTACCAAAGCAATAACAACAATCATGGCAGCCAATAAATACCCTGCTAATCTTACCTGTTTGTTTAACACCAATGCAATAGCAGCAAGTATTTGTGCTACACCTGTTACATACACCCATAATACCGGTGCAGGGAAAAAGGATGGCACCTCTTTAACTACTACTTCAGGAATGATTAGATGATTTAATCCGAAAAAAAAGATTACAATGGCAAATACAATCGTAGCAATACGCGGGCTGGTAGAATAGCTCATAAGGGTTAAATTTTTAGTAGCAGTAAGATATAACTTTTCCCGAATACTTCAAGATTCTTTTGCTTGGGCTCATTGGGCAATAAAAAAGGCGTTGAATATTCAACGTCTTTCTTATTGTATGTTTTTCTTATTCAAAATCATCGGTAAACTTTTCCGGCCTCATTTGTGGAAACAACAATACATCTTGTATGCTTGGTTGGTTTAACATCATCATACATAATCTGTCAATTCCAATACCAATTCCGCTGGTTGGTGGCATACCATATTCCAAGGCTCTTAAAAAATCGTAATCAATAAACATGGCTTCATCATCTCCGCGTTCCATCAATTTTACTTGTTCTTCAAAACGTTCACGTTGGTCAATCGGATCATTCAATTCACTATAAGCATTGGCAATTTCTTTTCCGTTTACCATCAATTCAAAACGTTCTACCAACCCTTCTTTATTGCGGTGTTTCTTTGTAAGCGGACTCATCTCTACCGGATAATCCATAATAAATGTTGGCTGTACATATTTAAACTCGCTGGTGGCACCAAAAATTTCATCTACTAATTTTCCTTTACCAATATTACCCGGAACATCAATATTTAATTGTTTGCAAACTTCTCGTAAACCTGCTTCGTCTTTATCGGTAATATCAATGCCTGTATTTTCTTTAATGGCATCAATAATACTGATGCGTTTAAACGGTGCTTTAAAACTTACAACAGTATCGCCAATAGTTACATCGGTTGTGCCATGCAAAGCCAATGCAATTTTTTCGAACAACTGTTCTGTTGTTTCCATCATCCAGAAATAATCTTTGTATGCTGTGTACCATTCCAATACGGTAAATTCAGGATTGTGTGTTCTGTCCATTCCTTCGTTTCTGAAGTTTCTGCTGAACTCGTACACCCAGTCAAATCCGCCAACAATTAATCTTTTTAAATACAATTCGTTTGCGATTCTTAAATAAAAAGGAGCATCCAATGCATTATGATGTGTTGCAAACGGCCTTGCCGCAGCACCACCCGGAATAGATTGTAATACCGGCGTATCTACTTCCAATGCACCGCGTTCGTTTAAAAATTCGCGAATGGTATTTACTAATTTGGTGCGTTTAATAAAAGTATCTTTAACGTTAGGATTAATAATTAAATCGGCATAACGTTGGCGGTAACGAAACTCCGGATCTGTTACTTCATCAAATACATTACCTTCTTCATCACGTTTTACAATAGGTAACGGTTTTAAACTTTTGGTTAATAAAGTAATGCTTTGTGTATGAACAGATGTTTCGCCTGTTTTGGTAACAAATACAAAACCCGTAGCACCAATAATATCGCCAAGATCTAAGCCATGTTTTATAAAAGCATCCCAAAAAGTTTTGTCATCTGTCGGGCAAATCTCATCACGTTTTATATATAACTGAATAATGCCTTTACTATCCTGAATTTTTATAAAGAAAACTTTTCCTTTATCGTTCACACTCATTACACGGCCTGCCACACAAACATTGCTGAATGTTTCCTTATTTTCTTCGGAAAAATTGGCTTTAATATCTGCAGAATAATGCGATACCGGATACAATGGTGCCGGAAAAGCGTTAATACCTGCTTCCTGCACTTTAGCTAATTTTTCACGACGAATAATTTCCTGTTCACTTAAATGTTGACTCATTTGATAAGTACGATTTTAGATATACGAAATACGAATTGCGGCAAAGATAAGTTTTGGAAAGGATTATGATACCAACTGAACAATTTCATGGCATCTTCGTTGTGTCACTCTCTTGTACAGTAGAATCAACAAGGAGCAATTAAACGATGAAATTTTAGAAAACCTCCTCGTACTTTGTACTTATAATTTATCACTTACAACCTGTTACCTTTTATAAATATCCGCCCGGTGCAAATGCATAAAGCGGCGATATTGTTCTTCCGTAATTTGCGACCAACCGAATTGAGAATATAAATCGTGTGCATCTTTTGTTGCCAAAATCCATCTCCTTAAACCCTGTAATTCCGGATGGTTGTGAATGGTTTCAATTAAAAATTTCCCTAACCCCTGTCTTCTATAATTAGGCAAGATAAATACATCGGCTAAATAAGCAAATGTTGCTTTATCTGTAATTACTCTGGCAAAACCAATTTGTATATTTTGATGCAGCACCGCAAAACACAAAGAGTTGTTCATAGATTTTTGTACGGTTTCTATCGGAATATCTTTTGCCCAATAAGAATCGTTACTTAAGTAGTTATGCACAACAGTAATATCCATTTTGGCAATATTTGTAGTAATCGTGTATTCGCCGTTTACTGTTTCGTAAACATTATTCATGCAATAATTTTTTATAGATGAGATGCTTAGGCATTGCAATCATTTCTCCCGGTTGCATACCATCAATCTTTATTTCTTCAATACGAAAACGAATTAAGCGTAAGGTAGCAAATCCAACTGATGCTGTCATTTTTCTAACTTGTCTATTTTTGCCTTCTTTCAAAATTAGCTTAATCCACGGAGCAGGAATTTCTTTTCTAAATCGTATCGGAGGATTACGCAACGCAACATCCGGTTCATGTAAAAATAAAGATGCGATACATTTTTTAGTATGATATTTTTTTCCGTTAACAGTTATATCAATACCGCTTTGTAATTGCTGTACCGCTTGCTGCGTAATATTTCCATCTACCTGCACCCAATATTCTCTTTCGTGTGCAAAACCCGGATTTAGTAAGCGATGATTCAATGATGTATCATTCGTTAACAACAATAAACCTTCACTATCATAATCCAATCTTCCAACAGGGTACACATCTTTAGGAACATCAAAAAAATCTTTTAATGTTTTTTTATTCTCTTCAGATGAAAACTGAGAGAGTACCTGATACGGTTTATAAACGATGAAATATTGAAACATAATGCAAAATAAAAAAGTCTCGCAAAAGCGAGACTTTATATATGGATGGGTTAGTAAGTACAGGGAAATAAATTTCCCTACACAATATTATAAAGAGTTTTATCCATAACAAAAAAAAATGAAAAGAATTTTATTCACATTTTTTTTAAACATGTGAATTGCCGAACACAAAAAAAGAGTTTTTATAATTAAGTAAAAACAATTGAATAAAAACATTTCATTGAAATTAAAAAATGTATTCTTCTGAAACATGTGCTATCACAGCAGTTGCAAAGAATTGTAAAACGAATTCGGTTATAAAATGTTTTTAGTATAAAAATTTTTCCTCGTTAAAACTTGTTGTTTGGCGGCAATAAAAAAACTTAAAATTCTTTTTTAAAAAAACAGCTTGTTACCTTTGAAAACTAAAAATTTAACATCATGAAGTTTGCTTCTCCTGTTTCGCTGCAATGGATTGCATCATTAATAGATGCAGAATTATTGGGTAATACAGATGCATCTGCAACAGGAATTAATGAAATACACAAAGTAGAAAACGGCGATCTTGTTTTTGTAGATCATCCAAAATATTATGATACCTGTTTAAAAAGTGCAGCATCTTATATCATTATCAATAATAAAGATGTTGCGATACCGGAAGGCAAAGCATTGTTGTTTACGGCAGAACCGTTTGAAGCATATATAAAAATTGTAGAACACTTTCGCCCGTTTCAGCCTGCACAAAAATTAATCAGCGATACTGCTGTTGTTGGAGAAGGAACAGTTATTATGCCGAATGTTTTTATTGGTAACAATGTTGTGATTGGAAAAAACTCTGTTATTCATCCAAATGTTACCATTCATGATTATACTATAATTGGTGATGATGTAGTGATACAATCCGGAACTGTAATTGGCAGTGATGCATTTTATTATAACGGGAAAAAAAATCGTGAAGTGTGGTTTAAAAGAATGAAAAGTTGCGGTAATGTAATTATTGAAAACAATGTTGAGATTGGTGCTAATTGTACTATTGACAGGGGTGTTACACATTCAACAATTATTAAGCAAGGAAGCATTCTGGATAACCTTGTTCACTTGGGCCATGAAGTTGTTGTTGGACGAAATTGTTTAATTGCCGCACAAGTTGGAATTGCAGGTGCAACCACATTGGAAGATGGTGTTACATTATGGGGCCAGGTTGGTGTAAGTAAAACATTAACAATTGGAGAAAATGCTGTAGTACTTGCTCAAAGCGGCGTACCGTCTTCGTTAAAAGGTAATACTACTTATTTTGGTTACCCGGCAGAACCGGCTTCTGAAAAACGCAGAGAGTTAGTTTGGATTAAACGTATTCCGGAATTGTGGAAGAAAGTAATGGAATCATAATTGATACCGCTTTTTTAATTCTCCGCAAATTCTTTTAATGGATTCGCTCAGCGGAGTGTATTCGAAATTAACAGCATAATAGGTAAACTTGGTATTATCGAAAGATACTTTTGCCTGCGCTGTTCTGGCTGTTTCTTTGGTAAGTAAAGGTTTTTTTCCGGTTAGTTTTCCTTTTAATGTTTCCAACCTCCAAACAATTTCTGCAAGAAACGATGTTACGTTTTTATAGGGCGGTTTCTTTCCGAAATAAAAAGCTATTTCGGAAAACAGTTCTTTATAAGATTTGTTTTCTGCATTGATGATAAAACGTTCTGCAGATGATTTACCGTTCATTAAAATAATCATTGCCCGTGCTACATCTATCACATCAACAAAACCACTTGTACCATCCGTAAACCATGGAAATTCTTCATAAGCAGTTTTAAAAATTTGTGTTGATCCGCTTTCCCATTCGCCTGCACCCAAAATAATAGTAGGATTAATGATAACAGCATTTAATCCTTCACCAATACCTCTCCACACTTCCATTTCGGCCAGGTATTTTGTTTTGCCATATTCGCTGTTACTTGTTTCTTCGCTCCATTGCATTTTCTCATTTATCTTTTCTCCTTCTCTTATTCTGCCCAATGCCGCAACAGAACTTACAAATAATAACTTTTCAATGTTGGCATCAATACATGCATTAACAATATTGGTTGTACCTTCAACATTTGTTTTGTATAAAAGTTCTTTATTGTCCGGATGAAAATTTACGGTAGCAGCACAATGATACACTTGTGTAACATTGGTAAATGCTTCGTCTAAAGAAACAACGTCTAAAATATCTCCCTTTATCCATTCAATATTATCGGGGAAACCTTCGGGAACAGTTGTTCTGTATAAAGCTTTAACCTTTATATCTTTTTTTGATAATTCCTTAAGGAGGTGCGAACCCAATAAACCCGTAGCTCCCGTCACTAAAATCATACAAAATTTTTGCTCAATATAATTAAAAAATATTTAATTGATGGTTAGCTGCAGTTTTTGCAGGTACCGCTGATAACTACATCGGTTTGCTTTGATGCAAAGCCATCGGGTAAAATTACTTGCGGAATATTTACATGATCTAAACAAAAAGTTGTTCCGCAATGATCGCAAATAAAGTGAACATGGTTATCGTGATGATGCCCTTGTGTACACTCATCTTTGCATAAAGCATATAAGACCGTATCGTCTGTTGTTGGTATAGTATGAATAATGCCTTTCTCTACAAAAGTTTGTAAAGTTCTGTAAATGGTTACACGATCGAAATGTTCATGCGTTTGCTTTTCAATATCTGCATGTGCCAATGCGGTATTGGTATGTTTAAACAGTTCAAGAATTGCCGTTCTGCTGTCTGTAACGCTTAATTGATTGCGTTTAAGTATTTCTGCAATTTCTTTGTTCATACCAAAAAATTATTGCGGATTAGTACTGAAGATTCCGTTTACAAAATTTCCATTCATGGCTTTTTCTTTTATTAGTTTTGGAATATCGTTTATCAGTTTTACAATCTCTTCATCTTTTAATCCATCATAAACACCACCTCTCACAATTCCGTTCTTATCAACTAAAGCAAAGAATTGAGTGTGAAGGAAATCGTCTTTAATATCTGTTACAGCATTTTTAGGATCGTCAATTCCGTAACTGAATCTTGCCATTTTATATAAGCTGTCTTTTCTGCCGGTTAAGAAAATCCATTTTTTTGTATTTACATGAAGCGAATCTGCATAATGTTTCATTCTCGGAACAGAATCTGTTTCCGGATCGCAGGAGTGAGAAATAAACAAAACATCGGGGTTATTTTTAAAAGCATCATATACTTTTTTCATATTATTATTCATCCTCGGGCAAATGCCTTTACAACTTGTAAAAAAATAATTTACCACACAAACTTTTCCTTTCATATCAATATTAGAAAATGGAATGCCATCCTGATTGGAGAAACTGAAGGGTTGCACAAAGCTTCTGTTTGAAAGCGAACTTCTATTTAATACGTCTGTGCCCTTAAACAGAAAGAACCAAAATGTAAGCACTAATACAATAAAGAAAATAATGTAGCCGACTACTTTTTTATACTTGAGCATAGGACAAAGTTAATGGTATGACTATTTACGATGAATGAAGATATAAAACAATTTGCAACAAAGTTGCAAACTTGTATATTTGCAAAATGAGCGGCTTGAAAATTAATTGGGATGCGTTAGGAATTACGGCTTCATTAGCTTGTGCAATACATTGTGCTTTACTTCCATTGTTTTTAACGAGCCTTCCTTTGTTTGGTATTAATATTATCCATAATGCCTCATTTGAATATGGAATGATTTTTCTCGCTTTTTTGGTTGGTGCTTATTCTTTATATCATGGCTGGAAAAAACATCATCACAGTAAAACACCTATTATCGTTTTTACAATTGGAATGATTTTATTGTTTGCAAAACAACACTGGCATGTTTACGAAATATGGTTTCTGGTTCCTGCGGTTATTTGTATTGTGAGCGGCCATGTAATTAATTATAAATCTTGCAGGGTTCACAATCATGCACATTCGGATGATTGCGATCATTAATTTTCAAATTCACTTCTAAATCCTTTGGACTTGGGGTTTTTATTGTTCTTGTATTGTTCAAAACATTTTTCAATATAATAGCCAAATTCAAGATCGTTTAAAATAGTAAGGAAATCGTAATTAGGCCTGAATTTAGCCATAAAATCTTCCAGTTCGGGAGATTGTAATTTGGTGATTTTTCGAACGAAAGGTTTGCTGAAACGATGGTCGATATATTTATCCTGTTCTTGTTGAACCAATCTCTTTTGTAAAGCTTCTAAACTTCTGTTTCTTTTAAAACGAAACATGTTAATGATTTCGTCTAAATCTAACCCAACAGTCATAGAACCGGGGCTGTAACTATTGTTTTCACTTAACCGAACGGTTGGTTTTTTATAATTAAAATATTTGGCGTAATCGTTTCTGTTTTGAATAGAATCTAACCTGTAATTTCTGTTTCGCACTTTTACTTCCGGTAGTTCGGCAGCTCTTACGTGAATCATTATATTAAATTCACTTGTATTTTTTATCGTATCAACCGGATATTTTATGGTTGATTTATTAATCATGGAAAACCAGAGAGAGTCGGTTGTTTTAACTGTTAAACTATATCTTCCCAAAGAATCTGTAATCGTTCCTCTTCCCGAAGTGCTGATAACGGCAACCGCTTCTAAAGGTTTGCGTGCAGAGATGTCGTACACGGTTCCACTGATCGTAACGAAGGGTGAATTATTTTTCTGTTGCGATAGGAGACAGCCGTAACTGATCAAAAATAAAAGAAATAAGTAAAGCCTTTTTATCAAAAACTATTTTTAGAGTGTAATATTAAACTCAAGAAAGCATTTATCAAATGATCTGAAATTAATTAACGCTTTTTTGGAGAATTGGGTAATTAAAATTTTGTTGATAAGATATATGGCAACATCATTTTCCATGTTGGCCAATCGTGTTTTATTTCTGATCCCCAAATTTCAAGATTGTGCCAAATGCCTTTATTCCAGAGGATTTCAGAGAATCTCCTGTTTTCATTGGGGGCTTCGTGGTCACCACTTCCGGTAAAAATATGAATATGATGGCTGGCTTTAATTTTATCCAAATACCAATTGTCTGTTAAATTTGGAATATAATGAACTGGGCTGTTGTAATATACCTGTTCGTCCCAAAAACCATTGGTATATTCTGTAAGATCGTATACACCGCTCATACTGATAACACCGTTTAAAATATCCGGCCGCTTTAAAAACAGGTTCATTGCATGCAATGCCCCTAAGCTTGCGCCACAGGTAAAAATAAAAGTTTCGTTGCTCGATGTGTTTCTAATAAACGGAACCACTTCATTAAAAACATATTGATTGAATTCGTTTTGACGAATAGCTTTATGTTCAGGCAGCATTTCGTTATTCATCCAACTTTCTTTGTTAATGCTGTCTATGCTGTAAACTTTCAGCTTGCCTTCATCAATAAATGGTTTGATTTGATTTAATAATTGAAACCTTTCATATTCCAAATAATCGGCACCGGCTGTTGGAATCATCAATAAAGCAAATCCATGATAACCATAGGTTGCAATGGGCATTTCTTTTTTTAATACGGAACTAAACCAAGAAGTTATTTGTTTATCCATAAATTATTTAAGGCAGATTTTTTTTATTTCTTTCCAAAGATCCCGGTAACATTGTGCTGCATAACTGCTGGCCGCAAAAGTTTCTAATGGTGCCTGATGAATTCCCATTTTTTCTACATCGCTTAAATAAGGGATATAATTTTTAAAAAATATTTTGTCTTTATAAAATTGTTGCATGGTTTCGTGGTGCAAGTTTTTTCTATGATCTACCATACTGAAAAAACATTTCACTTTTTCTACCGGTAAAGCATTTTCGTTAAAATAATCTTTTACTGTTTCGTACGAGCGGATAGATAATGTTGTTGGAATGTTAGGCATCAATATATAATCAATACCATGGAAAACAGCATCGTGCAATAACGAAATTCCGGGAGGGCAATCAACAAAAACAATATCAAACTCTTTTTTTAAGGACGATAATAAGGTGGAAATCTTTTTTTTAGATTGCTTCATTTCATTTAATAAAATATCGGCCTGTCTTGCAGAAATATCCGCCGGAATGATAGAAAGATTTTGATAGGGCGATGATTGAACTGCTTCTGATAAATCAAGATCATTGTTCAATATTTTCTTCGATTCGTTTTTTACCTGCGATGCTACGCCAAGATAAAACGAAGATGACCCCTGCGGATCAATGTCCCATATTAATGTTCTGTAATTTTCTTTTGCAGACAGGTAGGCAAGGTTAATTGCAGAAGCGGTTTTACCTACACCTCCTTTTAAGTTGTATAAAGCAAGTGTTACCATAGACTATAAATATACAAAACTTGTTAAATGAATTTTGCTGAATTGTAACAAAAAAATGGCATCTCTAGAAAGAGACGCCCTTAATCCTGTATCCTTTATCCTATGAAAAACCAAAATTTTACAACCGAAACGGCTGCGTAATATTTTAAAACACTTGTTTTAATTCTTAATGTTAACAGAGCAAAAATAGTTTGGAATGTATCTTACGAACTCACCCGAAAGAATGATTTTCATTAAACCGATTTCATTTCAGCATAATAATTTTAATACCAACTGCGTATTTTGGCAAATGCAGCAGTGCGTGACGTTACTTTTAATTTTGTATAAACATTGCCTACATGTGTTTTAATTGTATTAACAGATATAAAAAACAGTTCGGACATCTGTTGATTTGTTTTGCCTTCGTAGATGGCTTTAAGAATTTCAAACTCTCTTTTTGTTAATGGGTTTTTAAGCTTTTTGTTGATTTGTGACATTGAAATATCCGGCTTTGAAGCAGATAGTTGCTGCGAAAAATTGTACAAAGCTATTTCTAATGCAGCCAAAAGGTCTTTTTCGTCAAAAGGTTTTATTATATATCCTGCCGGTCTGGTAATTTTTGCTCTTTCTATGGTTGCCCTGTCGCTGTTAGAAGTAAGATATACAAATGGTAAGAAATATTTTTCGTGTATGATTTTGCCAATGTCAATTCCATCTTTCTCATCGCCGAGATTGATATCCATTAAAACGATATCGGGTGTGCTTTCTTCCAGTTGCAATAATGCTTCTGAAAAATCATATGCTATTCCGGAAACAATAAAATTAATGTTGTTTAAGCATTGTTCTATATCGGTTGCAATCAGAGGATTGTCTTCAATTATTAATACCCTAATTTCACTCATGAGGGAACTCTTTAAAATTTGCAATTCTCAATTAAACACATGTTGCACTGTTGCTATTAACTTTTTATTTCTGCATTTAAAGAGATTGTAAATGATTTAATGATCTCGGTTTGTCATATTTAAATTTTACAGGAAGGCCATTATCTTTTACTGCGAGCAAAAAATCACGAACGCTCTTTTCTAATCTTTCTACCGTTCTCACAATGTTCAAGAGTATATTTTAAGCTATGGCTGATGAACTTGTTTAAAAACCATGTCAAAGTTACTAAGGTATCAACATCAAAATACAAATTGTCTATATCTGTTGATAAAAAATAGACTTTTCTTATATTATAATAAATGAAAAGACATTTAATTTTTTGCTTTGTGCAATGGTGGCGCAGAAATTAAAAAACAGAAATGCTAATTACTCTTTGCCCGTTTTTAATAAAGGTTTCAAATAAGTTGTTACGTATAATTTTACTGATTATATTTTTTGATTTTTATTTACAATAATCTGCACTCTTGTTCCATCGGTACCGTCTATATTTATTTTCCCATTTACTTTTTTTATAAATGAGTTGATTATTTGATAGCCGATTGATGTTGTTTTTTTATTCCAATCGGCAGGTAATCCAATTCCATTATCATTTACTTCCAGAATAATATTTTCTTCTGTTTTTTTAAGATTTACTTCCAACCTGCCTTTGTTTGCATTTTCAAAGGCATATTTTAAGGCATTGCTTATTAATTCGTTTATTATTAATCCCAAAGAAACCAATGTATCTACTTCCATCGGAATAGAATCAACATCAGTAATTAAATCAATCTCCGTAATATTTATTTTGTATGAAACAAAAAGACTGTGAATTAAGCTTTCTACATATTCTTTTGTATTAATATTCGTTAAATCTTTATCGCTATATAAACTTTGATGAATTAGGGCCATTGTTTTAATTCTGTTTTTTGCTTCTTTAATGGCTTCCAATGCTGTTGGGTCTTCCATCTTTTTGCTTTGCAGATTAAGCAAACTGTTTATTACCTGAAGATTGTTTTTAACTCGGTGGTGAATTTCTTTCAGTAAAACATCTCTTTCTTTTAACGAGGCAGAAATAAGTGCATTTTTTTCTTTTAGTGTTCTTGTTGTTTTCCGTTTGTTTAAATAAAAAACAAGCAGCGCAATAATAACAAGTGCAGAAAAACATAATGCAGTTAAATATAAAAAAACGGATGCCTTACTTTTTTGTATGGAATAATCTTTTACCAAATTTTCTTTTTGTAAAAGATCTATTTGCTGTTGCTTCTGCTGAAACTCGAATTTGGCAGACAACTCATTCATATTGGTGGTATTCTTCTCATTCAATAAAGAATCGCTCAATAATTTATAATTTTTATAAAAGAAAAGTGCTTTTGTATATTCTCCCACCTTTTCATACGATTCTGAAAGTATTTTGTAAAATCTGGAAAATGTATCGTAATAATTATTATCGGCGACAGATTTTTGGCTAATTCCTTTTGTGCTTAATTCAATTGCTTTTTTATAATTTTTTAATCCGAGATACGTTTCGCTCATGCCTAACAACAGATTGATATAATCATAAATATCCTGTTTGGTTTCAGGATCGGCTTCTACTTTTTTAAAATACCGTAATGCTTCATTATAATTTTTCAGAGCATTGTAGCAAAAGCCGAGTTCAACCCAACTCGTTCTTATTTGTACCGGAATGTTATGCGCTGTAGCTATTTTAAGGGCTTTATTAATATGAAAAATGGCACTGTCATATTCCTTCAAATCACAATAAGTTTCGCCGATATTATTCATTGTGTTGGCTGCACTGTAAAAATCTTCTGCTTCCAGGTACAGTTTGTACGATTTCTGAAAAAATTCAATTCCTTTTGATTTTTGATCACTCAAAGCTTCACTCATGCCCATATTGTTATATATATCGGCAATACTTTCTTTGTTCTTTAACTTATCTTCAATTTTTAATGCTTCTATGTTCCAATACATAGAACTGTCAAGTTTTCCCTGATAATAGTTAGAAAGGCCTAAATTTTTTTGCACGGTTACAATCCATTCACTGTCATGTGTAACAGAAAAAATATGTAATGCAATAAATAAATGCTCTTTTGCTTTTAGATGGTTGCCCTTCATATCGTATACCTCACCAACTTCGTTCAACGCATGGCCCAATAATTTTTGATTGTTTATTTTTTCGGCTAATTTCTTTGCTTCGGTTGCATGATAAAAAGCTTTATCGAAATTAATTTGATAGTAAGAATAATGCCAACAAAGTTCTAAATGTGCAACACATCTGGCACTGTCGTTAGGGGCGTGTAACAAAATATTTTGCAGACTGTCTAATGTATTGCCAGCCTTTGCTTTTGAGCATATTACATTTAATGTAACTGCTAATAAAATTAATAATATCCTCCTCAATTCATTTGTTTTTGCATGCTGCTTCCGGCAAAAGATAAAAAAATTATCAGTTTGTTTTTTCTAATTCTTTTTGTAATCTAAACATCTCGTCTCTTAACCTGGCTGCTTCAATAAAATCTAAATCTCTGGCAGCTTTTTCCATTTGCTTTTTTGTTTTGGCTATCGCTTTTTCAAGTTGAGGGATGGTACTATATTCTTCTTGCTCATCTGCTGCCATTAATGGCTTTTCATCAACTAAAGCGTAAGGATTTTTAGGATCATAACCTTTAATATCTAAAACAGAAGTTTGTGCAAACACCTGTTCTTTACTTTTTGTAATTGTTTTTGGTATGATGTTGTTTTGGATGTTATAGGCAATTTGTTTTTCACGCCTTCTGTTGGTTTCATCAATTGTTTTTTGCATACTTTCCGTCATTTTATCCGCGTAAAAAATTACAAAACCATCTACATTTCTTGCGGCTCTTCCCGCCGTTTGGGTTAAAGATTTTTCATTACGCAAAAAACCTTCTTTATCGGCATCTAAAACTGCAACTAAAGAAACTTCCGGTAAATCTAATCCCTCACGCAATAAATTAACGCCTACTAAAACATCAATCTCACCCAGGCGAAGTTGCCGTAAAATTTCAACACGTTCCAATGTATCTACATCGCTATGAATATATTTTGATTTAATATTAATGCGATGCAGATATTTATCCATCTCTTCTGCCATGCGTTTGGTAAGTGTGGTTACCAAAACCCTATCTCCTTTTGTTACACACTTGTCAATTTCATCCAATAAATCATCTATCTGGTTTACCGACGGGCGGATTTGTATTGGCGGATCTAATAAACCTGTTGGACGTACCACTTGTTCAACTACAACACCACCTGTTTTTTCCAATTCATAATCTCCCGGAGTTGCACTTACAAAAACAGTTTGACCAATAATATTTTCGAATTCATGAAAGTTTAACGGGCGATTATCCATGGCCGACGGTAAACGAAATCCGTAATCAACCAACACTAATTTTCTGCTTCTGTCGCCGCCATACATGCCACCCACTTGAGGGATGGTTTGGTGGCTTTCATCAATCACACATAAAAAATCTTTCGGAAAATAATCTAACAAACAAAATGGCCTTGTACCCGGTTTCCTTCTGTCAAAAAATCTGGAATAGTTTTCAATGCCGGAGCAATATCCCAATTCCCTAATCATCTCTAAATCGTATTCCACCCTTTCTTTTAAACGTTGTGCTTCTATTAATTTCCCGGTAGTTTTAAAATATTCAACCTGCAACATCATTTCGTCCTGAATATCGTGCATAACCTGTTGCAACATATCTTTTGGTGCCAAATATAAATTGGCAGGAAAAATGGCTGCATTTTCCATCACACCAATACGTTTGCCGCTGCTTAATTCCAATGTTTCTATTTCTTCAATTTCATCTCCAAAGAAAGTAACACGGTATCCATAATCAACATAAGGCAAATTAATATCAACAGTATCACCTTTTACTCTAAATGTTCCTCTGGTAAAATCGCCCTGGCTTCTGTTGTATAAACTATTTACCAGTGCGTGTAAAAAACCCTGTCTGGAAATAGTTTGCCCTTTTGTAATTCTTATAATTCCATTTTCATATTCCGTAGGGTTACCCATACCATAAATACAACTAACACTTGCTACTACAATAATATCTCGCCTGCCGCTTAGTAGTTGCGATGTTGCTTGTAAACGCAGCTTATCCAACTCTTCATTAATACTTAAATCTTTTTCAATGTAGGTATCACTAACAGGCATATAAGCTTCGGGCTGATAATAATCGTAGTACGAAACAAAATAACCAACAGCATTATCGGGGAAAAACTGCTTAAACTCGCCGTATAATTGAGCCACCAGTGTTTTATTATGCGTTAAAACCAAAGTAGGTCTTTGTACATTTGCAATAACATTTGCAATGGTAAACGTTTTACCGCTGCCGGTTACACCCAATAATGTTTGATATTTTTCATTGTTCAAAATGCCTTCTGTTAACTGGCGTATTGCTTCCGGTTGGTCGCCGCTGGGTTTGTATGGTGCATGAATTTGGAAAGGCATAAGTAAAATTGCTTACATGCAAAGTAACGAAACTGCAAATGAAAAGCATTTTGTTATGGTCTTTTGTTTTTTATGGCATCGGTTGTTGTGTCACTCACTTGTACTTTCTGTTCAATAAAAAGACAAGCCAAAAAATGCAACCTCACTTGTTAGGGGAAAATTACGGGCTAAAAGTTATTTACCTGAAATAAAAAAAGTAAACGATACATTTGAATAGTCGGTTAAATGTAAAACAACAACAAAACAAATTGTTAAAGCATTACCATTTATCATAAACTTTAACTGTGTTTTTAATCTGGCATGGTGTTTTCTATATCTAACTTAGACAACTGAAATAATCATTTCAAATTAGTTTTTATGAAATCTTTTTTTACACTTACTTTTCTTTTTACATTAACAGTATTGGTTAATGCTCAAAGCAGCGATTGGCCTAAAATCTTAACTGCTTCAGATGGTTCTGTAATTAAGCTGTATCAAATGCAACCGGAATCTTTTTCGGGCAATCAATTGCGTTACAGATCTGCCGTTTCTATTCAAGATAATAAGAGTGCCGAGCCATTATTCGGTACATTTTGGGCAGTAGCAACTGTAGAAACAGATAGAGATAACAGGCGGTTATCTATTTTGTCGGTAAAAATCCCCAACATTAAATTTGCCGACGATTCTGATGCAGAACGTGTAAGTTTTGTAAAATCTGTTTTAGAAAACCAAATACCTGCTGTATCCGATAATTTACAATTAGACCCGTTATTATCTTCTCTTGACATGCGTACAGAAGAGAAAAAAATTTCGAAAGGGTTAAATAATACTCCGCCGGCAATCATTTACAGCAATCATCCTGCTATTTTGGTTTTAATTGATGGTACGCCTAAATTTCAATACAATTCAGATTGGGGCGTGGATGCAGTTGTAAACTCTCCGTTTACTATTGTCAAAACCAATAACCGTTTTTATTTATACGGCTCAAAAAAATGGTTTTATGCAAATTCTGTAACCGGCCCTTATCAATACACAAACAGCATTCCGTCTAATTTAAAAAAGATTGAAACTGCTGTAAATAATTCTAACAATGCAAATCCCGAATTTGGCGAAGATGCAACAGCAGAAACTTCTGATGTTACACCCGAAGTTATTGTGAGTACAGTTCCGGCAGAATTGATACAAACCAATGGTGAAGCTAACTTCAGTCCTGTTTCAGGAACCAATCTTTTATATGCTGCCAATACGGCGAACGACATTTTTATGGATACCCAATCACAAAAATATTATGTGTTGGTTTCCGGGCGTTGGTATGCATCTTCACAATTAAACAAAGGCAACTGGCAATATGTTGCATCTAATTCACTTCCTGCAGATTTTGCAAAAATTCCCGAAGGATCAACAAAAGATAATGTATTGGCAAGTGTTGCGGGAACAGATGCTGCAAGAGAAGCAATTATGGATGCTCAAATTCCGCAAACGGCAAAAGTGGACAGAAAAACAGCCACTGCAAATGTTACTTACGATGGATCTCCTTCATTCGAAAGCATTCCCGGAACTTCCATGCAATATGCTGTAAATACACCCGGTAGTGTAATTAAATATCAGGGAAGATATTATTGCGTAGAAAAAGGTGTTTGGTTTGATGGGCCTACACCAACTGGACCATGGAGCGTTAGTACAAACAGGCCCGACCAAATTGATATGATTCCGCCAAATTCTCCGGTATACAATACCAAGTATGTTTATATTTATGATGTTACACCCGATTGGGTTTATATGGGCTATACACCAGGCTATTTAAATGCATACATTTATGGACCAACTGTTGTATACGGAACGGGTTTTTATTATAGGCCTTGGTATGGAAGATATTATTATCCTCGTCCATATACATGGGGTTTCTCCATGCATTACAATCCATGGACAGGTTGGGATTTAGGATTTGATTACAGTTTCGGCTGGTTTAATGTAGGCTTCGGCAGCAGCATTTGGGGCGGTTGGTGCGGTGGCTGGTGGGGACCTACTATTTATCATCCTCCATATAGAATTAATCCTTACAACAGAAATTATGGATATTATGGACGTAACTCGTATAGTCGCAATAATATCGTTGTAAACAATAATAATTTTTACAACAATAACAGAACCACCAATAATATTTATAACTACAGAAGAGATGTTTATAGCAGTAATAATAACAGGGTTAATGCTACAATAAATAATAACAGAGCTAATAATAACAACAGTTATAACAGACCGGGTGGTAATTATTCAAATGCACAAAGAACTCAGCCGGGATCTGCACAGCAAACCAACCAGCAACCGGGAAATGGAAATAATGCAAGAGGAGAAAGGCCAAGGTTTGATGAAATAAGAGCAACATCTCCGGCACCAGAAAGAAATGCTGTTGTTACAGACCGCGAAGGGAATGTATTTCAAAGAAACCAGCAAGGACAATGGCAACAAAACCAACAAAGACAATGGCAACCTGTACAACAGGCTCAACGTCCGCAAGTGGTACAAAATTTAGAAAGGCAACAACAAATGCAGCAAAGAGGTGAAACAAGGGTACAGAATTTTCAGGCACAAAGAAATGCATCAGCAGCTCCTGCAGCAAGGCCTTCGGGTGGTGGCAATAACGGTGGTGGCAGGCCAAGCGGAAATAACGGTAACCGCAGAAACAGATAAAAATCCAATAATAAAAATGCTCCGAAAACAATCGGAGCATTTTTATTTAAAGTACAATATGTAATTTTTAAGGGATAATTTCAAACAAAAGAAACTGTGTTTTTTCAAATGAATTAAAATTATTGTCTGCCACGAAAACTAAAGATTTATGTCCGTTAGGTAAATCGGGCCCAAAAGTTACGCCTTCAATATTATCAGTATAGATTCCTAAATCATCCATGTTTAATAATAATTTTTTTGAAACAGTTCTATAAGACTTTGTTTCACTTAATGAGGCAATATTTTTTACATTGGTTGCTTTTTTAAGATTAGCAGTAAATATTTTAATTGTACATGGCAACCGCCCGGTAGAAAAAGACCTTTCTATTACCAGCAACTGTTTCTTTCCTATTGATAAAATGTCTGGAATACCATTAATTTTAAAAGCATTTTCAGGTGAAGCGGGGTATGCAACTTTATCTAGTTTATAAGCGTATTGCGCCAGATTTTTTTTACTTGCCACATCAAATTTATAAATACGAATAAATGGATTATTCTCTGTAACATCTGCTCTCGGACCATCTTCGTATAAAGGTTCTTCCAGATTTACAAACAGTGTTTTAAAGTTTTTTGTAAAACTCAATCCTTCCAAAACACCATTTTGTCTCGGGCCGCTTTCTGTTGCATGCATCAATAAATTTTTTGGTAACGGGAAGGTGTCAATATATTTCCCGTCGGTTGAAATAACAGTGATAGCAGGGTTTTCAAGCACCGTATCTTTTGTACGAACAATTCTTTCACCTTCACTGGTCCATATTAATTGATGATTGATTGAATTAAAACGCATGTCTTCCGGGTCTGGTGTTTTTACCGGATTTTGTTTGGATGAAGGATATGCAGAACCGTCTTGCTGCAACATATTTTTAACATCAACAAAAATTACGGAGTCTATTTTATTGTTGTTGATAATAACCTTTGCAGTATAAAACCTTGCAGGATTGATAGCACTTCTGTCATCACTGATTAAATAATACAAATCATTTTTTACATCGTAATCAATTCCCGATAACCCGCCAACAGTAGTGTTTTTAAAACTATAATTATGCGACACCACATATTCGTTTAAAAACTTTAATTGACTGATGGATGTTGTTTGGTTAAAAGCTGCACAATAAAAGAGTGTTACAAATAAAACCGGCAGAATTCTTTTTACTAAAATAGATTTCATCTTTATAATTATAAATTGAAGGATAAATATACGCATCACCCTAATGTTTTTTTTGAAATCTGAGAAGCTTATTTTTTGTTATTAAATCGTTATAGTTACCATTGCCTATAAACTTTAGCTCGCAATTTGTATCTATTTAAACAAAGCGAATACTATGAAAAAGATAATGATGTTAGGCTTGATGATACTGGTGGTATCAGCAGCTTCGGCACAGTTTAAGGGCAGAGGTGGGGTTATAGTTCGCCCTTATACTTCTGTTGCTATTGGTGGTTTTTACCCTTTTTTTTCATATAACCCTTATTACTATGGCTATCCTTTGTATGCAACGCCGTATGCATACAGGCCATCGAAACTGGATTTGCAAATAGCAGATATTAAACACGATTTTGATGATCGTATAGCATCGGTAAAAATGGATGAAAGCCTTAAGGGAAAAATGAAAAGAGAGAAAATAAGAGAATTGAAAACAGAATGTAAAGATGCTGTGTATGCAGCAAAAAGAAATTATTACAAAAGTTGATGAGCAAGCAATTGAAAAACAAAAAGCGGTGATGGTTTCACCGCTTTTTTATTGTTGGTTTTTTTAATACAAGCTGCCAGGAGTATTTGATTAAAAGAAGTACCGCATTTCAAAATGCGGTACTTCTTTTAATTTATTTGATGAGGTATTGTATACAGTACAAGTGTGCGACGCAACGCAGATGCTATAAGTATTACAGCTTGTTACATAAAAATTGCAATTAACTTTTGGCTGCTAATTGTTGTAAATAGTTTGCGAATTTTGTAATAGCTTCTGCATCTACTTTAATTTGTTCCTGTGCTTCTTTCCAATTACGTTGTTCAATAGCTTCACGAATACCCGGCATTGTTTTTACGCCATAGCCTGTATAAAAACCCGGAGCATAAATAGTGTGCTTAAACCAAGGCCTGCGTGGTAAGCCACTATCGGAAAGTAATTGCTGCTCTGCCTGAAATAATGCTTTGTTGAATACGGATGCATCTTTACCTGATGCTATTAATTTATTCCAGGTATCGTTTAAACTGTTGCTGCTTTTTTCGAGTGTTGCAACAGCATTTTGCAAAGGAGAAAAATCTAAGTAAGGCACTTCTTCTTTTGCAATAGGTGTTTTGCGATGTTTGAGAGGGTCTGTTGCCCATTGATATTGGTTGGTTTTGATTAATTCGTTTTCAACCGCAGTAGTTTCTCTTGTTTGATCGGTTAATGTGATAAGTTCTGATATATAGCCATTGATTGTTTTTTGAAGGCTTCTGAAATCGAACGGCAATACATCGGCATCGGCAAGGCGTAATGCTGTATGTCCGGCAGTTTTTGCCAATGCAACACCATAATCGAAAGTTGAATCTTTAAATCTTCTGTAATCATCGTAACTATCGTAAATAGAATGATATTCGCCGCCGGGGTCTTCGCCACCGTAACCTATGTTTAATGAAGGAACTCCTAAATGCTGAATGAAAGAAGAATAATCGGAGCCCGACCCCATTGCTTCTAATTTAAAACCTTTTTTATTGATGATTTCTTTTTTTGCTGCAATAGTTTTTGCATTTACTGCTTGTTGTGCTTTTAATCTGTCGTAAACACTTACGCCTGTTTGCGGATCTTTTACATCTTTGCTTACTTCATATATTAACGTTTCGAGTGCATGTGAACCTTCAGCACCTAAAAAGCCTCTGCCATTTCCATCAGAGTTAATATATGCAACAGCTTTTTGTTGTAATTCTTTTGCATGATCTTCTGCCCATTCCGTAGAACCCAATAAACCAGGCTCTTCACCATCCCATGCACAATAAATTAAGGTACGTTTTGGTTTCCATCCTTTTTTTACCAAATCACCAATTGCTTTTGCTTCTTCCAATAATGCCGCTTGACCGCTTATAGGATCACCTGCGCCATTTACCCAGGCATCATGATGATTACCACGTATCACCCATTCGTCGGGATATTGAGAACCTTTAATGGTTGCAATTACATCGTAAGCAGGTTTCAGTTTCCAATCAAATTCTAATTTCAAATGTACTTTTGCCTTGCCCGGGCCAATATGATAAGTAATGGGTAATGCACCTCTCCAATCGTCGGGAGCAACCGGTCCGTCTAACTGTTCTAACAAAGGTTTTGCATCATGGTAGCTGATTGGCAAAACCGGAATTTTTAGAATGGTTGGTGCTTCGCTTCTGTCTAAACGTTTTGCATTTTCTGTTGCGCCAATACCCGGCGTTAGAGGATCTCCGGGATAAATAACCATATCCATGACGCTACCACGTTGTACACCATATTCATTTTTGAAAGCACCTTTCGGATAAACTTCTCCCTGGTAATAGCCATCATCTTTAGGATCGGAATAAATAATACATCCAATGGCACCATGTTCATACGCCACTTTAGGTTTAATGCCACGCCAGCTTCTTCCGTATTTTGCAATTACTATTTTTCCTTTTACATCAATACCTAATTTTTCCAATTCTTCATAATCGGCAGGTAAACCATAATTTACAAAAACCAATTCACCTGTTACATCGCCATCGGCGCTCCATGCGTTATAGGTTGGTAATTGATCTTGTTGGTTAGATGTTGCATCTTCTTTTAAAGCCGGTTCTTTTAATAATGCTTTATAAACAACAGGGCTGGTTAATTCCAATATTCTTGTTTTGGGGCTTGGAAATAAAACCTGGTAAGTTTCAATCTTAGCATCCCATCCCCAGCTTTTATATTTTGCCAGAATATTTTCTGCTACCTCTTTGCCGCCAACAGAACCAATATGATGCGGTTTAGCGGTAAGTTCTTTAATAGTTGCACCAATATCATCTGCTTTTAATAAAGCATCAAAATTTTGTTCAAGTGTAACCTGGCCGGCGGCAGTTTTTTCTGTAAATCCGGTAATTTTTTGTGCTGATGTGTTTTGACTGATAAATAAAAACACAATAGTACTTCCTAAGAAAAATTTTCTCATGTGCTTGGTAATTTATTGTTTGATGGAAGCAATGTAGATGGCAATTTAAGCAATTATGCTTTTTTAAATCATCTTTTAAATTTAAGATATTAAAAAAACGTTCAGATTTGCACAATATATTGTTGTAATTAGCATTATACATAGCAACTAAATATTCATGTTTTTTTGAGGAATATTATGGCTACAATACACTACAAAGCCCATTCTACTGCAATAATTGACGATGGTTGCCAAATTGGCGAAGGCACTTCTATATGGCATTTTGCCCATATTATGCCAAATTGTGTAATTGGCAATAATTGTAATATAGGACAAAATGTTGTTATATCTCCCGGTGTTGTTTTAGGCAATAATGTAAAAATTCAGAATAATGTTTCTGTATATACCGGAGTGGTTTGCGAAGACGATGTTTTCCTGGGCCCTTCTATGGTATTTACTAATGTTATTAATCCTCGCAGTGCTATTGTAAGAAAAAATGAATACAAAAAAACATTGGTAAAAAAAGGCGCAAGCATTGGGGCCAATGCAACCATTATTTGCGGTAATATTATCGGGGCTTATGCTTTAATTGGCGCAGGCGCTGTTGTTACAAAAGATGTAGATGATTATTCTTTAGTTGTAGGTAATCCTGCAAAACATATTGGATGGGTTAGTGAATATGGACATAGACTAAAATTCGATACAAATAATATTGCTATATGCGAAGAGAGTAATCAACAATATCAATTAATAAATAAAACTGTAAAACGAATCAATTAATGAGTATTCAACTACCTGTTAAGTTTGCGGTTATAGGTTGCGGCCATATTGGGAAACGTCATGCGGCAATGATAAAAAACAACCCGCATTGCGAATTGGTTGCTTTATGCGATGTAAGAGAAAAATCTGCATTAAAGTTGGATGAATACAATGTACCTTTTTTTTCTTCTATGGAAGAATTGATTGCAGCATCAATTGTATTTGATGTGTTATGTATTGCTACACCAAATGGATTACACGAAGAGCATGCTTTAAGAGGAATTGAAAGCGGCCATCACATTGTTGTTGAAAAACCAATGGCACTTACAAAAGCCGGTTGTGAAAAAATTATATTCAGTGCATTGCATTACGGCAAACAGGTTTTTTGTGTGATGCAAAACAGATATTCTCCACCATCTGTTTGGTTAAAAGAAGTATTGCAGCAAAAAATTTTGGGGAAGATTTTTATAGTGCAGATTAATTGTTACTGGAACAGAGATGAAAGATATTATACCAAAGAAAACTGGCACGGTACAAAAGATTTAGATGGCGGTACTTTGTTTACACAATTCTCTCACTTTGTAGATATTATGTATTGGTTGTTTGGGGATATTAAAAATGTGGATGTAAAATTTGAAAGCTTTAACCATCAACATTTAACTGATTTTGAGGATTCCGGTATTGTAACTTTTGATTTTATAAATGGGGGAATGGGAAGTATTAATTACTCAACTTCTATCTGGAACGAAAATTTGGAAACCAGTTTAACGGTTATTGCAGAAAACGGTTCTATTAAAGTTGGTGGGCAATATATGAATGAGGTTGTAAAATGTAATATTAAAAATTATACAATGCCTGTATTACCGCCGGGCAACCCGCCAAACGATTATGGTGCTTATAAAGGTTCTGCAGCTAATCATCATTATATATTTGAAAATGTAATTAGTGTTTTACAAGGCGATGGAACTATTACCACCAACGCATTGGAAGGGATGAAAGTGGTGGAGATTATTGAAAAAATTTATCATGCAAAAAACTAAAAAATCTCTTTTAAAACAGTTAAGTGGTTTCTTGTAACCATGCAACCAATAGTTTATATCCGATGGATAAAACAATGGCACCTGTAAACAAACCAATAAAACCTTGCATCATAAATCCTCCTAACACACCGAGAAAAATTACTAAAGTTGGCACTTGCGAACCTTTGCTTAAAAAGAGAGGTTTTAAAATATTATCGGAAAACATTACCAGTACAAAATAAACTGCCCATAAAGAAGCACTAACGGTACTTTGTGTTATAAAAAGATAAATAATACAAGGAATAGTTATAATACTTGGGCCAATTTGTATAATTGCAAAAATTAAACATAATAATGCCCAAATTCCTGCATGAGGTACACCTGCCAAAACAAGCCCCAACCCCGCTAATGCAGCTTGTATTACTGCAACGCCCAATACACCTTTAATTACATTTCTGACTGTAGAAACAATAAGCTGCATGTAGTCGTTTCCTTTATTGCCCAAGACCCTTGCAAATATTTTGTCTGCTGCTTGTGCAGTTCCTTTGGTAGCCAATAAAATGCCTGCAATAATTACAGCGAATATAATTTGAAAAAAAGTTAGCCCGGTTCCTACAATTGAATTAAAAATAACCTTTGCCGCACTTAATATTTGCGACTGATATTTTGAGAAAATTATTTGTGCATCTTCGGAGAAATGAGATAAAAAATTAAACAAAGGTTTGCCGATTAGCGGCCACGTTGCAATAACAGGAGCTGGTTCCGATATTTTTAAATTGTTGGTTTCGTATTGTGTTTTAAGATTAATAATGTTATCGATAATAGCACTGAAAAAAAATCCGGCAGGTATAAAAATGATTGCAAGCATTAATGCTGTTACAATAGCAGATGCAAGTATTTTTCTTTCACCAATTTTTTTTTGAATGTAATGGTAAAGAGGATAAATGGCTACCGCAATAATAATACCCCATAAAACAGGCATAAAAAAAGGAGACAATATTTCGAAACACCAATACATAATAATAACCAATAAACTTAACCGTACCGCAATTTCTACAGCCTCTTTGGTATTTTTGTGAGTGGAATTACTCATAACAATTATTTATAGCTGAATATATAAAGAAACTGTAATTAACCTATAAATTTCACCCAAACATAATCGTTTAAAAAGGCCCCGTTTTTGTAGGAAGATTTTTTTCTGATCGATTCTAAATAGAAACCGTTTTTTTGCAGTACACGCATGCTGGCTTTATTGTGTTCAAATACTTCTCCGTAAATTCTCGTTACATCAAAATATTGCTTAATGTGCATAAGCATCAATTCAACGGCTTTTGTTGCGATGCCTTTATTCCAAAAACTTTCACCCAGAAAATATCCTATTTCAATATTTTTTTTAAAAATGTCTTCTTTTAAAGTACAACCGATACTTCCGGCTAATAACCCATTAAATTCTATGGCAAAACTTAAGGTTGGTTTTATTTCTGTTTGTAAACTAATCCATTGTATCGCATTCATAACCGTATAAGGGCTGGGAAAACTGTTTCTTACATTGTTATAAATATTTCTGTTGTTGGCAATACTGGCTAATGCCTGCGCATCTGTTAATTTCCAAGGACGAATAAGAACATTATTCATACTTAGATTTTACGTGTAAGATACTCGGCATAATCCGGAATTGAGGCATCGTATTCTTCGTGCATAAATGGAGAAGTAAGTAAAAAATCTGCAGAAGATCTGTCGCAAGCCATCGGAATATTCCAGGCAACACAAAGGCGAAGTAAAGCTTTTACATCACTATCATGAGGCTGTGCTTCCATCGGATCCCAAAAAAATATCATCACATCAATATCACCTGTTGCAATCATACTGCCAATTTGCTGGTCGCCACCAAGAGGCCCGCTTAATAATCTTTTTACAGTTCTGTCTAAAGAATCTTCCAGCATTTTACCGGTTGTTCCGGTAGCAAAGAGCTCGTGTCTCGATAATACTTCTTTATTATAAATAGCCCATTCAATTAAATCTGCTTTTTTGTGGTCGTGTGCTACTAATGCAATTCTTTTGCGTTTACCGAGTTTTCTAACAGTAGTTGGCATATTAATATTTTATGATAATCTAGAAAATGTGAAGGTAACTGAATGATTAAAATGAGCAGTTTATTTTCTAATTATCTTAAAAGAATATTTAGAATTTAAAAACGGCAAATACAGAAAATCCCCGGCCAACGCCAATGTTTCTGCCCGATACGTCTGTAAAAACATTTGCCCATAAAGATGTTCCGGGAGAGATATTGTAACCAACTGCAAACGTAAATCTTAAATAACCGAAATCTTTATTTATAGTTGAATCTCCTTTATTGTTGCTGCTCGATGTAACTCCGCCTAAGGTTCCTGCAATTTTCCAGTCTTTGTCTAATGGAACGCCGAATGTTGCATTAAAAAAAGCCTGTGCCGGGCCACCTGTTGCAAAATATTGGCGTACACCGCCTTCAACATCATAATAAGTATTCTTCATTACATTCATATTTGTTCCGGCAAAGCCAAGTTTCGCTTCGAGCCCGAGAGATTGAAACCCAACAGGGGCAATAGAAGTTGTGGTAGTTGTAGTAATGATATTTTGAGATAAAGGAATGATTAAAGACCCTGTTACCGAAATATGTTTATACGGATTTTCATTGGGAAAATAATAACTAAGTCCTAATGTTGCATCACCCAAAGTAGATGTTTGTGCCAGATAGTTGGTTGCAGAATATGATTGAACTACATACGGCACATTGAAAACAAAATTGAGGTTTTTGTCAATTCCAAATGCACCGTATAAACCAAAATAGTGCGAAGTAAAAAGGCCGTTATTGTCGTAAGATTTAATAACTCTAAGGGAGTTCCAATAACTGGAAGCGGAATAATGGCTATACATTGGAGCCAGTAGCCAATTACCTTTATTTACAGGAAAACCGCCTGCATGGGCATTTTGATAAAAACAGGAACTAAATACTAATAGAAATACAATTATACAGGTTCTCATTTTTGTTTTCATAATGATGAATTTGCGATTTGTTTTCAGGAACGGGTAGCATAATAAACTTTGGTAAAACGTTTTTTCCGAAACTTTATTGCCAATTCAAAGGTATAATTATAGTAGATAAAACAGCTTTAATAAAAACTACGTTTGTATTAAATGCATGCGAATGTATTTTAATATGATTACGACTGTTTTGAACAATAAAAAACCATCCCCCAAAAGGAAATGGTTTTTACTTACTAATCCGTATACGCTGATTGTGTATAATTATTTAATGGTTTCGGCAGGCAATGTTGCTGCTATAACTGCTGCCCTTATTTTATTTTCAATTTCGGCAGCTAATTCCGGGTTATCGTGTAACAGTTGTTTTACTGTTTCTCTACCCTGGCCTAATTTATTACCCTCGTAGCTAAACCAACTGCCGCTTTTTTGAATGATATTTAATTCCACACCCATATCAATAATTTCACCTATTTTACTAATCCCTTCACCAAAAACAATATCAAATTCCGCAGCCCGGAAAGGCGGAGCCACTTTATTTTTTACCACTTTAACTTTAACGCGGTTGCCGATTGCTTCATCACCATCTTTTATCTGGGCCATTCTGCGAATATCCAATCTTACGGAAGCATAGAACTTTAAAGCATTTCCTCCCGTTGTTGTTTCGGGGTTACCAAACATAACACCAATCTTTTCGCGTAGCTGGTTTATGAAAATACAAATTGTATTTGTTTTACTGATAGTAGCTGTTAATTTTCTTAATGCCTGGCTCATTAAACGAGCTTGCAAACCCATTTTACTATCGCCCATTTCTCCTTCCAGCTCACTTTTAGGAACCAGTGCTGCCACGGAATCTATTACCACAACATCCAATGCTCCGGATAGAATTAAACGATCTGCAATTTCTAAAGCCTGCTCGCCATAATCGGGTTGAGAAATTAAAAGATTATCCACATCTACGCCTAATTTTTGAGCATAAGCACTATCAAAAGCATGCTCGGCATCTATAATAGCACACATGCCTCCTTTCTTCTGCGCTTCTGCAATAATATGAGTGGCAATAGTAGTTTTACCGGAAGATTCAGGCCCGTATATTTCTACGATCCTGCCTTTAGGAATACCGCCAACACCTAAAGCAATGTCTAAGCCAATAGAACCGGTAGAAATAATTTCCATGGGTTCATGGCTTTTTTCATTCATCATCATTACACTTCCTTTACCAAAATCCTTATCAATTTTGTCTATCGTAAGCTTTAATGCTTTCAGTTTTTCTGCGTTACTCATTATCTGTTATTTATTTCAAAATTAATTACAAGATAAAAGTATGGAAAAATAATTACGCACACTAATTTTTTTAGTATTTTTAAACTAAAAAAATTGGATATGCTAAAAAACGTTGCCAAGAACCCATAGTTGCTTATAAATATTGCATTGTTTCCTGGTGATTTTTTTAAAAGAAAAAATGATATTGTTACTAAAAGAATACAAAATTATTGTTCCTGCTTTTTTTATTTAATTTTAACTGCCGATATGATAAATAACATCCAATGTTATGACAATTGTCATGTTGCCCGCTTTGTAGGCTTTTTACTTTTGAAATCCAAAAAAACAACACTGTTATGGCTATTAAAAAGAAGACGATTGCTGCGCCAAAGACTACAGGAAAAGTTGCAAAAAAATATGTTTATTCCTTTGGAAATGGCAAAGCTGATGGTAACGAATCAATGAAGAACTTATTAGGTGGTAAAGGTGCTAACCTTGCTGAAATGGCCGGCCATCCTAAATTAAAATTACCCGTTCCTCCGGGTTTTACAATCTCTACAGACGTTTGTACTTATTATTACGATCACAAACATACATATCCAACTGTATTGGATGCTCAATTAAAAGCAGCACTTCAATCTGTTGAAAAAATTACAGGAAAAAAATTCGGTGATGTTAAAAATCCATTATTATTATCTGTTCGTTCAGGTGCAAGAAAAAGTATGCCTGGTATGATGGATACTGTTTTGAATGTGGGTTTAAACGAAAAAACTATTGAAGGATTGATTCAACAATCCGGTGATGCAAGATTTGCTTACGATGCTTACCGCCGCCTGGTAATGATGTATGCTGATGTGGTGATGGAAAAGGCAGCAGGTATTGAACCTAAAAATGGAAAGGGTATCCGTAAAATATTGGATGAAAAATTAGAAGCCATTAAACACCAACAAGGTTATGCATCTGATACAGATCTTACTGTTCCGGAATTGCAAGCTTTGGTGATAGATTTCAAAAAAACAGTAAAAGAAGTATTAGGCAAACCATTCCCGGAAGATCCGATGCAACAATTATGGGGCGGTATTGGTGGTGTATTTGGTAGCTGGAACGGAAAACGTGCTATCGAATATCGCCGCATTGAAAAAATACCCGACGAGTGGGGAACTGCTGTTAACGTTCAGGCAATGGTATTTGGAAATTTAGGCGAAACAAGTGCAACCGGTGTTGCTTTCTCCAGAAACCCGGGTACAGGTGAAAATAAATTTTACGGAGAATATTTAGTAAATGCTCAGGGAGAAGATGTGGTTGCAGGTATCAGAACTCCGGCACCTATTAATGCATATTCTAAAAACGATCATAGCAGAAACTTAACTACGCTTGAAAAATTCATGCCTAAAGCGTATAAAGAATTATTCGATATCCAGAACAGATTGGAAAAACATTATAGAGACATGCAGGACATTGAGTTTACCATTGAAAATGGAAAACTATACATGTTACAATGCCGTGTTGGTAAACGTAATGGTGTTGCTGCCGTGCGTATTGCTACAGAAATGTTTCAGGAAAAATTAATTGATGCAAAAACTGCAGTAATGCGTGTTGCGCCCAATCAATTAGTTGAGTTGTTATTACCTATGTTGGATCCTAAAGCAGAGGCGGTAACAAAAGCTGTTGCAAAAGGATTACCTGCAGGTCCTGGTGGCGCAAAAGGCCGTGTGGTATTTACTTCTGCAGAAGCTGTTGAATGGGCATCAAAAGGCGAAAAAGTAATTTTGGTTCGTGAAGAAACATCTCCCGAAGATGTAGATGGTATGCATAAAGCTCAGGCTATTTTAACAACGAAAGGTGGCATGACTTCTCATGCAGCATTGGTTGCAAGAGGCTGGGGTAAATGTTGTATTGTAGGCTGTACAGATATTGAAATTGATTCTAACTCAAAAACGTTCAAAACAAAAGACGGTTCTGTTATTAAAGAGGGCGATATTATCAGCTTAAACGGAACAAAAGGGTTGGTTTATAACTGCGATATGGCTTTGGTGGCTATTGATTTAAATAAGAATAAATCATATACCAATCTAATGGCTTTGGTTGACAAAATTAAAGTTTTAGGCGTTAGAGCAAATGCAGAAACACCTGAAGATGCTGCACAGGCCATGAAATTCGGTGCAGAAGGTATTGGCTTATTCCGCACAGAGCACATGTTTTATGGAGAAGGAAGTGAAGAGCCTCTTTTCTTGTTGCGTAAAATGATTATGAGCTCTACAGTAGCTGAACGTAAAGAAGCATTAAAAGGTTTATTTACATTTGTTAAGAAAGACATTAAAAATACAATGAATGTAATGAAGGGTCATCCGGTAACCATTCGCTTACTGGATCCGCCATTACACGAGTTTGTTCCTCATGATGTTGAAAAATTAAAACATCTTAGCGAATCATTAAACATCAGTATGGATGTTTTAGAAAAAAGAATTGCTGCTTTGCATGAAAATAATCCGATGTTAGGTCATAGAGGTGTGCGTTTGGGTATTAGTTATCCTGAAGTTACAGAAATGCAGATCAGAGCTATTTTGGAAGCAACAGCCGAAATTGTAAAATCAGGCAAAAAAGCATTTGCAGAAATCATGGTTCCTGTTACTTGTTCTGTAAATGAATTGATACATCAGAAAGCTATTGTTGACAGAGTTTATGGTGAAGTTCTTGCTAAACTGAAAATAAAATCCATACCATTCTTATATGGTACAATGATAGAAATTCCTAGAGCTGCATTGTTGGCCGATAAAATGTCTGAAGTGGCAGATTTCTTCAGCTTCGGTACCAACGATTTAACCCAAATGGGCTTTGGATTCAGCCGGGATGATGTTGGCGGATTTTTACCTGATTATTTAGATCAGAAGATTTTAGCAGACGATCCGTTCCAAACTATTGACCAAGATGGTATTGGAGAATTAATAAAATTAGGAACTCAACGTGGGCGTATCACAAAACCAAAATTAAAAGTTGGTATTTGTGGTGAACATGGTGGTGATGCCGAAAGCGTTAAGTTCTGCCACCGTATAGGAATGAATTATGTTTCTTGTTCTCCTTTCCGTGTGCCTATTGCCAGATTAGCTGCTGCACAGGCCGCTGTTGAACAGAAATAAACGACTTCTCTTTAGTCTTTGGTAATAAAATAACGGAGTCGGTTTTCTAGCCGACTCTCTTATAACAATTGCTTGCTGTAAAATAATTTCATTTGTCCAGTTTATACGGATGATTGTTAAATAAAAATGTTTTGTTTAATTGAATACTTATTATTTTAGTGTTCTAACGATAAATTAAATTATGGGTGCAGCATCATTGATTGTTTTAATATGCGCCGGCATTGCATTTGCAGGCGGCGGCATAGCAATAGCTTTACTGTTTGTTAAAGGCTCAAAAAACTCACAAAAGGGTCAGGCTTACGAGTGTGGTATTCCTTCCGAAGGCTCTCCATGGAATCAGTTTAGTGTAGGTTATTATTTGTTTGCATTAATCTTTCTCATTTTCGATGTAGAATTAGTATTTATGTATCCATGGGCTGTTGTTGTAAAACAAATTGGTATGTCTGCATTATTTGAAATAATAATATTCTTTTTCATTTTGTTTATGGGATTTTTATACGCACATAAAAAAGGAGCATTGAAATGGATGTAAACAATAAAATACAAGCCTTAGATTTTCCTGGTGAAATTCACAGTGCCGGTAGTACTAATTTAATATTAAGTACACTGGATGATGTAATTAATTGGGCTCGTTCCAATTCACTATGGCCTTTAAGTTTTGCTACCAGTTGTTGCGGAATTGAATTTATGCATACTGCTGCCGCCAAATACGATTTCTCACGTTTTGGTTTTGAAGTAGCAAGAGCCTCTCCACGTCAGGCCGATGTAATTATTATTGCAGGAACGATTGTAAATAAAATGGCACCTGTATTAAAAAGATTATACGATCAAATGGCCGATCCCAAATATGTTATTGCAATGGGTGCTTGTGCCATTAGCGGCGGTCCGTTTTTTTACAATACATATTCTGTTGTGAAAGGTGCAGACCATGTAATTCCTGTTGACGTTTATATACCGGGATGTCCGCCAAGACCGGAAGCTTTATTGCATGCACTGATTTCTTTACAAGGAAAAATAAAAGCCGGATTATCGAGAGATCAGATAAGACAGTATGGTCAGGCAGCAATTGTTACACCATAATATTTTGATGAATCAATTATGACGAACGAAGAAATAAAAATAAAGATTACAGAACTGTTATCGGCTGCCATTTTCGATGAAAGCGGAGAATGGTTAAATATATTTATTGAATCATCGGAGTTCAGAGCATTTGCCCAACAACTTCGTTCTGATAAAGATATTAATGCCGATTATCTTTTCTGCTTAACCTGCGTTGATAATAAAACACACCTTACTATGGTGTATCATTTTTCATCAACAATATATCGTCACTGTTTTGTAGTAAAGGTTAAGTTGGATAGAAATAATCCTGAAATAGAAACAATTTGTGATATATGGCGTGGCGCAGAATTATTTGAACGTGAAGTATATGAAATGTTTGGTGTAATATTTTTAAATCATCCCGATTTAAGAAAATTAATACTGCCGGATGATTGGAAAGGTTATCCGTTAAGAAAAGATTACGAAGACCCTATTAACATGATTAAGCTCTGATATGTTTGAAGAAATAGGTACAACACCCGAAGGTGATTTAATAATTAATGTAGGCCCGCAACACCCGGCAACGCATGGTGTATTGCATTTGGTACTCACATTAAATGGAGAAATAATTAAGAAGGTAGAACCCCATCTTGGTTATATACATCGTTCTATAGAAAAAATGTGTGAGAGTTTATCTTACCGCCAGTTTATTTATGTAACCAGCAGAATGGATTATTTATCTGCACACATTAATAATCATGCTTGCGCTTTAGTAGTAGAAAAAGGATTAAAAGTAGACGTGCCTTTACGTGCCCAATACATTCGTGTAATTATGGATGAGTTAACACGTATTGCATCTCACGAATTATGGTGGAGTGCGATGAGCATGGATTTGGGCGCATTTACGCCTTATTTTTTGGCTTTCAGAGAAAGAGAAAAGATTAATGAAATAATGGAAGAAACATGTGGTGCAAGATTAACAATGAACTACATGGTTCCCGGTGGCGTAATGGCAGATTTGCACCCCGATTTTCAGAAAAAAGTAAAGGCGTTTATTGTTGATTTTAAGAAAACGCTTCACGAATATGATGAGTTGATTACCGGCAATGCCATCTTCCAAAACAGAATGAAAGGGGTTGGATATATTTCTAAGGAAGACGCAATCTCGTATGGTTGTACAGGTCCTGTTGCAAGAGCAAGTGGTGTTAAATCTGATATGAGAAAAATTGCTCCGTATGATATATACGATAAAGTTGAGTTTGATGAAATTTTAGAAACAGGCGGAGACTGTTTTGCTCGCTATCAGGTTCGTATTAAAGAAATGAGCCAAAGTATCCGTATCATAGAACAATTGATCGATAACATCCCGGAAGGAGATTTTCAGGCAAAAACAAAAGCCGTGTTGAAATTACCTAAAGGAGATTTTTATCAAAGAGTTGAAACAGCAAGAGGAGAGTTAGGTGTATATATTGCAAGCGAAGGTGCTGCACAGCCTTACAGAATTAAATTCCGGTCACCGGGATTTTCTAACATGTGTATTTTAGATCACATGTGTCGTGGCAGCAAGATCGGTGATTTTATTGCCGCCATGGGAACATTGGATTTGGTAATTCCGGATATTGACAGATAGAAACTGTTGTAAGTAATAAGTTATAAGTAGTGAGTGAAGAAACACTTTCTTATAACAATACTTAGAACCTAAAACTTAAAACTTATAACTTAAAAGATGTTTAGTTTAGAAGGCATAACAAATTTTATTCACGAATGGTTAAACGGCCATTTACCGGCAACATTTGCTTTATTAATAGAGTTTGTATTAGTGGGTGTTGCGGCAATTGGATTGTTTGCTGTTTTGGGTTTGGGCTTGGTTTGGATGGAACGTAAAGTAGCCGCATTAATGCAGATACGCATGGGGCCTAACCGTTTAGGACCAAAAGGTATTTTTCAAACATCGGCGGATACGGTGAAACTGATTATGAAAGAAGCATTAACACCGGAAAATGCAGATAAACTTTTATTTAACCTTGCTCCTTTTATTGTGATTATTGTGGCGATGCTGATATTGGTACCTATTGCATTTGCAAAAAGTTTTCAAATATGGGATATTAATATTGGAGTGTTGTATGTAACATCTGTTTCTTCTTTGTCTGTAATTGGTGTTTTAATGGCAGGCTGGAGTAGCGGTAATAAATATTCTTTATTGGGTGCCATGCGTAGCGGTGCCCAGATTGTTAGTTATGAATTGAGTGCAGGCCTATCAATCATTTCCATTATTGTATTAACCGGCAGTTTAAAAATTTCTGATATTATTGCATCGCAAGAAAATGGTTGGTGGATTTTTAAAGGCCATATTCCTGCAATTATTGCATTTGTAATTTTTATTGTTGCTGCAACTGCAGAAACAAACAGAGCTCCGTTTGATTTGGCAGAAGCAGAAAGTGAATTAACCGCAGGCTTCCATACAGAATATGGCGGAATGAAATTCGCATTATTCTTCTTATCAGAATACATTAACATATTTATTGTTTGCGCTATTTGTGCTACTTTATTTTTAGGCGGATGGATGCCTTTTCATATTGGTAATTGGGCGGCATTTAATCATATCATGGATTACATTCCATCTTCATTTTGGTTCTTTGGAAAAACAGTGTTTTTAATTTTTGTGATTATGTGGTTTAGATGGACTTTTCCAAGATTGCGTGTAGATCAGTTATTGAATTTGGAATGGAAATATTTATTGCCAATTAGTATGGTTAATTTATTGTTGATGACTTTGGTTGCAATTATGGGATGGCATTTTTAGGTAAGAAGTAAGAGAGAGAAGTACACGAAGTGAAGAAAATGATGCATGAAAATTTGCAGTACAAGAGTGCGACGCAACGAAGATGAGTAAAGAACAAAAGTTGGTAACAAAAAATAAAGCCTAATGCGTAAGGCATATAGCTTAAAGCTAAATAAATTATGTTTTTAAAAGACTACATATCGGATGTTTATAATGCAACTAAATCGTTGCTTACAGGCATGAAGCTTACGGGATATTATTTTCTGCACCCTAAGAAAGAAGTAATTACCGAAGAATATCCTGACAACAGGGCTACGCTGAAACTGGCAGAAAGATTTAGAGGCGAAGTGGTAATGCCGCATGATGAAAATAATGAACATGCTTGTACGGGATGTTCGTCTTGCGAAATTGCTTGCCCTAACGGAACCATTAAAATTATCAGTAAGTTTAATATTACTCCCGAAGGCAAAAAGAAAAAAGCAATTGACCAACATATTTATCGCTTGGATTTATGTACCATGTGCGGATTGTGTGTAGAGGCTTGTCCAACCAATGCCATTAAAATGGCAAACACTTTTGAGCATAGCGTGTTCGACAGAAATAATTTAATTAAAAGGTTGAATAAACCGGGATCAAAAATTAAGGAGGGCGTAGAAGAATGAGTGCATCAACTATTATATTTTATGTTATCTCCGCATTTATCCTAACAATGGGAATTGTTGCGGTTACTGCAAGAAAAATATTCCGTTCTGCCATTGGCCTATTATTTTCTTTGGTGGGAATTGCAGGTTTATATTTTTGGATGGATGTAAACTTTATTGCAGCAGTACAAATTATTGTGTATGTAGGCGGTATTGTGGTACTGATTATCTTTTCCATATTTCTTACACAAAAATCCGGTGAGGAAATGCCGAAACCAATTAATAGCCGAAAGATATTTTCTATTCTCGCTGTATTGGCAGGATTGGCATTTACATGCAGGTTAATTAGTTTATACGGATTTAAAGAAAATGTTTCCGGTCCGTTTAAAGTAGAAGTTTCAGAGATCGGCACACAAATGTTAAGCACATCTGACTATGGATATGTATTGCCATTTGAAGCAATAAGTATGTTATTGCTTGCTGCAATGATCGGTTGTATTGTTATTGCAATTAAATCTAAACCCGAAACGAAATGAGCGAAGTTCCAGTAACACATATTTTATTTGTAAGTACGGCTTTATTTTTTATTGGCATGTACGGATTGTTTACACGCCGTAATATGATTACGATGTTGATGGCTATTGAATTAATTCTGAATAGTGTAAACATCAACTTTGTTGCTTTTAATAAATATTTATTTCCCGGAAAACTGGATGGCATTTTCTTTACCATTTTCATTGTCACGATTGCTGCGGCAGAAGCTGCAGTAGCAATTGCAATCATAATTAATTTATACAGAAGCCATCATTCCATTGATGTGGAAAATGCGGGAGAGTTAAAGTTTTAAACAATGAATCATTATTCTTACATAGCACTTATTCCTTTGTTGCCGTTAGCAACATTTGTATTGCTCGGGTTATTCGGCAGAAAATATTTCAAAACATTTTCCGGAATAATCGGAACAACATCTTTGCTGGCATCAGCGGTTTTATCATTAATAACTGCATACAATTATTTTTTGGTAGATGGAAAAGTAAATGGCATCTATCAAAAAATTATTGCATTAAAAATTACATGGTTACAATTTGCACCGAATGTTTCTATTGATTTAGGAATTGTTTTGGATCCTATTTCAGTAATGATGTTGGTGGTAGTAACTTTTGTTTCTTTAATGGTGCATGTTTTTAGTTTGGGTTATATGAAAGGCGAAGAACGTTATGCAACTTATTATGCTTTTCTTGGTTTGTTTACTTTCTCTATGTTGGGATTGGTAATCTCCACTAATATCTTCCAGATTTATATGTTCTGGGAATTGGTGGGTGTTTCTTCTTTCTTATTGATTGGATATTATTTTGATAAACCATCTGCAGTAGCAGCTTCTAAAAAAGCATTCATTGTTACACGTTTTGCAGATTTAGGGTTTTTAATTGGAATTTTGATTTTATCATTCCATGCACAAACACTTGATTTTAATACATTGATTGCAAAATTAACTGCAACACAATCTCCGGAATTTTTAAGCATCAGCACTTCTACATTTTTAGGTGCATCTGTTTTAACATGGGGATTAACATTGGTATTTATTGGCGGTGCAGGTAAATCTGCCATGTTCCCTTTACATATTTGGTTGCCTGATGCAATGGAAGGTCCAACACCTGTTTCTGCATTAATACATGCGGCAACAATGGTGGTTGCAGGTGTGTATTTAGTTGCAAGGTTATTCCCGATTTTTTCTGTTGATGAAACTGCATTGCATATTGTAACTTATGTTGGATTGGTTTCTGCATTTATTGCTGCAATTATTGCTTGTACTCAAACCGATATTAAAAGAGTGTTGGCCTATTCAACTATGAGCCAAATTGGTTATATGATGTTTGCTTTAGGTGTTGCCAAACAAGGTGGCGAAGAAGGTTTGGGTTATATGGGTTCTATGTTTCATTTGTTTACACACGCATTCTTTAAATCATTATTGTTCCTGGGTGCAGGTGCCGTAATACACATGGTGCACAGCAATGAAATGAAAGATATGGGCGGGTTAAGAAAATTAATGCCTGTTACGCATATTAGTTTTTTAATTGCCTGTATGGCAATTGCAGGAGTTCCTTTCTTATCAGGCTTCTTCAGTAAAGAAGAAATTTTGTTAGCTGCATATAACAGTAACAAATTAGTATATGGTGTTGCATTATTTACATCGGGACTAACTGCGTTTTATATGTTCCGATTATACTTTAATATTTTCTGGAGCAAAGAAGCAAATGTGCATGGTCATCATCATGGTGAAGGCCCGTTGGTAATGAAAATTCCATTGATCATTTTAGCAATAATGGCTGTATTTGCAGGTTATATTCCATTCTCACATTTTGTAACAAGCGATGGTGCTGCATTAGAAACACATATTGATATTGCATTTTCTACTGCACCTGTTTTATTAGCATTAGCAGGTATTGGTTTGGCTGCAATGTTATATATGAAATCAAATGCAAAGCCCGATGCAATTGCATCAACCATGGGTGGATTGTATAAAGCAGCATACAAAAAATTTTATATTGATGAAGTGTATTTGTTTATAACAAAGAAAATCATCTTCAATCTAATTGGAAGACCGGCTGCATGGTTTGACAGAAATGTGGTAGATGGTTTTATGAATTTGCTGGCAACTATTACTGCAAAAATTTCTGAAGCTATTAAAGGATTACAAAGTGGTAAAGTACAGAATTACGCATTGTATTTCTTTGGTGGAATAGCCGCATTAGCGGTGGTGTTTATTTATTTGTGGAAATAAGAAAAGTGAAATGTGAAAAGTGAAATGTGCGAATGAATGATTTGATGAATAAAGTGAAAGGCGTACAAGAGTGCGACGCAACGATAATGAACAGAGAACAAAAGTTGGTAACAAAAAATTTTAAACTAAAATAAAATTCCCTTTGAGGTTGGAGTAAAACTCCCCTTCAGGGGTTGGGGGTTAATAAAATGAATTTATCGTTTCTTATCATCTTGCCTTTGGTTACAGCAATTGTAATATTGTTTGTAAAAGGATTGAAGCAAGTTCGTGCTGTTGCATTAACGGGTTCATTATTGCAATTGGTTTTGGTATTTGATTTAATGCTTGAATACTTTAAAGAAAAAGCACACAATAATGCACAGATGTTGTTTCAATATGATTATAACTGGTTTCCATCTTTAAACATACATTATCATGTTGGTGTTGATGGTATTTCTGTTGCAATGATGTTGTTGACTGCTTGTGTTGTGGTGGCAGGTATTTTAGTTTCGTGGACACAAGAAACTTTGAACAAAGAATTTTTCTTTTTGCTTGTTTTCTTAAGCATGGGTGCATACGGATTCTTCATTTCCTTAGATTTATTTACCATGTTCTTCTTTTTAGAAGTTGCGGTGATTCCTAAATTTTTATTGATTGGTATTTGGGGCAGTGGTAAAAAAGAATACAGTGCCATGAAACTGGCATTAATGTTAATGGGAGGTTCTGCATTAATTTTTGTTGGGTTATCCGGTTTGTATTATTACGGTGTTGCAGGCAATAATTCTTTTGACCTGTTAACCATTTCGCAAGTACATGTTCCGTTATTAATTCAGAAAGTATTTTTCCCATTTTTATTTATAGGTTTTGGGGTATTTACTGCATTGTTTCCGTTTCATACTTGGGTACCAGACGGGCACTCTTCCGCTCCAACTGCAGCATCTATGTTTTTGGCGGGAATATCCATGAAATTGGGTGGATACGGATGTTTACGAGTGGCAACATATCTAATGCCCGAAGCTGCACATCATTATCAATGGATCATCATTTTATTATCAACTATTGCAATTATCTATGGCGCATTCGCTACGATGATGCAGAAAGATTTAAAATATATCAACGCATATTCTTCTGTTAGTCACTGCGGATTTGTTTTGTTAGGTATCGGGATGCTTACCAGAACATCCATCAACGGTGCAGTTTTGCAAATGGTTTCTCATGGTTTAATGACAGCCCTTTTCTTTGCAGCCATTGGAATGATTTACAGCAGAGCTCATACAAGAATGGTGGATCAATTAGGTGGTTTATTAAAAGTGATTCCTTTTATTTCTACCGTATTTGTTATTGCAGGTTTATGTTCTTTGGGTTTACCCGGTTTTAGTGGATTTGTTGCTGAGATGACAGTATTTATGGGCTCTTGGCAAAATGCAGAAGCTGGTTACAGGTTGGCAACCATATTGTCTTGTGCATCTATTGTTGTTACAGCCGTATATATTTTAAGAGCTGCCGGAAAAACAGTAATGGGGCCGATTACAGATGATCATTATCTGCATTTATCCGATGCAACCTGGAACGAAAAATTTGCAGCAGGGCTATTAATAATTGCAATTTTAGCAATAGGTATTGCTCCTTTCTGGTTAACAGATTTAATCGGTTCCGGAACAGATGCTATTATGAATAAAATAATGGTGATTATAAAATAAATAATGTTGAATAATGAATGTTGCGTGTTGAATTAAGTATTCTTCATCTAACATTTAATATCCAACATCTAACATTGAAAAAATTATGTTGAACGATTTTTTGATATTGATGAAACAAGAACTGGTAATTACGGTTATCATTTTTATTTTGATGTTTATAAAAGTGGGAAGTAGGGATTGGAAGAACGAAAGCCTTCTTAACCTGATAAATGTATTACTGCTTTTAAATGTGGTTATTAATTTCTTTGGCAATAGCGAAGGTGTTTTATTCAATGAAATGTTCAGAACAAATGAATTGATTGTTATAGAAAAAGGAATTTTAAGTGTAGGAACATTATTGATTTCAATGCAATCTTATTCCTGGCTGAAAAACCATAAACATGTTACTGAATTTTACATGTTGTTACTTACTACTTTATTGGGGATGTTTTTAATGATATCCAGCGGCAATTTATTAATGTTTTATCTCGGATTAGAAATGTCAACTATTCCGTTAGCTGCTGTCGCCAATTTCGATTTAGATAAAAAACAGTCATCAGAAGCTGCATTCAAATTAATTATCTCGTCAGCATTTTCATCCGGTTTATTATTGTTTGGCATCTCACTGATTTATGGTATAACGGGAACATTAAATTTTTCTGAATTATCTCACAGTTTATTTGTTGGCCCATTACAAATATTTGCATTCATTTTATTATTTGCCGGATTCTCCTTTAAAATTTCTGTTGTACCCTTTCATTTATGGACTGCCGATGTGTACGAAGGTGCACCGGTTGCCGTAACATCTTATTTATCGGTAATTTCAAAGGGAGCTGTGCTATTTGTTTTTGTTTCCGTTTTGTACGATGTATTTAAACCATTGGCAGAAGTTTGGTACAATATGTTGTTTGTTCTTTCCGTTGCAACAATTATTATCGGAAATCTTTTCGCAATCCGCCAAAATAATTTAAAACGGTTTTTAGCGTTTTCTTCCATTGCACAAGTTGGTTTTATTTTAATCGGTATTTCAGGAAGTTCAAGGGCAGGAACGGCCTCCGTTATTTATTTCATTTTAATTTATGTATTTTCTAATTTGGCTGCGTTTGGTGTTGTTTCAACCGTTAGTGCATTAACCGGTAAAGAAACAATCAACGATTATAAATCATTATACAAAACCAATCCTTTATTAAGCTGGGTATTAACCATTGCATTATTTTCATTGGCAGGTGTTCCGCCAACAGCAGGTTTTTTCGGTAAATACTTTTTATTAATGGCGGGTACCGGTGTTGCAGGAAGCAAGGGAGTTATTATCTGGATCATCATTGCTGCATTAAACCTGGTAGTATCTTTCTACTATTATTTAAAAGTAGTAAAAGCAATTTTTATGGACCCGAACGAAACTCCGATCGAAAAATTAGCAGTGCATTTCATTCCCAAAATTGCAATGATTATTTGTGTGGCTGGTATTGTTTTAACCGGATTATTCAGTTTCATTTACGAATACATTTATTATATAATTTAAGCATTTAATTTAATACTTATAACACATAATCTATAACATATCATGGCAATCAATCAAAATCATACAGTAGAAGAATTGAATGGAGTAAGATGTGCCATTGTAGAAAAAAACGTATCAAAAGAAAGAGCGGATTTTTTAAAAATCTTGCTCGAATATAATAAGTTCGAAGTAATAGTTGCAATAGCCGCTCCTCCAAAAGCTCCTCCTGCAAAGCCTTTGACCGATGGTGAAGTTGCACCGCCACAACCGCCTGCTCCGGAAAAATTTACGGTGGGTGTAACCGACTTTACTTTCAATGCCATTAATGCTGTATACGGCAGAGGCCTTCATACCCCTGACGGGCATGTGGTAACTGCAGCATATTGGCAAGAAAAAGAAACCATTTCTCACGACAATGTTCCTTATTACGATTTCAAGTAATTTTTTTTATTCTCAGCCTAAGTATTTCATAGCAACATCGTTGCGTCGCACACTTGTACAGTAAATTCTTGTGCAACTTCATAAAGAAATAAATGCACAATAATGCTGTTTAAATCTTGCAGGTATTATCTTCTTGCTTACATTCACGTTCGATAATATTGTTGTAATGCAAAAGCAAAAAGACAAACTCGATATCATTGATAAAATATTGGAAGCCTGTTACCAATATAACAGCGATGCTTTGTTTGTATTAAGCTTAATGCATCAATACGAAGAGCGTGGTAGTTTAAGTAAAAAACAGTTACAGGGCTTATATTTAAAAGCAAGTAAAATAAAAGATATGCCTGTTAATTGGTTGGCCACACTAGAAGCTACCATTTTAAAAATGCCTACCAGAGACAAATCTCCCATTCAGGAAAATAAACAAATAGTGGTTGCAGGCAGTAATAATATCGGTGGTATTATAAACGAAATTCTTGCAGCGTATCCGCAACATAAAAGAGTTTTATTCTTTCAGTCAAAATACAAGAACCACGAAGCAATCAATGCTGCGGAAATTGCAGAGTTAGAAAAGTTTAAAAAAATCCTTCTGAAAAAATAATGCTGCACAGCAGAACATCATGAATAAAAAAAGGAACCTTGTAGAAGGTTCCTTAGTTCTTGGATATTTATTGCAATCGTCATAGGCCTTTTAAAGTCACCAAACGATCCCATCTTGTAGCTCTCATTTCTTCTGCCTGATGCAAGAATTTTTCAGCTAATTGAGGGTCTTTCGCTTTGATGATCTTGAAGCGGTTTTCATGATACATGAATTCGCTTAATGGAATAGATGGTTCTTTACTATCTATAACAAATCTTTGTCCTTTTTCTTTCAATGGATTGAAGTGGAATAATGGCCAATAACCTGATTTAACTGCAAAATCCTGTTCGTCTGCACCTTGTGCCATATCAATTCCATGAGCAATACAATGGCTGTAAGCAATAATTAAAGATGGACCGGGGTATGCTTCAGCTTCTAAAATTGTTCTTAATGTATGTGCATCATTTGCGCCCATTGCAATAGAAGCAACATAAGCTGTACCATGGGCAATAGCTTGTAATGCCAAATCTTTTTTACCGGTTGCTTTACCATTTACCGCAAATTTGGCGCTGGAACCTAATGGAGAAGATTTAGATGCTTGTCCGCCAGTGTTTGAATATACTTCGGTATCCAAAACCATGATATTGATATTTTCTCCGGTAGATAAAACATGGTCTAATCCGCCATAGCCAATATCATAAGCCCAACCATCGCCACCAATAATCCAGATAGATTTATTTGATAAGAAATCAGCAAGATGATACAAGTTTTGCGCAGCGTGAGTTTTAATTACGCTCAAACGATGTTTCAATTCTATTATGAGTTCTTGCTTAATTTTTGTTTCGGTTTCGTTAGTTTCAGGAGCATTTAAAATCGAATCTGCCAAATCTTCACCAACCACTTGTTTCATTTCGGATAATAAAGCAACTGCAACTTCTTTTTTCTTATCACTTGCCAGTTTAATACCTAAACCAAACTCTGCATTATCTTCAAACAAAGAGTTAGCCCAAGCCGGTCCAACACCTTTCTTGTTAGAAGTCCAAGGAGTTGTTGGTAAGTTACCGCCAAAGATGGATGAACAACCTGTTGCATTTGCAACGATCATTTTTTCACCATACAATTGAGTTAACAATTTAATATATGGAGTTTCTCCGCAACCGGAACATGCACCGGAGAACTCGAATAATGGTTGTAAGAATTGAGAACCCTTAACTGTGTTTTTATTAACTCTTGATCTGTCAACTTCAGGAAGATTAATAAAGTAATCCCAGTTTTTAACTTCATCTTCTTGAATTGGAGTTTTATCGAACATGTTAATTGCTTTATGGCCCGGGTCTGTTTTACTTGTCATTGGGCAGAACTCAACACATAAAGTACAACCTGTACAATCTTCCGTAGAAACCTGTAATGTATATGCTTCTTTTGTTTTATCCCATTCTTTACCTATAGGATCAACGTGCTTAAATGTTGAAGGGGCGCTTGCCAATAATTCTTTATCGTAAACTTTCGGACGAATAGCGGCATGAGGGCAAATCAAGAAACACTTACCGCATTGTGTACAAAGGTCTGCATCCCAAACCGGAACCGCATCTGCAATATTTCTTTTTTCGTATTTAGTAGTGCCGGATGGAAACTGGCCGTCAACAGGAAATGCACTCACCGGCAAATCATCACCTTCTCCTGCAATAATTCTTCCCAAAACATTTTTAATAAAATCAGGAGAATCTGTTGGAACGGGAGCATCAAACCCTTTAGTGCCAATAGCATATTTGCTGTAATCAACTTCATATAAACTGGCAACAGCAATATCAACTGCGGCATAGTTTTTTTGAACAACAGCTTCACCTTTTTTCCAGTAAGTATGATAAATAGCTTCTTTAATTTTTTCAATTGCTTCTTCTCTTGGCAAAATATTGCTGATGGCAAAGAAACATGTTTGAAGAATAGTATTGATACGGCTACCCATTCCTGTTTCTTTTGCTACCGCAAAAGCATTAATGGCGTAGAATTTCAGTTTTTTAGAAATAATTTCTTCCTGAATTGTTTTAGGAAGTCTTTCCCATAATTCTTCTTTAGGATATGGAGAGTTCAATAAGAATGTTGCACCCGGTTCTGCATCTTTCAATAAATCGAATTTTGTAAGATAGTTGAAATGATGGCATGCAACGAAATTAGCTGATTGAACTAAATAGGAAGAACGCAC